>Ga0210388_10001540_pt1 | contig 18123 bp, 7 predicted proteins | sample IncBWC19OmetaG_FD_155485 | JGI IMG/M metagenome (GOLD analysis project Ga0210388, IMG submission 155485) | Forest soil microbial communities from Barre Woods Harvard Forest LTER site, Petersham, Massachusetts, United States - Inc-BW-C-19-O ... | reverse complement strand
CCGCGCTGCCGTGTTTGTCTCGACAACTGTTGGCGCAGCAACTGACGAACGATGAAGTGTCCGTCACGGTCAACGCGCAGGAGGGATCGTACCAACTTTCCTTGCATGACGGTCAGCCCGTGCTTAGGTCCCGTGTCGCAGCGCAGATTGACCACCGGTGGCTTCGCTCGAGCGATTACCCGCGGCGCCAGGCTTCGGAGTCTGCCTTCGAAGATGATCTCGGCTCCGGCCGGCAGGTGACCGTCACTTGCAGCGGACTCGACGGCAAACCCGATCTTATTTACACGCTGCAGCTTTACAAGCAGCGCCCCTACGGCACTGTCCAGGTGAAAGTGCAGAACACTGCGGGAAAGGAAGTTACGGTGCAGGCCATTCGGAGTGTGGAAGCCATGGGTGACCCGATCCTTAATCTGGGCGGGGATCAATCGACCGACCGGGTTCTCTCCGACAGTTTCAGCGAAGATTGGCCGGACCTGGCTCTCTACGACCTGGGGGGAGCTCCGGGCGGAATGCATCGCGGTGCAGGGAGCCAACTCATCTACAACCGGGAGAGCAGGCGGAGTTTCTTTCTTGGCGCGCTCACTTCAGACCAATTTCTCACAGTGATGCATCTGAAAGCTGAGGGCACCGGAGCAAAAGCTAAGATCGCATCCTATACCGTTGAATCTACCGGAACCACCGAGATCCAGAAGGATTTCGACCTGCAGGATTCTCCGGCGGACGATCAGGTCGAGTTGAGCCTTCCGGTGAAACCCGGGGAAAACATAGTTTCAGAGCGATTGATGTTCCAGGCCGGACCTGGTTACCACGATCAACTGCTAGCCTACGGTGATGCGATTCGTCGTCTGCGCCATGCGCGCGTGTCGAGTGAGACTCCCATCGGCTGGTGGAGTTGGACCGTCTACTATGGCGCCATCAACGAAGGCGAAGTTCTCGCCAACGGCGACTGGCAAGCCGCACATCTGAAGTCATTGGGGTACACGTATTTCCAAATTGATGAGGGTTATCAGTATGCTCGCGGTGAATTTGCAACTGCGAATGCGACACAATTCCCTGATGGTATGCGGTTTGTTGGGCATTACCTTGTAGGAAAAGGCCTGACATTTGGCGTATGGACGGCGCCGTTTGAGGTGACCAAGCGGGCCTGGGTCTATGAGCACCATAAAGACTGGCTGGTGCACAACGCCAAGGGAGATCCGATCCCGATTGGCGACGTCTGGAACCAAAAGACGGATACGCTTTATGCGCTGGACACAACCCATCCCGGAGCCCAGGAGTATATGCGGGAGACATACCGGACGCTCGTCCGGGAATGGGGGGTTCGGTTCATCAAACTCGACTTCATGGATACCACCGCTATCGAGGGCTATCATTACCGCCCCAACACCACAGCCCTCGAAGCTCAACGAATCGGCCTGCAGATAATTCGCAATACTGTTGGCGATGAGGTGATCCTGGATAAAGACGGAAGTCCCATGCTCAACCCGGTGGGGCTGGTCGACACGGGCCGGATCTCCGCGGATACGGGCCACAGTTTTGAGCGGACCAAGAACGCCGCTTCTGGAATCGCTGCCCGCTTTTATATGCAGCATAATTTCTTCGTCAATGATCCAGACGCCTTCAACGTGACCGCAACCCATCTTATGGAGCGTGCCCACGAACACTCTTCAATTACGCTGGGTGCGGCCGAGGCGTCGATTGCACTCTCGGCAATATCCGGCGGTATGTATGAGATTGGCGATGACATGCTGATCCTGGGCTCTGAGAAAGATCGGCTGGCGCTCGTTGAAAACCAAGAGTTGCTGAATATGGCCAAAGTCGCCCGAGCTTCTACGCCGGTCGATCTGATGACCTACGAGCCTGAGGATGCACAGCCCAGTATTTTCTTCCTCCAGGAAGATCAACGACAGGCCATACTGACAGTCTTCAATTGGACGAACACCGCGCGCTCGCACGCGCTAAAACTAGCGGACCTCGGCCTGCCCGCCGGCCACACATTTGCGGCAACGGATGTGCTGAACCAGAATGCGACGGTTGCGCTCGAGGGCGGCTCAGTTCGGCTGGACAATCAGCCTCAATCGGTGAGGGTGATCAAGCTGATCGACAACGGCGTTGCCGCCGCTGCCCCAACCGTGACCGGGCAAGTGCCCGCGGCGGCAAATACGGGGGACATGATCACGCTTTCGGCGCAGGCCGACGCGGGCGGCGTGCCCGCAGTCACGTATCACTGGGACTTCGGCGACGGCACCAGCGCGGATAGCGCCAAGGTATCTCATGCCTACACCAGTGCAGGGGTGTTCGCCATCCACCTCACAGTGGGCGGAGTGGACGGGGTACCGGCCCAGAAGAATTTCTCTGTAAAGGTTACCGGTAATCTAAAGGCGCACTCTACCCTTACCGACAATCGACGTTTCGTAGAGCCGACCGATCGTTGAGCGTCTCCGGGGGCAACGTCACAATCCCGGAATCCATCGGACGGCATTGCCGTGAAATATTTTCTGAAGGACCGGCTGGGGCAGGTTCAATCCCCGGACCTGCTTGCCTTCCACGGTGAAGGTCTCGCCCGTCGCCAGGAATTTCCAATCACGCGAGTAAGTCGTCTGCCATTCGGTCAACGCATCGGCGACGTCAGCGTCAGCGTGTAGATCGAGATCCGTGCCGTATAGGACACGGTCTTGATACTTGATAAGGAATGTTCTCACTTTTTCCGGTGGCATCAGCATGAGGTAGTCCATTCTTGCCGCGGTGTCGATGGCAAAATTTGGATACCTGTCGAGGCGGCTGGCGATGTTGTCGAGATCCCGTTCCATGCTGCCCAAGTGAACTCCTACCATGCGAAGTTTAGGATTGTTGGCGAGCACATGATCACGTGCGTCGAGAATCCGCTGCTTTGACGGGAACCCGGGACGGTTGGCCACGTACCACTGCGGATTTTCCTGATAATAAGACCATGACGGATCAGCCGCATCCGGTGGCCCCCAAGCAACATCGGGCTCTGCCAGGTGAGTCATGAGCGTCTTGCCGTGGGCAGCGATGTCTTGATAGATCGGCTCGAACTTGGGGTCATCGGCCATAACGTATTGGCCGCTGCTATCCTTGATTTCCATCCCGATGTTCTTCCAGACCTTGACCGCGAGGGCTCCCTGCGCGAAGTCGCGATCGATCTGCAGGATGGCATCGGCGGTGAACGAAGCGCTGTCAAATTTGTACGGGTCGAAGGTCGTGCACAGGGCGACGTGGCCGTGGCTCGACCGCACCAGCGTCGTAGCGTCATCGATCTGCGATTGCAACTGCTTGCGATGGGGGTTCGAGTCGTCCATCACGAGGATATCCTGCAGTTTCAGATCCAGCCGTTCGAGCATTTTCTGGAACGCAGGGTCGGTCTTGAAAACATGAACGTGCACATCGATGGGATGGATAGCCGCGAACGCGCGAAGCGCGGCTTCGTCACCGGTGGGTTTTGCGGGAGCGGACGGAGGAGGAGGCGCCTGAGCCACGCAAGGCAAGGCGATCGAAAAAACCAATGCGAGTTGAGCGAGAGTGCGTGCGAGGCCCGTCATCAAAAGCTCCTTCCATCACGGCAGAACTGTTCCTGATACCATCTCCAATACTTGCGATCTGTTTCCTTTTGTTTGTTGAGCTTTCAAATTCGAAGGCTAACAATTGCCGAAATCGTGCACGTTTGTCAATCATTTTGTTACTTTGTTTATTCTTTGCCGCCTGGGCCCCGAGAAGGCCCCCTGGAGATTTAAGGGAGGATCGCCTTGATTCCCGTAATCTCACAAAAATCGATTAACGCCGGATATAACTCTTCGCCGTAGCCCAGGCACGCATATTCGTTGGTCCAATGCTGCAGCAGAACCTCGATGTCACAATGTACCGTTACAAAACCGTGAGGCCAGAACGGGATCCCGCATTCGTTGAGCCGTCTTTCGACCTGATCCCGTGCCGGCTCGAAAATGCTGGCTCGAGTGATCACCATCTGAAACTCACCGTTTACCCTGCCCAGCCGCGCCAAGACTCCTTCGCCCACTTTGCAGATCAATTTCACAGAGAGGCCGCCCGCTTCGCCTTCTGTGGGAATGCCGTGCTCCGAGAAACCTGCCGGACCCAGCTTGCCTGCCAACGAAGGTGGGCAAGCCCCATCCCCAATAATCTTGATTTCTTTTGTCTTCTTATCAATGTGCTGAAGATCGCCGTAGTACACCCGTTCCTTGCTCAATTTGGTAAGCAGAAAAACGGTGAGAGCAGTATTAAAGTCACCCAGCGTAGAAGTGCCAACTCCATCTTCGAGCATTATGCTCTGAGCAAAGCACGTGGCAGCGTAATCGCCAGCCAGCCCCGGAAAGGACTGAATTGTATAAAAATCAAATTGCTCTTTTGCGACAACTTGTTTCAAAGCGAGGTATAGGCGCATCGAGCGCTCGGTAACGGTATTTCGCTCTGGTTCCTTGCCAAATAGCCGCTTCAGCCTGGGCTGTAGGGCGTTCACCTCGTCGGCAGAAATCTTTTCAGCAGCTTGCTTCAACTCCGTCGTGTCTCGAGAATCTATATCGATGCCAAACATTCTCATCCACTGCGAAGGGTCGGCAGCGCCGCAGGTTTGCCCCATCCCGCGACCGCCAAATGTGCCAATAGTGGACATGTTCAGAAGCTTTTTCAGATGAGAAGCCTGGGCGTAGCTGACGATCTTGCTTACCGTGCCGGGCTCCTCCGCACTTCCGTACACGAATTTGTGGGCCACGCCGATTTCGAGCAAACCTCCGTGCAGCACCAGACCACCCACCGGCCGCCAGCCTTGGGAGCCGGGATGCGTCCACAGAAGCAAGCCTTTGCCGCTGCCGGAGTAATCGCGAATAGCCCCAACCAAGTGCGCCGCCCAGACCCAGGTTCCGGAAAATAGAACAACCGCATCGATAGCATCATCGCATTTCATTTTCCTGAATGCGGCCCGCGCTTCTCCTTTACTGGCGACAACCGTGTCAAGCTCGATTACCTTCAGACCGGCAGCACCCAGCGCGTTCCTCGCGCGCTGCACCAGCGCGTCATCGATGAATGGAGTGCCCATCGGGTCCTTCAGACCATCTTTGTGAACTCCGAACACTATGAATCCGACTGTGGGTTGTATCACTGCTCCTCCTGTTAGCTTCTTGCACCTTCATTGTTTGTCATCGCCGAGAGCAAATGACTATATCGGTTGATTTGTTGCGTGTAGGCTGCGGCAATCGCACGATCCGGCGATACTACCGACGCAGCGTGGACTACGTGTTCCACTGCCTCCCGCAAGCTGCTGTATTCTCCGCAGGCGACACCGGCAAGTGTGGCTCCGCCAAGACACACTGCCTCCCGACACTCCATCCTGTGCAGATGCCGACCAGATAAAGCAGCTCGCAACTGCAGCCCCAGCGCCGACCGGGAGCCTCCGCCAGTGACGTAGACATCCCGAAACTCTCCGACTGCACTTGCCAGAATGCCCGCCATCCGTGACATTTCGCACGCGAGCCCTTCAAGGATGCCTTTGTAAATCTGGCTGCGACTTGTGTTCGGGCTCAAGCCAGAAATGATTCCACGCGCGTGCGGGTTGAAGTCCGGGTTACACGTCCCGATCAGATTAGGAGTAATGCAAAGCCCCGTCGGACCCGTAGACGCATTTCGTTCGAGGATCGCATAGTGGTTGGACTCCACATCCGATGGATCCCCATTCTGAGCGAGGGCGTCCGTCCCTTGCGCTTCTCCATACAACAGATCGTGGAACCACTTGATCATGATTCCCGATGGAAAGTACGCCAGCGTGACGAACTTTTCTGGAACCACGTGGCAATAGGTGTTGAGAGAAGCGGCGAGCGCCGCATCCGTCGAGCAAGGCTGATCGGAAGTAGCTATTAGGCACTCGTAAGTACCCATCGAATCGGCCACGCGTCCCACGCCGATTGCGCCAATTCCCAGTGCGCTGCAGGGTTGATCGTGGCCTCCCAGTACAACCAGCGTTCCCGGCGAGAGACCGAGTTCCCTCGCACCGGCTCCATCTAATTTGCCGGCGACTGTTCCAGCCGGCACAGGGACGGGCAGGCAGTCGGCATTTATCTTTGCGGCGGTGAGAATTTCGTCGGACCAGCGCCTCTGCCGTATATCAAATGCCAAATAGCGGGAGGCCAAGGAATAATCGACGTAAGCGGGTAGTCCCAACCGCGACAGGACATAACCAATCACGCTCAGGAAACGAACTGGCGAGGCAAAAATGCTTGGTCGGTGCTTGCGCAGCCAAAGAATCTTCAGAACCGGATACATGGGGTGAGCGACTAGGCCGGTGATTTCAAACAGCCGCCTTTTTCCGAACGTTCTTTCCAACCACAGCGTTTCTTCCGTGGCTCGGTTGTCTTGGTTGAGGATGGCCGGAGCGATTGCTTCACCGCGCTTATTGACCGGCACGAAAGTTTCGCCATGGGAGCTCAGGCACAGCGCTCGGATAGGGATGGGAAGATCTCTGGATGCCGCTTGCGAACACTGGCACACCGCCTGCCAAAAGCGCTCGGCATTCATCTCGGCCTGCGAAGGAGCGGGGAACTCAGGCGTATAGGCGCAGGCATGCTGGGCAAGTATCTGGCCAGTCGCCGCAAACGCCACCGCTTTGCATCTGCTCGAACCGATGTCAATGGCAAGCAAACTCATGATAGGTTCCCGATTCTTGCTTGCTCTACCGCTGAACTGCCGCACCGTCCAAACCGCCGGCCCAGGACGCGAGTTGCGGACCCTCTTATTTGCGATCCATCTCTAAAAGGCTATCTATAGAAGGCTGTTCAGAGAAAGCTGTCGGCTGCGATTGAAAGCTTCCGGCCGCGAGCCCCGGACTCGACAACGTCGATCCTTCCCTTTGTAACGGCAACATCCGCCACGCCGCGAAATGTCTCTGGCACCTCGAACAACAGAATCAGAAACCGAACTTGAGCCTTGGATTTAGCCGGAAGCCAGCGATACGTTGCTTCTGCGAACAACGGACCTTGCTCGATGGTTTCGCGTCGCGGAATCGAGAACGGAGTCGTGCTGAACTCCAGCCCTCGGCAAAATGTTTTTCCCAGCCACGGCGCCTGGGTTCTGCAGTATCGCTCTTCCCAATTGCCTACCCACGGAAAGTCAGCGCGTCGAAATGCATAGACGACGAGAAGCTTCAGCCGTGGATTACATGCCGCGATGAATCCAATCTCAATTTCGGGATTCAGCAATTGCGCGGTGTAGTGTCCGAACCGTTTAGCCGGAGTAGTGCGCAAGTTGATCCGCTTGTGATCTTTCGTCGGCGCGTTAGGCCACGTGAATTCTGCATCCGGTCGGAGCGAAAATCGCGGGCTGTAACTCGCCGGACAAACCTTGGCCCGCGTCGCCGGGATGTCGAACCAGGTAGTGCCCGCCTCCAGAAACGGAGGCCCGAAGGTTACATGTTCGTTCCAAGAAATAGGCCGGTCGTAAGGGCTGAGGTTAACCGCCTCTTCTTCACAATAAATCACCGGATTTATGCGATCGAGCGTTAACTTCCGGCTGAAACTGATCCGGGCTTCAGGAAGGGTCACACCATACCGGAGTTGCGGCTTCGGTGACTGCGCCAGCTTTTGAATTCCCCAGCGCAACACTGGCGCCTCGCCGTGAGTCGTGAGACCTGCCGCTGTTTCTTGGTGAGAAGGCGGTCCGAAATGATCAAAGCTGAGACTATGCCCCGCAATGCAGGAGAGCAACTTCCCATCGGGCGGAGGGCCGTACTTGCGCGCATGCTTCGCAACGGCGTACTTGACCGGATCGATCGTAGCCCATGGCGGCCGCCATAACGGGTTCACTCCGGAGCATGCATTCAGGTTCAATTCGCAGATGTGACCTCCACCCTCCAGAACGGAGACATGTCCCCAATCTGCCCGCAGACAAAATCCGGAGCGGCCGTTCATTACATTCCATTTGCGCAGAACCACCTGCGCCTGAGGACCCGAAAATCTGCGCTCTTCGGCGAGCATGAGGTGTACGTTCTCCTGGCGCCCGGCATGATCGTCCCTGCAGATCGATATCCCGCGGCACTCAATTGTATTGAGTTGTGGGCGAATTGTATCGTCGAAAAAGCTGCCGGCGGAAATGAAACGCACGATAACAAGAACTAATGAGTGACGAAGAGTTCTATTTTCCTCACGCATTCGTTTGAAAGCAGTCACAAATCTGAATGTACAGTCCGGCTCGCCGGCGTTAGCCCAGGGAACAATTCTCAGTCCGATTGCGATTCGTTGGTGAGCTTGACGTGACTGGTGTTACTCCGCGTATTCTCATTACGAATGACACCATCGACATCGGAGCCTACGAACAATAATCTTGGAACAAGATCGAGAAGGAAGATGCCGTAGCGGCGTCTTCTTTTTTCCATATGAACCGGCCGGCGAGGCACATTTGAATCACTCGTCGCCGAACGCGCCGTCTGAATCGCAATGAAGACTGAATTGCAGCCCCACTTGACGCGCGCCTTCGGTCTGCTTCACGCCACTGCCCTGAATATTTCCAACATGGTTGGGATCGGGCCTTTCATCACGATTCCGTTGATGATGGCTTCCATGGGGGGCCCGCAATCCATGCTGGGCTGGGTGACGGGTGCGCTCATCGTGGTTTCCGACGGGCTGATATGGAGCGAACTCGGAGCGGCATTGCCCGGCTCAGGCGGCAGCTACCATTTTCTCCGCGAGGCCTACGGTCGTCAAACTTGGGGCCGCCTGATGGCGTTTCTGTTCATTTGGCAATTCGTTCTGAGTGGTCCCTTGGAAATCGCGTCCGGGATGATTGGGTTTGGAAACTATTCCACATATCTCTGGCCGGCGTTGAGCGGTCGAGGCCAGCAATATGTCGCGGTGGCCGTTGGCTTGGCCGCTTTGTTCCTCTTATGCCGGCGGATGACATTCCTGCGCAAGGTGACCATTACTCTTTGGGTGGGTACAGCGCTCGCGATGGTGACGATTATCGTCACCGGCTTTTCCCACTTCAACCCTCACTTGGCATTCGATTTTCCGCCAGGAGCACTGGCCTTTAATCGTGGTTTCGTGCTCGGTCTCGGCAGCGCCACTCTGATCGCGGTCTACAACTACCTGGGATATTACGACGTTTGCTACATCGGGGACGAAGTGCAGAATCCTTCTTATGTAGTCCCACGCTCGATTCTGTATTCGCTTGCCGTCTGCTGTGTCGGATACCTGGCGCTGCATCTCGCCTTAATCGGAGTGGTGCCGTGGCATGAAGGAATTCATTCGAACTTCATCGCCTCTGACTTCATGGAGCGCCTGTACGGTAGAGGCGCCGCGATCGCAGTAACAATTTTTGTCCTCTGGTCGGCCTTTGGCGCCGTGTTCGCGCTTCTTTTGGGCTATTCGCGAATTCCTTATGCGGCTGCCATCGACGGCTATTTCTTTCGTCCGTTTGCGCAACTGCATCCCACGAAGAACTATCCCCGAGTCTCGCTTCTAGTGCTGGGCGCCGTTTCAATCGCTGCTGCGTTCCTCAAACTTGATCAGCTCGTGAGTGCGTTGATCACCACCAGAATCCTGGTGCAGTTTCTCGGGCAGCTGTTTGCTATTCCCCTCTTGCGACGGAAGTTTCCCGACACCGCGCGGCCTTACAAGATGTGGTTTTATCCCGTTCCAATTGTCATTGCGTTCTTTGGATGGGCCTACGTTTTTCTGACCTCGGGCTGGCTCTACATCAAAATCGGTTTATTGACGCTGCTGACGGGCGTTCTGGTCTTTTTCATCTGGGCGAAGTGGAAAGATACCTGGCCGTTCGATCACGAAGGGAATTTATGATCCGGCATACTCTTTGCGGTTCCCGGTGTCCCAAAGAACTTGCAGGCAAAATGCGTCTGGTGCCAAAAACATGTGCCCTGATCGCCTGCGTGCTAATCCTGGTCGAAGGCTGCCTCGGCTCTTCTGAGCCATCTAAAGCTTCTCAAGTGGTCATTTCCGTCCCGGGCCTTTCTGTTGTGGTTCAGCCGGAGGACGGTACCTACAGCACCCGAACAGCAGACAGCGGACACACGATCTTTCATGCAAAAGTGGCGGCCGAGGTCGATCATAAGTGGATCGAGTCGACAGATTATCCGAAACACGAGATAGCTCAATCGAACTTTGAAGATGCTCTTGGTCACGGCAAGAAGATCACAGTCACTTCTTCCGGACTCCCGAAGCTCCCCGATCTGGTATACACGCTGACAATCTATGAGGGGAGAGATTTTGCCGTCGTCGAGGCTGAAGTACAAAATCGCACGGGCAATCCGGTAACCATCCAAAGTATCCGAAGCCTCGAGGCCGCCGGAGACAGAATCATGGATCTCGGTGGCCCGCAAGGCGCCGACCGGATTCTCTCCGACAGCTTCAGCGAAGACTGGCCCCCGCTGCAGATTTACGATTTAGGGACAGCTCCTCAGGGCATGCACCGCGCCGTGGGCAGCCAGCTTATCTATAACCGGGAGAGCAAGGAAAGCTTGTTCCTTGGGGCTCTCACCTCGAACCGGCTCCTGACCATCATTCATCTGCAAACACATTCGTCCTCACCGGATGCCCTTGCCATCGCTTCCTTCACGGTCGATTCAACCGGAACCACTGAGATACAAGCGACCGATCCCGAATCCGGTCTGCGTGAAGGGCCGGCGGAAAACCTGATCGAATTAAGCGTCCCTCTCGCGGCGGGCGAGACACTCACTTCAGAGCGCCTGATGTTTTCCGCTGGAACGAACTACCGCTCGCAACTCGATAACTACGGCAGCGTAATTCGAGAGCTGCATCACGCTCGTGTGAGCGCAGATAGCATGCTGGGATGGTGGAGTTGGACGGCCTATTACACAAAAATCACCCAAGGCACCGCGCTTACGAACGCTCAATGGCTGGCCGAGCACCTGGAGGCTCTGGGCTATGACTATTTTCATTTCGATCTCGGTTACGGATACTCGCGCGGTGAATACGCGACGCCCAATGCCTCGCAATTTCCGCGCGGCATGGAAGATTTAACTCGCCACATCTCCCGCTTGGGATTGAAGGTTGGCGTTTGGACAGCTCCGTTTGAAGCGGGCGAGCGGTCCTGGATCTATGAGCATCATAAAGATTGGCTAGTACACAACGCTCACGGCGATCCGATTTCAATTGGAGACGCCGAAGAGGTGCAAGGCGAGCGTCTGTTTGTCGTAGACGTGACTCACCCCGATGCCCAGGAATATGTTCGTCAGACTTATCGCACGCTGGTGCGGGAATGGGGAGCGCGCTACATCAAGCTGGACTTCATGGACAATACGGCCATCGAGGGCTATTACCATCGCCCGAACACAACGGCACTTGAAGCACAGCGAATCGGCTTGGAGCTTATCCGCAAGACTGTCGGCGAAGACGTACTCCTTGATAAAGATGGGAGTCCGATGTTGAACCCGGTTGGCCTGGTGGATGAGGGCCGTATATCCCAAGATACAGGTCATACGTTTCTCCGCAGCAAGGAAGCTGCACCCGGCATCGCAGCGCGGTATTACATGCATCGCAACTTTTTCGTTACTGACCCGGATGCGTTCACGGTTTCCCGGCAGCTCCTCGAAGAGCGCACAATTGAAGCTCCGGCTACATTGAATGAGGCTCAAGTGTCGATCGCGCTGGCAGCCGTTTCTGGAGGCATGTTCGAGATTGGCGATGATCTTCCAACTCTGGGGAGCGATCCAGAGCGGGTGGCGTTGGTCAAGAACCCTGATTTGTTGGCGATGGTGAAACTGGGGCAGGCCGCCGTGCCTCTGGATCTCATGACCTACTCAGATAAGGATGCGCAACCGAGCGTTTTCTTGCTGCGGCAAGATCAGCGGCAGTCTATGCTGGCGGTTTTCAACTGGACCGAGCGGCCGAGTTCCCACACTTTCACAGTTGCCGCCTTAAAGCTCACCGCGGGGCACCCGTACAAGTTAGTCGACTCCTTCGCGGCAGATCAGCCGTTGGCGATGGAAGGCGAAATGCTGCACCTGGACAATCAGCCAGCGCACTCCGTTAAGCTCATCAAGATTGTAGACGCTTCGATCCCGGCGGCCGCACCTTCGATTGTCTTCCAGGTCCCAACCCAGGCGAAAATTGGCGAAGAAATTGCGTTCTCCAGCACAGCTTCTAAAGACGGAACCCCTGCACTCGGCAACCGTTGGGATTTCGGCGATGGAGTCGTCGCTAACGGTGCAATCCTGAGTCACGCTTATACTGCCGCCGGAAATTACACAGTGCGGTTCACCGCTGAGGGCCTTGACGGCAAATCTGCCGAGCAGACATTCTCGATCGCCGTCAGCGGATCCGTGATTCTTGCGCCTCCTCGGCGCTACTCCGAACCGCGCGAATAGCTCTGAGCATGTTCTGGCTATTAAAGGCGTCGGAGCGAGGTGTTCGTTCAGCCGATGCTGACATACTTCCAGGAGTACAAAACAGCCGGGCAGGGATTGTCTGGTGCAAAGCTCTGAGCAGGCTGTGGGCTTTGCGAAAAAGAGTCCTAGCCATCGAGTCAATCATCTCTATTTAGCAGTTGGATCTCTCAGGAACAGACCCATGGCTGCCAGTCCAAACTTCACGGTGCCGCTTCCCTCGGACCCGCGCCCCCTTGATCTCGATCAGGTGGATGACCTTCTGAAGCTGCAAAAGGCCGCCCAGAAAATCAGCTCTATCCTTGATCTCGACCAGCTGGTTGATAAGGTGGTCAACGACATCGCGCGATCCTTCGGATGCCTGGATTCCGACATCTACCTGCACAACGAAGAGCGCAGCGAACTGTCGCTAGTGTGCGCCCATGGCTGCGATGGCTGCGATCTTTGCGGCCCGGGCCACAGCCTGAAGATTGGGAAAGGCATGGTCGGCTACGCCGCCTCTACTGGCCAGATGCACTACGCACCCGATGTGCGGCAGGATCCTTATTACATTGGCTGTGAAGAATCCACGCTCTCGGAGGTTGCGATTCCCCTGCATGTGGAAGGGCAATTGGTCGGAGTATTCACCGCCTCCCACATCGAACTGAATGCCTTCAGTCCCTGCCAGCTGCGGCTGCTCCAGGCTCTGTGCAGCGATGTAGCAGTTGCGGTCCACAACGCTCGCCGATTTCAGCAGGAACAGCGGCAGCGGGAGCAAATGACTTCCGAGGCTCGGGAGGCTCGTGTCATTCAACAAGCGCTCCTCCCCAAATCGTCTCCTTCCATTCCGGGCTTTACGGTGTCAGGGCTTTCGATTCCCGTGGGCGCCGTAGGCGGCGATTGGTACGACTTCATTCCCATGGACAAAGGCCGTTGGGGGCTGGTGCTGGCCGACGTTTCCGGCAAGGGGACCGCTGCAGCGCTACTCATGTCCGCCACACGTGGCATCTTGCGATCCCTGGCGGAAGCCGCTTGCACTCCGGGTGAAGTGTTGACAAAGCTGAATCGCCTGCTGGTCGAGGACTTTCCCGCCGGACGTTTTGTCACCATGGTTTATGCGTTGCTTGATCCTACCAAGCGGACTCTGACCTTCGCGAATGCGGGTCACTTGCGGCCACTCCTGATAACTGGTGTTTCAACAAGGTTCCTGGATGTGGAGCAAGGAATTCCCCTGGGACTGGGACCAGGTGGTTTTTCGGAAGTGGAAGTACAGCTTCCCGTGGGCTCTCGTGTCGTGCTTTACAGCGACGGCATCACCGAGGCAGAAAATGAAGCCGACGAAGAGTACGGCTCGGCGCGTCTTCAAGAGCATTTTTTGCGAGCAGATGCCTCGGCGGAGAGCCTTCTTGATGACGTACGGTCATTCACCGTGGGTTCAAGTCTGCGCGATGATGCCAGCGTCATCCTGGTGAAGGGTTAGCCAGTCACAATGTTCAGGGCTTACCCCAGCCGCGATCGTGGACAGCATTGGCACGACTCAAGGAGGCTAGTTTCTTCTAGCTCTTTTTCAACCGCCGCGCTCGATCACATAGTCGTCTCGAGTTTTCTCTTCGGCAAGAGCCGAATGTGTGATCAACGATCCATCAGCACCCAGCCAGCTCAGAAAATGAAGCGCAAGGCAAACTGCATGAAGCGAGGCGTCGTCATCGTCGTAAGGTACTTACCGAATTCTGACGCGTCGTAGGAGAGCGAGGGCTGAGCCGAGTTGCCCACAGGGCCCCGCACGTCATAGCGCACCGAGTTGGTTGTGTTAAAGGCCTGCCAACTGAACTCCACACGCCGCCCCTCGCCCAGTGAGAAATCCTTGCTCACGCCGGTATCAATGTTGAACAACCCCTCTCCAATGACGTTGTTGCGGACCCCCGATTCGCCTGGCCATTCGGGGCGGAACGCCGCCAACGCCGCTGCCGGATCCTTGAAGATATCGGGGCCAATCCCCACGCCATTGACGATGGCATTCTTCGGGTTGGATGCAACCGGAGGCGGCCCGTTCGGTTCCGCATCTCCCTCGATGTTCCAGTTGGTCGCCCAGGTGAAACCATTATCGATCGTGATGGGGAACCCGGTCGTCCAGCGGAACACCCCAGAGACGTGCCATCCGCCAATCAAAGTGTTGAGCGCCGGGCTCGCGTCTGCCGCCATCTTCTGGCCCCTACCAAAGGGCAGACTATAAACCAGGTTCCCGTTGATCTGGTGTTTGTTGTAGAAATCGGAAGGGCCGTAGAGCGACAACGGAGAATAGGAATTGATCACAATGCCGCCGCCGTTCAAATCGTTCCCCGTTCCTCCAGTTCCTTCGTAAGGACCGACGCGCTCTGCCGCCGATGCCTCATCCAGCGATTTTCCATACGTGTAGTTGAATTGCCCCTGCAGATTTGCTCCCCAGCGGACGTTGTAAGTCACCTGCAGCGCGTTGTAGTTAGACGTGCCGATGTTCCGCCACGCGTAAAGCGAAGCGAACTGGTCATGGTAGAAGGCGTAGGGGCCGAGTTTGCTGTTCGGCAGCGCAGGGCTCAATCCGGTAATGGAGTCGGGCAGATCCATTTCGAACAGAGAGAAAGTTTCATTGTGCGGGAAGCAATTCCACAGCTCGTAGATGTTTTGCGTTGCCGTCGGATTTGCCGGCAACTGGCCAGGAGCGCAATTGTCGCCACTGGGGTTGGATGGGCTTTGGTTGTTCATCCCTAGAGCCGTCTGCGTGGCCACGCCCGCCCACGCAGGAAAAAGATTTTCGAAGAATGGAATGGGCTTGATGGTATTGACGTCCGTGGCCACTGCAGCCGCTTTCGAAAGGATGGGAGCTGCCTGGAAATACTTTGTGCCGCTGGTGGAATCGGTCAGATTGGTCGGCATCGCCAGATCGACCTGCATCGGCAGACGTCGCCCCACGGTGCCCACATAAGCTATCTGTATGGACGATCGCGAGCCGATTTGGCGCTGCACCGAGAAATTGAAGACCTGCGAATACGGGGTCTTCAGAGTTTGGTCCAGCCCCCAGTTAATGGCAAAGGCGGTATTGCTTGGAGTCACCGGGAAACTGCCCGAGGGCGTAGGCCCGAACAAGCAGCCCGGGTTATTCAAATTCGGGCAGGGCGGAGGCAGGCAGGACTGGCCCGGACTTCCCGGGACGAGACAGGTAAATCGCGGAGCATTCGAGGGAGACACCACACCGGCCGGATTTCCCAGATCGGTCGAGAGGCCGAAAGAGCCATGCTGGTCAAAGCTGTTCACGATCGGAATACCGAAATGGTCGTACATAATGTTGTAGCCGGCGCGTACCGTGAACTGATCCTTCTTCCCCAAAACCTTTGAGGCCCACCCGTCACCCGTATCTGGTGCCCATGCCATCGCCAGGCGCGGTGAAAAATCCTTGTGATCCCAGTTCCACAGGCCGGGGCCATTATTTTTGGGCCCGCCCAGAACGAACGTGATCTCCCCCGCATTGTTGGCCGGCATACCCTGCGCTGCCAGTTGAGCGGATTGGTTGAACCAATCGGCTACGTTTTGATTGGTGCAGCCTCCCGCCGGTGCCTCCACGCAAGGCGCAACCTGGTAACCGTTGGTTTCATAAGGCGGAGCTTCGAGCACCCAGCGTAGACCGTAGGTTAGCGTCAACCGCGGCGTCACCCGCCAGTTATCCTGCCCGTAAAACTCGTAGTCGTTGATGGCATAGCGGCGCTTGATGGGCGCGCCTTGCGGCAAAGCAGTGCCACTGCGCGAGAAATTGTAGATTCCGTCACCTTCAGCGAAAATTCCTAACAGAATGGCTGCTGCTTGGTCGTAGTTCGGACCGAAGCTGGGATCCACGGAGGGGAAGCAGCCAACGCCTGTCATAGAGTTACACGGACCTGATCCACTCGGATTGTTTCCGGGGTTCAGCGGACTCGTGGTGTTGGCGATTCCACCCGTGTTGAGATAGACCGGGTTGGTCTGCACGTCTGAGAATGAATTCTGGTAGCTGGTGTGGTTGTTGCGAATCAGAAAGAATTCGCCGCCGAACGAAAATGTGTGATTTTTCCGGGTCCAGTTCAAATTGTCGGTGAACTGGTTGACGGGCACAAAATAAATGACCGAGCGAGTGAAAGGTGTCAGATCGGTAAGCCCATTCAGAAAAACTCCCGGATCCTGGGAAATACCGGCGTTTTGCCCCCCCTGCCGAATGTAGCCCCAGTGGAACTCATTGATCAGTGCGGGATTGATGAGCGAAGTGAGCCCGGCAGTTACACCCCTGCTGTCATCGACCAGTGTGTTCGCGGCGGCCTGGCCGGGAAATTGTTGCGTTTGAGGATTGTTCTCATTCTCCATTTGGGCGCGTACGAAAAGCGTTTCCGAACCGCTGGAGTTGATGTGCCAATCTCCCTTCAGTATGTATGTATTCCATACCGCGTCCGCATTCGAGGAAAAGCGATAGCCCAGAATGTTCAACCCGTCACCGGCGTTTTCATTCGACCCAGGATATTGGTTAAGGACAGCTTCGACGGCGGTGTTCGGACCGATCCCGAGCGGGTCGATTCCTGTGATCTGGGTCGGGTTAAGCGCGTAATAGCCGGGTTGAACATTAACCGTATAACCATTCTCCGTTACCGCGCCGCCGGGACAGGCTGACGTGTCCAGACTTCCGTCCATATTGAGTGTGCACAAGTATTGGAGAAAACCGTGGCTCAGTGAGGCGCTCGGCACATCCCGCAATACGCTGGTGCCCTGCGCTTGCCGGAATCCTTCATAGTTCGCGAAGAAAAAGAGGCGGTTTTTCTTGACCGGCCCTCCGACCGTAGCCCCAAATACGTTGTAGGAGAGTTCGGGCGCCTTGTTTGACTCGCCACTGGTTAACTGGGAGGCCTTCAGGAACGGGTCGTTGGCGCTGAAGATGGTATTGCGGTTGTATCCGTAGATGGAGCCGTGAAAATTATTCGTGCCGCTCTTGGTCGCTAGCGCCACTTGAGCACCGCTGGAGTAGCCTGAGTCGGCGTTGGAGTTGGCGGTCGTGACCCGGAATTCCTGCACCGAGTCGGGCGGAACGTTCAACACGCTGGTAAACGCATACCCATTATTCTGGTCGTTCACCCCAATACCGTCGAGGGTCACGTTGGATTGGTCGCTGCGCAGGCCATTCACTGCGCCACTCCGCGTATCGGTGTCTTGCAGCGACTGAGGCTGATCGCCGAGGTAAGTCACGCCCGCCTGCAAACTCAGCAACTGAACTACATTGCGTGCCGCAATCGGCAATTCCGCGATCTGGTCTTGATCCACTACGTTCCCGAGCGACGCATCCGTGCGATTGATGAGTGGCGCTTCGCCTTCGACGGTCACCGACGTTGTTCCGCCCGTAACCTGCAACCGAAGCGATACGGTGGAAGGCAATTTCACCAGTATGGTGATCTTCTCCACCACGGCCGGCGCAAAGCCGGGCGCCGTCGCCTCCAGCCGGTAGTCCCCAGGAGGCACGTCGAGGAACTGGTAGAGTCCTGACGCATTGCTGGTCGCAGCCCGCTGCAACCCTGTCTCTGGCTTGGTCAAAGTAATCTTCGCGCCCGCTACCGCCGCGCCGGAAGGGTCGGTCACGCTGCCATTCAACTGGCCCGCGGATTGCGCCGCCGACAACCCCGTCAGCACCGCCAACACTGCAAACGCCCAAATCGCACGCCTCACTCCCCGCTCACATCGAATGCCTAACTCATACCACCGCTCGCGCTGCTTGCCGCTCACTT
>Ga0210388_10001539_pt1 | contig 18125 bp, 11 predicted proteins | sample IncBWC19OmetaG_FD_155485 | JGI IMG/M metagenome (GOLD analysis project Ga0210388, IMG submission 155485) | Forest soil microbial communities from Barre Woods Harvard Forest LTER site, Petersham, Massachusetts, United States - Inc-BW-C-19-O ... | reverse complement strand
GGCCTCTCGGGTGTAGATCGAAACGATGCCGGCTTGACAATCCATACTCAAGACGGCCGTGTGGGCCGGATCAATCGTGAATATATCAGCTACTCAAGCTCCTTTCGGCCCACAGCCTCGCGGTCTGAATTGTAGTTCAGACCGGTTGAAGCCTTCTCATCCCATCAATTTTTTTCTGCGTCAGCGGCTCACAAACACCGCCGTAGTCAATGCCGGAATCGTCGCCGTCCCGTTCTGCGAATTGAAGGTTGATTGCCTCACGGTCGCGTCGCTCGAACGCTGCTGCACCGGATGCAATCGCAGCTGCATTCCAGCCAGAGCAGCATCCGTGAACGTAGTTGTGGTGTTCGCCGCGTTGAAGAACACCACGGCATGTTGGAACGGCCCATAATTCTTCCCGTTCTCATCCAGCTTCATCACGATCAATCCCGGCGTCTGGTTAGGCCCCGTATTCAGGAAGCTCAGATTCGCCTGGACCTCGGCAAAGCTCTGCATACGGAACAATCCCGTGCTGTAGCGGATCTGTAAAAACTCCTGATACGCCGCTGTCGCCGCCAGAATATTCTGATCCGTCGGAGTCAGCGCCGCATTCGCCAGCAGAGGCTGCATGATCGGCCACTGCGCCTGATTCTGGCTCGCAATCGGCAGGCCGATCCCCCAGTTATCCGTTTTGTAACTGAAATCGATCTTATTGAACCAGTCCCCCGAGTCGTAGCTGTTCTGGTCCATATCCTTCGAGCGCAGCAGGTCGTCGCCGCCGAGGAAGAAGGGAACACCCTCGCCCAGCGCCATCAGGCTCATCGACAGCACTTGCCGCCGCGCGCGAGCCGTTGCCGTATCGCCAGCCGCGGACTTCAATTGAATTGCATCGAAGAGTGTCTGGTTGTCGTGCACCGAGCAGTAATTCACCGCCTCAACAGGAGTAGCTGTATATCCCGCCGGCTGCCCGCCATAGTTCACCGCTGACCCGATTACCGTCTGCCCCTGCGCATCGGTGAAGCTGTAGTTGGCAAGATTTCCCGTCAGCCCCAGCCGAATCCAGTCCGCCTCCTGCAGCAACGTGGAGAGCTGTGTGCTCTGGTCCGTACTCTGGCTCGTGAATTCGCTCGGATCTGTAACCAATCCGGTTGCAAATCCCTGCGTCCGCTCATCGCTGAACGGACTTCCCCCGCGAACCCCATCGCGAATTCGGTCGTTGAAGGTCCCAATGCCCGTCCCGTAGAGATTGATCTGGCTGGCATTCGGCCCCAGCGCATTGTTTGAAGTCTCCGCGATCTGGAAGCCTTCGCCGTAGATGTAGATTTTGCTGCCATCTACACCGTTCTTCTCCACCGTCAACGCGTGCAGCGCATTCTGCAGGTCAACCATGTTGTAGACAAAGTGCAGCGACATCTCATCGAAGCGGAATCCGTCGATTTTGTACTGCTCTGCGTTGAGCACGACAGTATCGATCATCAGCTTCTCCATCATCATGTGCTCGCTGGCCGTGTCCGCGCAGCAAGAGCCGGTTTCGAGCGCTCCGTTCGCATCCAGCCGGTGATAGTAATTTGGCACCAGCTCATCGAGATTCGCCTCGAAGGTCTCGCCGCTCGCGCTGGTGTGATTGAACACCACATCCTGAATCACGCGCAGCCCGTCGAGATGCAGGCCCTCCACCATCGTCCGGTATTCCAGCACTCGATTGTCGGGATTGATCGCATACGCGCCCTCGGGAGCCATGTAGTGCACCGGGTTGTAGCCCCAGTTATAGGCGTCGTTGCCTTGTACGTTTGCAACCGCAGCCTGCTGCTGTGTGCCGTCGGGTGGATACTGCGACAGGTCTCCCGGTGACTGCCAGTTGGCCTTGTTCTCATCTACTCCGTCGAAATGAAAACTTGGAAGGATGTGGACAGCCTTCAATCCAGCCTGCGCCAGCGAATGAAGATGCCGCATGCCATTGCTGCTCAGATCGGCAAAGGCATCGTAGGTGCCCTTCAACGAGGCAGGAACAGTGGGATCGTCCACGCTGAAGTCGCGCACGTGCAGCTCATAGATGCTCATATCATTCACGCTCGCCAGTTGCGGCGAAGGAATGAAATCCCACCCCAGCGGCTTCGTCTTCCCGTCGTCGAGATCGGTGATCCGGCTCATCAGGCCATTCACAGCCACGTCCACTGAGTAGGGATCCGTCGTCGTATTGCTGTCGATCGCCTGGTCAGCGGACACATACACCTTGGCGTTCAGCAGGTAGTATTTGCCCTTCCAGTCGTAGTCGCCGCGTGCCACCCACACGCCGTTATGCTCGTGCATCGCGACTGTCTTCTCGGGAGCAGTATCCGTCTCCTTGTCGTACAGCAGCAGCGAGACGCTCTGCGCCGTTGGCGCCCACACCTTGATCTTCACCGGAACGCTGTCATCGTCGTCCCAGTCATGCCATCCGCGATCGTTGTCGTGATGGAACACCACACCCAGCTTTCCGGGGTAGTAGTAGAGCGCATCGAGAGCGCCGAAGATCTGCAGCCCCGTCGCATACTTCAGCGCACCATCGGTTCCTACCGCCGAGATTGCCAGTTGCCCCTGCAGAGCCGTCTGCACCACACCGGGCTGCAGATTCGTCGGCAGCTTCAGCAGCGCATATCCGCCAAGCTGCGGATACCGCGCCAACTCCGCCGCAGTCAGCGTCCCGCCGCTCGGAGTCAGCGGAATCGAACCGCCGCCCGTCACGCCGCTCAACGTGAGCTGCAGCGAAGCGGTCGGACTCGTATTCAGCGCGTACGTCCACGTCGATTGAAAATACAGCGGCTGAATCGCAATCGTCGTCGCGTCGATCCAGTAGGCCTGCAACTGATCGAAGACTCCGCTCAAAAGCTGCGCCGCCGTAGGCTGCGTCGGAAAAACCGTCACATCGCCCGACACCACCCAACCCTCCAGTTGCTGCGGAACCTGCAAATACTGGTTCGGCCCTGGGTCTTTCACGTTGGTCGAGCAGTTGTGGATGATGAAGCCCAGTTGCCCGCTCGTAATGCCCACGTCATAGAACGCGCCATAGCTGTCGTAGCCCGTGACGTAGTCCTCGGTCGTGCAGAACGTCCCCGTCGGATCGCTCGTCGCGCCAAACGGATACAGACTCCATCCCGCATAGTCCCCATCCGGCCGGTAGTAGTGAATCCGCGCATGCCCGGCCGGAATCGCCGGGTCCTTGGCATATTCGGTCACCGGTTGCGTCAGGAAAACGGTCAGGTCGCCCGAGATAACCCACGCCTGATTCGCCTGTGTCACCTGCAGATACTGGTTCGGCCCCGGATCTTTCACTCCCGTCTGGCAGTTATGCAGGATGAACCCCAGCTGCCCGCTGTTCAGCGACGGATTCGCCCCCACGTCGTAGTAGGCCCCGAAGGTGTCATACCCCGAAACGTAATCCTCCGTGCTGCAGAATGTTCCCGTAGGATCGCTCGTCGCAAAGAAGGGATAGAGGCTCCACGATCCGTAATTGTTGTCCGGCCGGTAATAGTGGATGCGCACCTTTCCCGCCGGGATCGCCGGATCGGTCGCCTGGATGGTCGGCGGCTGGGTCGTCTGCAGCACGTCGCTGCCCGAAATCTGCCAGTACTCATTCCCCTGCGTCGAAGGATTGGCAAACTCATTTGGCCCAGGGTCCTTGGTGTTCCCGTTGTGAATGATGATCCCCACATTCGCCGCGCCGCTGGTCACCCCAACATCGAAGTAAGCGCCAAAGCTATCGGTGCCGGTCACCGCGACCGGACCGGTTCCAAAGCTATTCGGCTCCGTCGTATCGCCGAAGGCATAAACTGTCCAGCCGGCGTAATTGCCGTCCGGCCGGAAATAGTGGATGCGAATGCTGTTCGCCGGAATCGGCGTGTCTGCCCATGCAGAAAACGAAATCCCCGTAGCCAGCAAGAGGACGAGAATCAGCCGAAGCTGCCTGAAGACCATGGTGCCTCCCAAGAAATGAGCCACGGGCACTTGACCCTTTGCGAGACACGCCGCGCAATGCACAGCCCGTTACCTTTCGTTCATTTGTTGTTTAACCGGCAACTCTCCTGCCATCAGTGCATTTTGGTCGCGGATCAACGGAGATGACGAAATGGGTGGGAGCCTGAGGTGCCCCTAATCCGTACCAGCAAGCCGGGTGTGAGTTTAGAATCGAACCATCCGCATGTCGTACCAGCCGAATCTGTTCTCGTCGCAGGCGCCGGGCAATTTGCCGCCCCAGCTCGTCACCAGCCCGCCGCCAGGCGCGAAGCCTCCTCGGCCGGGTCCCCGATGGCTGCGCAGCCTAGACCTCTTCATCCGGGTCATCGTCCGTCTTTATCTAGGACTTATCATCCTTGTTCTGCCCTGGCTGCACCTTTGGGACGACAACCACCTGTTGGTCATCATTCCCCACCTCGCGCCCCTGGTCCTCAACGGAGTCGCCCGGGGACTGGTCTCCGGATTGGGCATCCTCAATATCTGGATCGCCGTCCACGACGCCATCCACTATCGAGAGGGATAAGGGTATGGATCGGGCCGAGCCTCATCGCACTCGATCTTTCGCGCCGCCGTCTCCCGCGACAGGATTCCCGGCCATAACGTCCCAACGCGATATTTGCTGAAGTTATACCCAGGGGTTCTAGAATGACGGTTCCAGTCAACGGAAAGCCGATGCCTCGCAAACCACCCAAGCCGCTCGAAGCCGCACCGCTCGCCTATGAAAACCCGGCCTTCCTGAACAGCCCCGACGGCCGCATCATGCGCATCCTCTCCGAGTATTCGGAACCGCTGGCGCGCTTCCGCCGCGAGCGAATTCGGGATACCGTCGTATTTTTCGGGTCAGCCCGCTTCCGCGGTCTCGACGAGGCCAATCAGCAACTCGAGCTGCTCGAAAATACCGGATCTCTCGAAGCCGCGCCCCAGGAAGAGCAGCCCGCCCGCCAGCCCGAACTGGAGCAGGGAACCGCGACCGAACTCAGCCGCCGCCGTGCCGAGGCTGCGGTGGAAATGGCTCAATATTATGAGGATGCCCGCCGTCTTGCCTACCTCCTCACCGATTGGTCCCGCACCCTCAAATCTCGCCGCCACCGCTTCGTTGTGACTTCAGGCGGAGGTCCCGGAATCATGGAAGCTGCCAATCGGGGAGCCTATGAAGCCGGCGGCAAAAGCATCGGCCTCAACATCCGCCTGCCCTTCGAGCAGTACCCCAATCCCTGGATCACCCCCTCCCTCAACTTCGAGTTCCACTACTTCTTCATGCGCAAGTATTGGTTCGCTTATCTGGCCAAGGCGCTGGTGGTCTTTCCTGGAGGCTTCGGAACCCTGGACGAAATGTTTGAGATTCTTACCCTCTGCCAGACCGAGAAGCTCGCCAAGAAGATCACCATCGTCCTTTACGGTTCATCGTATTGGAAAGAAGTTATTAACCTCGATGTGCTTGTGGATAAGGGCGCGATCTCCCCGCGCGATCGGGAGCTTTTTGCCATGGCCGACACTCCTGACGAGGCTTTCACCCTGCTCCGCGATGGCCTTACCCGCAATCACCTCGAAGCCGAGGCGGCGCGCCCCGAGCCGGAGGACGAATCCAGCGTATTGCCGGAGATATCCAAGACCCGTTCCTGATCCATCGTTGTCCTGCCTATCCTGTTGATAAGTAGTAAGAACAAGGGCAGTATCTGACTTCGCAACTCCCGTCTACCGTTCGTAACGTTGCCTTCCTCGATACTCAGGCCATTTTGAAACTCCTTTGTTTTGCCAGTAATGCCGCATTCATGGTGCATCCCGATACTGGTGGCAGCCGTACCTTGGAGGACAGTCTATGGCTGGCTTACGCCGCATCTCCTATCTCTGGAAAGATGCCGATTCCGCACGTGAGTACTCGACTGGAGTATCCCTGCACAGCCACACCAACCAGTCCAAGGAAACACTCGACTTTCTGGCCAACTTTGGCACGGAGTACGCTTGGGTACGCAAGCTCATTCAAGCCGCGGAAAGCCGGGCCCAAGATCGTTATCACATTGCTATCAACTATGCGCAGAGCTACTGGACGCCGCCCCTCACGCCGCGTCTCGCCTTCGATCTCGAAAGCGGGCAGATCGAAAAGCAGCTTAACGTCATGCCTCTGGTTTCCATCACCGATCACGACACCATTAGCGCGCCCATGCTTCTGCGCACCGTAACCTCGGCGCGCCACATTCCTGTTTCGGTCGAGTGGAGCGCGCCCTACGGGGGCGACCAGTCCTTTCACCTGGGCATTCACAACCTGCCAAGCGAAAGCGGCCAGGCATGGATGAGCACCTTTGAGGAATTCACCGCCAACCCGTCCTCGGCCAGGCTCACCGAAATCCTTGCCGCCCTCCACGCGCTGCCCAATGTTCTGATCGTCTTCAACCACCCCATGTGGGACCTCTACATCATCGGCAAGGAGAAGCACCGCCAGCGGGTTCAGGACTTCATGGCCGAGAATGGCAAGTTCATTCACGCACTGGAATTGAACGGCCTGCGTAGCTGGGAGGAGAATCGCGAAGTCAAGCAGATGGCGAAAGACCGCAACATGCTGCTGATCTCTGGCGGCGATCGCCACGGTCTCGAGCCTAACGCCAACGTCAACCTGTCGAATGCCTCCACCTTCACCGAATTCGTGCACGAGGTCCGCTACGAGGGCCGCAGCCACGTTCTCTTCATGCCGCAATACGCCGAGCCCTGGAAGCATCGGATCCTCCAGTCCACCCTTGACGCCATCCGCAACTACCCGGACTTCCCGCAAGGCTCCCGCACCTGGGACGAACGCGTCTACCATCCCGACATGACCGGGGTAGTCCGGCCCCTGAGCGAACTCTGGCCGGGAAATGGCCGCGCCCCCTTCTATCTGCGCTGGATCATCGACGGCGTCCGCATGATGGGTAGCAAGGCAGTCTCAGGGAGCTTGCGCATGGCTTGGAATGAATCGCACGAGCTGCGCTTTGCCCTGGGAGAAGAAGCCTTTTAGGAACCGGGCACCGCGAACAGGGAGTCGTTGCCCAGCATTCACCTCAGGCTCCGAAAAATCAACGAACAGTACCGCTGGAAAATCACTGGCCTTTTGTCCTAAAGCGCTAAACCCTGGCTCTCCCTATACCCCACCCCCTGCACCCTATACCCTGTCCCTATGAGCGCTCCGCGAGTCGCATATTTTCCCGACTCCTTTCATGAAATCAACGGCGTCGCTCACACCAGTCGCCAGTTTGAAGCCTTCGCACGCCGCCACAACCTGCCTTTTCTCTGCGTTCGCGCCGGAAATCGCAATCCGCGTCTGCTCACCGAGGGCAATCTCACCACCCTTGAGCTGCGACGAGGGGCTCTCTCCTTCGCGCTCGACAAGGACCTTAGTTTCGATCCCGGTTTTCTCCGTCATCTGCCGGCCATCTCCAAAGCCCTTCGCAACTTCGCGCCGGATATCGTCCACATCACTGGCCCCAGCGAGAACGGAATTCTTGGAGCGGCCCTGGCCAATCATCTTCATCTGCCTCTGGCGGCGTCATGGCACACCAATGTCCACGAATATGCGGCCCGGCGCTCCAACTGGCTCCTCCGCCACCTGCCCGAAAGCCGCAGGCAATCCGTCGCCGATGCCATCGAGAATCTGGCCCTCTTCGCAACCGCCCGGTATTACTCTCGTGCGCGCATTCTCTTCGCACCCAACACAGGTCTCTGCAGTCTGCTGGAGAAACGCGCCTCGCGGCCCTGTCATCTCATGCGCCGCGGCGTCGATACGCATGTGTTTTCCCCGGCTCTTCGCCAGCGTGCGACCGGAGATCAGGATTTCGTCCTGGGGTTTGTCGGCCGCCTGTCCGTCGAAAAGAATGTGGCACTCCTCGCTCGGGTGCAGCAGGGACTCGCCGCCCAAGGCATCACCAATTTCCGCTTTCTCGTCATCGGACAGGGGGCAGAGGAAAACTGGCTCCGCCAGCATCTTCCCGGAGCCGCATTTCCCGGGGTCCTCCGAGGTGAGACCCTGGCCCGCGCCTACGCCGACATGGATCTCTTCGTCTTCCCGTCGCACACCGATACCTTCGGCAATGTAGTCCTGGAAGCGCTGGCCTCCGGCGTTCCGGCGATTGTCACTCCCGAAGGCGGACCAGTCTCCATCGTTAATCAAGGAGAAACCGGCCTCATCGCTCGAGACGACGATTTCGCCGCCGCCGTTGCCAGCATCCTGAATGATCCCGGCTTACACGCCAGCATGCGGAAAAACGCGCGTGCCTATGCTCATCAAGCCTCTTGGGATGCAGTCTTCGAATCCGTCTACGCTGGCTACGGAACCATCCTCTAGCACAGCGTTCTGGAGACGTTCCGAAGAAACAGGCCTTCATCCCGAAGAGCCCCTAACCCCGCAAACTGAAATCACTCCGGCCCCCATAACCGCCGCCGAACCCGCGAAAACCAGCCCTCGTTCGTCCTCGAAGACCCATCCCGCAGTTCGTTAACCGGATTTCTCACCGACGTCGCCATGAACTGGACCTGCGCCCGTAATGTCTCAACTTCCAGCGCACATTGCCGCAGATAGGCGGAGGCCGAGACGCCCGCCTCGGCGGCTCGCATTTTGATCAACAACTGTTCCGAAGCAGCAACCCGCAGCGACATCGACACCTGCCGCTCCTCGCCACCCCACGTTCGGGCCAGACTTGTTCCACCCCAGCCGGCGGATTGCGCCAGCATGCTGCTGAATTGCTGCCGCCCGTGTGTAACTTTGCCTGCCCGCGCAGCTGGGCTCTTGGGAGCAGCTACCGCCGGAATCTCAGGCGCGGTTGCCGCAAACTCGGGCTCAGCCGCCAATTCTGCCGGGCTCGTTCTCAGTTCTTCGCGCTCAGGCGGAGCAGCTGGCACGGCCGCAGGCTCAGCCTGCAGCTTCTCTTCCTGGCTTGTCGTCGGAGGATTTGCGGCAGGCTGTTTTTCATCGTGCGCCCGCCAGCGGTAGCGGCTCGACGCCAGCGCCTCTTCGTAGGAGATCTCGCGTACCCCATCCCCGGCGATCTTCGGCGTCCGCGAGCCCGTCCAGGCTTGAAAGCGGCCCAACACCTTTTCGATGTCTTCTGTCGGTGCCTGCGCTCTGACTCCCCGCATAGGAACCTCCCATGCGCAGAGCTTAATCGGATGCAGCCCGCTTCATGATCCCCGATTTACGACAAGAGCGGAACCGGGATTCAAACCGGAACGTCACGATTTCGCCGTGTCATTCCGGGACAGCTGGGAGTTCGGCCACATCAGCCGGTGTTGCGCAAGCCTGCCGAAATGCCGTTAATTGTCCCGGCAATCGCGCGGTTTACTTCCGGCGTGTCCTCACCCGCGCGCTTGCGCCGCAGCAGATCCACCTGGATCAAACTCATCGGATCCACATAGGGATTGCGCAGCCGGATCGACCGCGCCAGCACCTGGTTCTTCTCCAGCAGCTCCCGCTGCCGGGTCACCGCCAGCACCGCGCTCAGCGTCCGCTCGAACTCCGCCTTCACCTTTGAGAACACGCGCTCGCGAAGCTCCACGTCCTGCACCAGCGAAGCGTACAACGCCGCGATCCCCAGGTCTGCCTTGGCCAACGCCATTTCGACATTGCGGATCAGGTCGATGAAGAGAGGGAACTCATCCATCATCGCGCACAGCAGATCCATGCCGCCCGGCTGTTTCGCGTACTCCTCCATCGCATATCCCACGCCAAACCACGCCGGAATGAGCTGCCGGCTCTGCGTCCACCCAAAGACCCACGGAATCGCCCGCAGGCTGTCGAAGCTGATCCGGCCGCCGCGCCGCGAAGGACGCGATCCGATCTTCGCGTTCTCCAGCTCCGATACCGGAGTCGCTACCTCGAAGTAGTGCAGCACCTCGGGATCGTCGATGATGTTGGACCGATAAAATCCAAATGCCGTCTCCGACAGCCGGTCGAAAGCTGCCTCCCACTCCGGCAACAACACACCCGACTGATGCCCTTGAGGATCGCGCGCATTCGGCCGCGCCAGCGCGTCTAACGACGCCGCAATCATCAGCTCCAGATTGCGCTCGGCCAGCACCACATCCGAGTACTTCCAGTTCAGAACTTCGCCCTGCTCCGTGATGCGAATCTGCCCTTCGAATGCACCCACCGGCTGCGCATAAATCGACCGGTGCGTAGGACCGCCGCCGCGTCCTACCGTCCCTCCGCGCCCATGAAAGAGCCGCAGTTTCACGCCGCACTCCCGCGCAACCTCATGCAGTGCGCGATGCGCGCGAAAGATCTCCCACGTGCTGGTCAGCATGCCGCCGTCTTTATTCGAGTCCGAATATCCCAGCATCACTTCCTGGGTGTTGTCCCAGCTCGCCAGCAGCTTGCGATACTCCGGCATATTCCAGAGCTGACGGCAGACTTCAGGAGCATTCTGCAAATCTTCAATCGACTCGAACAGCGGAACCGGCATCAGACCCGGATCATTCCCACTCCCCGCAACTTCCACTCCGCCCAGTCGCGCCAGCCACGGCACAGCCAGGACATCATCGACCGTCGCCGCACCGCTGATCACATATTGACGGATCGTCTCCGGACTGCAGCCCTGCTTCACTTCGGCAATCGTGCGGAACGCTTCGATCACATCCCGGCTCTCCGCGCTGAGCGCCGCCGGAACCGTGTCCGCTTTCTGCAAGCACCACGCTGAAGCCTCTTCCAGAGCTTTCTTGTGCAGACGCGCATGCTGCCGCACATCCAGAGTGTGCAGATGCAGCCCGAAGGTCCGCACCAGCAGAATCAGCGGATCGATCAGCGTCTGCGCCAATCGCAGACCGTCATTCTCCGCCAGGCTGCGCCGCAGGATCTCAAGGTCAGTCTGGAATTCGAGCGCCGAGCAGTACGCGGGCAGGGCGGTCAGCAAAGCCTCAAGGCTGTCCTGATCCGAAGATGTCTTTCCTGCCGTCTGCAGCAGACGGGCATGCACGCAGACCATGTAGCGGCGGTAAAGCTCAAATTGGAAGTGATGCCCGAAGATCGGCGCTGCTCCGGTTTGTAACTGACTCAGATACGAATCCAGCTGCGCCTGCATCTCGGCGCTTACTGGCAACTGCTGCGCCGAAGTCGTCAGCAGATCGATGATGAGCTGAATGCGTCGGTCGTAATAGGACAGCAGCCGCTTGCGCGCATCGCTGATCGCCTCGCGTGTCACATCCGAAGTGACAAACGGATTCCCATCTCGATCCCCGCCGATCCACGATCCGAAGCCCAGCATCAGTGGCAGTTCCGAGACGTCGATCTCCACGTCATACTCGCTCTTCAGCGCCGCTGAAATTTCCTGATAAAGAGAGGGAAGCGTCTCGAAAATCGACACCTCGTAGTAATCGAGGCCCATTTTGATTTCATCGGCTACCTTCGGCCGGCTGCTGCGCACTTCATCGGTCTGCCACAGCGCAGTGATCTCCGCAATCAGCAATGCTTCAAGCGTCGCCAGCTCCTCATCCGGAACCGGAATGCGATCCAGCTTCTCGAGAAAATCCCCGATCCGCCGCCGCTTGGTCAGCACCGAACGCCGCGCAATCTCCGTGGGATGAGCCGTGAACACCGGCACAATGAAAATCTTTCGCAGCCACTCCAGGGCTTCTTCCGCCGGAATGCCCACTCGCCGCATCGCCCGCAGCGTGCCACGCAGCGACCCGCGTTGCGCCACCTTGTCCCCGCTCAGCTGCAAGGAAAGACGCCGCCGCTTGCGGTGGTTCGTCTCCGCCAGATTGATCAGCTCGAAATAGAACGCAAATGCCCGGCTCAGCTGATACGCCAGATCCACCGGCATCGCATTCACGTCCAGCACTGCAAGCTGCAGCAGCTTGTCGGCCTCGTTCAGAGAGCCGGCGGCCTGCGCTTCGCGCCGTCGAATCGCCGCCTGCCGCAGCTTTTCGACCTTGGCAAACAGCTCATCGCCGGCCTGCTCGCGCAAAACCTCGCCCAGGAGCATGCCCAGCGAGCGAACGTCGCGGCGCAGAGGAACTTCTTTCAGATCACCCGTACGCGCCTCAAGTTCAGCAAGGCGCTCGGCCCAGTTCTCAGGTTTCCAAAGAGATGGCATCACTTCCATTATGCCGGAGTGCTGGCCGGACTGGCCGTCCAGGCCCACGCGCCTGCGGCGCCAAAAAACCATCAGCTAGAAAAAAATTGTCATCCTGATTGCAGCTTGGCGTGCTTTGCGTCACAAACAATTCGCCCAAAATAAAACGATGTCATCCTGAGCGAAGCGGAACGAAGTGAAGCGCAGTCGAAGGACATGCTGTTCCTCAAAGGTCGCCACAAAACCAGCCGGGGTGCCCCATCCGCCCGCAGTTGGCTTGTGTGGGTAAATCCGAAGCCTCAAGCCTCCTCAAGCGACAGCATCAACTCTTCCCACTCCTCCGTCAGCGAAACCTGCATCTCGCGCAGTCCTTCCAGCACTTTCGAGAGCCGGGCCGTCTCCTCCGCGCTCACATAGTTGCCCAGCGCAGTTTCTGTCTCAGCAATCGCGGTTTCGAGCTGCGGCATCTCTTCCTCCACCGCCGCCAGCCGTTCCTGCATCTGCTTCAGCTTGATCGGATTCACCCGCCGGGCCTTGTCTTTCTCGGTCCCGTTGGAAGACGCGCCATTCAAAACAACAGGAACAACCTCAGGCACCGAAGCCGCCAGCGTCGCCGCCTGCAGATCAGCCGATCCGCCCTCCTTGCGCCACAGGTAATCCTCGTAGTTGCCGGGGAAGACATGGACCTTCCCGCCCTCCACTTCAAAGACCCGCGTAGCCAGCCGATCGATGAAGTACCGGTCATGTGAAACAAAGATCACGGTCCCGGTGAAATTGTTAATCGCCTCCAGCAGCACGTCTTTCGCCCGCAGATCGAGATGATTGGTGGGCTCGTCCAGCAGCAGAAAATTCGCCGGGCTCACCAGAATCCGCGCCAGAGCATAGCGATTGCGCTCGCCGCCCGAGAGCACGCCCAGCGTCTTGAAAACATCGTCGCCGGAGAAGAGAAAGCATCCCAGCAGGCTGCGGAGCTCCGTCTCGGAAACTTTGGGAGCAGTCCGGCCAATGTCATCGAGCATGCGCGCCGAGGGATCGAGCACCTTGTACTGGTCCTGCGCAAAATATTCCGCCAGAACATTGTGCCCCAGCTTCAACAGGCCGCTCGTCGGCGTGTCCTCACCTGACAGCAGCCGCACCAGCGTCGATTTCCCGGCGCCGTTCACGCCCACCAGCGCGATGCGGTCTCCGCGGTCGATGGTGAAGCTCACATCATTGAGGACGTTTTTAGGCCCATAGCTCTTCGAGAGGTTGGCAATCTCCACCACCGTGCGCCCCGAAGCCGGAGGCTGCGGAAAGCTGAAGTGAATCGCCGCCTCTTCCTCGGGAATCTCGATGCGCACAATCTTCTCCAGCTCTTTGATCCGGCTCTGCACCTGCTTGGCCTTCGTCGCCTGATACCGGAACCGCGAGATGAACGCCTCCAGGTGCTCGATCTGGTCGCGCTGATTCTTGTACGCGCCCTTGAGCTGCACCATGCGCTCTTCTTTCTGCTGGAGATACTTCTCATAATTGCCGTGATAGACGTGCAGTTTCTTGTTCCAGATCTCGACAATCTTGTCCACGGTCACATCCAGAAAATATCGATCGTGCGAGATCAGGATGTATCCGTTCGGATAATTCCGCAGATAGCTCTCCAGCCAGTTGCGCGTCTCGAGGTCCAGATGATTCGTAGGCTCGTCGAGAAGCAGCAGGCTGGGCTTCTGCAACAGCAGCTTGGCGAGCGCAATGCGCATCTGCCATCCGCCGGAGAACTCCTCTGTCTGCCGCGTCCAGTCGGTCTTGGCAAATCCCAGTCCGGTAAGCACCGTGCCCACCTGCGCATCCAATGCGTAACCGTCATGGGCACGAAATTGCGAATCGATGTGAGAGAAACGGTCCGCGGCGGCGGCATACTCCGCGCTCTTCGGGTCCAGTTCGGAGAGAGCCGTCGAGAGCGTCTCCAGCTCCTTCTCCATCCCGATCAGTCCTTCGAAGACCGAAAGGCATTCGTCGAAGACCGTCCGTCCCGCCAGAGCAAGCCCATCCTGCGGCAGATAGCCGATGGTCATCCCGCGCGTGCGTTGCAGTGTTCCGTAATCGAGGCCGTCATAGCCCTGCACACCGGCCAGCAGCTTCATCAGCGTGGATTTGCCGGTGCCGTTCGCGCCCACCAGCGCCGTGCGCTCGTTGGCCGTGATCAGCCAGTCAGCATCTTCAAAAAGGAGTTTGGGGCCAAAGCGCTTGCCCGCCCCGGAAAGTTGCAGCATGACTCTATTTTAGCGAGTCAGCAACCCAGCGGGTCATCAAGTCAGCCCATTCCTCACAACTCGTTGTCATCCTGAGCGAAGCGGAACGAAGTGAAGCGAAGTCGAAGGACCTGCGGTGGTCTCAGGTTTGCCGCTCTGCTGTTTTCTCAAACCTGCCGCCGGGCGTGGGATTCCCAGCGTCGGTGATCTTCGGCAGAGAGCCGAAATTTCTAGTGAACCGTCGAAGCCACCACCACAGAGGCGATGACGCCCGTAGCAACGGCCGCCAGAACATAGTTGCCGTCCACCTCGCGCCACTCATAGCCGCGCGGCGGAGCATTCAGGTGATAGTGGTGATAGTCCACTTTTTCGCCACGGTTCCAGTCGTCGTGGTTCATGTGGGCGCCCTTCTTCCACTCGTCATGGCGAACATACTCATGGTTGTCATGATGATCCTGCGCGAAAGCAAGTCCACCCGAGAGCATCATCGTCAACGTCGAGAGAGCAACAAGTTTACGCATCCTGTTCATACAATCTCCTGATCAAAGTGTGAGACGGGCAAAACAGCAAACGAGGTTTTGCCGCGCCTCGTACTCGGAACAGGATTTCCCCGGAATGGTTGCTCTCAGCGACCAGCTAAACAGACAGCCAAACGTTCATCAATTCCCGGCATCCAATTACATTGGGCCGCGGGTAGTGGTCGGGTTTGGAAGCGGGAATTAGCAATCATGTTTGGACGATTGAAGAGCTGGTAGGCCTCCTGCCGGTAGAAGCATCCAAACCTCGCCGCCATTACAAAGAACAGGTTTCATAGCCCCAGTAACGCCTATAATTTCGCACTATGCTTCAGCGCGTTTACTTGCTTCAGTGTCCAAACCCGGACTGCTGCGATGCCATTGTGCTCCCGCCTCAAAGCCGTCTAGGAAGATTTGCATATCCACAATGTCAACCCACGGACGAGTGGCCAATAGATTATCGATGCCGCGAATGCGGGCTTGTGTCCCGATTCTCGGCTGAAATGATCCATCTGGAAGGCGCTGAAGCGCAAGACCGAAGTCCACTCTGGATTTTTGAGTTTTCCAGTGACCACGAGCGCTCCGCAAAGTTGCACTGGATCTACTCCAAAATGCTGCCCAGAAGCATCCCCGAAGAAGAACTGATAAACCACTTTCTGTTCCCGACGGGAACTTGGAAAGAGGATTACGGAATGCCGCGCTTTGTGAGAACCTACCCAATCTAATTTTCAAACTTGACCACCACAGGGCCGCGCAGGAACATGTAGCCCCGCGCCGTGACATGTAGCATGGATTCGGTATGCACCCACGCATTCCTGTCGTCGTCATTCTGCTTCTGCTCACTGCAATCTCAGCACGCGCCCAGGTCGCACCCATGACCAAAGACTGCAGCCTCAGGTCGCTCCAGATCTGCGCTCTGCATGTCGCCCAGGACGAAGCAGGCATCATCACCTCGCCCCTCCACATGCATGCCTCCAGCCTGCTTTGGCTTGCGCCCTTCGGAGCCGCCACCGGCATCGCCATCGACAAGGACAACGAAGCCATGCGCGCCGTCGGCTTCGATCCCTCGCGTGAGAAAGACTTCCGCCGCGTCTCCGATTACGGCGGAATCTACGGACCCTCAGCCGCCGTGGGCATCGGATACATCGCCGGAAGCGTCACCCACAATGACCATCTTCAGGAAACCGCAGTCCTTGCCGGAGAAGCCATGGTCGACTCCATCATCCTCAACAAGGGTCTCGAATACGCAATCAACCGCCAGGACCCCATGCAGGGCGACGGTACCGGCCGCTTCTGGCCGCATGGCCTCAAGAGCTGGCCCGACGGGCAATCCATGCCATCCGACCACTCCATACTCGCCTGGTCTTTCGCGCATGTCGTAGGAGCGCAGTACAACGGCATCGCCACCCGCCTGCTCGTCTACTCGCTGGCGGCAACCGTCTCCGCGTCGCGTGTGATGGCTCGCGAACACTTTCCCTCGGATGTCTTCGTGGGCGCGGCTCTGGGCTACGGCATCGGCGGATACGTCGTCCGCCATCGCTCAGTCGAAAGCGCATGGAATCACGTCTCCGTCTCCCAGGTTCACACCCCCAACGGAAACGGATTTCAGCTCACCTACAACTTCGCCAACTGAAGTGCGCAAAAGGTTTCCGCAAACCGGACTTCAGCGGCCCGCTTTACCAGCTGACCGCTTCTTAGCTGAGCAAAGCTCTTCCCAATCCTTCTCGGTCTGGTCTGCGTAGGCATGCGCGAAAAATGCGAGCGCTTCGCCGAAGTTCCTGCCATTGCCGATGTATCCGGCCAGGACGCAGGCGTCACCCGATCGCGCATGGCCTCGAGCCAACAGCTCACCGCACATCTCCGCGTATTCGCTCAGCCCCGCGCCTGCCAGATCCTCGACCTCGATACTGCCCTTGTGATCGTTGAGCTGCCGAACCTCGTAGTGCCGGTTGGCCAGCGTCGTCCAGCCAAGGAAAGGGTCAGATTGGAACTGCATCGCACGCTGCCCATTCACCACGCGCTGGCCCTGATGCAGCGCCAGGCCTTCCTGGTCGACATACCCCGCATAGGCCGACCCAGGCTGCTCCTTGACCTGCAGAAACAGCGGATCGACCGCGCCGTTGCCCTCGAAATAAACCACGTAATCGCGCAACCCAACCGAGCCCGTGCCCACCACCTTGAACGCCACATCGATCGGATGATACTGCGCCAGGAAATGCCGGCGCTCGGGCTGCAGCGTCTCGGCATATTCAACTAATGACGCCAGCACCGCGCGCCGCAACCCCGAGCTCACCCTCGTCAGCAGCGGTTTCACTTCCTTGAAGACACGCTTTGCGTCCTGTCCCTTCACCAGCTCCGTGAGCTGTTCCACCGTATGCATCGGCGTTGCGCGCTCCGCCTTCAGCAGAGCCCTGGTCACCGGAGTGATCCTCTGCAGCCGATGCACCTGGTACTTCGCCACCTGCGTCACCGGCATGCGCGCGAACATGTCCACAAATTGCCGATAGCGATCCACCAGTGCCGTCACCGCATCCGCGCACGGACCCCGCTTGGTGTTGATCGCACGCCCGGCCAGCACCAGGCTCGTCGCCAGCCGCTTCAGGTCCCACTCGAACGGCGCTCGCGTCGTCTCATCGAAATCGTTGATGTCGAACACCAGTCGCCCATCCGGAGCCGCAAACGCGCCCAGGTTGCGCACGTGCGCATCCCCGCAGATCTGGTTGATGATCCCCGTATTCGGCAGTGTCGCCAGGTCTGCGGCCATCACCGGAACGGCGCCGCGAAAGTATCCGAACGGAGAGTCCAGCATCCGCTCATACTTCAGCGTGACGAGTTGCGGAACTCGCCCCCGCATGGACTCCGCTAGCAGCTCCAGTGGCTTGTGTCGGCGCGCCTCAGGCTTCCATTGCGAGTGGTTCTGCCGGGACATCTGCTTGCGCGCAGCACGTCCCACGGCCCGTCGTTCTTGAGGAGAAAGAAAATGCGTCATCGATCACGAGACCATACTGCTTTCACACAAGAATAGCAATCATCAGCTCGCCGAAACCAGCCGGTTCAGCTCGTCCCGAATCAAGTCAAATAAATGCGTCGTCGTCTCAGCCTAAGCCGAAGCAATCTTCGCCTGGATATCGGCGAGCGTAGCCTCATCCAGCTCCGGCATCGCTCCCGGCTGCGACGCCACCCAGCCGCCCCACCGGTTCCCGGCCTCATTCATCCGTGCCAGGCTGGCGCCGCGAAGGTAGGAATCCACCAGCGCCGCGGTAAACGCGTCTCCCGCGCCCACCGTGTCCACAATCCCGCCGTGAATGCCTCCCCGCCGATGCGCGTCCTCGCGCGTCACCAGCAGGCTGCCGTCCGCGCCCATGGTGATGGCGACCACA
>Ga0210388_10001538_pt1 | contig 18129 bp, 12 predicted proteins | sample IncBWC19OmetaG_FD_155485 | JGI IMG/M metagenome (GOLD analysis project Ga0210388, IMG submission 155485) | Forest soil microbial communities from Barre Woods Harvard Forest LTER site, Petersham, Massachusetts, United States - Inc-BW-C-19-O ... | reverse complement strand
GTCCCATCGACACGAGCGGGCTGGCACAAGCATTGCGTCGACACGGGTCCTGCGAAGCTCGGAGACCGAGTGGCGGGGAAAGCGGTCACCGAACACCTAAACCCGGAGGAAAAAGTGTCATGACCAACACCGCCATGTTGTGGATCCTCGTCGCGCTGGGCGCAGCCGCAGTCCTGATCGTCGCCGCGATCGAGGTGCGCCGTCGCAACCGCATCCGTGGCGCCGAGCTGCGAGAGCGCTTCGGCCCCGAATACGATCGAGCCGTGGAGCAGTACGGGAGTCCGGCTCGAGCGGAGCGAGAGCTTGCCGCACGCACTCGGCGCGTCGAGCACCTGCACTTCCGCGAGCTCAACCAGGCCGACCGCGCGCGCTTCGCGTCGGCGTGGACTCGGATCCAGGGGCAGTTCGTCGACGATCCGTCGGGAGCCGTCGTGTCCGCCAATGAGCTCATCAAGGAGGTCATGCGCGCGCGAGGGTATCCGTCGGATGACTTCGAGCAGCGCGTCGCCGACCTCTCCGTCGATCACGCAGGCGTGATCCAGCACTACCGCGCCGCCCGTGCGCTCTCCGAGTCGAGTCGCAACGGACAGGTCCGCACCGAGGAGCTGCGGCAGGCCGTCGTCCACTACCGCGCCTTGTTCGCCGATCTGCTGCAGGAGTCCGGCGCGTCTCAGGGACCGCTTCGCGAACTCCACGCATAGGGCCCGCACGCGCTCTCACGCATAGCCTCGACGCACAGCGCGACGTACAACGCGACAGTAGGTGGCACGAGGGGTGCGAAGGCACCCCTCGTCGTGCGCACGGGGGAAGCTCTGACGTGGGCCGGGCTTGCGCTTCAGGTCCTGGCGCCGCTCGTCGGCGCCGCCTCGTGCAATCAGGCGCAAGCGCGTGAGCTCGATCTCGATCGAGACGCGATCCCGATCGACGCGGCCGCGGAGCCCAACGGCGAGCCCGCGAGCGAGTCGCACGAGTCGCAAGCGGCCCTGGAGAGCACTCCTCCCATCGTGCCTCTCGAGGTGCCGGGCTTCTCCGACGCAGTCATCTCCGTCCCGCTGGGCGCGACCTCGCCCCGTCCCGTTGTCGTGGCGACGCATGGTCTCTGGGACTTTCCGGAAGGTCTTTGCGACAACTGGCGATGGATCGTCGGCAACCGCGCGTGGGTCCTCTGTCCACGCGGCGAGCCGAGATCTCCCGGCAATTCCTTCCACTACCGGAGCGGGCCTGCGCTGGCCCGCGAGATCGAAGCGGGAGTCCAGGCGCTCGATCAGCGATACCCCGGCTACGTGGACACCGGGCCGCGCTTGTACGCGGGGTTCTCGCTCGGCGCGATCCTCGGCGCCTGGATCGTTGTGCACGACCCTGCGCACTACCCGCGCGCCGTGCTGACCGAGGGCGGTGAGGACAAGTTCCCCGCCGACGCCGCCGACGCCTATGCGCGCGGCGGCGGACAGCGAATCCTCTTCGCTTGCGGCTTGAGAGGGCGCGTCGATGGCGCGACGTACGCCGCGCATCGCCTGGCCCGCGCCGGCGTGCCGGCGCGCGTCGTCCTGGGCAAACTCCCGGGGACCGGGCAGTTCATTCACTGGTACAACGGGCCCGTGGCGGAGGAGACGAAGGCGCAGCTCGACTGGCTGTTCGAGGGCGACTCGCGCTGGGCGGAGTGAGTGCCGTCACTGGGAACCGGCGGTCGCCGGCCGCGACTCGCGCTCTTTGGCGACGCGATTGCGCCCGCGGGCCTGGCCCCCTGCACGGCCGATGGCCGCCATGTGATCGCGATTGCGGCTCACCGCCTCCCCGCCCTTTCGGCCCGCAAGACGGGCCTCGACGACAGTGAACTCGTGCGCATGGCCTTGCGCGTGGGCGGCCTTCCCCCCCTTGCTCGCTATCTCCCGCTGCTTGCTGGCGTCCATCGAAGCGAATCCGCGCTTGCCCTTCGGCCGCTCGTCGTCGATCTGCGTCGTCATGTCGGTCTGTTCCTCGGTAAGGGATCTTGTCGCGGCCCGGAGTGGGGCCTTTTCGCGCCCGCTGCAGCGCTCGTGCCCGTCTCGAAACCGAGGATATCGGCGGAAAATGCGGTGTTTGTGTGAGCAAGATTCCGCGCGACGGGTACCGGAATGCCACATCGAGGCGGTTGCGACGCGCGGCGCGCGCGCAGAGAGCCATTCGCCGGTTGCAATATTTCAGGAGAAGTAGACACCGATCGGGATTCCGCGTGATCCGATAGACCCGTCGTGCACCACAGGAATTGCAAGGCGATCTCCCCGGATCGACGGCGGCCCATGGACAACGACTTCCTGCCCGACGAGTTTGTCCTCGACGACGTGCCCGACCCGGGGCACGCGCCGACGATCGTCTTCGCCGGCCCCTCCGATCCGCCGCCTGTCCTCCATCCGCCTCCGGCGCGGCCGCGGGGCCGGGCGAACGACAGGCTCTACTTCGTCATCGGCGCCGGGTTCTTCGCCGCCGCTGCCGTACTTGCGGTGACGCTGCGGACCCGCAGAGCGGCGCCCGCGAGCGAGGTCGAAGCGGTCTTCGTAGTGGACTCGCCGCCCGTCGTGAACGCCCCAGTCGTGAGACACGCCTCCCCGGGCCCATCGGCTGCGAGCCTCGCTCCTCCCTCCGAAAGCCTGGCCGTCGCCCCCCCTTCCGAGGGTCTCGCCCTTGCCGCTCCCACCGCGAGCACGCCCGATGCGGGAGCGGACGCGGACGGAGAGGCCATGGAGGAAGCGACGCAGGCGAAGCAGGACGCGGAGAAGGCGCTCGAGAAGGGACACGCGGCGCAGGCCATCGAGGCAGGCGAGCGCTCGGTCGCGCTCGATCCGACCGACGCGGAGGCCTGGTTGATCCTCGGCGCGGGATATGATCAGCGGGGCGCCTTCGCCCAGGCACGTCGCTGCTTCGCGACTTGCGCGAAGGTCGCCACGCGGGGACCGCGCCGCGAGTGCGCCGCGCTCCTGCGCTGACGGCATACGGCAGCACGCAGGTTTCTGCGATACGGGCCGGGCGAGGTGCTCTACCCTCCGGCCGAGGAGGCGAATTGTCGATCCGGCGCGACCCGACCCGACCGTGACGTCCCCGGCGCCGAACGACGCCGGGATCGCCGCTACCCCTCGGGCCGCTCCTGCGTCGCGAGGCGGCGGACCGTTCCGGGTGCTGCGGCACCGCGACTTCCGGCTCCTGTGGCTGGGACTCGTCGGCTCGGCGATCGGCACGTGGATGCAGATCGTCGCGCAGGCGCTCCTCGTCCTCGAGCTCAGTCACGGCTCGGCGCTCGCCCTCGGCGCCGTGGCGCTCGCCCAGGCGCTGGCGTTCTTCGCGTTCTCGCTCTTCGGGGGAGCCGTCGCGGATCACGTCGACAAGCGGCGCCTCCTGCTGACGACGCAGACATTCTGCATGGGCCTCGCGACTCTTCTCGGCGTGCTGACCTCGCTCCACGTCGTCGCGGTGTGGATGGTCGTCGTCCTCGCCTTCCTCCAGGGGACGGCGCTCAGCTTCGATCAGCCGACGCGCGCCGCGCTCGTGCCCGATCTCGTACCCCAGGAGGAGCTGCTCAACGCGGTTTCGCTGCAGTCGATCGTGTTCACCGGCGCCTCCACCCTGGGCCCGGCGCTCGCGGGGCTCACCATGCCGGTGCTGGGCTACGCCGGCCTCTTCTTCGCCAACGCCCTCAGCTTCCTCGCCATCCTGGGCGCGCTGCTCGCAATTCATCCCCCGAGCACCGGCGCGCGAACCCGCACTCCGACCCCGCGCGCCATCGGAGAAGGGCTCGCGGCGGTGCGCGCCGACGCGGCGCTGCCCTGGCTCCTCGCGGTCTACGGAGCGCTGCTGTTCTTCGGGCCTTCGCCGGCGCTGCTGTTGCCGGTCATGGGGACGCGCGTGCTCCACCTCGACGCCGTGCGGCTGGGGGTCCTGTTCGCCGCGTCGGGCGCGGGGACCGTCGTGGGCGGGCTCGCGCTCGCCTCGATCCACCATCCCTCGCGAAAGGCGCGCATCCTGCTGACGTCGGCGGTGCTCTGGAGCGTGGCGCTCTCTGGATTTTCCGCGAGCCGCTCGTTCGCGCCCGCGCTCGGGAGCCTGCTCTTCGTCGGCGTCTTTCAGGTGGGCGTGAGCGCGACGGCGATCACGCTGCTCCAGACCCGCGTCCCGCGCCAGATGAGCGGACGGGTGATGAGCATCAACACGCTGCTGATCATGGGCGTGCGCCCGCTCGGAGACTTCGCCGCCGCTGCGGTCATCGGGCGCTTCGGCGCGCCTTTCACCGCCGCCACCTGCGCGGCGGTGGTGGCTGCCACGGCGCTCGGAGTCGCCACACGGCGGTCGGCGCGCACGGCGTGAGGCCACGAAGCACCAGCGCACGGTAGACTCGCGAACCCGCACGACGGAAGCCACGGATGCAGACACGACACGCGATCCTCATGCTCGTCCTCCTCTGCGTCCTCGGCGCCAGCGTCTTCGCCTTCCTCGGCTCTCGAGGGACGCTCCCCGAACCCCTGGGCGACGCCTACGGCACGGTCGTCGCTCTCGCCTCGTCCGCGTCCGACGTGTTCTCTGCGCCGCGCACGGCCGCCGAGAGCCCCGATGCCGGCGACGGCGGCTCGCTCGCGGCTCGCAGGACGACCCAGGCGGCGCCCCTTTCGAGCGCCCAGCTCGGCGCGCCCCTCGTTCACGGGAAGTTCGTGACCGAGTGCGGGGCGCCCGACGACATGAAGGTCGTCGTGAAGGTGACCGTCAAGGGCGGGCGCGCCATCGCCGTCGACGTGACGACGGATCCGCCCAGCGCCGCGGTCGCATCGTGCGTCGAGAAAGCGACGCGGAGCAAGGAGTGGGACGTGAGCCCCAAGACGCAGCACGCGACGGTCACGTACTGATTTGTTTTTGCAAAGCGTCGATGCGACTTGGGAATGTCTCGATGTGGCTCGTGAAAGCCGCAGTTCCTGTTGGGAACGCGCCTTGTCGTGTCGACCGCGCGTCTATCCCTCCTCGCAGAGCGTCTCTCCCTCATTCATCGATGGCAGCGTGTCGCTGCTTGCTTGCAACGCCGCTCTCCTTACTGGCGAAGAGTCTGTGCTCGTTGGACATTTCCGCGCTCCTTGTTCAATCCGCCTCGTTCGTCATTGGCAGCGCGTCGCTCCCGATAGAACCAGCGTCGCTGCCGGTTGACCGTGCGTCGCTCCCTCCCGGCGGAGCGCTCGCACCGGCCCGCGGTGCTGGCCCACCTCCAGAGACGCCATGGTGGTCGCGTGTACGCCATCGGTTCTCCGCTCCACGAGCGCCTTGCGCTGGTACCTTTAAGGATGGAGCGAGCTCTCGAAAGCACGCTCACGCCGAGGACGAGCGATGACTGATCAAGGGGTGATGGAGCACGTCACGGGAGAGGCGGCGGGAGTCCTCGCCCCGTGGAGGGGCACGGCGCGCTTCGAGGTCCTCGGGTGCCTCGGTCGCGGGGGGATGGGGATCGTCTACGAAGTGCTCGACCGGCAGCAGCACGAGCGGCTCGCCCTCAAGACGGTGCTCCACTTCGACCCGGTCAGTCTCTATCGATTCAAGCAAGAATTCCGGACGCTCGCGGACGTCCTTCACCCCAACCTCGTTCACTTGCACGAGCTGGTCGCCGGCGAAGACGGCGAGGTCTTCTTCACGATGGAGCTCGTCGAGGGCAGCGACTTCATCGAGCACGTGCAGAAGCCCGGGAGGTCGAAGCCCGACAACAGCACCCGGACCACGGTGGTCACGATGGAGACCGCCAGGCGCCGCGCGCGAAAGGCCACGGCGAAGGAGGTGGCGATCGCCGACTCGGATCTCGCACCGCGCGCGGCGCCCGCGGCGGACTTCGTGAAGCTGCGGCCCGCCTTCCGCCAGCTCGTCGAGGGCGTGCGCGCCCTGCACGCGGCGGGCAAGCTGCACCGCGATCTCAAGCCTTCGAACGTGCGCGTCACCCCCGAGGGGCGCGTCGTCATCCTCGACTTCGGGGTCGCCACCGAGTTGAAACGCGGCTCCGAGGCGGACGGCGGATCCGACGAGTTGGTCGGGACCGTCACGTACATGGCGCCCGAGCAGGCCTCGGGCGAAGGGCCCGTCGCCGCGTCCGACTGGTACAGCGTCGGCGCGCTGCTCTACGAGGCCATCGTGGGAAGCCCTCCCTACAGCGGGTCGGCCATCGACATTCTCACCCTCAAGTCCACGGTCGAAGCGATGGCGCCCTCGGAGTGCGTGGACGGCGTCCCGGAGGACCTCGACGCCCTCTGCGTGGCTCTCCTCTCGCTCGATCCCGAAGACCGACCCGACTCCGCGGAGATCCTGCGCCAGCTCGGCGCCAAGGCCAACAGCGACCACGCCCCCGCGATGGCGACCGTGGACGCCTTCGAGTCGCAGCTCCTCGTCGGCCGGGACGCGGAGACCCGTGCGCTGGTCGAGGCGTTCGAGGCCGTCGGCCAAGGCCGCTCGCTGACCGTGCGGGTCTCCGGGCCCTCCGGGCTCGGCAAGTCGTCGCTCGTGCACCACTACCTCAACGAGCTTCGTCCGCTCGAGAGTCGCGGCGAGGTGCTCGTCCTCCGGGGGCGCGCCTACGAGCGGGAGTCGATGCCCTACAAGGCCATCGACAGCGTCGTCGACGCGCTCAGCTGGCACCTCATGGAGCATCCCGGTCTGGCCTTGCCGGATGCCATCGGCGCGCTCGCGCACCTCTTCCCCGTGCTCCGTCGCGTGCCGGCGGTCGACGGCGTTCCGAAGGTCACGGGAGGCGACCCGCAAGTCGTCCGGCAGCTCGCGTTCGGCGCGCTCCGGGAGCTCCTGACGATCCTGTCCGAGCGGCAGCGGGTGGTCGTCTTCATCGACGACGTCCAGTGGGGCGACAACGACAGCGCCGCGCTGCTCGTGGAGGTGATGCGTCCTCCCGCGGCACCGCCCATCTTGCTCGTGACGACCCACCGCTCGGAAGACGCCGGGATGAGCCCCTTCCTCTCGGACGTGCGCGCGCGCTGGCCGGAGGACGCCGAGGTCCGCGAGATCGCGATCGGGCCTCTCGGCCTCGACGACGCACGCCGGTTGGCCGGCTCGCTCTTGGGCGCCAGCCCCGGCACCGGTCTCGAGATCGCCGACGGCATCGCGCGCGAGTCGGGCGGCAGCCCCTTTCTGATCGAGGAGCTCGCGCGCGGGACGAGCGCCTATCACCGCATCGCGAGGAGCGACGCCGAGCCGTCGCGGCCCGCGGTCTCGCTCGATGACGTCCTGGCGAGGCGGGCGGCCCGCTTGCCGGAAGATGCGCGGCGGTTCCTCGAGGTCGTCGCCGTGGCCGGGCGGCCCCTGCCCGTGTCGACGGTCGGGACCGCCGCCGCCGCCGGAGACTCGGCCCCACAGCTCGTCGCCCTCTTGCGGGGACGGCGCCTCGTTCGCGCCAGCCTTCGCGAAGGCTGCGAGATGGTCGAGCCGCTCCATTCGCGCGTCCAGGAGACGATCGTGGCCCATCTCTCACCCGACGCGGCGCGCGCGCACCACGCGCAGCTCGCGCAGGTGCTCGAGGCCACCCCGGACGCCGATCCCGAGGCCATCGCCTCGCACCTTGCCGGCGCGGGCGACACCGTTCGTGCCGCACACTACGCCGAGCGGGCGGCCGAGCAGGCGATCGCGAAGCTCGCCTTCGCCCAGGCGGCGCGCCTCTATCAGAGGACCCTCGAGGCGACGCCCGACGGGTCCCCCGACATGCTCCGCCTCTCCCGCCGCGTCGCCGAGGCCTGCGAGTGGGCCGGTCACGCGGACAAGGCCGCGCGGGCGTACCTCTTCGCCGCCGAGCGGGCTCCGGCCCTCGAGCGCGTCGACCTCGAGCGCGCCGCGACCGCGCAGCTCATCGCCGCGGGACGCATCGAGGAGAGCGGAGTCGTCGGACGCCGCATCTTGACCGCCGTCGGGAGGAGCGTGCCGGAGTCCCGGGCTCTCACCGTCGCGGGGATCAAAGCGTACCGGGCCGCCGCGGTGGTCCTCCGCCGCGCCAAACCCGCTCCTCCCCGGGAGCTCACCGCCGAGGAGAACCTGCGCCTCGAGGTCCTCCACGTGCTCGGACGCGGACTGGGCGTCCTCGATCCGGTCGCGGCCATGTACGTCAAGGCGCGGTACCTCGTCGACGCGATGCGCTCGGGCAGCCGTACGCACCTGATCCTCGCCGCTGCGGCGGAGGCCTCGAGCCTCGCCGCCGGCGGACGCGAGCCGTCGAAGCGCGAAAAGGAGCTCTTCGAGACGGCGCGCACGCTCTCGGAGAACGGGAAAGACCCGGCCGGATTCGCGCTCTACCAGATCACGTACGGCGTCTGCCAGTACCTGCGCGGCGGCTGGCGACCCGCGCTCCAGCGCCTGGACCAGGTCAGCGCGAGCCTCGCGGCGGTAAGGCGGTGGAACGCGAACGCGGCCGTCTTCTCGATCTACGCGCTCGTGTACATGGGCAACCTGCGCGAGGCCAAGACGCGGACGAATCGACTCCTGGCCGACGCGGAGCAGCGCGGGGACCTCTACACGGCGGTCAACCTCCGGGCCAGCCATCCCATGGCGGCGTGGCTCGGTTCGGACGACGTGGCCGGCGCGCGCCGGCACCTGCGCGAGTCGATGCAGGTGTGGCCCAAGACGGGGTTCCTCGTCCAGCACTGGCAGAGCATGCTGTGGGAAGCCGAGGTCGAGCTCTATTCGGGCAACGCAGCGGCCGCGTGGAATCGCCTGGAGCGCGACGCGCGCGATCTCCAGCGCAGCGCCATGTTCAACGTCCAGTTGATCGAGATCCTGACGCACTTCGTCCGAGGCCGGAGCGCCGTCGCCTCCCTCGCCGAACTCGCCGCATCCGATCGTGAGCCCCGCCTCGCCGAGGCGCGTCGCGGCGCGAAGAGCCTGGAAAACCAGGGGATCGCGTGGGCGGCTCCCCTGGCGGCCATGCTGGAGGCGAGCGTTGCCCGCGAGAGCGGCGACTCCGCGGGCGCAGAGAGCGCGCTGCGGCGAGCGATCGGTCTCGCGGAGACCGCCGAGATGCGCCTCCATGCCGAGTCCTCGCGGCGACAGCTGGGCGTGCTCCTCGGCGGCGACACCGGCGCCGCCATGGCGGAAGCGGCCGACGAGGCGATGAAGACGCTCGGAGTGCGCTTCCCCGAGCGGTACGCGCAGATGCTCCTGCCCGGCCGCTGGTAAGCCGGCCGACGCGCCGTTCGATTCGCGACCGACGCTACGGGGCGATCGGCTCGAGGTACGCGAGGGCCGCGCTGGCCAGCGCTTCGACGCCGCGCTGCAGCGTGGGCTCGGGGTCGGGATAATAGAGGGGACTGTGATTGGCCGGGATCGCCCCCAGGCGATCCATCCAGGACCCTTGCAGCCGGTTCCAGCGTCCGGGAGCCGTGCCTCCGAGAAACCAGAACGCCGCCGGAATGGGCGCGCCGTCCGCCGGATGCATCAGCTCACCGAAGTCCTCGCTGCCGGTCGTCGCCACCGGCGACGTGATGACCTGCTCCCCGAAGAGCCCTCCGTGCACCCTCTGCACGCGTTTCACGGCATCGGCGTCGGTCACCAGGGGCTCCGCGCGCAGCGTCACTTCGATCTTCGGCTCGCTCGGCGATCGCCCCGCCGCGCACTCGGCGCGCACGATGCGCTCGATCGCGGCCAGCACCCGGTCGGCCACCGACGCCTCGAAGATCCGTATCGATGCCTCGAGCACCGCCTTGTCCGGGATGATGTTCGGCCGGGTGCCGGCGTGGAACGATCCGACGGTGACGACCGCGGGGACGTACGGCCCGAGCTCGCGGGAGACGATCGTCTGCAAGCGTCCCACCGCGGCCGCGGCGATAACGATGGGATCGACCGCGAGCTGCGGCTGCGATCCATGCCCCCCGCGACCGGCGATCTCGATCCGGACGCCTCGCGATCCGGCCATGACCGTCCCCACGCGGTGCACCAGCGCGCCGGCGGGACCCGGCATGACGTGCTGACCGAGGAGCACGTCGGGCCTCACGGTCCGATCGTAGAGACCATCGTCGAGCATGGCGCGGGCGCCCGAGATCGTCTCCTCGGCCGGCTGCGCGATGACCAGCAACGTCCCGCTCCAGCCATCGCGGTGGCGCGCGAGCAGCTCGGCCGCGCCTACGAGACACGCCGCGTGGACGTCGTGACCGCACGCATGCATGACGCCCACGGTCTCGCCGTCGTCCGTGCGCGCTCGCACGTGGCTCGCGTAGGCCAGGCCCGTCTTCTCCTCGATGGGCAGCGCGTCCATGTCGCCCCGCAGCGCGATGACGGGACCGGGGCCGTTGCGAAGCACACCCGCCACGCCGTGACCGCCGATCCCCGTCAGCACCTCCAGCCCGGCCGCGCGAAGACGCGCCGCGACCTTGGCCGCCGTCTGCTCTTCCTGTCCCGACAGCTCCGGGTGCTCGTGGAGGTCGAAATAGAGGTCGGCGACTCTTTCATGGATGTCGCCCTCGGCGTGGAGAATCCCGCGGATGTGCTGCGTCGTGGCGCTCGGGACGGGGAGTGGCGGCCTTTGCTGGGTGGGCATGGGTTCGCCATCGGCAACCGCGGTGCCAGCGGGCCGCCGACTTCCATGGCTCCGCACGCGGACTCGAGCGACAGCGCGGACCGCCGCAACACCGTGCTCAGCGGTCGGGCCGTCGGGCTCCTGGCGGACGCTACGCCCGATAGCCGGCTTGACCCAGGTGAACGCCGCCATGATTGGGCTAGGATGCCCGGCGCCATGAGCGAAGTTTTCCGCCACGAGATCGCAGTGGGCGACGGAGACATCGACTTCCTCGGTCACGCGAGCAATCTCAGCTTCGTCCGATGGATCCAGGACACGGCCCTCGCCCACTCGTCGGCGGTGGGGCTCGACGTCGCCGCATACCGGCAGCTCGGCTCCGTGTTCATCATCATCCGCCACGAGATCGACTACGTGCGACCCGCGATGGGCGGCGACACGATCGACGCGCGCACCTGGGTGCCGACCGTGACGACGGCCAAGTGCTTCCGGCACACGGAGTTCCTGCGCAAGGCCGACGGTCAGATGCTCGCCAAAGGGATCACGACGTGGGCCTTCATGGACATCGCCACGGGTCGGCCAAAGCGCATTCTCCCCGAAGTCCGCGCGGCCTTCGGCTGGGACCCCGCAGCCCCGGCGCAGTGACGCTCGTCGAGGGGACGTAGACGCACATACGCATCGGCGGGCGCACCCGATGATACGAGCGGGGCCGATCCGCAGATCGAACCTTCATCGCATAAGCCCGCTTCAAACCGTATTGTTGAAGGAGTGCAACAGGCGCGAGATCTACCAACGTCCATGGATGTCGGATCTGATTCTGCTGCGCCCGAGGCCGTCGACTGGAAGGGCACTGAACGGTTCCACGTACTCCGGTGTATCGGCCGCGGCGGCATGGGGACGGTCTACGAGGCGCGCGATCGCGAGCGGCGACAAAATGTCGCGCTGAAGACCGTCCTGCACTTCGATCCCGCCTCGCTTTATCAGTTCAAACAGGAGTTCCGGACGCTCTCCGGCGTGGTCCATCCGAACCTCGTTCGCCTCCACGAGCTCGTGATGGCCGAGGGCGACCACGTCTTTTTTACGATGGAGCTCGTGCGAGGCGGGGACTTCTTGCGGCACGTCCACCGGACCGGGACGGCCCCGCGGCTCGACGACTCGGGGGTCCAGTCTTACGCGGCGAGGATGACGCCTTCCGCCGGACCGATGCTCGTCCGCGAGCGGGGTCCCAGCCCCGCCGACGTCGACCGCTTGCTCCCTGCGCTCCGGCAGCTCGTCGCCGGCGTGCTCGCCCTGCACGACGCGGGCAAGCTGCACCGGGACATCAAGCCCTCGAACGTCCTCGTCACGACCGAAGGGCGCGTCGTCCTGCTGGACTTCGGAGTGGCGACCGATTTGCGGCGCATGAGCGGAGAGACGGCCGACGAGAAGCAGGTGGTCGGGACAGCGACGTACATGGCGCCGGAGCAGGCGTTCGACGACGAGCCCACCACGGCGGCCGACTGGTACAGCGTCGGGGTGATGCTCTACGAGGCGCTGGTCGGCGTCCCGCCGTTCATCGGATCGGCGGTCGACGTCATCCAGCGGAAGAACGAGGTCGACCCGCGCCCGCCGAGCGAGGTGGTCGACGGCATCCCCGCCGAGCTCGACGCGCTCTGCCGCGAGCTGCTCGATCGCACGCCCGAGCACAGGCCCACCGGACGGGAGATCCTGAGGCGGCTCGGGGTCGGCAGGACGGCCGATGGAAGCCGAGGCGAAGAGCTCCGGCCGGCGGTCTCGCTGGTCGGGCGCGAGGCGCAGGTCGCGGAGCTGCAAGACGCGTTGAAGCGCGTTCAAGAAGGAAGGCTCGTCACCGTCCGCGTGAGCGGACGCGCGGGCATGGGCAAGTCGGCCCTGGTGCAGAGCTTCCTCGATCGCGCAGCGGAGCAGGGGGACGCCGTGGTGCTCGCGGGGCGCGCGTACGAGCGCGAGTCACTGCCCTACAAGGCCGTCGACAGCGCCATCGACGCACTCAGCCGCTACCTGGTCCACCTGGCGGATCACGGCGACACCCTCTCCTTCCCCGCCGACGTCCGTGCCCTCGCGCATCTCTTCCCCGTGCTCCGGCGCGTACCGATGCTCGACCGCGTGTCCGAGGAGCCGCCGGGGGACCCCGCGCGAACGCGCCGGCGCGCGTTCGGCGCGCTGCGTGAGCTCCTGGCCAAGCTCGCGCGGCGCCGGAGCCTTGTCCTCTACATCGACGACGCGCAGTGGGGAGACACCGACAGCGCTGCGCTCCTGCTCGAGCTCGTGCGCCCTCCGAACGCCCCTCCGATTCTCATCGTGCTCGCGCATCGCGAAGAAGATGCGGCAACGGCTCCCTTCCTCAAGGAGCTCAGCGCGCGCTGGCCGGCCGGAGCCGACGCGCGAGACGTCACGGTGGGCCCGCTCGATGCCGGGGGGACCCGACGACTCGCTCTCGCGCTCCTCGGTCCCGGCGGCGACGCCGAGGAGAAGCTCGCCGACGCGGTCGCCCGCGAGTCGGGCGGCAGTCCGTTCCTCGTCGGGGAGCTGGCTCGCGAAGCGCCCGCTCGTTTCCTCGCCGCGCCCGACGCCCGCGTCACGCTCGAGCAGGTGGTCGCCGCGCGGCTCGCAGAGCTGCCGGAAGACGCCCGGCGCCTCGCCGAGGTCGTCGCCGTAGCGGGTCGGCCGCTGCCCCTCTCGCTGCTGGGGGAGGCTTCGGGGACGGACGCGATCGACGAAGTGGTGTCGATCCTGGCGCTGAAACGGTTCGTCCGCCCTGGGCTGCGTGACGGCCGCGAAGTCGCCGAGCCGATCCACGACGGCATCCGCGAGACCATCGTCTCCCTCATGCCCGCGGAGACCCTCCGCGGCCACCATGGCCAGCTCGCCCGCGTCCTCGAGGCCACGCCGGGCGCCGAGCCCGAGGCGGTCGCCAACCATCTCCTCGGGGCCGGCGAGACCGAGCGCGGAGGACGATTCGCGATCAAGGCCGCAGAGCGCGCAGCGTCGCTCCTCGCCTTCGACCAGGCCGCGCGACTGTACCAGCTCGCGATCGACACGCTCTCTATCACCAGTGCGACCGCGAAGACCGGCGCCTTGCACGTGCGCCTGGGCGAGGTGCTCGGCTGGGCCGGGCGCCACGAGCCGTCGGGCCGGGCGTACCTCGCCGCCGCCGAAGCCGCCGAGCCCGACGCTCGTGGGCCGCTCGATCGCGCCGCCGCGGCCCAGCTCATCGCCGCGGGTCGCATCGACGAGGGCGGGGCGGTGCTTCGCCGGGTCCTCGACAGCGCGGGCGTGGAAGTCCCCAGCTCGCCGGAGGCGATCGTCGCCTCGCTGATCGAGGCCAAGACCACCCTCCACACCCTCGTCCTCCAGTTCGAGGAGCGCGGGGCCGAGGACGTGCCCGCCGCCGACTGTGCACGCATCGACGCGTTGCACGTGGGATCGATCGGCCTCGCCTCGGTCGACACCGTGCTGGCCACGAGCCTGCAGGCGCGCCAGCTCGTCGAGGCGCTCCGCGCCGGAGACCGCGCCCGTTCCGTGCGCGCGGCGATCATGTACTACGGCAGTCACCTCGCCTCGCGCGGCGGGCCCGTATCCGCCCACGAGCGCGACGTGCACTCCCTCATCGAGCGGCTCGTCGAGCGGGGCGGAAGCGCCGAGGAGCTCGCCTTCAGCCGAGGCACCTACGGCTGCGGCCTTTACATGCGCGGCCGCTACCGCGAGGCCGTGGAAGTCATCGACGCGGCCTATGCCAACTTGCCGAGCCACCAGGCGGGCATGCAATCGCAGGCGGCCGTGTACGCCCTGTACAGCCTGGCGTCGCTGGGGCAGCTCGTCGAGCTTCGCCGGCGAACCGCGCGCCTGCGGGCCGACGCCGAGCAGCGAGGAGACCTCTTCACGCAGGTGATGCTGAGCGTCAGCCATCCCTTCGTCCTGAAGCTCGCCGACGACGACTCCGAGGCCGCGCGCGCCGCGATCCGCGAGGCCAAGGCGCAGTGGTCGCACGGCAAGTACTTGCTTCAGGACTGGCAGATCATGCGCTCGGAGGCCGAGATCGAGCTCTACGTGGGCAACGGTGCGGCCGCCTACGACCGCATGAAGCTCGACGAGGGCCCGCTCGACAAGAGCCTGCTCCTCGGTCTGCAGCTCCTGCGGATCTTCACGCACTACGCCGCAGGACGCGCGGCCATCGCCTCGATCGAGGGCGCGGGCAACCTGCGGGGAGAGCGCGTCGCCGAGGCCAAGGCGCGCGCCGTCGCGCTCCGCAATGAACAGATCCCCTGGGCGGACGCCTACGCCGGCCTCATCTCGGCCAGCGCGAAGAACGCCGAGGGCGACCGCGAAGGGGCGATCCTCGCGCTACGCGAGGCGATCGTGCTCGCCGACGCCGCGGACATGATGCTCTACGCCGCCGCCGCGCGGCATCAGCTCGGGCTGCTGCTGGGAGGCACGGAGGGCGCCCTCGAGCTCCATCAGGCCGAAGACACGATGCGCGCACAGGACATCCGCGTCCCCTCGAAGTTCGCGAGCCTCTACGTGCCGGGCCGCTGGGCGTGACCCGCGGCCGGCCGTCGGCGATTAGGGATGAAAGCGCGACCAGACCTTCGTTTGACCGAAGAGGGCTATGCCGAGGTATCCGCGTAGCTTCAGGGCCTCCAGGCTCTGGACCTCCGCTTTCATCCGGTAGGTCCCGCCATCCTCCGGGTTGTAGACGTACCCGTCGACGTACTCGCCATCGTCGTAGCGAAGGTGCCACATGAGCACGGTGCCCACGATCGATCGGTCGCGGAGCTTCGGGTCCTTGTTGTGCACGTCCTTCTTTGGTTCGGACGACCAGGTCATGATGCCCATGTACGTCCCGTCGTCCGCGCGCACGAACTTGATCCGTCCGGGCGGACGGTTCTCCTCCTTCTGGGTGCACCATTCGCCGAGGATGGCCTCCGGGGGGAATCTCGTCGCGAGGGGCATCGCTTCATCCGCGGGGAACATCTGGGCCAGGGAAGGCGCCGGCGCGCCAATGGCGCCGGCGACCAGGACCGCTGCGATGCAGCCGAGCGAGCGCTTGTTCATGCTCCGCGTCTCCAGGGGTTGCGGCGCGGTTCAGCAGACGAAGGCCGATCGCACGACGTGCTCGGGGAGTCGGTTCCCCGCGGCAAGCGACGCGACGTCGTCCCCGGACGCCGCGGACATCGTTCCCAGCGCGTTCATCTCGGGGAAGGCGCCGGACAGGCCCATGGCGACCATGGGCAGGATCGCGCGGGAGTGCGCCATTCCGACGGCGCCCATGTGCGCGCGGTTGTAGCTCATGTGACCGATCTCGTCGGTGATGATCTCGCCGAGACGCTCTTCCACCGAGTCGCGAAGCTCCGGATCGTGGCGGAGGACGATGCGACTCTTCTCGAGCAGATTGAGGAACATGAGGACCGCCAGGACCTCGGCCGCCAGGGTGAGCGGGCGCGCGAGGGCCATCGGACTCCTGCCGATCGCGCCGATGAGCGTGCGAATGGCGGTCGGCGGCCGGTAGGCGTCCTTCACGTCGATCCCGTACGAGAGCGCCGTGCTGACGAGGATGCGCGTGTGGTAGGTCTCCTCGACCATCACGATGAGCTCGCAGCCGTCGTCATTCTTGATCGCTCGACGGACGACTCGCTCGTAGCTGGTGTTGACGCCGTACGCCTCGGCCGCGTTGATCTTCACCAGCGTGAGGAGGAGCAACAGCTCGGGCGACATCTCGGCCTTCGCATCGAAGTCGTCATATTGCTTGGCGAAGAGCTCTCGGTCCATCTCGCGAATCTGCGCGAGCGGTCTCTCGTAGCGGCCCATGCGCTCTTCGCGGCGACTGAGCTGCCTTTTCTCGAGATCGACACTCCCGTCGCGATCGACGAGGAACTTTTGATACGCGGCGAGGCTCTCACGACGTGCTTCGAGGGGAATGGCGCGGAAGATGTCGATCAGCATGGGCGGGCGCTCCTTTGAATTTGGCTCGCACAATCTACGGCCGCGGGGCGCCACCGGGGCGGCCAAGGATTGCCACTTTCGACCGACGTCCTGTTCGAGGGGAGCGACGACGCTCCCCTCGAGCTCCCCACCGTCGGGGGGGTCTGGACGAGGTCGTGCGATATGGCCGCGCGGGTTTCATTGCAAAGCCTCGCGCCGATCTCTGTATTGCGCCGGGGTCATGCCGGTCCACCGCTTGAACGCCCGGTAGAACGCGCCCACGTTCGAGAAGCCCAGGTCGCGAGCCGTCTCCCGGATGGATCGCCTCGGATCGCAGAGCATCTGGTTCGCGGAGGCCGTGAGCGTCGCCCGGACGAGGGACCGATACGTCGTCGCCTCCGCGGCCAGGCGTCTGCGCAGCGTCCGCGTGCTCAGGCCGAGGTCCTGCGCGGCGGTCGAGAGGTCGGGGATTCGGGCGGGAGGTCGCGCGAGGAGGTATCGCTTGACCTGGTCGGTGGGCCCGAGACCGACGGCCACTCGCTCGAGAGCGCGCTCCGCCTCGGCACGCAGCAAAGACAAGAGCTCCGGGTGCTGGTGCAGCTGTGCCCGATCGAGAATGGCCCGGTCGAAGGTGAGCCCGGTCGTCCGTTGCTCGAAGCGCACCACGTCCCCGAAGACCTTCGCGTACTCCCGGTAGTGCGCCGGACGCGCATGCTCGAAGGAGGCGGCTTGCGGCGCGACGCTCGCCCCCCCGATGACCCGGGCGAGACGCAGAAAGCCGGCGACGACGAACTCGGCTTGCATGCGATCCGCGCCCTCGAGGCCTCGGGGAAAGTGGTAATGGATCGACGCCGAGTTCCGCCTTTCTTGGAGCGTGATGCGAGAATCGTCCATGATGAGTCGCTGGAACTGCGCGCACAGCTCGAGCGCCTCGCGCAGCGTCGGCGCGTGGGAGACGAGGTGCGCGATCAAGTCGAACGCGCCGTCGAGGATGCGCTCCGCCATGTGAAGGCCCAGGGCCTCGTCCCGCGTCAGATCCATGGCGCGAGTCTGCAGCAGGGCGAACTCTTCGTGGTCGAAGCGACCATCGGCCTGGACCAAACGCGCCGCGTCGATGTTCGACGACCGCAGCAGTTCGTCGCGAGGAACGCCCGCCCGTTCCACCACGTCGACCAGGGCGCGCACCATGACCGTCGATACACTCATGTCGTCCGCCTCCGTTCGGACATGGGGACTAGTTCGATGCCTTCGGCGCCAGTGAAGGCGCGAGCGACCGGATCGCCGAGCAGATGCTGTCGTCGCTGCCTGTGGCCTGCGAGTCCATCAGCTGTACGAAGGTCGCAAAGTGCTGCGAGGCGTCGCTGTCCTTCACCGCGGCTGACGTCTCCGACAGGATCGGAGGGCCGTTGACGCCCAGGACGTCCTGGTCGCTGCTCCAGTCGACCGCCAGATTGAAGGAGGTCGCAGATGCGGCGATCGCGCCCGATAGCGCGTACCTCGTCCGGTCCACCATGTAGATCTGTCCCGACGCGAGCCCCGTGATGCTCATCGTGTACCCCGGCTGCCCGTCCTGATCCCAGTCCTGCCACCCGGGCGTGCTGCCGGAGGCCTGCTGCGACGCGGTCGGGAGCTCCGTACTCGGGTCCACGTAATAGGACTCGGTCGCCGACATCACCTCGTACTTTTGTTCGAAC
>Ga0210388_10001537_pt1 | contig 18130 bp, 9 predicted proteins | sample IncBWC19OmetaG_FD_155485 | JGI IMG/M metagenome (GOLD analysis project Ga0210388, IMG submission 155485) | Forest soil microbial communities from Barre Woods Harvard Forest LTER site, Petersham, Massachusetts, United States - Inc-BW-C-19-O ... | reverse complement strand
AGTGACCGCCACTCCCCTGATGAATCAGGTGGACACAACAAATGGTTACGTCGTCGACCAGTTGACCATCGAACAGACTCCGCTCGGAACCGGCAGCTTCACGCAATTGGCAATTCTCGCCCCCGGTGTTCACGCCGATTTTCTGAGCGGCGCCGGCTCTAACGCGGGCCTGGGCAATCAAGCCATCTTCGCCAATGGACAACGCTCTACCAGCAACAGCTTTTCTCTGAATGGCATCAGCACCAATAATCTCTTTAACGGCAATTCCACCAGCCAGGTTGGAGAAAACCGCTTTGTGCTGAACACCGGTGAGAACTTTGGCCCCGGCGGCGAGATCCAAACCAGCACCTCTGTCTATGACGCCATCGGCCAAGCCCTGCCCACCCCCCCGGCCGAGGCAATTCAGGAAATCGCCGTTAACGCTGCCATGTATAACGCCACTCAGGGCGCCAACAGCGGCGCTCACATCAGCGTCATTACAAAATCAGGAACCAACGGCCTGCATGGAGAAATCTACGACAAGCTCCAGAATAGCGACCTCAACGCCGCGCCATTTTTCTACAATGCGTCTTCGGATATCACCACCAAGGTGCCTTTCCTGGCTCGCAACCAATTTGGCGCCACTCTAGGCGGGCCCATCAAGAAAGACAAGCTGTTTTATTTCTTGTCATACCAAGGGGTGCGCTTGGCCGATGCCACCGATGCCGCCCGAACCGCCACCGTCCCGCTGGGCCTTACTAACGACCGCAGCTCCCAAGGCATCATCAATGCCATCCAGGCGTCTTACGGCCAAACCATCACCGCCAGCCAGATCAACCCGGCGGCCGCGGCGCTACTGAGCGCGAAGCTGCCCAGCGGGCAATATCTAATCCCCAGCGCTCAAATCACCAATCCAACCCTCGCCACTACTCTCGGCTACGATGTCTTCGAGCAGGGGCCGAACGCGACATTGAACGTCGATCAGGGAATCGCCAATGTCGACTATGTGGTGAACGACAAGGATCGGTTGTCCGTCAAATATTTTGTTCAGAACGATCCTTCCACCAACCCATTCGGATCCGTCAACGAGCTGCTCGGTTTTCCTCAGCAGCTAAACGCGGGCAGCCAGGTAGGATCGATTAACAATACCGTTATTCTTTCGCCCACAATCACCTGGGAACAGCGCATTGGTTTCACGCGGCTACGGGCATTCGCGCAAAGCCAGCAGCCTTTTACCCCCAGCTCACTTGGAATGAACCTCCTCGGTTCGCAGACTTTTCCTCAGTTTGAGATCGCCTCCGCGGACCCCACTATCGACGCAGGTCTGACCTTCGGCACCCGCGCCAGTTTCGGCAATGCCGGCATGTACCAGAACCAATGGGAATACGGCAGCACGCTCAATTGGATTAAAGGGCGCCACACCCTGTCATTCGGCGGCCTCTGGGATCACACCCAGCTCAACATCATCAATCACAATACGGATACTGACGTTATCGGCTTCAATACTTTCCTTAACTTCGTGGAAGGCGCCGACAAGCCCTCCGCGTCAACCGCATTCAACGGCTCAGCCAGCCGCTACTATCGTTCCGACACGGTGGGCGCATTCGTCAACGACAACTACAAAGTTCGCAGTAATCTGACCCTCAGCCTGGGACTTCGCTGGGATTACGACGGACCCCTCTCGGAAAAATACGGACGACTGACGGATTTCAACGGCAATCTCTACAGCTACAATTCTTCCACCGACACCATCACCAACTCGGGGCTTGAAATCGCAAGCAATAACGCTCAGTACGGGACAGCAGGCGCGGGCAATTCGCTATTGAAGAATCGCCAGTGGGGATTCGCTCCACGCATTGGCGTCGCTTGGAGCCCGATGTCCAAGTTAACCGTCCGTACTGGATTCGGTGTCTACTATGACCGGGGTGAGTTCTTCAGCTACCTGTCGCCCAGCGCCGGCAGTGGCTACAACGGACCCTTCGGAGTTACATTAGCGCCGCCGTTTGTATTGCCGATCCAGGGGCAAAAAGGCGCCAACCTCAGCGCTCCGTTCGGAACCACGCCCCCACCCGCGCCCCCGGGGAGCGCGGCAGCTTTTCAGGCCCTGCTGCCCAACATCTCGCAAACCGAGTCCGGAAATTATCCAACCGGCAACCCGTTCGGCCCGTTCCTGTTCGGGGGCTACGATATCAACAACAAGCTCCCTTACACCGAGAATTGGACCTTCGATATTCAATACCAGCCAGGGAACAGTTGGCTCTTCAGCGCCGGATATGTGGGTAACCACGGCGTCCACGAAGTGCTTCCCAGCCCGTTCAACCAGCCCAACATCGCCACGCCGCAAAATCCCATCAACGGCCAGATTTATTCCTACGGTGGAGTCTCGCCGAACTACAATCTCGATCTGGAGCCCATCTCCACCAGTGAGTACGCGGGCAACGCTCCCATTCGCGTCCCCTACATCGGCTACGACATGAATTCCGTGCTGTACAAGGCCGAGGGCATTTCCAACTACAACGCTCTGCAGCTGCAGATTCGCAAGCGCCTCTCTTTCGGGCTTCAGCTCACAGCGTCCTACACTTGGTCGCACTCGCTCGACGAACAGAGTGGCCTGGGACTGTTCTTCACCGGAAACAATCCCCTCACTCCCAGATCCAGCTACGGCTCGTCGGACTTCGATCAGACTCACGTATTTCTGATCAATTACACCTACATGCTCCCCAAAGTCACGTCCAACAAAGCCCTGGGAGCCTTCATCAACGGCTGGATAGTGGGCGGCCAGACCATCGCGCAGAGCGGCGAACCCTACAGTATTTACGACTACACGGGGTCGGTGGGCAGCTTGTATTTTGGCACGGACGACGAAATCGGCAATCCCATTGTTCCGCTCAAACCAGGAGTCACGGTGGGCCAAGCCGAACTTCAAGGCACTACCGGAGTGAACGCCGGAAAGCCGGTGCTTAACGTGGCCGATTTTGCGCCAGCGTTTCTTGCGCCCGGGCAGGACGGTGTTCCCCCCTGCGACAAAACCGGCTGCGACTATTATGAGTCGTTGTACGGCTACACCGGCAGAAACACTTTCCGGGCGCCATTCCAGGTCCGGTTTGACATGACCATCGGCAAGACGTTCCAGCTCAGCGATCGTTTTCGCCTTCGGTTCAACTTCGACGCGTTTAATGTTTTCAACCATCCCGACTTCGATGCGCCGAACAACGATGTTCTGTTCTTCCCGAACTTCGCCGGACCGCCTTCCATCCCGCCGGAAGGCAGCTTAGGCATCATCCAGCACACCCTCGGCAGCCCACGCTTCCTGCAGCTGTCGCTGCACCTGGCGTTCTAGCGGAACGATGCGTTACCGAACCGCGACCGTGAGGATGAAGACGCGGAATTGCAGCCCCGAGCGTTGGCAAGGGGACGGGCGAGGAACGCCCGTCGCGTCGAATCAATAATCTGAGCCCGCGCCTTCAACGGAGTCGGTGCCTGTTTGGTTCCAACTTCGCCGGGTCAGGGAGCCGGTGCCATTTAAAGGTGCAACGCTTTATGACGGAAGTTGTCTAATCAAGCATGAAGACAAGAAATTCGCATAAAGACGGACACCCCGACAGCGTGGTCCAAGAATACGGAACGGTGGTAAACCGGCCCATCTCGCTGGAACAGAAGGTCCGCTTGACCTTGGTCGAGAAATTGAACCCTCTGCTCGCCGATACCATGACCTTGCGCGACATGTACAAGAAGCACCACTGGCAGGTAGCCGGTCCCACCTTCTATCAACTCCATCTGCTGTTCGATAAGCACTATGGCGAACAGGCTGAGTTGGTGGACGCCATTGCCGAGCGTGTTCAGACTTTGGGTGGAGTGGCCATCGCCATGGCGCCCGATGTCGCCGAGACCACCAGAATCGCGCGCCCGCCCCGTGGCCGTGAAGATGTCAACACTCAGTTGTTCCGTTTGCTCGAAGCGCACGAACTGATCATCGCGGAAACGCGCGAGCTGGCCGACGCGGCCGACGAAGACGGCGACCAGGGCACTAACGACCTGCTGGTGAGCCAGGTTCTCCGCACCAATGAGTTTCAGGTGTGGTTCATCACCGAACAGCTTGCCGGAACCGGTATCGCCGACGGCCAAAAAACCGGCGAGTTAGCAGGCGCAAGCCGCTAGGGAATAATCAAAGGGTATTGCACAACATGTGTGGCAGGCAGGTGGGGCAGGCGCTTTCGCCTGCCAACCAATCCTAACTCCCATCCCGAACGCATCGAAATCCGATAGTCCCCGCCCGATCCTTTGACGGCGCCATCAATAAATACTTTCCATGCTCCGTCAGCTTGTACGCCTGCGGGAAGTACCACATGGAACCCTGCGGCTGGTAGTAGCTTCCTCCTCGCACGATCGCCGCGCGAGTGTGCTCGTCCACGAATTCATCAGTCCATTGCCAGACATTGCCCACCATATCCAGCACCCCGAAGGGGCTCGCTCCCTTCGGGTGCGCGTCCACCAGCGCCGGACCAGGGAGATCGCGTCCCTTGTATGGCTCTGGCACAGCCGCGTCGTCCCACTGAGTTCCCCAGGGATACAGGCGCTCGTCTGTCCCTTGGGCCGCATATTGCCACTCCCATTCGTGCGGCAGACGTTTGCGGGCCCATTGCGCATAGGCGCGCGCATCTTCCAGCGACACCCAGGTCACCGGCTTATTCTCCCAACCTCCGCGAGGCCTCCCATTTTCCCAATCGCGCAAAAAATTGTGATTGTCCGCCGGCTTGTAGCTCGAGCTTTCCATGAATGACAGGAACTCCGCGTTGGTCACCGGATATTTGTCGATGTAGAACGCTTTGATCTGTATCTTTCTCGCGTGGCCGCGCCGGGGCGAATCCTCCCACGGATATTGCACGTCCAGGCCTACCCAGTCGTCGCCTTCAATCTCCACTCCCGATACATTAAACAGAAATTCGCCGGCCGGGATTTGCACCATCCCCGCCGAGGGCGCTGTGAACTGCACCGTCGGTTTTATTTCGACGATCTTCTGCGGCAGAAATTTCCATTCGGCCGGCAGGCTCTGGATCGGCACAGCGGCCGATGCCTTCATTAGCGCCAGCAGCTTATCGAGGCCCTCCGCCTGCGTCCCAGCGTCCATCGCCAGAATCGCGCCGAAACCATGCGCCTCGATGGAAAAGCTCAGCGTAGCGATCTGGCCATTGATCTCCGGCTGAATTTCAACTCCGTGCCAGATATCGTAATAGCGCCTTCCAGCCGCGTTCGGAACCTGAAGCTGCCGGCCCGGGACGTCGAATTCGTTGCGATTCACCAGCGTCCACAATGTTCGCCCCGCGCCGGGAAATATGCTCGCGAAGATTCCGTATTGCATCGTCGGCTGAAACGGAACCCAGTCCTTGCTGACCAACAACTCCGCGAAATTACGATCGATGCGGCTGATGCGCCGCAGTGCTTCGCCGTCCCGCTGCGTCATCTGATTCCAGATGCCCCAGACATTCTCCCAACTCTCGAACCCCACGCCATTGAAAAATGCGTACTGTAAATCGTCGGTGTGATCGCGTCCCCAGCGGTTCACCACGTCGATCATGTGGCGCGGCTCCAGCCATTTCAGCTTGCTGGCCAGTGGCGCGAAGCCGAATTCTATTACCAGCCAGCTTTGGTTGTTCCACATCAGCCCTTCATCCGCGGCCGGCGCCATCTCCGGTTGAAAAACAATCGGGTGACCGGTGGCGTCGGACGCCGTTCGATACGTGCGCGGAAGCCCGCTGAACGTGTCGCCGTTCGCTCCATCGGCGCCGATCTCGGCCATTAGCTTTGCCGTAGCCTCCCAGTGCGGCAGCCCCGGATCGCGCGTCCCGTTGTCCCAAGGCATGGTCGGAAAAAGCACCTTGACCCCGCGGCTGTGAAAATCTTCCACCATTTTCTTCAGCGCCGGAATCCCTCCGGGCAAATCCCGATGTAGGTCCCATTCATTCCGGTTGTCAATTCCAATGTTGGGATAAACGGGCCAGATCAGCACGCTGTCGATGCCGCCATAGCGCTTCTCCACGTCGTCCAGATATCGGTCCACCGTATAACGGCGCTGCACCGGATCGTAAAAATAGCGCTCCTCGCACATCATCTGCGGCTGCACGAAGTCCCGCTGCGCCCACTGCAATTCAGGACGCCGGTATTCCGCGTCGTTATAGCCCATGCGCGTGAGACGCTCCGCTCGCCACATCTTCAAGTCGCGCAGCCACGCGTCGTAGTCGCCGGCGTCCCGAGGACCCGCGATCTGATTTTCCTTCGGCCGATGACCGGTATCCTGCGCAACGAGGGCCAAAACCACCAACATCAGTAAGCAAAGTTTCCTCATCACCATAAAGTATGCCGTGTCTGATACCCTTGTTGCCTGTAACCATTGCGGCACGTAGCACACGCTGCCTCTAGCAAATGTTGCCTGTTACCAATGCCGCCTGTAACCAACGCCGCCCATTAACCAAATGCCGCCGACTGTAACCAAATACCGCCGCCCATTAACCAATGCCGTCGCCCACTAACCAAATGCCGCCGACTGTAACCAACACCGCCTGTAACCGAGCCGCGACCGCCAGGGAGTGCTACCACGAACGGAGAACTAAGCCGCATTCGTGGTATCGCTCCCTCGCGGTCGCGGCTCGGTTACGGGGACGACGATTTTCACGAGAGGACACTATATTGACCACTACGGCCCTGATCATCCTAACTGCAGCCAGCCTATCCGCCCAATCCCTCACCGACCTCCCTCGCCTGAAAAACTTCTCCGCGCACCGCGTCTCGAGCGACAATCCATATGTCTTCAGCAACGACGACAGCAAGCGGATCTTTCCCGGTCAAACCTTCGTAATGGCCGATCTGCGCGGCCCCGGTGTAGTAGATCACATCTGGATCACCGTAGCCGACAACGAGTTCGCCTGGCCCCGACTGGTCCGCCTGCGCGTCTATTACGACGGAAAGAAAACCCCCAGCGTGGATGTGCCTCTGGGAGATTTCTTCGGCGTCGGCCACGGATACGAGCGCGATCTCGATTCCATGCCCATTCGCGTCAGCTCTTTCGGCCGCGCCCGCAACAGTTATTGGCCCATGCCCTTCCGTCAATCCTGCAAGATCACCGTCACCGACGAAGGCAACCGGCCAGTCACAATGTTCTACTACCACGTCGACTGGCAGAAGCACGTATCTTTGCCAAATGATGTCGCATATTTCCATGGCTACTATCGCCAGGAACGCCCCGCCGTCTCCGGAAAGAATTATGAATTCCTAAACGTGAAAGGGACCGGCCACTACGTCGGCACCGTCCTGAACGTCATCCAAGCGGGCGTCGGCTGGTTCGGCGAAGGCGACGACTTGTTCTATGTCGATGGCGCCAAGCATCCGCAAATTGCCGGCACCGGCACCGAAGATTATTTCAACGAAGCTTGGGGCCTGCGCGTCTCCTACAGCCCCTGGTACGGCACGCCCGTTGCCGAAGGAGAACGCATCGGCGCCCGCCTCACCGGCTACCGCTGGCACGTTCCCGATCCTATTCCATTCACCAAATCGCTATGGGCCGGCATAGAACACGCGGGCTGGACTTACAACGCCGACGGATCCCTACGCTCGGGCTTCGAAGAGCGTCCGGATTATTTCTCAAGCGCCGCCTTCTGGTATCAGATAGGCGTGAATGAGGACCTCGCCGAACCTCCTTATGGCGAAGCCCGCCTTCCGCTCGGCAACGCCTTGCAGATCGCCGTCGAGGATTCGCTCTCCGAAGTCACCACCGAAAAAGGAAAAGCCAGCGTCCAGCGCGAAGTGGATTGGGGCCGCGATCTTTTGTTCTTTGAAGCCGAAGGCGTCGGATCGCGCATCGACATCCCCCTCGATGTTCCCGAAAAGGGCCGTTACGAAATCGTCGCCCGCATCGCCCAAGCGCCCGACTACGGCGATTACTACGCGCTGCTCGACGGCAAGCCCACCAATCTCGACAGCCGCGAAGCCGCCACTTCCGAGATCCCTGCATCCGGCTCCGAAGTGTTTCACAACTATTTGTCCGAAGTCTACGTCGCCGTGGATCGACCCTTAGGTTGGCTCGAATTAGAAAAAGGACGCCATACTCTCAGCTTCGTCTGCGTCGGCCGCGATGGCCGCTCATCCGGCTATTATCTCGGCATCAACGACGTCGCACTGGAACGAATTCCCGCGCCATCGCCAGCCCCAACGAAAGCGTCCGAAATGGACGCGCTTACCCCCGTTACCCCGTCGAACGGCATGGTTTACCGCGGCCGTCCGCTCTCGGCATATCTCAACCAACCGAAAAGCGCCGCAATACTCCGTGCCATCGGCTCTTTCGGAACGGACGCCGCATCAACGGTCAACCAGGTGGCGCAAGCGCTCAGCGATCCCGATCCGGACGTCCGCTCCGCCGCCGCATGGGCGCTTTCACAAATCGGCGCGCCAGCCGCGGCTGCAACACCAGCCTTGGAAAAATCGCTGTCCGATTCAAACGCGCGCGTGCGCAGTCTTTCAGCAGTCGCTTTGCAATCGTTCGGCGCGAAAGCCATAGCCGCCGTCCCCGCGCTGATTGCTGCCCTGCACGATCCAATCCCCTTCGTGCGCGCACCCGCCGCCGACGCGCTAGGAAGCATCGGACCATCCGCCAAAGCCGCCGTCGAGGCTCTGACCAAGCGCCTGTTAACTACCGACGATCAAGCCTACGTGTTGCGCAGCATGGCGTCAGCCCTGGGAAACATCGGCCCAGCCGCCTCAAGCGCCCTTCCCGCCCTGGAGCAAGCTCTGAAACTCCACCGCGTAGTCTACGTAGCCCGCGAAGCGATCCTAAAAATCAAACAAGAGCCAGTCCCAGTCTGGTAATCGTGTAGGGCGGACCCCCAGGACCCGCTCTTCAACCCGCCGACGTGGGCGTCGGCAGCGGACCTGGGGGTCCGCCCCACGGTACAATATCCATTCCGAAACGAAAGTTCCAAAAATGAAAACCCCCATCGTCCATCTCCTCTGTTTCTTGCTAATCACCCCACTCGCCCAACCAGCCGAAATCGCCCCGCTGCGCGGCTACTCCACCGACGCCACGCGCGATGAGCGCGACTGGGAAACCAAGTTCCGCGCCGTTCCAGATCCCGCTAACGTGCGTGCCTACATGCAGCGCCTTTCCGCCAGGCCGCACCATGTGGGCTCACCCTACGACAAAGACAACGCCGAATGGCTACTCTCCAAATTCAAGGAATGGGGCCTGGACGCCAAAATCGAAACTTTCGAAGTGCTCTTCCCCACTCCCAAGGAGCGCTCGCTGGAATTAGTGGAGCCCGTCCACTTCACCGCCAAGATCGAAGAACCCACCGTCAGCGTGGACCCCACTTCGTCGCAGCACTCTGAACAGCTACCCGTTTATAACGCCTACTCCATCGATGGCGACGTTACCGCGCCTCTGGTCTACGTGAACTACGGCATCCCGGACGATTACGAACAGCTCGACCGGTTGGGTATCTCCGTGAAAGGCGCCATCGTGATCGCGCGCTACGGCGGCTCCTGGCGCGGCATCAAGCCCAAAGTCGCAGCCGAACACGGTGCCATCGGATGCCTGATCTATTCCGATCCGCATGAGGACGGCTACTTCGCCGGCGAGACTTTTCCGGAAGGCCCCTACCGTCCTAAAGATGGCGCGCAGCGCGGCAGCGTGATGGACATGCCGGTCTATCCGGGCGACCCGCTCACGCCAGGTGTTGGCGCCACCAAAGACGCCAAACGCCTTCCGCTCAGTGAAGCCGTCACCCTAACAAAAATTCCAGTGATGCCCATTTCCTATGGCGACGCCCAGCCGCTGCTGGCGGCGCTGAACGGTCCCGTCGCTCCGCCAGCGTGGCGCGGAGCCCTTCCCATCACCTATCACGTTGGCCCCGGCCCCGCCAAAGTGCACTTGAATCTGAAATTCAATTTCGATATCAAACCCATCTACGACGTCATCGTCACCATCCCCGGCACGGCATATCCCGACGAGTGGATCATCCGCGGCAATCATCACGACGGTTGGGTGAACGGAGCGGAAGATCCCCTCTCCGGCGCATCCGCTCTTATGGAAGAAGTCCGCGCGCTGAGCCTCATGCTGAAACAAGGCTGGAAACCGAAGCGGACCATCATCTACTGCCTCTGGGACGGCGAAGAGCCTGGTCTGCTCGGTTCCACCGAATGGGCCGAGGCCCATGCCACTGAGCTTGCCACAAAGGCCGCCGTCTATATCAATTCCGACAGCAACGGCCGCGGCCGATTGAACATGGAAGGCTCTCACACGCTCGAAAAATTCATCAACGGCGTAGCGCGCGATATCGAAGATCCGGAGGCTAAAATTTCAGTCTGGAAGCGCGCGCAAGCCTTCCGCATTGCCAACCCGGACGCCTCCGAACACCAGGAAGCCCGCACTCGTCCCGACCTGCGCATCAGCGCTCTCGGCTCCGGTTCCGATTACACGGCATTCCTGGACCACATCGGAATCGCCTCGCTCGATCTCGGTTTCGGCGGCGAGGACGGCGGCGGTATTTATCATTCCACCTATGACGATTTCTATTGGTACACGCATTTCGGCGATACGAATTTTGTCTATGGCAAGGCCCTCGCACAAACCGCCGGCACCGCCGTCTTGCGCCTCGCTAATGCCGAGCTGCTGCCCTTCGATTTCGACAACCTCACCGAAACCATCCGCCGCTACATTGATGAAGTGGAGCGCCTGGCCCGCGACAAACGCGACCAAATCATCGAACGCAATCGCGCCATCGACGATGGCGTCTACGCGGCCATCGATGACCCGCGCCACAAAAAGCTCCCTCCACCCAAGGAGCCCGTCCCGCCGTTCCTAAATTTCGCGCCGCTCGAAAACGGCTTCGCCGCGTTACAGCGAGCCTCGCAACTGTACGATCAAGCGCTGGCCCACGCCACTGAAAACGGCGGCTCCGCCTTGGCTCGCGCGAATCTTCGCGACGCCAACATGCGCCTGGTCCAGGTAGAACGCTCGCTCACTCTCAAGGAAGGCCTTCCCAACCGCCCCTGGTTCAAACACCAGATTTACGCGCCCGGATTTTATACCGGATACGGCGTAAAGACACTTCCCGGGGTCCGCGAGGGCATCGAGCAAAAAGATTGGAAACTGGTGGATGAGGAAACGGTGAAGGTCGGTAAAGTCCTGGAGAACGCCGGCGAAGCGATCCAAGGCGCCGCCGCCGAACTGACTCACGCAGGCCAATGACGAGTTTCCATGGGCCTGCTGGCCCACCAAAGGTGATGAAGACGCGGAATTGTAGCCGCGCGCGTCAGCAAGGGGACTGGCGCGGAAAGCCAGCGCGTGGACCAATAATCTGGACCCGCGTCTTCAACGGAGTCGGTGCCTTTTGATCGCCACCATAAATCCCGCTACCGGCAAAACCCTCCGAGAATTCCCCGCACTTTCCTCGGACGACGTTGAAAAGAAGCTGCAGCTCGCCTGGAGCACTTTCCACTCCTATCGCCACACCCCCTGGCCAGACCGCGCCCGCGCCCTCCAGAAAGCTGCTGAAATTCTCGAAACGGAAAAGCGCGAGCTAGGCGCCCTCATGACCACCGAAATGGGAAAGACCCTGGGCTCCGCCATCGCCGAGGCAGAGAAGTGCGCCCTGGGCTGCCGCTACTACGCAGAAAACGGCGAACGATTGCTGGCCGACGAAGATGTCCAAACCAACGCCTCTCGAAGTTTCGTCCGCTATCAACCTCTCGGCCCAATCCTGGCTGTAATGCCCTGGAATTTCCCGTTCTGGCAGGTTTTCCGATTCGCAGCCCCGGCGCTAGCGGCGGGCAACACCGGCCTCTTGAAGCACGCCCCGAATGTTCCTCAATGCGCGCTCGCGATTGCGGACGTCCTGCACCGCGCCGGATTCCCGGAAGGCGCGTTCCAGACATTGTTGATTGAAGCCGATCAGGTGGACGCCCTCTTGCATGACGATCGCATCGTCGCCGCCACGCTAACCGGCAGTCAGCGTGCCGGCCGTTCCGTCGCGAGCGCCTCCGGCAGCCAAATGAAAAAAACCGTCCTCGAGCTCGGCGGAAGCGACCCTTTCATCGTCATGCCCAGCGCCGATTTCGAAGAAGCCGTAACCATGGCGGTGAAAGCAAGAGTCATCAATAACGGCCAGTCCTGCATCGCCGCCAAGAGATTCATCGTGGCCGACGGGATTTACCCCGAGTTCGAGCAGCGTTTCGTCGATCGCATGAAGGCTTTGAAAGTGGGCGACCCCATTGCCGCGGATACCGAAGTCGGCCCGCTCGCAACCGAGAAGATCCGCGATGAATTGCACGATCAAGTCCAGCGCGCCGTTGCCGCCGGCGGTCGCCTTCTGACAGGAGGCCGGAAAATCGGTGGCCCCGGATTCTACTACGAACCAACCGTCCTGGTCGACGTCCCGCGTTCTTCGCCCGTGTCTCGCGAGGAATTTTTCGGCCCCGTCGCTATGCTCTTTCGCGCGCGCGATGCGGAGGAAGCCATCGAACTGGCGAACGATTCACCGTACGGCCTAGGATCCAGCGTCTGGACGCACGATGCCTCCGAGCAGGCCAAGTTTGAAGAAGGAATCGATGCCGGCCAAGTGTTTGTGAATGCCACGGTGGCTTCCGATCCGCGCCTCCCGTTTGGCGGAGTGAAAGGTTCCGGATACGGCCGAGAGCTGGGCGTGTGGGGCATCCGTGAATTCGTCAACATCAAAACAGTATGGTGCAAATAACGAGTATGTTGCCGAGCCGCCACTGTAAGGAAGTTTCCATGGGCCTGCTGGCCCACCGAGGGAGATGAAGACGCGGTGCGGAAAGTTGGGGTCGGCTCCCAGTGGGGCAGGCGCTTTCGCCTGCCAACCGAACGGTCCCGCCGTCTTCAACGCAGTCGGTGATTTAAGCTAAGGAGCTCAAGTTTGCTGAAACGCCTCATCCTCTTATTCACCGCTCTCGCGGCCCTCGCCCGCGCCGGTACTCTCTTCCTCCCCGCCTATCCCAACGCCCTGCTGGTCTTCGACGAAGGCCAAGGTCAGATTGTGGATCGCATCCCGCTTACCACCGGCACTCCCCGCTCGATGAAGCTCTCGCCAGATCGGAAAACCATCTACGTCACCACTATCGATCACAACGGCTTGGAAGTGATCGACGTCGCCACACGAAAAGTCACCAATCATTTTGTGCTCAATTCCTCCACCAAGCAGTTCCGTATGCGCGGAGGCACGCCCGATCCGGACGGCAAGCTGTTCTACACTGTCACCAAAGAAATCGACAAGCTCTCGGATCATTATGAGGTCCACCCCGCCAAGTTCACCGTCATCGACCTGGCCGATCAGAAAATAGTCAAAACTGTGGACATCTCGCGCGAGGATCAGTCCGCCAACGAAGCCGGTTTCGGCCGCACTCCGTTTGAAGTCTCGCCCGACGGCAAATACCTGTACCAGTTCGGCGCCAAGATCTCCCTGTTCAGCGCCGCCGATTTCAAGCTGATTGATCGCATCGACCTCGCTCAACCCGATTTTCCCGGCATGGAGCGAATCCGTTTCGGGGGCGACCTCGATTCGATCGGCCAGCCCGGCCAACATATTTCCATCTTCAATTCAGCCGATCCCATAGTTCACAACAAAGTCTTCGGCATCGGCCGCTTCGATCTCGAAACGCGGCAAATGGATTTTAATCCCATCGGCCCCGCGCCCGGCGGCATGGCCGGCGTGCAAGTGACGCCAGACAAGAAATTTGCATACACAGTGGTTACCAACGGCACACTCGGCAATAAGCGCTGCGAGTTCTGGGCTTTCGATTTGGCCAGCGATCGCATTGCGCAGCGTGCCGAAGTCCCCTGCCGCGCGCGCTTCAGCTTCGGAATGGCCAGCAACGGCAAGAAGCTATATATTTACGGCGCCGGTTTCGAAATCGAAGTGTACGACGCCGCGACGCTTCGCTACGAACGCACTTGGGATTTGAAAACCGACGTCACATCCGCGGGGATTGTGGTTCTGCCCTGAGTCTTGCGCACCGAGTCCCTTGGGGTCGCAGGCGAAAGCGCCCGCGCCACGACATGAGATTAGACAATTTATGACAAAGTGGGGCAGACACTTCCGCCTGCCAACAAGTTTTTCCGCAGCGGCGCTACTGGAAATTCAGCCGTTCCCATTTTTTCCGTAGCGTCCTGTTCCAGTACATCAGCAACCCCGTCACAGCCAGCGTCGGGACCGCCAACCCCAGAACCGCCCAGACAATTTTAATTCCCACCCCCCAATACACACCAAAGTGCATCGGCACCTGCGACCATATGAACCAGTCGCCCAGGCTCTGGTTCACGCCGTACTTCCACGTGGTCAAATACGCGCCGGTGTAAGGATCAAAATACAAAACGTCTTCGTACTCCCGGCTGAGCCCGTTGCCTCGGCGCATCAAAATCTCGATGGGCGCTCTTCGATTGAATGGAAATTCAACTCCCGCGAATGCCGTTCCTGCATCCAGCTGATAAGCACGCTTCACCAACCCACTCAGGTCCGGCTCGCTCATTTCGCTTCTGGCCGTCACTTCCACTACCGGAGCCTTCGAATTCACAATCGGCGAAATCCGGTTCACCAACTCAAACGCCTCGCGCGGCCATGCGAAATAGACGCCGCTCACAGCCCAAAATGAAATGATCGCGAGCGCCCAGAAACCAATGGCGCTATGCATATCGAAGTTGATCCGCCGCCAGCTCCGGCGGAAATCCACTGTCAGGGCGCGTCTCCAGTTTCGAGCCCCAGGCCACCAGTTGACGATCCCCGTAATGCACATCGCCAGAAGAAATGCTCCGCCAATACCGTTGATGATGCGCCCGTTCCTCGCCGCAAACAGGCTGACGTGAAGCTTCTCCACCGTATCCAGCCACGCCGGGCCTCGTTTTGGCTCGCCCAATATCTCGCCAGTGCCCGCATCCACGCCCACTCTGATCTGCGTGCGTCCCAGCAAGCGAGCTGTGTAGTTAGCCTCGGTCCTCCCCGGCGCCATCACCGACAGGATCCGAAAATCCGGGTAACGAACCTCCAGCTTCCGAACCACTGCCGCGATCTCCACGCGCGGTTCAGGCGGCTTTTTCGATTCCCACGGATTAGCGCCGGCCAGCGCGCCCAGCTCTATGCGCAGAACCAGGATCGATCCTGACACGCCAATGACAATCAAATAAAGCGCCAGCACGATCCCGATCCAAAGATGTACTTGAAAGTTGACCTTGCGGATCCAGACCTGCCGCGGCTGATATAAAACCCGCCGTATCCCTTTCATCCGGCGCGCGCGAAAACCTGTATCAGTCCATTCGATTCCGAGGTGAGATGCTTCCCATCGGGCGAAACAGTAAGCGTGCCTGAGCTCTGCGGCCGATTGGCCCCGCTCAGCGTGAATTTATATCGCCCGCCGCCCGTCTTGACGATCTTGATCGTGCCCAGCATTTCTCCTTGCCCGTTCTTGACGTCGCCCTCGGTCCCATCCAAGCGCACCAGATAGCTCATGCTGAGATAGTGGACATTGTTGATCGGCACCGAAAACGCAAACGCCAGCTTATCGCCTTTTTGCCCGATTCTAAGCGTAAGCGGATCGAAGTTGCCCTTCGCGCCATTCAATTCCTGACTCTCCAGTTTCCACGTCCCTACCAACGGTTCAGCCGCCCGCGCAAGGCCAATCGCCACCCATAAGCAAGCCGCCAAACTCAGGCCACGCATCACCATGAATCGATTCTCGCAAACTAAGAACCGAATAACCGAATAACCGATGAACAGCATTTATACTGAGACTTGCCGACCCCACATCTGTTCTCTCCGTTATCCATCCGCAACGTTACCTTTCGTAATCGCATCGCTGTCTCTCCGATGTGCCAATACTCCAGCGTCGACGGATTCGCGTCGGACTGGCACCTGGTGCATTTAGGCAGCCGCGCCGTCGGCGGTGCCGGCCTGGTCATGATGGAAGCAACCGCTGTGGAAGCGCGCGGACGCATCAGCCCGGGCGATCACGGAATCTGGAAAGACGATCACATCGCCATGCTCACCCGCATAGCGTCGTTCATCAAGCAGCAGGGCGCGGTAGCCGGCATTCAGATCGCCCACGCCGGCAGAAAAGCAAGCTGCCATGTTCCGTGGGAAAACAACGGAGCGCCAATTCCCATGGATGCCGGCGGCTGGGAAACCGTCGCGCCCAGCGCCATAGCTTTCCGCGAGACTGACCCCGTCCCCAAAGCGCTGGACCACGCCGGAATCCGCGATATCGTGGATGCCTTCGCCCAAGCCGCGCGCCGTGCGCTCGCCGCCGGATTCGAAGTGCTGGAGCTTCATTGCGCCCACGGATATCTGGCGCACGAATTTCTCTCGCCGCTGGCAAACAAACGCACCGATGAGTACGGCGGCTCTCTCCAGAACCGCATCCGCTTCGTCCTGGAGCTGGCCGAGGCCGCGCGCGGCGTATGGCCCGATCGATTGCCGCTGTTCGTGCGAATCTCCGCCACCGATTGGAAAGAGGGCGGCTGGACGTTGGACGATTCCGTTCAGCTCGCGTTAGAATTGCGCTCCCGCAATGTCGACCTGATCGATTGCTCATCCGGAGCCATGGTGCCCGATGCCAAAATCCCCGTCGCCCCAGGCTTCCAAGTCCCGTTCGCAGAGCGCATCAAGCGTGAAGCTGATATCCCCACCGGCGCCGTCGGCATGATAACCGAGCCGCACCAGGCCGACGAAATCATACGATCCGAAAAAGCCGACTTAGTCCTGCTGGCGCGCGAATTTCTGCGCGATCCATACTGGCCGCTCCACGCCGCGCAGGCTCTAAGCCAGGCGCCGCATCCCCCAGTCCAATATCAACGAGCGTTCTAGCTCATCGTGGTCTCCGCAAGATCTGACATGCGAGCCCGAAGGGAAACGAAGTATTGATTCTGTGGGGTTGGTTGGTCGGGCCGCCGGGATTTGAACCCGGGACCTCTTGCACGACAAACACGTGACTGCGTTCTTTCGGTCCCGTGGCTACGGGTGTTTTCTATAGTTCACAGGGATTCGGGGCGTCTGCTTCCGCTCGTTGCAGATGGCGCTGGATTGATTTCTTGCACATTTTTACGCTCAGTCCACGGAAAATTCGGCGCGCTAGCCCTCACTGAATCGGCAGCAGGACCGAATTGCTTGAAGCGCCACCCATTTTAATCAGGACCGCTTGATTACCGGCGCTGAGCCCGGCCGGAACTTGCGCGTTGACCTGATAGAGACCAACAAAGCCCGGCGCCAGTCCGCTGAAACTGACCGGAGCGGCAGTTCCGCCCATAGTAACGCTCGGTTTTACCGTCGTAACCTGCCCGTCGCCGGCAGAGCCGTCAGCAGGCGGCGAAGCGACTGCGCCCAGGCCGGTGCAATAGATGAGGACCACTTCGCCCGCCTTGGCGGGATGGCCGGTGTCCGCCAACTGAAAATTGGCATGCAGAATCGCTCCGAAAATCTCGCTGCCAACACTGTAGTCAAAGATCGCGGGCTGCGCGTCAAGCACCGGCACGGAGACCACTGGACCGGTGACGGTATTATTCGTCACGGCGATCATCGCAGTCGGCTTACCAGCAACTTCCCAGGGAACCTGAAAATTGATCTGCTGTTGGCCATTCACATTGTCCACCGCGAATAGCGGCGCAGGCGCGCCGTTCACGCTCACCGATACGTTCGAAAACGCCGACGGCAAGGGGAGACCCGACGTGAAATTGATCCCGCTGCTGGAAGTTAGATTAACGCCGAAAATGGTCGCGATTTCACCCGCCGCAACGCCACCTGAAACGAAGCTCGCGCCGTTCACCACCGAATTGACGGTTGGGGCTGCTGCGCCAACACCTGTGAAATGAACCAGCAAGGAATCGCCTACCCATTCATGACCACTGACCGATCCGCCCAAGGTTGCCTGCGCGGCGTTGGGTGTTACAGGCAAATCAGTGGATGCAGTGCCCCCGGTAGCCCAGACTCCGCCTTGACCATCCAATACCACGGCGAATAGTTGGTCGTCGAGGGAGCCTCCAAAATAAGAGCTGTACACCAGCCGCGGGACAGTGGGATCAAGAACCGTTATGAATCCGTCACCGGTATAGAAATACGGCCCGCCTCCCCCGGCGCCGGCCAAGGTCTTCTGCAACGCATTC
>Ga0210388_10001535_pt1 | contig 18133 bp, 25 predicted proteins | sample IncBWC19OmetaG_FD_155485 | JGI IMG/M metagenome (GOLD analysis project Ga0210388, IMG submission 155485) | Forest soil microbial communities from Barre Woods Harvard Forest LTER site, Petersham, Massachusetts, United States - Inc-BW-C-19-O ... | reverse complement strand
CGAAGAGATGGCTGATTTCCAAATGAGAATTAAAAATGAAGGCAGTGGGCGAGCGCTGCTGATGCAGCCAATCGAGAAGATGATTGAGCAGCGTGGTCTTGCCTGTGCCGACTTCGCCCGTGAGCAGCAGGAGCCCCTTGCGGGCCTGAATCCCGCGCGTGAGGCCGTCCCACGCTTCCCTCGTCTGGCGAGTTAGAAATAGATAGCGAGGATCGGGATTGACGTTGAACGGATTCTCGCGCAGTCCGAAGAATTGGTTGTACATGTTAGGGCCGCCTGGCCCGGTGGTTGTGCAGTTCCCTAAATTTCACAAAGCTCGGGCGTTGAATCAATTGCATCAATTGATGAATGACGGTTTTTCCAGAGGGCCGAGGAGCTTGCCCTTTGGCTTTGGTGCGCTTCTCTCGAATCCGTTGTCTGGTTCGGGCGGTTCGGAACGTTCCAACGCGAGGGCGGCTAGATAGCTGACGCGATCGATCAGGTGATATTCGAGCATGGTGGGGCAGCGCGGATCGCAACCGAAAATTTCGAGCATACCGAGGAAGGTATTGTCCAATGAGAGAATCTCACTGGAGGAAAAGATCTCGAGGCCGACCTGCAGGGCGTTGTGGGTCAGGAAGCACAAATGATTTTCAACTTCATGCGGCAGGGAGACGATGGAGACCACGTTGCCGATGCGAACGTCTATCATCATGCAGAGCTTGTTTAAGATTCCGGCCAGCGGGGCGCCCAAGGAGATCAGCTCGAGGATCTGGTGCTCGCCGACGAGCTGGCAGCGGCGATTGTCTGTAGATTGCCGATGAAGCTGGAAGTCAGCAGGAGACCGCTTGGTGCGTGATTGTTCCGTCATGTTGCCACCTCGCATTGGTCATGCTTCGGGTGATTGCTCGCGTTTCTGCGGCGCTGGGACGCGCGCCTCGAGTTCTTCCCTGCGAATTTTCAGTTCTTCTTCGATGATGGCTTGGACGATTCCATTGCTGAAATCAACGTACTTCTGTTTGAGCTTTGCGACGTGGCGGTTCAACTGACTGAAGAGCGGCTCCAAGCGCATCATTATTTTCCCGCTCCTGGACGAGTGCTGAGTTGCCGAGAACCCTATTCGTCTTCCGGGACGGCAGCATGAAGAGTGCCCTACGTATGGCCGTGTCCCAATCCATGCCTCGTGATCACGAGACTGCGATGTTAGAAGGAGCTAGGTCGCGAGGATGTTCAATTTTGTACACTTTTGTGTGTGGCCAGAAGTCCTGTCCAATAATCGTAGTTGTGTCATCTAGAAGACTCGCAGACTACGGGCGCGCGCTACTGCAACAATTGTTGAGGAGTTCGCCAGGCGCAAGCAGTTCTCTTATTGTTTGCCAGGCACCACTGAGCTTGGCCAAGCCGTTCAGATCTTTCTCAATTTCGATGCCTCCCCAATCACTCAAACTTGAGCCGCTGGAGCTCTGCGAAAAGTTCCATGCGAGGGCTTGCTGTATCAGACGGACCTTACCGCCATGTTCACGACGTGCCAGTTGTTTAGAGGCTATCAGACGAAAGGAACTGTCTGTTAAGTCAACAAGCAGATGCAAAGTGTTCCGTTTTGAACATTCGCATCTGGTTTGTTCCGATATGGTGCTGATTGCTGAACTCGGTTCAGGAGGAGTTCGCAAAGCTAGCTCCCCAACTAGAGTACTTTCAATGCCTTCGACTTCAAGAGATCGCGTCAAACAGCCCGAGCCGGCTCTGATCCCGAGCGGATCGGCAAGCAGGCGGCTGCCCTTGTGTATCCTTTTTGTTCACAGGGATGTAGCGGACGTAGAGCGGTGCGTGCAAGAGCTCAGAAGGGCGAACTTTAGGGTCACGGCGGACGCGGTTTTGACACCGGAGCAGTTTGCCACGCGCGTGAAGGCAAAATATTATGACGTCGTGTTGGCCGAATATCCCTCGCCGAACTGGCAAGGACCGCACGAGCTGGAAGGGTTGAGTCTGCGGGAAAGGCAGACTCCCTGCATTTTCCTGATCGACATCATGCAACCGGAAACAGTGGCAGAACTCATCACCAACGGTGCAGCCGATTGCGTGAGCATGGATCACCTTGGGCATCTTCCCGTAGCTGTTCGTCGAGCCCTCAGTGACAACCATCTTCGCGAAGAGCGCGATCGCACAGAAAAAAGGCTGCGCCATTCAGAAGCGCGCTACCGCGCTCTGGTGGGCAACCTTATCTATGGAATCTGCCGCTGCAATATCAAAGGTAAGTTCCTCGACGTCAATCCAGCGCTGACCACCATGCTCGGTTATGCGTCCCGTGAGGAACTGCTGGCTGTGAATCTAGCAACTGACGTCCTGGGTGACCCCTCGAAACGAGCCCAGTTGCTGGGCAGTTCCGCCGAATTCACTGGCAGCGCCCCGCTGGAAACCCAGTGGAAAAGCAAGAACGGCGCAACGATCAAAGTTCGGCTAAGCGGTCGCGAGGTCAAACATGAGGGCGAGACGGAAGGTTACGAGATCATCGTAGAGAACGTCACGCAACAGCGCAAGCTTGAGGATCATTTACGTCAACAAGCGGCCAAGGATGCCCTGACGGGCCTGGCCAACTATCGTCATCTGGTCGAAACCGTGGACAGTGAGATCAAACGCTCGGAGCGCACCGCGCGTCAGTTCGCTCTTTTGTTCCTTGATTTGGATGGATTGAAACAGATCAACGACCGCCACGGACACTTGGTCGGCAGTCAAGCTCTCTGTCGGCTTGCCGATGTCTTGTGCATCTGTAGCCGCAAGGTTGATACTCCGGCGCGTTTCGGCGGGGATGAATTTGCGCTGGTGCTGCCTGAAACGGGACAAGCTTCAGCCAGCTTGGTGGCGCAACGCATTTGCGACAGGTTTGCGAATGACGGTCGGGAGCCAAAGTTATCTGTCAGCATCGGCGTTGCGATTTATCCCCAGGACGGCGAAAACGTTGATTCTCTTCTGGGCGCGGCAGACGCTGCGTTGTACGAGATGAAAACTAGAACCCGCGGCGCGGATGCTACCACCCAAACGAAGACCGCTGGATTACGGCACAAAGAGAGGGCAAGCGGCAAGACGAACTAGGTCACCCGATGAAGCATGACTCCAAAGTGATCAGCATCCAACGTGCTTCCGCTTTCCGACTGGACCCAACCTTGACCGGCGAAGAAGCTGTCGTAGTGCGGCTCTTGCTGGTGGAAACACCCGACCGGCAAGTGTGCAACCCAGCTCCGTATGCACTCGGATATCTACCTCCGCATGATGCGCGGCGTGCGGGAAAAGATCCACATGGCGGATAACGCTTCCCTTATCGCGTGGGCTAAGGAGCGCATCAAAGGCGGCTTCTCCAGGCCGCTCTTTTCGGGAATCGCCTGACGTATTTTCTCATCGCAATCCGTCGGCCAACTGCCAGCAGTTGAGTTCAAACCGAAGGCCGATTATCACGGCTTCTGCGGTAGAGCGTCTGCTCGCCACCGCACCAATCGATGCGAAGGCTTATCCTACAAGTGGTTTTGCCCTGATTTCACTTCTCCGGTAAGCGCGTTAATCAGGAGTTGGGCCCCCAGGCTGAGGAATCCGTATTTCAGTGCAGTAAACCAAAAACTGCCACGCCCGTGGGAGTGCCGATGAAAACTTTTCCGTTGGCTATCATGGGTGCGATGAATTTATTATCGGCGAAGTTATCGCGTACCCCGGATCGGTTGCTGTTATACAACTCGTTCGCGAGATTGCTCGCCTCGTAAGCGTGAAGCACGCCCGCGTCGCTACCCCGAGACTCGACCGCCCAAGCAATTCCATCAGCAGCGCCATTCGCGGAAATACTAGGCGTGGTTCCGGGGTACGCAAATTTGGTGGATGTCATCGAAGTCGGCGTCGGGACGAGCTTTGCATTCACGATGGAGAAGGCTTTCAAGGCATCTCCGACGGCACCAAAATAAACCGTACTTCCGAAATAAGCCGGCATCGCATAGACCCCCCCGCCCAATGCGTGATCCACCTCCTGATAGATTGCATTATCTTGCTTGGAATTAAACTTTCCCATCGAATTACGATTCACAACGTAGATGTGCCCGTCTTTGCCGGCGCCAACTGCAAGCTGCCAGGTCTTCCCAGATGAATCCTGGAGGTCAGGCAGGACGAGAGCACCGCCCGAACCGAGATCTCGATCAGCGTTCGACTCGGCGTTGGTGTTGTGCATTTCGAAATAATCGGCAACTGTCAGATTATTGGCGTTCGCAGACAGCTTCAGAAATCCATTGCCGAAGTCGCCGTTAATCGGAAAACCGGCTGTGTTTAAGCCGTTGTCAAACGTTCCATTGCCATCGAGCAAGTAAATGTTGCCCTGCGCATCAGCGGCCGGACCCGCACCCGACATCCAGATTGCCCCATCGCTGCCGTTTGGGGTGACGTTAAGGACACTCGCCTGCTCCAAGGTTGCGGCACTATATCCCATCACCCAGCCGGTGTAGCGTCCATTGTCGCAATGCGACGCCCAGCTGGTGTAAATCTTGCCGTCCCAAAAAAGCAAAGACGCGCGCTCCTTGTACTCTTTTGGATCGAACGTGATGTTGCCTAGCAGATTGGGAAACGTGGCTGCGATGGTCGCGGGGCTGCCGGCAACTTCGCCACCCGTAGTTATATCGAGAGCGTGTAGGCGCTGGAAATAGTTGCCGTCCTTATCCTTCGACATCGCTACCAAATACATCAAACCGCGGCCTCCGGTGTTGAATGCAATTACCGGTGTCGCGGTAATGCCAATTTCGGGGCTCACCTGGGCGCATCCGCGATCGTCACTGGGGGTTTCGTTTGCGCCGAGCACGCTGACGTGCCAAAGCTGAGCGAAATTGTCAGCATCAAAAGCGTAGACCGAATCGTGTTCGGTGGCTGCGAAGACAACATTGTGTGAGTGGCCAGCTACTGCGACGTTTGAAACGTATAACGGCTGGGCATCGACCAATCCGTCCACGGAGAGAAACCGGACCTTGCCGAAACTATCAGAGCTTACATTGGCGGGTGTAAGGATTTTCTCCTCAGGATTCAAACCCGAACGCGAGACATCGTTGTGGTAGGTGAGAACCCTCACGTTGCTCAAAGCAGCCGGATTATCGGCGAGGGCTTGGCTGGCCCCAGGCCAGTGAAAACTTGCAGACTCATGCTTGCTTAGACTCTTGTTCTCGCCAGCGGAATTCGGTTGAGAAAGTAGCACTAAAAATATTGTAAGAAGTGTCCCCGCTATGAACAGAACGACAACGCCGGCCCGAACTTTCAACACAAACCTCCTGTAGAATAAGCGGCTTAATTGACGCGGAACTGCTGCCAGTGGTTACACAGAAGCGGTTTCGTGGAGATCGGGGCAACTCTTTCCGAACTTTCGTACGTGGATTCGACTGCGGGCGCCGGGAGGACGTACTTTTACTACGTGACCACCTTCGCGCCAGATTGCCCCGCAGAGCCTACCTGCGGTGAAAGTGAGCCGTCGAATAAAATGACCGCAATCATACCGCCGCCATAACTTTCGGAGTGGGTTCGTATGCAAGGGCGCTATTTGGCGCAGCTGTGCAAGAGAGCAAAGGCTTAGGGAAAGGAATAATCTAGGCTCGCCGATTAATCGCGCTGTCAGCGGTGGTCGGGCGTATACTTGGATCGTCAAGTCACACACCTTCCGCCGTGCCCCCCAGTGGGCGACGGTTCCTGTGCCGCAAGACATACATCCCGCAGACCGAGTATGACGCCATGGTTGTCGCCAACCTAATTGGCAGTCGGGGTGTCGTTAGGGGAAACCCAATCCAAAAAGGACGCATATGAATGCACAAGTAGCAACAGCATTAGAGTCGACGACGTCTTCCGTGCCAGTCAAACAGTTTGCCACTGGCGATCTCTTCGATCGGATACAGCAAACCTATGACTCGACCGCTCGCAGAGCGTTCGAGATCTTCGAGAATAATGGACGGTGGCTCGGTCACGACATGGAGGATTGGTTCCGTGCCGAGACCGAACTGCTCCAACGGGTACTCCTGGAAAAGACAGAATCTGATGACAGTTTGACAGTTCGGGCAGAGGTGCCGGGATTCGGCAGCAAGGAACTTGAGATTAGCATCGAACCAGGCACGCTGATAATCGCCGGCAAACACGAACCCCAGGAAGTCATCAAGAAGTGTAAGACGGTGTACTCCGAGCTGTCTGCGGACGAGATCCTACGAGTCGTTAACCTCCCCGCGGAGATTAACAGCTCGAAGGCGAGGGCGAGCTTGAAGGATGGAATCTTGACGATCGAGCTGCCCAAGACAGTCCCCACCAAGAATATTGGTTTTGAGTCTAGGCAGTTTAGTTAGCCAGAACAACCACCGGGGCAGGCACTGCAATTGGCGCCTGCCCTGCCTCCCTGCCCGTAATGATTCGCGCAGGACCGCGCTTCGTTCAACCTCGTAAAGACCTTTTTCCTATCGGACTGAGTCAATGTCCGGTTGCGCGACTTATCAGGAGTTAGCCGGATTTTCTCTCGGAGGCTTCAATGGCGGCGTAGGTCCATGTGTGGTTCAGCGCGCTGTGCTACAACGGTCGCAATGGCCCATGCGATCTCAGGGTCTTTGCGAACTCGCCGAGTTCATGGTCTCCGGCCTCAAGCGTATCCCATTCCCCGAGAACGATGCCGCACCTCGGACAAAGCATCAGAAATCCCAGTTCGCCCCTGCCCTGCGATCCAAACGTGAAATTCGGCGGCGTTTTGCAAGTCGAACAAACCAAAATCATCGTCCCGTTTCGAGCCTCCATTTCTGAAAGATGCAACCTGCTACGCCTTCCGGAATCGCGGGCGGGAAGGTCTTCGCAAGGTCGTGCATCGCCCGCGAACAATTCTCCACGGAATTGAGCCGCGGCCCGGCATACTGCGTTTCGCACGCAGTGCTGCCGTGTTCACTTCTTCCACTCGACGCGGTCTCTGTCTGAAATGAGAAATTATCCATTCCGTCAACAGAAGAGTGCATAGTGTGCAGTTTTGAACGGTTTGCCTGGCCCGCTTCCCATATGGTTGTCATCGGTTGCCTTTGAATCTCTCCGGGGAGCAGTTCGCGAAGGGGCTGGCCCCTGTCAATCTGGTGAACTTTCAGTGCCTTCAGCTTCACGAGATCGTATCAAGCAAGCCGACCTGCCAGTGGTTCTGAACGAACCGGCGAGCAGAAGGGCTTCTTTGCGGGTTCTATTCGTTCATAGGGACGCCGGGAATATAGAGTGCTGCCTTCAGGAGCTTAGGCGCGCGCATTTCAAGGTCAGCGCAGACGTCATTCTTACTCCGCAACAGTTTGCTGGCCGCCTGAAGGCAAAATACTACGACATCGTCCTCGTTGAGTACCCGTCGCCGAACTGGCGAGGCCCCGAAGCGCTGGAAATCCTAAATCTGAGGGACCGGCGAATTCCCTGCATTTACCTCACCGACACCGTGCAGCCGGAAACCGTGGCGGAGCTTATTACGGAGGGAGCCGCCGATTGCGTTGGAATGGATCATGTGGGCCATCTTCCTGTATCCGTTCGGCGAGCCCTCAGCGAGAACAGTCTGCGCGAAGAACGTGATCAAATAGAAAAAAATCTGCGTCATTCAGAAGCGCGCTACCGCGCGCTGGTGGGAAACCTTGCGTATGGAATGTGCCGCTGCAACGACAAGGGCAAATTTCTAGATGTGAATCAAGCGTTGGTGACCATGTTGGGTTATGCAACCCGCGAGGAACTCCTGGAGGCAAATCACGCAGCTGACATGCTGTGTGATGCTTCCAAAAAGGCGCAACTCCTGGGCGATTCCGCGGAGCAGAATGGCGCCGGCCCCCTGGAAATCGAATGGAAGCGAAAAAATGGCTCGAGGCTCAAAGTCCGGCTGAGTGGGCGCGAGGTCAACAACCAGGGCGACGCGCAGAGCTACGAAATCATCGTCGAGGACATCACCCAACAACGCAAGCTCGAGGATCATTTGCGGGAACAGGCGGCGAAAGATCCTCTGACGGGACTGGCCAACTACCGGCACCTCGTGGAAACCGTTGACAATGAAATCAAGCGTTCAGAGCGCACAGCCCGTGAGTTCGCCCTTTTGTTCCTTGACCTGGACGGTTTGAAACTGATCAACGATCATTACGGGCACATCACCGGCAGTCAAGCGCTTTGCCGGCTGGCCGATGTTTTGAGTATCTGCAGCCGGAAGATTGATACCCCGGCGCGCTTCGGCGGGGATGAATTCGCGCTGGTGCTGCCCGAAACGGGACGACTGCCGGCCAACTTGGTGGCCCAGCGAGTTTGCGACAGTCTTGCGACCGACGGCAGAGAGCCAAAGCTGTCGGTCAGTGTCGGTGTCGCTATTTATCCCAAAGATGGCGAAAGCGTAGATTCCCTTCTGGGCGCAGCAGACGCGGCTTTGTACCAGATGAAAATGAGAGCCCGCGGGTTACGCGCAAGCACTCGAGCGAAGGGCGCGGAACTCCGTCATCGAGCGGCGGCAGGCGGCAAGACGGATTAGGTGAGCCAATGACGCATAGACCCAAAATAATTAGCATTCGGCACGACTCAGCTTTCCGGCTGGACCCGACGTTAACCGGTGAAGAAGCAATCGTGTTGCGGGCTCTTGCCGGTGGAAACACCGACCGGCAAGTGTACAACCGGCTCCATATGCACCCGAATACCTACCTGCGCATGATGCGTGACATGCGGGAAAAGATCCATATGGTAGACAACGTATCACTTATCGAGTGGGCTAAGGAGCGCATCAAAGGCCTCGACCAAAGAATCGACCAAACGAATGGACGGGCACGCCTCGCCTAAGTCGGACTAATCGCCCGAAAACGAAGTAGAGTTCGCGCGAGAAAGTCGGCGTTCAGTCGTGCAGGACCACGCTCAACAGTGACGTGTTGATCTGAAGGCCGCCATTGTACTTGATGAAACCGAGCTTTCTGAATTTGTTCATGAAGAAATTGACCCGTGACCGCGTGGTGCCGATCATCTCCGCCAGCGTCTCTTGCGGTATTTTGGGAAGCAGTCTGTGCGGTTTATCCTCTGTGCCATAGCGTGCGAGCAATAACAGCGTGCGCGCGAGGCGTTTTTCGCTGGAATTAAAAAGCTGGTCAACCAGATCCTCTTCGATCCGGATGTTGCGCGAAAGCATGTAGGGAATGAAACGGTCGGAAAAGGCATGTTCCGCGTGGAGGACACGAATCATTTCCTTCTTTTCGATGACGAGTACCGTGGTGGCCGTGATCGCAGCAGCTGACCCTATCCGAACTTGCTGACCGGCCGAGGGATCCCTCGCCGAAAAAGTCGCCCGCCATAGAGTTGATGCGAAGGATTGATGCGCGCCTCCCGACTCCCTGCAAGTAGCCGCCGCAGTGAAGGGAGCTACGCTACGCATCGGCACCTCCAAGGAACGTGGGCTTGAACGAAAGATTTGGAGTTGCAGCAGAACCTCTGTCAAGAGGCGCTCACGGAGGAGAATAGGTTACACGGGAAACTCAATCTTACGATTTCGGTTTCCGAGTGCGTTCCCCATTACGGCTTTCAAATCTTCCAGCAACGATTCCCATGTTTGCTTGGCGCTGCCGCCCGAGCCTCCTATGTCAATTCGGGTCGGTCTAACGATCACGTGCATTTCATTCTCCTTTTCTTGCCATCTTCGGATGTCTCCGACGCCATTCCTGCCGGCACAACTCGTACTTTGATGCATTCATTTCTTGCGCCACAGGGTCTAGCCAGCGTGACGCGGCGGACGAACACGATCTCCCCAGCTTAGTCAACTCCGCCTCGGTGCAGTTCGCCAGCTGGAATCAAAACCAATCCGCGTCAGATGTCCCGAACGTCATCTCCGGATTTTAATCTAGGCGAATAAAACGAGAAAGTCGAATATGCGACGATCAGGTTTGACTTGACTCTGCGTCTCGGGCGGAAACTGTGCAATCTAGTACAGACGCGGGGGACTCAAACAGTCATGCTGCCAGTCAAACAAAGCATCTCCCCGATGCCTTTCCATATCACCCCCGCCCTGAGCTGCAAATTCTCAGGGTGTGAGTAATGGACTAGGCTGATTTCCCCACAACGCGCGTTGAGTTCACCGACTTGACTCGGCGTCCAGCTAGCATCATTATGCTGGCCTTCGCGCACCTTCTCCTGGTGGAGGTGTTCCTTGGCACGCGAAATGCTGTGGGTTGAACGCGAGCGGTTCCACGGCTGGGCTTGTTCCGCTTGTGCCTGGGTCTTCAACGTTCCTGGACCGCCTGTGGGCAAGTCAATCGAAGAAATGAAGCAGCGGTATGAGGCGGAACGCGACAAGGCGTTTAAGTCGCACGTTTGTGCTGAGCATCCCCGATAGCGCGCGCGGCTTTCTTTTTCGACGGTTTCCTTGCTTTCCTCTCGGCAGCAAGGAATGCCTCCGCCGCAAGACTCTCTTTTTCCCAGAGCGACATGCCATCCGGATAATCCTTGAGGTAAGCGGAGAACGCCTTGGTTTTGGTTGGCGACACGATGCCAAGATAACCGCCCAGCGAGGCCAGCGTCTGTACGGAACCGCACTTGTGCGCGAAGGACCCTTACAACATTCACCGTATGGTTCGTTTTAAGTCTCCATGGTAAAAATCCGCCAAGCCAAGGTCAGTATGCCCTAGCTTAAATGTTTGGGCAGGACCGAATGGCTAAGAAAATCCTCGTGGCGGATGACAACCCACTTATCCGAAGAATGCTTTGCCGGATATTTGAAGTCCAAGAGGATTATGATTTGTGCGCCGAGGCGGCGAACGGCAAAGAAGCCATCGCGTTATCCATCAAACACCAGCCGGACCTGATCATTCTCGATCTGGAAATGCCGATAATGAACGGAGCAGATGCGGCACGCGAGATCAAACAGGTGCTGCCGGGAGTCCCTATTATTCTCTTTACGCAGTACGGCGACCTCGCGACTGGACCGGCGTTTATAAATTTGCCCGTAGTCCGAGTGGTTTCAAAAACCGACGGTCACTTACTGATCGGGCATATTCGTTCGCTGATTCCGGCTTCGAGCTAGAGATTCGACCTCCTGGCCAGCAGAGAAGCCGCCCTCTTGACCGGACCCGCCTGCCAGTTCAAAATGTGCGCTAGCGTACGGAGTGATAGTTTGCGGCGTGGTTTTTGAGGTGAGGTATGCAGCAACCACTCAACGAAGTACTTTCGTTAGCGGAGAGCAATGCAACATGGTTAGACGACGCTGCGCAGCACTTTGAACAGTTTGCAGCTCAACTTGAGGAGGTTGAAAAAGCTTAGTGGCAGTTGCTCGCTGCCGTTTATCGCGAAAGAGCGCAAACCATCCAGAGCGAGGTAGAAAAAATGCGTGCGACGCTGCCGAGTAACGGCCCCCCGGAATTAGGATTGGAGAATACCTAGGTCAGCCTTCGTCCTTCGGGATGGGATGGGTAGATTGCCACAACTGGCGCGCTGCCGCTGTTCAAGGTTGGACATTGTGAAAAAGCGCGTGACGGCTGCGCGGAACGCCATTGTGATACACTTCCGCTCACGCCGAAACATTCACCTGTCTTTGCAAAGGTGCAACGCGCGAAGTCGGTGATCCTTGACGGAAAACATTTGTTCCCGAAAGAGCGGAAGGGATGTGGCGGCGATTTCTACGGCGTTGAGAAGCAAACGCGCTGTGATGGGTGCTTAGCGAAGCAGAAAAAACGCGCCTCTTAGCTCGCTCTACCATGCGCGTGAGAATCGAGGGGCCATGTACTACCAGACCGAATGGTGGACGCTATATAGCGCCGCCGTCCTTGAAACAAACCCCGGCGAAGTTGAAAAGCTCGTTACGGCTGCGCGGAACGCTATTGAGGAGCGACTGTTGGCTGGACAGATATCTCATCAAGAAAACGCTGCTATCCACGATGCGAGACGCGCTCTGGATACCCTGGCAGTAGAGCATTCCGAGAATTCAGAGCGTGCCCAGTCCTAATTGGCCGCGCGGATGCCTCTCGCGCCGCGTTGAAAATCGCATCGGATTTATAAAATTCAGTGTCGCCCGCTGCCTTTACTCGCGCCCTCTCTGGCTTTTCTTCTGCTTGTCAACTAACGCGGCTGCCTTAATCCGGCAACGTGGATAGCAGCCAACCCGCCCGCGGATGTAATGCAGTCATGCCCTGGCATCGACATACAAGTTGGGCACAACAGGCTCATTGGACCGGTGGTCAGATACCTCGGTATCCCCCTTTCGATTTTGGCATCTTCACACTTAGGCGCCCTCATCATCCAACCCGCAATCAAACTACAATTCAGTCCCTCCCAGCCGAACGCTCACAGCATTAATGGTGACAGTCGGGCTTTTCTCGAATGCTTGATAATTGTTTAGTCAGTCTTTCACATCTGCGATGGGTCCAAGGCGGATTGAGATCTTCTCGCTCTCGATAAAGCGGGCACGCAGGGCAACAGATTTTTAAGCTCAACGACTTCCTGTGGAGCTGCGGTTGCTTTTGTTTTCGTTTTCGTTTTCGCTTTCGTTGACATAGGACTGGATTTTACATCAGCGCCAGCATCGGCGGTACAATTCGCTGATGACGTCGTCGTTGGAAGAAACGCTGATTGCCGTGTGGCGGCAAGCACTCGCAGAAAATTCTGAGGCTGTGAGGTTGGGTACGGAGCTGTATCCCGTCACCAAAAGCAAAACAAAACGCGTTCGACTAGTTGCGTTCGCCTTTGATGGGAACGAAATTATGGGGATTGAGCAAAACCCCAAGACGAAATCGCGATGGGCTGCGATGGCCAGGTCCGGGAAAAAGGTAATGCAATTTGTTCAGGATGGGCGGTACGTTGCGGTTGTCGCCGATGGGAAGGTAATTTTGTACGGTAGGCGGACCGCTTAGAACGAATCATTAAGCAGCGTCCCGACGAATCATTTTCTTTCAATAGCCTCAATCGCGGCAAGTTTCCGGTCCACGTGTGGCTCCGAGCGTAAACCACCCGAATGCAGCACACAGCGCCGCCCAACAATGGATCCACAGGTAGGACACGGGACCGCGGCCAGCTGTCTGCGTGTAAGTTCTTTCCTTTTCATTCGGACAGATTGCAACGGCACCAGCCGAAAAGCTGTTCTGTTTTGCACATTCTTCGGTAGCTATCTGACCCAAAAGCGAGTACGGTCGAAGAGTCTCATTAGCATCCTGCCGCACCCCGCCTCGTAACACACGGCTCCTTGCGAAATCAGGCTAACTTGCTCACTGCGCACGTTCCCTCCAATTAAGATGCAGCGCCAGAGGGGTCGAACATGCCCGAAAAACGAGAATGTCAAAATTGCGGAAGCTTTGAGAATTATCGCTCGCATCGGAATGGTCCACTCGAAACATATCTTGGGGCCATCGGTGTACGTCCCTATCGTTGCCTGAATTGTGGCGTCCGCTTTTATGCGTACTCGCGCTGCGATGAAAATACTCAGTGAACAATCAGGCTGCGTGAGCAGTCTTCTCTCAGGAGCCCGACAGGATCGAGAATAACTGGTGGGAGCTATACCGGGCCGCTGTTCTTGAGATCGACCGAAACAAACTTCGGGACCGCGTTGAGGCAGCGGAAGATGCAATTCGGGCCCGTGCGTCACTTGGTGGACTAGCTTCCAGGGAAGAGCGAATCTCGATACAAGACGCTATGGCTGCTTTGCTTGTCTTGAGGCGAGGATTGCGGCACAGCCAGATTGATAACCAGCGCCCTCACAGAGATGGTCAAGAGTCGAGATGAGCCGAGCACAGATCGAACTTTGTGGAAAGTGTAGGGCTGAGATTGATGCCAGTCGGAGGGTTGATTTCACGCTGAAGAATGGAACGAGGGTGTGTGAATCTTGCTTCGTCAAAGAAACTCCACGGTCCTCGCAACACCACAGGGATTGGTCGAACTGAGACTGCAATTGTCGGTCGAGAGGAAAGCGATGCCCACGCTAGAAGAACTTGTGCGAACCAGTCCGAACGAGTTGGTAGTTCTTTGCCAGAGGGTCGCGGATAATCGCGCCGCCTACTTACCGGCCGCAGCCGAGGAAGCCGCCAAACTGAAGTTGGAGTGGGAAAATCTACGAATGCCGCCAAACTTAAACTCCGCCCTACAAACGAGAATCGAACAGCAGAAAGATCGTCTCAGAAGGCGTATGATTGGATTTCTCGCCGCGGTTCTCTAGTTCGCCTCACGCCAGGCCCTCTTCGCCATCTTCGACGCCATACGAATCAGGAGTCCGCGGCTCTTACCCACCGTGGTTTTACCAACAGGACGTGTACTTCACTATGGGAGCGGATGGCCTATGGTATGCAGTCGCATCCGGCAACTCCTCTCTGACGTTCCAAGTCCATATCGGGTAATACGAACCCGATCATCGTGCTCTCGATGGACGCTATAGAACATACGGCGAATGTTTAAACGCTGCGGGGCATCGGCAGAAGTGTTCAATTCTGGACAGTTTTGCTAAGGGCCAAATGCTAACTTCAGGCGGCGAGACGAGAACGGATGACGGTACCTCCGGGCGGGGGCTTCGCGTGCGTTCTCGCCCTCGCACAAGGCGCTTCTGAAAAAGTGAAATTGAGATCATTTGGTGGGCCGGAGGTTTTACCGGGCGAGTTTCAGAGGCGCCAGCACGGACGGCAGGGTGAACATGAACGATTTGGAACAGACACCGTCTTGGAAGCAGCCCTTTCTAAAAACACTTGAAGAGTCGGACAAGCGGAAACTTGCCGAATTGATCTATGCGTCCGAACATGCGATATTCCTTCGCCAGCAGGAATTAAAAAATTCTTCCGACCATCATGAAGAGCAGAGCGAGATGAATGTAGCTGAGCTTGCTTTGCTAACTATCAAAACGCACAAGCTTGGCTGGCCAACCGCATGCCGTTAATGTTCATTCTCGCCATCGTTCTTCTGGTAGCGCTCCTGGGGAACCTTCCAGCTTAGCCGCACAGCAAGAATTTTGGCTATTTTCCCGCCGGCGTCATAAGCGTCGCGATGGTGATTGTACTAATGTTCATCGCGACTGCCATTTACGAGCGCATTAATCGGCGCAGGCCTTTACGAAAACTGGAAAAGAGCAAGAAAGCAATCGGAGCGTTTTCGGTGAATCATCGGACCTAGAGCAGAGGATACCATGTGGATGCTAAAAGGAATTCTAGTCGGCACCGCGATTTTCGTAGCGGGTTTCGTGCTCTATCTGGCAGTGTTCATCCGGCAGAGCGCCTCGCACCATCTACAGTCGGCTGACCGAGGCGAAGATATAAGCTTCGACTTTTTCCCATTGGTTCGATATTTCATTTTGCAAAGCCCGCTGTTTTACGCTGCCTTCATCGGCGCGTTGCTTGTTGGCTGTTCGCTCGTAACATTTTAGGCCATCGCCAGGAGTCTGTTATGCCTTCTGTCGATTCGGTTACAGGCAGGCCTGCCTAAGTTGACGCGCCGGATTTGGGGCAGGTTGACGCAAAGTTACGAGGCGGATTAACTCGGAGATTTGGTCAATACAATGACAGACAGTTTCGCAGAAGGTCACAGAGCGTCTGCCCTCATGATGGCCGCGATGTTTGTCATAGCCGCCGCCTTTTTCGAACTGATAGACGGAGTGGTGTCGCAGAACCCTCCGCTTTTTATCTCAGGCGTACTATTCTCGTGCGCCGCGGTCTTGTTGTTCGATCTCTGGAAACAAAATCCACACTGACTAGTTTGACAAATTATGAGAAGCGACAACGACACACTCCAGGACATCTGTGGAAAATGCGAAGCTGAGGTCGATCGAAGTCGTCGAGTCGATTTCACACTCAAAGACGGAACCAGAGTCTGTGAATCTTGCTTCGTGAAGGAAACTCGTCGGCCTAAAAACGATTGACCGTTTCAACGAGAGCGACGAAAGCGCGGGCACAAGCAGCCAAGAGGTTTGGATCACTTCGGATTGGTTTGTTCTCAGTATCGTAGGGATTCGTGCAAGAAGACTCACCGTGACGAAGGATTTGATACGACTGCGTCGAGTGCGCCGCGACGCCGGTCACCTTTTCGACTGCTGCGAGAAACGCCGAAGAGTTTTGGCTTTCTTCAAATTGTTTGAAAGCGTCCTCTAACTGCTGTTTTTGCGTTGCCGATAGCTTCATCGTTCGCACCTCGGAAGTTTCTTGAGAAATGGCGCGAGTCGGGCGGGAAATTCCGTTCCGCTCTTGAACATGGATTTGTTGGGGTATCCAAATTGAACAGCAGCGGCCCGAGTTTATCGCCCATTAAATCCATCGTTTCGAGAAAGTGCTTTACGCCCTCGTCGCAGTCCTGCAAGACTTTTGCGTGCGTGATGGTCTGAGGAACTTTGGCGGCGAGACGGAACCTTGTTGGAGTCTTGCGTTCCCATCCGTTAACTGTCGCGACGGACGGTGTACGGTAGAACGTCGCATCCACTTCAACGGTGTTGAATTTCGTGGCGTAGTACGTTAAGTAGTCCGCAGCTTTCATCCCTGCGGAATAGAACGCATGTTCCCAGCCCGCCGCCGTAAATGCGGACGTTCCTATGCGAAGCTCAGTCATTTCCGCAGATTCTACACTGAGACGGCTAGTGATACACTTCAGCTCGCGCTAAGCTATGACGTTGATTCGACCGTTCCTCTTCCCGTAGTTCCCACCAGAAATAACTCCCTTGAAGAATCATGCAAACAGGGGAATTCCTCGCATGGGTAGATTGCAATGCAAGTAGACACTACGGTTCGGCCGGACTTGGAGCCAGCCGAGGCGCCATGCGCAAATCCACACAAACCCAATGCAGATAGCAAGCTCGCAATCGAACGGACGTTCCCTCTCGCTGCACTTCCTGGCCAAATTCTGCGCCTGATCCGTCGGCTTCTTCTGTCAAGGCTCTCCGCTGCGCTCCGATGAACGCAAAACCAGCGGCCTTGACAGCGCCGACGGACAGGCGCCTTCCCCGGCCATGAAGGCATTTGCTTTCGACTGCGCGGCCTTCCGCCGCGCCTCCGAACAGCAAAGGCAAAATTCGGAAAAGGAGAAATCAAGTCATGCAAAAAATCACCAATAAACCACTGTTTGACCTGGGCCGTCTGGTCGCCACGGCCGGCGCTCTGGCGGCGCTCGAAAAAACCGGACAGAACGCAGTGGAATTCCTCGCGCGTCACGTGACCGGCGACTGGGGTGAACTGCCCGTCGAAGACCGGGCCGAAAATCATCTCAGTTTGCAGCAGGGTTTCCGTCTTCTCAGCAGTTACCGAACTTCGGCGGGTGACAAACTGTGGGTCATCACCGAAGCCGACCGCTCCGCGACCACCCTTCTGCTTCCCGAAGAATACTGATTCCATTTCTGGAGCGGGCTGTATGCGAGGCACGGCCTGGTGCTTCAACTCAATTGTCGTATGCGAGTCTTCAGCACAACGGGCGATTTCTTCTGCCGCGCGGCGAACTTCTCCGCCCTTTCACGATCGATATAAACACGTTCGAATCTCTCATTGTCGGAATACGTGACCGTCACCACCCAATGATGGTGTTTGCGGCGCTGATCTTTTCCGTAGTTCGTGACTCTGCGTTTGGGCACAGAAGACCTCCCATGAGAGGGATTATCGTAGTACGGCCGGCTCGCAGCGGGTGCGAGTTCTTGCAAAGTTCAGGTGTGCGTCTCAGCGAGCCGCATGGCCACGCCGGTGACACGTCCGATGATATCCGCCTCTTGCGGATAAGGAAATCGGCGAATCTCGCAACGCGAGTTCGGATAAGGAACGGCAAGGAGATGGCCTTCGCGGATTTCGCACCAGCTGCAAATATATTCATCCCGAAGCTCGGTCAAATTTATCATCCTGCTTCATAAGGTCGCCTACGACTACGTCACCCTCTTCAATGTCTACGAGTGCGCCATCTCCCCGCCTCTCCTGGATCACCGAATTCAAGAAGCGGAGGAGATCATCATGGGCCGGCATTTTGTCGCGGTGCCTACACAGTTGTTTGGCGAGCGGGCTGCGGACCTTGCAGGTTTGGGTTTCGAGCATCGGTCAAGCGAGAACTGCTATGTGGCCGAAGCCACGCCCGAGCTGCGGGAACTGCTGCGAACCAAAGGAATTTCCTTCGAGCCGCGAAGCGTTCTCGACCCTGCTTATGCCGATCCGGATAAACTCGCGCAGCTGGAGGCCGTGAAGCGCTGGTTTACCGAGGACTGGCGAAGAATCGAGCCGAA
>Ga0210388_10001534_pt1 | contig 18135 bp, 25 predicted proteins | sample IncBWC19OmetaG_FD_155485 | JGI IMG/M metagenome (GOLD analysis project Ga0210388, IMG submission 155485) | Forest soil microbial communities from Barre Woods Harvard Forest LTER site, Petersham, Massachusetts, United States - Inc-BW-C-19-O ... | reverse complement strand
GACGCTGGCGTCCGGCCCCACGATCTCGGGGAACTGGTAAACCTGCGGCGAATTGGCTTGGAGGCCTGCCGCGAACAGGGGCGTGAGCGAGTGGAAGTAGTCTTTCACCGCCTGGTCGAACTGAGCAGCGGTCACGCCATAGGCCTTCTGGATGGCTTCTTCTACCGGCACGTGCTGGTTCTCGACCAGGTCAAAATAAGTTCCCGTCTCGGGTAGCTTTTTCTCGTGGAGCAGGTAATGCAAGGTCATCCAGGATTGGGCGTAGAAGAGTGTGCGGTGCGTGCCTTCGGCGGTGGTTGAAGGATCATGCTTCATCGTGAGCAGGTCGGGCAGAGTGAGCCAGGTTTGGCTGCTAAGCAGCTCGGTTAGGGACTTCGATGAGTTGGCTGCTCCCGCGGAGCGTAGTTCGGGGTCGCCGCCGATTTCGTACTTCCCGTCATCCACGCGGATGGAACTGAAATATTCGGTCAGCCCTTCGTCGAACCATGCTGGAGCCTCGGGATAGTTGTAGTTGAGGAGCAGTTTGGCGAAGTCATGGGCGACGGCACGCCAGGACTGCTCCTCGAGCAAGTTCAGCACGATAAAGTTCTGATCTTCGCCGGGCAGGAAGAAGCCGGGGGTGTCGATCGGCTGTCCCTGGCGCAGCGGCGCGGTCTGGTAGTAGTCCTTATCGTTCTTGAAGGCGAGAATAGTCAACGGCACCGGCTCGTTGAGGCGGTCCTTCATCAGTAGAACGGCGAACACAGCCCGCATCTGCTCGAAGCGCAGAGCGACTTCCTTGCCTTTCTTGTCTCCCGCATCGGTGATTACGGTGAAGTGTGTGGAGTGGATCTCAAGCCACGGAGAGGGCTCGGAGGCCGGGGCGGCAAGAGAGAAAAAGATGGCGCAGCCCGCCAGGAGAACGCGAACCCAAACGCGAACGGAAGTGCCGTGAGAGCGGACCATGTAAGCCTGCAGAGAGCGGAGAGGAGAATGCCACTAACGCTTAGATGCTAACACGGGCTAGCCCTAGTCGCCGCTGGCGTGGTGCTGCGTGGGAACGAGAACCAGTCGTGGGCGTTTTTCCACGGGACGAGGCTGCTGCTGCGAGGCTCGGCCGAACGCATGCAGGATGCCGATGACAGCGGTATAGGCGGCTAAAACGCCAATTCCAACAGAGGCGACTACCGTGAGGCAGAGAATCAGAGGCATGAAGAGCGAAATCAAGATCAACCACCCTATCCAGAGTTAGATGACAAAATTGCTGCAGCCGGTGCGCATCTCGAATTTCGTCAATGCGGCTTCTTCAATCTACCTGCGTTGACGCTCGCCGCTATTGACGATTAAGATACGGAGTAGAGCTGTGCATTCCTAATGTCGAACAAGTCTGGTGACCTGTCGACATTACGGAAGGGCAATCCAACCCAGACTAAATGGCTAGTAGTAAGACCAGCCAAAACACTCCCAGTAAATTATTGAAAACAAAGATAGTTAGGCTTGACGTGGGTCTGTTAGCAAGTCTACTATTTACTCAGTTGTTCAGTCTGAAGGGGAGGATGAGATGAAAACTGGCGAAGAAAAAGAGATCGAACCGGTTGATACAGCGCGAACACTAATAGCAGAGAACCCGTTGCCGCGCTTTCGCACGCAAACTGGCGTACTGGTCGAATATTCAGACGGCTGGTACACGAGGTACTACGACAGCGATCCGACGAACCGTTTCAAGCGCAAGAGAGTCGCAGTCTGGTTGTGTGTGAGCGATACGGATCGACTAGAGAGGGAACGTCTGCAAGCGGCGTACATCAAAACAGTCAACGCAAGACAGCACGGCGTGCGCGTGAATGTCGAAAAGTCAGAGCTGACGATCGGTCATTTCTGGATCGACAAGCGTCTGCCGGTGCTCGAAGGGCCTGGTCAAAAGGCGTGGGCGACAGTTCGTACCTATAAGAAGTTGTGGAAGCTGTACATCGGGCCGCATCTGGACGGCAAAGCGCTGCTGAAATTTCGGACCGTCGATGCAAACTTGTGGCTTACGGGACTCGTCACGGGGGCAACGACAAAGACGGGTAGGCGGTTGAATGCGAGCAGCTACCAGCTTGTGCGGTCGATTGTCAGTGGCGTATTCAGGCAAGCGATCAATCTCGGGATTATTGATGTCAATCCAATTGCGAACGTCAGTCTGGATGTCAAAGTCACGCCGTGGAAGCAGGGGAAAGGGTACTCGGTCGAAGACGTAAAGAAGATGCTCACGGCGCTTGCGGGTGGCCCGCAGTTGTTCTTTGCGTTCGCAGCGCTGCAAGGTTTGCGGCCAGCTGAGGTAGCAGGATTGAAGTTTGAAGATGTTGACGTGGCTCGTGGTCGTCTGCGGATTGCCAGATCGTGTCCAGCAGGGCACGAACAAGAGACAGCGAAAACGGAAGATTCGTGTGCTGAGATTCCGTTGAGTACGCGAGTCGCAGAGCTGTACGAGGCGTACCGCAAGACGTGTGGGCGAACTCACGGCTTCGTGTTCTGCCGTAGAACGGGTAAGCCCGTCGATACGGCAGACTACATGCGGCGCTTCTTGATACCAGCTGCCGAGCGAATCGGCGTGAAATGGATCGGGCTTTACGCTTGCCGTCGCTTCTACGCTACGACGCTGACGGAATGCACAGAGAACACGGAAGCGGCATACAAAAATACCCGCGATCAGAAGGCGACTGTCGAAAAACATTACAGCTTGCGGAGCACTGCTGCTGGTGTTGCTGGGCAGAAGAAGTTGGATGCGCTGATGGCAGCGTAGTTTAGTGTTTGATCCGCTTCGATCTTGAAGCGGATTTTTTAGGCGTGGATTCAGGCCGCCTCACGTATGGGTAAGCCGGATACCGTGTTCCCTCAGCAGCCGCGATAGAGCCATCATTTGTGTGAACTCTGTCGCATAGTGTGTTGGAACCGAGATTTCTCTACAGAAGTCTTTCGGGTTGATGCCTGCCAGCTCATCGGCGTTTGTCAACACCTGAAAATGGAACATAGCAAGCTTCTGGTTCTTTATCGCTGCAGTATGGACAGCGTCTTTGATTTGCTCGATCACGATGCACCTCCTTTTTCACCGATCAGTCTAGCAGCGTGTAGGGAATCGAACGGGGAACGACTACCCGCGACTCCTAGCTGTCGAGCGTCGATGTAGACGCAGCTCTGGGCGTGCCCCTATAAACGCTCCCAGAGCGAAAAATCTATGGTTTCCAGTAGAAAGCATTAAAAGACCCGCACGGGTCTTTTAATCCGTGTAAAGCTAGCAGAATCAATACACTACACGTTATTGAGTCGTTAGTTTCTTTGCCCCTTCTTGGTGCAGCGCTGCACGTCGAGCTGCCGCTTTTCGGACGGTGTGCTCCAGCAATGCGCCATGTTTTCGGGCCGAGTGCTGTACGTCTACTATCCGGTTCAGCCTAAGCGCGAGAATGATTAAGGATGCGATTGCCGATGCTTTGTGATTCTGCGAGCTACCGAAACGGCCCGCGCTGCGCGAGCTGCTAAAGGAAAGCGGTGTCAGTAATTTCTGTATGGACAGAAATACGCACAAGCACGCACGAAACGACGGACTGTACTGTACTCTCCTTAGAGAATCTGAAAAGTACAGCTCAGGGTACGTGGTACTACCCCTGAGGCTGCTGTACTATTTCAGCGCGGCTGTACTCAAACGGGTACAGCAGTACAGCGTCAGAGTACAGAATGTCTACCAACCCGCTCGATATTTGGCGTAACTTCCGTTACTTGTGGTCGAAAACATTTCAAAGTAGACTTGTGACTGATCGGAAGAGCAATCGAGTGCAGGGCGCCGTTAGGCAAGCCGGACCCCCGGAAACGCCCCTCGCAGTAATCTCCTAGTCTTCACCAACTGCCTACAATCCCAAACGACACAGGGAACACTAACGAGGTATCCCTATGTCGGATGCGGAGACATTCCTATCTATTTTCAAGTCTAACCCTGCCGCACATTACATTGGAACCCCAACAAATAAATGGGAAGAGTCAGCCCACGGATTGAAACGTGAGTTCCTGTATAGGTGTGTAAGAGGTCCTTTTAACGTTCGAGAGGTTGATGATCATCTAGAGGGCCGCCGTCAAATCGTAGCGAACCCACTCATGCCTCACCCACGCGTGCCGGACGGTTTAGTGTATTGGTCAATCCTTGACCGGGACGTGTACAACGTGCCGTTCACACCGTCAGCAGAGTATTCCGCATTCCTGAACTTCGATAAGTCCAAATCAGGTGGTGATCACGCGATAGCTGTATTCACTCAACGTCAATACGCAACGACCGCAGTCCGTCTTATGGAGCGACACGCACGTGCAATGGGTTGGTGGCCTTGCGAGATTAATCCCAAGCAAACTGAGATCACGAAAGAGACACCGATCGGAAACGGTGTTGCACTTCCGTACTTCGGAGCGATCACACTACCGACGATTGTACTGTACGCCGTACCAATCGAAGAGTGGTTCAAAGATAAGGAAGAGGCAGAAAGCCCGAAGCGGGCAACCCAGGACAGTCAAGATCAAGATACCGATGAAGGATGGTGGTCGCCAGATGCCTTGCTCGCGATGTTGGATTTCTACAGAGAGAACTTTCCCGGCTTCGAGTTCAAGTGTTGCCGTCGTGGTTATGCCGTACCGTGTCCGGGCAACCCTGCGTTAGGCGGCTGGCCTGATGGAGCGATGCACTCTACGTCGAACCTGCTGATCTCGCATGAAGCCTTGGTTTTCCTGAAAAATAGCTGGCCGAAATTCGTTTGTATGCACGACCACTGCGGTGGATGGACCGACCCCAACAAGAAAACCATAAATGATTGGCGGAGTTTTTGGGACCCGCTCCGTTTATGGGACTTCACGGAATGGCAAGACGCGGAGATGTTGCGCCTAGAAAGACTCTGGAGGGTGCATGGCCAGCCGAACGCTTAAGGGTGTAGAGATTGCGCTCAAGAAAGGTGATCTCACTCCTGAGGAGCTAACCCAGGCGGTCAATAAATTTAACGCCGAGCGGTCAACCGTGAGGCCAGAACTCTTTCACGCCTATGAGCAGATGCGCGATGCGCCGCCAGTGCGGTTCCTGATCAAAGACTTCTGGCAAGCGGAGGCAATCACGTTGCTCGCAGCACTGTCGGGTCACGATAAAACGTGGGTGTTGATTGCTGTAGTGAAAGCGCTGCTGACCGGCGAGAAGCTGTTTGATTATTTCGAGGTCGTGGAGAAGGCCGTTCGGATCATCTACCTCATCCCAGAGATCGCTATGGGGCCAGCGTTCTTTCGCTTTTGCACGAAATTCAAATTGGATGAGTTCATCAAAGACAAACGGCTGCTGATATCCACATTGTCAATCGGCAGGAAAATCATGCTGACAGACTCGGAACTGTTAGATGAAAAGGTTATTAAGGGAGCCGACGTGTTTCTCGACACCTTGCCGCGCTTTCGCAAGTCGGGTGCAAGAGAATCGGATGCTGACGGTAATCAGGAGCTCGCCGATCAGTTATTCAACTTACAAGCCCTCGGTGCGCGTTCGATCGGCGTGGCGCAACACAGCCCGAAAAAGTTTGAAACAGAACGCTATATGACGCTGGAGAACACGATTCGCGGCTCTGGAGACATTGGGGCAATGATCGCAACAGGCTGGGGGCAGCGCCGGGTGACGGATGCGAGCGACGGCGCACGCAACTTGGTGTATGTGGAAAACATCAAGCCGAGAGACTTCGCTCCGGTCGAGCCTTTTCTGTTGCGTCTACGGCCTGACATCGATGAACGCGGCCTCATCGGAATGGCAAAGGCACCTGGCGTCTGCGGCACGTTGGCTGAGGAGATAGATGCCGCCACGAGAGCCAGCAAAAATGTCGGAAAAGAGGAATGGGCAAAAGGTCAATGGATGTCGAACAAAGACATCGGCCGAGATGCGCTCAACGATCTTGTCAGGGCTAAGTTCAATACAGGTCTTGGAAACAACGCCTTAGCGTCACTGCTTGCTAAGTGGAATGACGTAAAAGCCGATCCGGGAGTTTTCCATGAGGAAACCAATGGTTGATATACACGAAGCAGAACGCCAACTCCGCCGCATGAAGTTGCGCGCCGGAATTATCCGATACCTCACAAAGAACTACCGTCACGTCAACTCTATCCGCGGCAGTTTTCGTTGGGCCACTGATGAAGAGTTTTATGCCGCAGTGGAAAGCCTTCTCAACGAAGAGTTGCTGTCCAATCCGCTGGCCGTCTCGGCGGTCAAACACTTACGCTCGTAGAAACAACAAAGGAGACTGAACATGGACAATGAAATAGTACCGATTGATCTCGTACCGTTAGCGAGACACAAGTTCGAGACCGCTGATGAGGTCAAGGCCAGGTTGGCTGGTCAGGTGAAATGGCTGGATGGATCGTGGTTCTCAGTCGATGGAAAGCTAGTCCCAAAAGACAAGAGAAACTTCGATTACACAGTGCTCAAGAAAGTCCCGTACTGCGGCGGACACGAGCGCGAGCTGGCCCGCTTGCTCGGCTTTGAATACGGCGACAAGCTGCTGCGCCAGTCACTGGAGCGGTTGTCGATGAAGGGCTGCTGCATCAGGAAATTAAATGAGTGGCACTTCACTGGCGTCTGGGCCGAACTGCCAGAGCCAACAATCATCCTTACCGCTAAAGGCGAGTTCCTGTCACATGAGCCTTTGCCACAGGACTAGGCGTAGAGAGCGAGCGTGACTATGGGCGGTCCTAAGTCAGACGAAGCAACGATTCAAGCCAGGCGTTTTCGCCTCAACGAGCTGCTGCTGGCAGGTAAGACTGTCGCGGAGGCCGCAGAGGTGTTGCGTGCAGAAGGGTTCCCGGCATCCCACGACACTGTAGAGAAGGACGAGAAAACACTGGCCGTAATCTGGCGCAGAGACAACGCGGAAGGCTATGCACAAGTGCTGTCGGACCAGTTCTTGTGGTTGCAGGAGCTGAAGAGAGACCTCAAGAGCCCGAGCATAAAGGACGGCGACAAGATCAGCTTGGCGCTGTCGATCCTTGACCGGGAGATGGATTTGACTGGCACCCGCGCCCCGTCCAAGACGCAGTCCACGAACGTCAACCTGCGCATGGACGGCACTGGCGACTTCGCACGCTGGCGACGTGCGACTGTCGGACTGTCGGCAGCGCAAATCGACAATGAACTAGCGCGACTGACCGCGTTACCGCGCGACGTGCCTGTGATTGAGGCATCGCCACGTGAGCTGGGAGATGGCAATGCTGATTGATCATGTTGAAAAGCACAGACCGGCAGGGCACAAAACGTACCCGCACATCCGGCAACTGTGTCAGGTGTTGGAACGCGGCATCTTGGAACGGAAGAACGTGATGATTGAAACCGGGCCGCGTACTTTCAAAACCGAACACGCTGCAGTATATGCCCCCAGTTGGGATTTCGAGAGCCATCAAGAGCAACGCTGGGCTTATTTCGGCAGTACAGACGGTTTCGCGCAACGTGCGGTAACTGGAACGGCCGGGGTGATCCTGTCGCCACAGTATAGGGAAGATAACCCACACGTACAGGTCATCCAACAGGCGGGTAGCAGATTCAAGTTAGCCGGTATGGAGCGAAGCTTAGATGACAGTTATGCCGGTTACGGTCTTGACGCACAAGGCATGGGAAGAGGGTTTGACATTGTAGTGCTCGACGATCTTTTCGCCTCAGGTGCGGCTGCGAAAAGTCCTGCGAAACGTGAAGCTGTCTACACGAATGTGGTCACAAAGATCCTGAATAGGATGGAAAAGAACACGATCATCATAAGTATATGCAGCCGCCTTCATTTGCAAGATCAGCAAGGCATGCTTGCGGATACTGGACTTAGGTTCTTACGCCTGCACTTACCGTCGATAGCGGAGAAGCGCGCCGATGCATGGTTTCACGACGATTACAGCGGGAAGCGAACCGACCTTGGACCATTCGAGTCTCTGATACCTGGTGATCGGGCACGCCTTGAAATGATCCGTGCAACCGTATCCCCGTACTGGTGGGCTGCTCAGCAGCAGCAAGACCCGACTAATAAGGAAGTCACCTTCTTCAACAGCGAAACGATGCAACGATATTTCCATACGGTTTGCGAGCAAGTATGGATCAGCCTAGACGCGAACCAGAAGGAGACAACAACCGGAAGCTACGCGGCGCTGGTCTGTCTAGGCAGCTTTCAGGGGATGCTGAAAGTCTTAGGCGTGCGGCGTGGGAGGTGGAGCCAACCTGTCCTGCATGACCAAGTCCGAGACTTCTACCGTGCCATGTCAGTCCTAAGCGGTATTCTGCCCGAGGCTGTGTGCGTCGAGGACGCTGCTGCCGGTCGTGGCGTGATTGATTTCCTCCGACGTGAGCTGCCTATCGTTGAAGTATCACCACGCGGCTCGAAAGAAGAAAGGGCCGGGGCGGTTTGCTACTTGAACAATCGCATCATGCTACCAGAGCACGCACCTTGGCTGGCGGACTTCGTATCGGAGTTGGATTCGTTCCCGCTTTCGGCTTACAAAGATCAGGTTGATAGCCTCGTCCACGGATTGTCTTATTGCAGCCGGCCTGCTGAATTTACTCCTACGCAGTTGCCAGCGGACATTATCCAGTACGACGCCCTCGAAGGCAGTCATTCATCCATCGATTCGGACGGCGACGAATTTTACTCGCTTTGCGACGAACGGGAAAAAGGACGTTTCTAAATGGGAATCCTAAGCAGATTCAAAGCGCTGCAAAAAGCCGCGAGACAACGTGCCATTTGCAGGAGACTTGAGCAAACCGCAAATGCCGAAGGGCAGTTAGCCTTAGACGATCAGAGTTTCCACGGCTTATCTGACAGAGCTACCGTCGAGTTATTGGAGAAACGGTTAGGTCTCGGCAACAGAGGGATCGGCTACCGTGCCGACTTTCATCAGGAAGGCGATGACGATGATTGACCTAGCCACGAAGCGTCGGCGAGGCATATCGATTCCTGATAGGGAAACGATAACTAGTGAAGATGAGGCTGTGTTGACGGCACTCATTCTCCTCAAAAAGGGAATGTCCGCCGCCAGAACGGCGATACACGAGCGAGTAATGCTACCAATCGCCAGAGTAGAACGTCTCGCTGTAGCACTTAGAGCTGTCGGAATGCTCAGGTAGCTTTACCCTCAGCGAGTTCTGAGCAAATTCAACACACGAAGCAGGGCATGAGATCGTAGTTACAGACCGACCACAGTGGCGCACCTTGTTCGTTTGTGTGCCGCTCGGCCTGGGTGGGATCGGCTAGGCGTTGTTCACAGGGCAAACGGACTGAACACGCGATAAGCGCCTAGCTCCCACAACTTTAAGGAGTTTAATGACATCAGAAGAAAAAGCCCGCGCAAAGCTAGCTCAGGTTTACATGAGCATCGAGCACGACGCACGCCGACCATGCTCAGTCGATGAAGCGGCGACGTTTGCAGCCTGCAATCGTGACATCGTTGAGGCATTCTTGCGGGAGCAAGGCACCGCCGACAACCACAGCGTAACGATTGACCCACTCAGCAAGCTTGGCATTCTCACGAAAGACTTCATGGATACAGTGGCTATTCTCACACGGCTCGGCTATGCCTGTACATCCGCTTCTAAGGCCGACGACACCGCGCAGTTCACGCGAGCCAATTCGGCCAGCTTTCTTGTGAAACAGGATGGTTCTTGGAGCGCGCCGGACATGGCGAGCAAAGAAGTCAGCAGCGGAGTGAATGCATTTCAGTTGCAGGTTCTATTGGGCGTTACGAACTAGGAGGTGCTGTGGCTTCTGGTGCTTTGTGCAGTCCGATTGCGGCTGGTTACTACCACCGATATGCAAAGTGGTGCTTGGCAGTTCCGCGCTGTCACCCGATGTCGGAAGAAACACACGGAATGTACTACCTCGATCCCGAGCGTGGCACGAACGTGCTCTGGCTGCAAGGTAGCGCGTTCTTAGAGGCGTGCGAGGACGAACCCGCGCCGCCTGATCTTGCAGATTTGAATTGAGGAGATTATGAAACTTACCGAGGCACAAGCGAAAGAACTTGGAATGGTTAAAGATGCCCGTGGCAATTGGGTCAAGAGCACCGCGACCGAAATCGTAGAAAGCCACAAAGGCAGGCATTTCAACCAGCACGTGCAGCGCTCACCAGAAGCTGTTCGGGAATCAATCATCAGCTCGGCAATTGCAATGGGTCTGACTCGCGCTGAGGCGGAGCATTTCGCGCAAAGTAGGAGCTTATGAACCCAGACTATGTTGGCAACCTGTATCCGACTCCGGCTGAGTTGCTGAAAAAGATGGATGCCGCCTGTTTGAGATACGCAATTCAAGCCGTCACAACTCCAGACGTTGCAATCCTGCAAACTGCCACGCTGGCAATGCACGTAACTCTTGGCATCCCTGTGAGCAATTAAAGTGGACGCGGTCACTCGGACCTCGTTGATCGAGAGCTTCATGGCACTAGGCTTATCCCTGCCTGAAGCGCTTATCGCCGTAAACGGGCCTGAGAAGCGCACCACGCCTAGCAATGAGATCGGCGAGGTGTTCGAGCCTATCGGTCGCGGTGGGTATCGAGAATTCTAGGAGGAACTATGGGTACTAATTTATTCGTAGTCAATGAATCGAAGTTGAACAAACCAGCACCTTGCGACTTGCGCTCAGGCGCGATGCTTCAGCGGGAACATCGGATCAAGACCGAGTCCGTTGCATTGTATTCGGCCAGCTCGAAAGCTTCTGCCGGTGAGGTGCAGACTTTATCCGCAGAGCTTGCCAGTGCTGAGAAGGCTGTAAAGGCTCTCGGTAAGGTCGGCACTGTGCCTGCGAACGTTGCCGCGAAGCTGGACAGTTTGCGGGGCCGTCTTTGCGCCGCCGAACGCAATGCAGATGTACAGGTGAGGATTCTCGCAAGCAAGAAAATGGAACTAGAGCGCTGGTGCGGCGAAGGTGCGCCGACCAATTTGTCGCTGGTTGAAGGAGACAACCTTTTAGACCAAGTCCTCGATGCTGTCCGCAGAACCGTAGGTCTTTAACAAAGTTTTGCCATACGCTCCTTGTGCCCGGTGTGCCGTTTCTCGCACCGGTTTGGGTGGTTTGGCAGCTCGGGTGAACTCGAAACTGTTTTCATCCGAGTAGTTATTTCCAAGGTGTCACCGAGTACGCCTTGGAAGTTGCGGGTTGAGCGGTCCTATTCCCTTGGGACTGCTCCCCGCATTTCGATCTTCGCCGCGTATTGGACTCCGCGGCGATCTGGGGTGGCCGGGTCATAGTCGAAGCAGAAACTTAAGCTATTTCTGCGGCGGACCTCCTTCTCGGCCACTCCCACATAACTACGACCTATGTTTGAACAAGCACAAATAATCCAGGAAGTCGCACGCAGCATCAGCGCGGCCCGTGAAGTGTTAGACAGATCGAATGCAGCCTGCACTGTGGCGCGTGCGGTCATCGAAAAGCTGGCCGCAGAGAATGTCTGCCTAAAGGCTGAAAAGGCCGATCTCGTGCGCTGCAATGCTGAGCTGATCAATCTGATTTCGGTGCGCTGCGCGGCGCATGTGGAGGATCCAGAAACCAAGCTGCCAGACTTACGGACCAACTACAAGGATAACTAGGAGCCATCATGTCAACTGGCGGGATAAATGTCGGAGATGCCGTGCTCACGTTTCTGGGTGATACGACAAACCTAGATGCCGCATTCGCGTCTGTCGGACCAAAGGCGGAAGCCGGTATGGGCGCGGCTACTGATGCTGTCGAAGAAACAACTCATGCAATGGCCGTCGGTGTGTCTGGCGCAAAACAGCTTGGCGAAGTGACGGCCTTATCGGGCGAGAAAATGAAGGCTTCGATGTATGAGGCTCGCGGTGAGACGGCCCTACTCGGAGATATGTTCGGCGTCAAACTGCCTCGCCATGTTCGGAGTTTTGTCGCTGAACTTCCCGGCGTAGGGTCTGCACTCTCAGCTGCATTTCAAGCCACAGCCGTTTTGTTCCTGCTTGAAGCCCTTGTAAAGGGAACTGAGAAGCTGTCGGACCTGATCGGCCGGACGTTTATCTATACAGATGCGATGAAAGCAGCCGACGCGGAACTTCTCAGATTCAACCAAGATATGGTCCGTCATAACGCGGAGATGGCGAAGCTCGATGAGACTTATAAGGGTATTGGTCTCAGCTCTCTCGAAAAGCTCTCTAACGCGCAAGGCAAGGCGGCGCATGAGGTCGGCCTTTACTCCGCTGCTGTTGACCGGGCGAAGGCGACCCTTGCGGCTGCTCGAAAGGGAACGGAGGACGCGGCTGCTGAAGAGAAATATCTTGCAGATCAATACGGTTTAACTGGTCATGCTTCTGAAGCTGCGGCAGAGAAGCAGATGACCGCTTCTTTGGCAGTTGAAAAAGCGGTGAACGATCTTGCGGAGGCAACAAAGCGGGCGGCCCTAGCAGACCGGGAATACACAGAAGCGTTACAAGCTGACCGGCTGAAATCTGCAAAGGTCGTCACAGACATGGCACGTTCGACTGGCGAGACATTGATTGCACTCCAGAAGGCTCGGGCAATCGAAGATGCGGTGATCGAGGGGAAAAACAAAGAGGAGCTTGAGGCTATCGAAGTCAAATTCATCAACAAGAAATACGCCTTACTGGTCCAGTCTTTGGAGCAAGACCTCGCCGCTGAAAAGAAGTACGGCAAGGATGATAGTGATGCCATCAGGGAACTAAATGCCAAGATCGAGAATACTTACAAGGAACACTACACCGTCCTCTCGACGATGCGGACTCGGGACATGAAAGAAGCCGGTGCGGAACTTGAAAAGAGCAAGAAAGAATTAGAGAAAATCCTTGCCGAAATGTCGAAGTCATTCGCCGAACACGGCGCTGTTGAAATTATCCCAGCCGCTGCGATGACCAGAATCCTCGAATTCAGGGCAGCTTGCAAGGAGTTGGGCATCACTCTCGACACAGACTTAGCGGCGAAGATTCGGCTCGCGCAGAAGACGCTGAACGACTACACAGCAGCGGGTGGCAAAGACGTTCACATGCTTGAGCAGCTGAAGGACAAGCTCAGCGAGTTGGAAAAGCAATACCTGAACTTTCCTGCACAGGAAAAAGCGCTGAAGCTGAAACTCGCTGAGGCTCGGGCGAATCATCAGAACACTTTAGAGATCGAAAAAGAGATTGCTGCATTGGCCAAGCTCGAAAAGAGTATGGGCGTTCAATCTGGTCTGATTGCGAAGCAGATCAGCGCTACGCAGGAGTGGAAAAGCGTCACCCAGAAAGCCGTCGAGGAATTCAACAGCGGCATGGAAACTGCGATGAGTGATTTGGTCACAAAGCAGAAGTCTTTCGGAGCGTCGATGGAATCTCTGACGTTCTCAATGCTCGCCTCGATGGCAAAACAGTGGGGCACCTACTACCAAGCCCTTGCGATCGGCGAAGCGGCTTCTGGTGACTACGGACAGGCAGCAGAATCAGAAGCCGGTGCTGTCGCGTTGTTCGCATTAGCTGGAGTCTTAGGCGGGTTGGGCTCTGCTTTGACAGGCGGAGGCGGTGGCACTAAACAAGGTGCTACGTTCGCGCAGGGCGGTTCTGTTACAGCCCCAGGCCAGAGCGCTACCGGCACGACGCAGAACGTCGTGAAGCTCGCGGCAGGTGGCCTGATCACCGGTCCGACTCTCGCGCTTCTAGGCGAACAGCCGGGCGGTTCGCGTGAGGCCGTTATCCCGCTGAATAACCCTGAAGCGATGCGGAGCATTATGGAGGCAATCGGCGGCGGCAATATGACCATCCACAATGAGGTTTCGTTGGGTGGAAGAAACATGAAGACAGTCATGCGGACGATGACGAAGGCCGTCAGAAATCGAACGAGCCAGTTGAGTTCAAATACCTCTAGCCGTGTCATCAAGAGAGGCAGCTAGTATGGCCGACCGAAGCGCACCTGTGCGAAACGCACCTGTGCGAAGCGCACCACCTGAGACGATGGCCGAGTGGTGGGCTGATGATGTGCGGCGCTGTGCGGCTTCGCACATGACCGCACAAGAGCGCGCTATTCAGCGTGTCAGGAACAAACTAGGTCCGCCGCCTGTCAACGTCAAACTCGCCGCAGAGAAGCTTACGAAACATTTCAGCTAATGGCATACGCACCGGGGGACCTGTACCACGATCACCTTTACTTCACGCGGCGTGCGGCGGATAGGAAACTCGACACAGAGTTTCTGGTGTGCCGATACGCTGAGAACGCGGCTGCTGCATCGCTCGGTCTTGAGCTGGAACGAGAAGACCGGGTGAATTTGGCGCAAGACTTGGACGAGCTGCGGGCGCGGGGCGATCGGGAACGCAGGAGTCTGGGCAGGTTAAGCGGTGACGCCGTCAACTGGCCCGATAGACGACCGTTTCGTGGGTGCGCAGCGCACGTGCCAAACGCACCGGTGCGTGCGCCGGTCACGGTTGCCTCTGCTGTCGAAAGCCTGACGAAGCACTTCAAGAGTTAGGCGGTCCCCTCCTTCTGCTCTTGCGAATCAGGCGTGGCGCTGACTGGCGGTTTCGGCTGTCCCTGCTCCGCACCCAGCGCTGTTTTGATCTTCTCAACGATGACAGCCAGCTTCTTCGGCATCAAGGCTAGTTGGCCGTTGTACAAGGCTTCGACTTCACGCACGAGACTCAAAGCAAGGGCGGGCAGGTTATCAGGGCGTTCTGGCTTTGTGTCCCGCCCAGAGCGCGGCTTAACTGCATCCTTCAACTTCTTGATCGCTTTATCCTTGTCACCGTCTGTCGCGAGGTCATCTACAACGAGGTGGATTTTCTTTTCAAGCTCCTCTTCACGTGCTGTCAACTTCCTCGCTTTATCCGCTTTCGTCCATTCCAGTCCTAGCAACGGGTCATTCGCGCGGCGAATCCACGATTTCGCAGTGTTCAAGCTCAGATTTTTGCTCTCACAGAACTCTTCTTGGGTCGGTTCGCCTGGCAATCTGTACTTCGCAGCTAGGCCCGGCTTCGCGATACGTGCGAAGGCCTCGCTAAGGCCAGGAATCACCCGATCGCGCTTGTACTTACGGGTTGCTTCATCACGTCGATAAAGACCGGCGAGACCTTCATCTATCACCGTGTTCAACTCCACGCCCAGCAAGTTGGAAAACTCAATCTCTGGCGTGAGGGCGAACTCTTCTTCCTCATACGGTGGGTGCAATGCACCCTCGGTGTCATTGGTCGGTTGTGGTTGCGGCGCGCTTGGCGTGGTCTTCGCGTCGTGTGCGGGTGTGGCTTTAGCCGCGATCTTATTTTTCGGCATGGTGACCTCTCTGCCGTTGTACACGCGGTAGGTTGGGTTGGCGAGCTTATTTCCTACCCCACCTCGCCAGCATCAGCTTCAAAAACTTCAATGAGATTGGCAGGAAATTACGGTGTTTTATCTCTCCCGGTGTGGTACAAGAAACACGTGGGCGTCTACAAAAATACAACATTGCAGAGACGGATCGAGGATGGCAGATGCTACCTCTGCGACAAGTACATGTGCTTTGTTTGCGGTAAGCCATTGCCTGGGAAAGAGCGAGCGCTGTGCGACGAATGCAGCCCTAGCGGTATGCAAGGCTGTTTGGAACACATCCGTTGCACCGTGTGCAATCCCTATTTTGCGGAAGATGTGGCGACTCTGCGGAAGAGAAACGTGGATAGAGGGGATTGCCGCTGCGGGAAGCCGAAGCCCCGCGGAGTTAAACCCTGCTGGGGTTGCGTGGATAAAAGGATGCAGCCTGCAATCAGGAAATTCGACGCAAAGAACGGTTGTGTGGACCTCGTGCCGTGGTTCGACAAACAATGGGACTACAAAGGGTTCGTTCCGTCTACGGAAGCAGGTGCGTGAAACGCCCGGTCACCCGCGACGGGCGAAGGAACGGCGCGTCTTGATCGTCGACGGGTTGGCCAGGTGCCTCGTTGCGTTGGGCGAAACGTCGAGGTTGGTCGCGAAGGGCCACGGCGTCTGGACCGGCTCGACCATAACGAGCTGATCGAACGACGTGAGTTGGTTCAAGCCCCTCGGCAGCCAGCTGACAGACGTGTACGGACTGAGGCCTGATGCGCCGGAATCGACTCTGGCGCTGGCTGTTGTGTTCGAGACGTTGCTAGCGATCCCTACGAACATCGCCGACTCGTCAGAGCCTTCACCGTGTCCTGGATGATCGCCTTCGAGAGGTTCTCGCCGTTCTGGCCACCCATTGACGGGCGCCGCCTGAGCCTTCAGTGCGTGGATCGTCATCTTTGAATCGTGCTGCTGAGACACAACGAGCACAGGTAGCAAGCAGAACACCTTCACGTCCATGAGGCCGAACCTCTCACTCCTTAGTGATGTGGTCTACGCCCGAGAGGTCGCAATAAATCGCGGCACTTGCAGCGTCGCTGGGACACGCCTAGGCAGCTTTCTTCTTCGCCCTCTTCACTCTGGCCCACCGCGCACGTTGAGCCGCCGCGATTCTCTTCCGGCCCGCTGCCGAAATCTTCCGACGTTTGCGTGTTGGTTTGGCTCCGTTGCCGTAGTAGCTGCCGACAAAAGCGGCTAGCGCTGCGTTCTATCCAGACAACTGCTTCTCTACCTTATCTCGTTCCTTCTTCAACTGCTTCACGATTACAGACACGTTTCCCATTGGTTTGGTGCCCCCTCGGGTAGGCATCATATATCATTTTGGCGTGGGAGGTGATGTTGATGACCGACCAGTTTAGGGAAGGTGATGTTGTCCGACAAAAAAGCGGCGGTCCAAAGATGACGATTGACTACCTTGGGGTCCATAGAATGGGTGGAGACGAAATTCAGGCTTTGTGCTCTTGGTTCGATGGGACGAAGAAAATGAGCGATTGGTTCAAGCTTCACTCTATCAAGAAGGCTGAGGAGTGAAACTTGTTGTCAATGAGAAGTGTTCTGAAACTCGTTCTTGATGGCCTCCGCAAACCGGAATGGGTTGCCGCCATTGCCTTGTTGATACAGGCTGTCATCCTATGGTTGCAGGCGAGGATTCTTACTAAACACGGCAAGACGATGGAAGAACATACTGAGATCGCACGAACTCAGGCGATCACTGCGGAACTCATAGGAAAGGCTCTGAATCAACAGGAGAAGATTTTAGCCGACCAAACTCAGATCATGGATGAGCAATTCAAGTTTCAACGAAGGATCGAGGCACAGGCCGAAAGAAGAAAGGTCTACGAGGCTCTGTTTGAAGTGCATACCAAACTCACAACGTTCATCCAAACGAGCAGCAAAGGTGATGGTTTCGCAGAGCGCAAAGCTTGGGCCAACTTCCTTATGTCCATCAACCCATGCCAAAAAGAAGTTGTAACGAGCATTCACCTATCCGATGCAGAGCGACAATATTTTCAACGTTATCTTCATGATGTTATTGGTCTGCTTCCGAAAGAAGGTCTGGGTTCTGTCAATCAATTGAAGGTCGTTGTTGGCAAGTACGTTGATTTCCATGAGAAGCTCCTCGGAGTGGGTCAGACTCCAGCAAGTTGACGGTTCAGCGATCCACAACTCAGGACTGGGGTCGTTTCGAAGGCGCGAAAATCTCGCCGCACTTTGGACATTCGACATGCTCGAAGCTCACGCGGCAAATCTCAGCCGGAGTGATTGAATAACCGCATTTCGGGCAGAGAGTATTGAGCGCGGCCAGGACTTTCTCTAGATGGATCTTCTCTTTGCGGGGCATGTGCTCCAGTTTATCGCTAACACGAAGAAAAAGCGAAGGCCCACGAGTGCGCCAATGTCTGCTATAAAAGAAAGAGGTGCGTGTATGCGACGCTGCGTCGCTCTGTGCGCGTCGCGCCTGTGCAAAACGTGCCAGAGCTTGAGTCTTTTACTTGGGTCTTTAAGCTCAAAAACAGCGTGGAACCGAGTTAACTAGCTGTATCTTCAACAAACCAAGCGCTTTATGGCTATTACCAAGATTTCGGTGCGCGGGGCGCGCCAGCATAACCTCAAAAACATCGACGTTGAGATTCCGCGTAACACCCTGACCGTAGTGACCGGACTGAGCGGGTCGGGCAAGTCTTCGCTGGCTTTTGACACGATTTATGCCGAGGGGCAGCGCCGCTACGTGGAGACGCTTTCGACCTACGCCCGGCAGTTTCTGGACCAGATGGAGCGCCCGGATGTGGATGCAATTGATGGACTTAGCCCATCCATCTCGATCGAGCAGAAAACC
>Ga0210388_10001533_pt1 | contig 18137 bp, 15 predicted proteins | sample IncBWC19OmetaG_FD_155485 | JGI IMG/M metagenome (GOLD analysis project Ga0210388, IMG submission 155485) | Forest soil microbial communities from Barre Woods Harvard Forest LTER site, Petersham, Massachusetts, United States - Inc-BW-C-19-O ... | reverse complement strand
TCGTGAACCACTGGGTCTGGTACGAGGCCACCGGGTATAACCGTCCGTACCCGGGTGAAGTGAAAGTGCTCTGGCCGAGCGCCTTCCGCGACCGGATCGCGGCCGCGCATCCTGAGATCGATGACTGACCCCGGACCTGGGGCGGTCTAAGAGCTCGATCCATAACCTCTCCCCCTGGTCGGGGGAGAGGTTTTTTTTGGGGAGGTCAATCCCGGTCTGGTGCACCCAAGGGGAAGTATGGGCGGTACTGCCGTGCCTCCTCGACCGCCCGCGCGAAGGATGGGCGGGCAAGCAATCGCGCACGGTATGCCCGCAGTACTGGAAACTTCTCGGGGATCGGATGCGTCCAGTCCGCGTAGAACAGTGAGGGCGCGGCTGCGCAGTCCGCCAGTGTGAAATCCGCCCCAGCGGCCCAGGTTTTGCCCGTAAGGTGCCCTTCGAGCCACGCGTAGGCGAGATCCAACTTTTTTACAGCGAACTCCATCCCGTCCCGGCGCTTCGCCGGATCACCGGTCAGTGCACCGTCTACCGCGTGCTGCATCGAACTCATGACATGCAGGTCGAAGAAGCGATCGAGGAAGCGTACGTCCAGCGCGGCCATCGGGTCGACGGGCAGCAGGCGCACCGGACCGGGATGCACGAGTTGCAGGTATTCGATGATGATGCTGGTCTCGGCGATGTTGCGCTCGCCGTCGACCAACAGGGGAAACTTGCGCAACGGCCAGCGCTTTAGCCACTCGGCTGAGTGCTGTGGCGTGTCCGGTCCGATGAGGCGGGACTCGAAAGGTGTACCATTTTCGTACAGCGCGATGAGTACTTTCTGCGTGTACGAAGAGAAGGGATGGCCGTATAGCGCGAGTGACATCGAGTAACCCCCTGATTTATTTCCGCTTGCATTCTGCAAGGGGTTGGACTCCTCGGGCAAGCCTGCGGTTGCGCCGGCGGCCGATAGGGCTCCGGGCTCGCGCCTGCGTGCAAGGGCGCTACCCGCGGCTTTGCGGGTGACGGGCGGGCGGCCCCTGCGGCAGGCTCCGGGTGCTTTTAGGGGCTTCCCCGTTGCAGTCCAAAGCGATGATTTCTGCGCTGGGAGCCGCGCGGCCAGGTGACGTGCCGACTAGGCTTAGCGGCAGTCAGGAGAGTAATTATGACCCAGCCGGCCAGGCCCCGCGGATTCCCGTTGCCCAGCTCGTTGCAGGTGGTTCCGGGAACCGAGCGCGCCCAGGCGGCGTACCCGTACACCGTTCAGTTCGGCCCGGGGGACGACGACCGCTTCTGGTTCTACAATTCGATGCACTTCCCGGAGCCCATGTCGGCATTCGACATGGTGACCGCGGAAGCTGCGTATTGTGCGCTCGGCGCATCCAATACGCGCGTCCACAGCCTGCCGACGACTCTCGGAATCGATCACCGAATCATCAACGGGCGCGTTTACATCGGCGGCAACGCTGTCACCGATCCCGCCGAGATCGCCCGCCGTACGGAGGAGTTCCAGAAGCGCGCGTTCTACTACTACGCGAACTGGGAGCGCCTCTACGAGCAATGGCGCGAGAAGATGATGAAGCTCATCCAGGATGCGCAGGCGTTGCCCAAACCCGAGCTGCCGGAGTTCGAGCCGCTCGCCAACGTACACGCCGGGCGGGGCGTCGCGTCCAATCACTATCTTCTCGACACCTATCAGAAGACCCTCGAAGGGTACTTCCGGATGTGGCATCACCACTTCGAGTTCCTGTTGCTCGGGTACGGGGCCTATCTCACGTTCTTCGCCTTTTGTAAGAAAGCCTTTCCGGAGATCACCGACCAGACCATTGCGCGCATGGTGGCCGGGATGGAGGCGGAGATCTTCCGCCCCGACGATGAGCTGCGGCGCCTGGCGCGCCGTGCGGTGGAGCTCGGCGTCGATGCAAAATTCCAGCAGCAGGTGCCGGCCGACGACATCATCAAGACGTTGCAACAGTCGGGCGAGCCGGGGCGCGCCTGGCTCGAAGAGCTCGAGACCTCGCGACACCCGTGGTTCAACATCAATGTCGGCGATGGGTTCTATCACTATCACCGCGCGTGGAACGACGACCTCTCGATGCCGTTCGCGTGCCTGCCTGAATACATCAAACGGGTGAAGTCCGGAGAGTCCCTGGAGCGGCCGATCGAAAGATTACGGGCCGAGCGGCAAGAGCTCATCGAGGGCTACCGGGATCTGCTCAACACGGACGAGGAGCGGGCCGCCTATGACCAGATGATCTCGCTGGCGCACCGGGTGTTCCCCTATGTCGAAGGGCACAAGTTCTACTGCGAGCACTGGTACACGAATCTCTTCTTCAACAAGATTCGCGAGTTCGGGTCACTGCTCGCGGCGCATGGGTTTTTTGAGAAAGCCGAGGATGCCTTCCACCTCACTCACTACGAGTTGGAGCTGGCGATCGTCGATCTCATGACCTCCTGGTCGAATGGCTCGCCGCCCCGCGGGCCGGCGCAATGGCCCAACATCGTGGCCGAGCGCCGCGCAGCGCTGGCGTTGTGGTCCAAGCACGAGACTCCGCCCGCGCTCGGGCCGGTCCCCGATGTCATCGACGATCCGGCCATTGTCATGCTGTGGGGCATTACCCGCGAGAATCTCGACGCCTGGCTGTCGGCGGACAGCGGCGCGGATAGCAACGAGATCAAGGGTTTCGCGGCTTCCAGCGGCGTGGTCGAAGGCCCGGCGCGTATCGTGAAGTCGGTTGAAGAGATCTCACGCCTGAAGCAGGGTGACATTCTCGTCTGCCAGATCACCAACCCAACCTGGGCGCCCATCTTTCAGACGATAGTCGCCGCGGTCTCCGACATCGGCGGTTCGATGAGCCACGCGGCCATCGTCGCGCGCGAGTATGGACTGCCGGCGGTGGTCGGAACCGGTAACGCAACATCGCGGATCAAGGATGGTCAGCGGATCCGTGTCGACGGCGGACGCGGTATCGTGACAATTCTTCAGTAGGTGCCCGATGTCCTCGACGGAAGTCATCGGCTGGTTCGCCGATATCGGCTTGCAGGACAGGCCGCACGTGGGCGGCAAGGGCGGAAGTCTCGGCGAGTTGCAACGTGCCGGCATTGCGGTGCCGCCCGGATTCGTTGTCAAGACCGGTGCATTCGAACGCTTCATCCAAGCCCTGGAGCGCAAGGCCCCCGTGCGCTCGGTCGTGGAGTCCCTGAAAGATGTGGATCTTTCGGTGGCCACGACGTGTTGCGCGCAAGTGCGTGCCAGGGTGGAAGCCGAAGAGCTGCCACCTGATGTGCTCGATGAGATCGCGTTGGCTCATGCCGCTCTGTGCGGCGGGGGCGCGGGCGCGCAAACTCCGGTCGCCGTGCGCTCGTCAGCAACGACGGAGGACGCGGCTGATGCCAGCTTTGCGGGTCTGCAAGACACCTACCTCTGGGTGACGAGTCTGAGTCAGACGCTGCAGAAGGTTCGAAGCTGCTGGGCCAGTTTGTATTCAGTGGAGTCCGTCACTTATCGCCGCAAGCGCGGCCTGCCCGAGGAGGGCGTGGCGATGGCGGTCGTCGTGCAGAAGATGGTGGATGCACGAACCGCGGGTGTGATGTTTACTCGCAGTCCGCTCACGGGGGATCGCTCTGTCGTGACGATCGAAGGCTCCTGGGGCCTCGGTTCCGCGGTCGTGGGCGGCGAAGTCACTCCGGATCGCTGGGTGCTTGGCAAGATTACCGGCGATATCTCGGTGCGCGACATCTCGGAGAAACTCATCCAACACGTACCGCTGCCAACGGGCGGAACGGAGGATGTCGCCGTCGCCGACGATCTGCGTCGCGCTCCGTGCATGAGCGACGCGGAGCTGCAGGGGCTCCGGGCGATCGCCCGCAAGGTCGAGCGTCACTACGGCCATCCACAGGATATCGAGTGGGCAGTAGAGCGTCAGACCAACGAGATTCTGTTGCTGCAGAGTCGCCCCGAGACGGTGTGGTCGTCCAAGGAGGCCGCACCGGTAGCACGCCCCGCTGCGGATCCCTTGTCGCATGTCATGTCGATTTTTGGAGGTAAACGGTGAGTCTTACGGCCGCGGACGTCGCGGAAATCATGCGGCTGGTGGAGCAGTCCGGGTTCGATGAGCTGACGCTCGAAATCGATGGGATGAAGCTCAGCCTGAGGCGCGGTGCGTCCGCTGAAAGTTCTGTGGGCGGGGCCGGACAGGTTTTAGCCGCCGCGGTTCCTATTCTGCCGGTAGCGCAGACGTCAGCCATTTCTTCGGCGTCCGCGCCGCGATCCGTCGAAAGCAAGGCGCCGGCCGATCCGAGCGTACACGAAGTCACTTCACCACTGCTCGGCACGTTCTATCGTGCCCCGAAGCCCGGGGCCCCGCCGTTCGTGGAAGTGGGGGCGCAGGTCGATGAGGAGACGGTCGTTGCCATCATCGAGGTGATGAAATTGATGAATACGGTGCGCGCCGGTGTGCGTGGCACGGTAGCCGAGATACTGCTTGGCGACGGCGCGCTCGCCGAATATGGCGAGACCCTTCTGCGCGTCCGCAAGTCAGGTTAGTCGCTTGCCTGTGCGACGTGTGCTCATCGCCAATCGCGGGGAGATCGCCGTGCGGATCATTCGCACGTGCCGCAAACTTAACATCGAGACTGTTCTCGCCGCCTCGATGGCGGATCGCGACAGCATGCCTGCGCGCCTTGCGGATCGTACCGTCTGCATAGGGCCGGCACGACCGGCAGAGAGTTATCTAAAAGTTGAAACGATCGTGCACGCCGCGCTCGCTACGCGATCGGATGCCATTCATCCGGGTTACGGCTTTCTGTCGGAACGCGCGGCCCTGGCGAGTCTGTGCGAGACGGAGGGTGTTGTTTTTATCGGGCCGACAGCCACCCAGATCGAGGCGGTGGGAGATAAATTACGCGCGCGGACTGAAGCGGAAGCCGCAGGTGTCCCCGTCGTGCCGGGTGGTGCAGTGGCGTCTGTCGAAGAGGCCATGGCGCTGGCCCGCGTCGTCGGTGTGCCGCTCCTGGTGAAGGCTGTCGGGGGCGGCGGTGGTCGGGGAATGAAGCGTGTAGATCGACTCGAGGATCTCGCCGCCACCATGGAATTGGCCGCGGCCGAAGCCGGTGCTGCCTTCGGAGATGCGCGCGTGTATCTCGAGCGGTTCGTCTCGAGCGGCCGTCACGTCGAGGTGCAGGTTTTAGGGGACGGCAATGGCCGGGTGATTCACCTTGGCGAGCGCGACTGCTCGGTTCAGCGTCGGTATCAAAAGCTCGTGGAGGAAACTCCGGCACCAGGCTTGTCGGCGGCACTTCGGGACGCTCTGCATGGCGCCGCCATCCGCTTCGCAGAGCGTCTGTCTTATCGAGGCGCTGGAACCGTGGAGTTTCTCGTCGATCGGGAGCGTGACACGTTTTATTTTCTCGAGATGAATGCGCGTATCCAGGTGGAGCATCCGGTGACCGAAGCCGTGACGGGGGTCGACCTGGTCGCCGAGCAGATCGCCATCGCTTCCGGGGAGGGTCTGCGGCTGCGGCAATCCGACATCCAACAGCAGGGCTGCGCGATCGAATGCCGCGTGAATGCCGAGGACCCCGACAACGACTTTCGTCCGAGCCCGGGACTCGTTCGAGAGGTGAGTTGGCCCGCCGGGGAGGGGATTCGGGTGGACACGCATATCGAAGCCGGCTCCCGTGTTCCGCCTTTCTACGATTCGCTCATGGCCAAAATCATTGCTCATGCGCCCGATCGGGATTCCGCCGTGGCGCGGTTACGAGGCGCCATCAGCTCTACGCGGCTCGCCGGTGTTCACACGAATCTGCCATTTCACGAGCTAGTGCTCGCGGATACGGAATTTCAGGCGGGCGGATTCGATACCGGATTCGTGGCGAGACTGCTCGAGCGCCGCGACACTCGGGAGCGTGTACACAATGGCTGACATTCAACTCGTAGAGACTTCGCTTCGGGACGGCAATCAGTGCCTCTGGGCAGCGCTCGGGGTCGATACCGCCAGAACCCTTACGATCGCGCCCGTGATGGACCGGGTGGGCTTCAAGGCCATCGATTTTACGACCTCCACGCACATGGGCGTAGCAGTGCGCTACAAGAGGGAGGATCCGTGGGAGCGCATCCGGCTCATGGCCGAAGCAACGCCCAACACGCCACTGCAGTTCATGTCGACCGGGTTTCGCTTCATTTCCTGGGAAACGGCGCACCCGGAATTCATGTCCCTCGCGTTCCGTGTTCTGGCCCGTAATGGCATCCGGCGGTTCTGCCTGGCGGACCCCATGAACGATGCCGATTCGAATGTCGCTTGCGCGCGCATGGTAAAGCAGGGTGGCGGCGAGTATGTCATTGCGGCGCTCGTGTTCACCTTGAGTCCCGTGCACGATGATGCGCATTATGCGGCGGCGGCGCGCACGCTCGCTGCGAGCGCGGACATCGATGCTCTCTACATCAAGGACCCCGGCGGCCTCCTCTCGCCCAATCGAGCGCGAACCCTGATTCCGGCGATCAAGGCCGTTATCGGTATGAAGCCTCTGGAGCTGCACGCTCATTGCACCATTGGGCTCGGGGAACTTTCCTACATGGATGCGCCGGGGTATGGAGTGAGCGCCCTTCAGTGTGCATCGGGTGGGGCCTCTGATGGAACGTCAAACCCGCCGTCGGAACGGGTCGTCGCGAACCTGCGTGCACTAGGCCATACGGTGCGTGTTGATGATGAAGCACTGCAGGAGGTTGGTAGCTACTTCACGCGACTGGCCGAGGCTGAAGGATTGCCGATGGGTCGCCCGCAGGCCTTCGATGCGGCGTATCTCCAGCATCAGTTACCCGGCGGCATGGTAGGTACGATGCGCCGGCAACTCGCGGAGAGCCGCCTGTCACACCTGGAAGGCGCGGTGATCGAGGAGATCGGCCGCGTTCGGGAGGAGCTCGGCTGGCCTATTGTGATGACTCCGTTTGCGCAGATTGTCATGACCCAGGCGGTCATGAATGTCACGACCAAGGAGCGCTATAAAGTCATTCCGGACGAGGCGATTCGCTATGCGATCGGCAGATTCGGCAGGCCCAATGTGCCGATCAACAGCCAGGTGATGGATCGCATCGAGTCACTCCCGCGTACGAAAGAGTTGCGTGCGGAGCCGCCGATGGCGCCTCTCGGTGAGCTACGCAAACGGCTCGGCGAGCACCTTTCCGATGAAGAGTTTCTGCTGCGCGCCACGATGCCGGCCGGACAAGTGGACGCGATGCGGGCGGCTGGGCCCGCCGCGCGGCACTACAACCCCACGCTCAAACCCGTGATGACGCTTTTGCGACAGCTCGCCGCGCATCGGGAGCTGTCGCATGTTTCGGTGGAGAAGCCGGGATTCAAGCTCGAGTTGCGCCGGCACGGGCGCGTTACTCGGGGATCGACGCAGTCATGAGTCCGGACAGCCTTGCAGAGCGATCGATCGAAGCGCTGCCGCCCATCAAGGGGTTCATGTTTGATCTCGACGGCACGTTGTTGCTGAGCGACCGATCGCTCGGAGGCTACGAGGTGCTCCCGGGCGCCATCGAAGTGCTCTCCGCTCTGCAGGACCGCGCGATCCCATTTGTCGTCCTCACCAACGGCAGCGCCTATCCACCCGCGGAGCAGGCTGCTCGCTTGAGGGGCCTCGGTCTTCCGATCGCCGACGACCGGATGTTCACGCCCTCGAGTGTCGCCGCGGAGCTCATGTCACGCGAGGGGCATAGTCGCGCCCTCATTCTTGGCAACCGCGGCGTCGGGCATGCGCTTTCCGAGGCGGGAATCGAGACAGTGTTTCCCGGCGAGCCTCGCGCCAGCGAAGTTGAAGCCGTGTTCGTCGGCTGGCACCCGGAATGCAACATGAAGGACATTGAAGCAGCGTGCCGGGCGATCTGGGCTGGAGCCAGGCTCTATGTGGCGTCCGATGTGCCATTCTTCGCGACGAAGCAGGGCAGGGCGATGGGTTACTCGTATGCGATCGTCGGCGCCATTCGCCGCATGACCAAGGTGCCCGCGACTCTCACTGGCAAGCCCTCGCTCCACGCTTTGCGATTTGTCGCCAGGAAGTTGGGGATTGCGACCCGGAGCGTTGCCGTCGTCGGGGACGATCCGGCGGTGGAAATCATTATGGCGCGTCGGGGTGGCGCGACCGCCTTCGGGGTAACGACGGGTGTCATGACACAGGCGGACTGGGCACGCGAGACTGGCAAGCGACAGCCTCATCGGGTGCTTGGGCAGATTCGTGACTTGTTGACGAACGGCGCGATTCAGACGCGCGCCGCGGGCTAACGGATCTTGATGGGTCTGGTCGCCGACGAGGTCGCACGGGGGGGCCGGGCGCAACCAGTTCCAACGGGCTCCTAATCTTTCACGGGCAGGGCGCGGAGCTGGTTCGCCATGGCGCGACGATTGTCTTCGAATCCGCCCCGTCCGGGAGGAACCTGTTGGTTCCGCGGGAATGCCACGTCCAGCATCTGGTAGAGGTCTCGCACTTCGTCACGAAATTCCACGTGCGTGAGGATGTAGGGGGCGTTGTTGCGGATGCCCTCGACAACGTAGGCCCCCAGCTCGACCGGGTCCATCCAGGACGCCGTCATGTCTTTCGCCGCCGCCCGGGCCGCCTCGTCGGGTGCGTTGGCTTCGATGATGCGGGTGCGGGTGCCGCCTGGAAACAGGCACGACACGCCGATTCCATGTGGTGCGAGTGACATTCGCAGCGACTCGGTAAAGCCGCGGACGGCGAACTTCGCTGTCTGGTAAGCGCCGAGACCAGGTAGAGGTAGGGGCACTACGCCCGCCATGGACGAGGTGTTGACAATGTGGCCGCCTTCGCCATGCCTGAGGATCAGAGGCGCGATGATCTTGGTGCCATTGACGACACCGCCCAGATTCACCCGCAGCGCGCGATCCCAAGAGTCGAAGTCCGGGTCGTTCGTATCCCCACCGCCACCGATCCCCGCGTTGTTGCAAAGGACGTGAATCTTCCCGAATGTATGGATGGCGTCCTCGGCTGCCCTGCGCACCTGATCGCGGTCGCCGACGTCAGCCTCGATGAAATGAACGTCTTTGCGGCCAGCGAGCGCGATCCTGGCTTCCTCCAGGTAGCCTCGGTTGAAGTCGACGATGACGACTTTCATGCCGAGCTTCAGGAAGTTCTGCACCATGCCATAACCGATGCCACTGGCGCCTCCGGTGACGACTGCGACCCGGCCGGAAAAGATTTTCATCGGGGTGCTCCGTGAGTGTTCAACGTTCTTCGCCGGTGAGGGTGCGAAACGCGGGGTTGATTATCTGCGTCCTTGTAGCATTGCGACGAGCGCGGGGTCTGTCTTCTCAGGCATCGCCGCGACGAGAGCTGCGTGACGCGCCTCCGCCATCGGCCGCCATTCACCGTGAGTGATGACGTAGAGCTCGTCGTTTCTGACGGCTTCCAGGACGAGGGCGCCCACTTGCGCCGGCTCGAGCATGCTGGGAAACGGGACCTGCGTTCCGCCGGCGCTTTCGTTCGCGCGGAATGCGTCGCCGACGCCGAACCGCGCGGGCCGGTTTTTGGAGAGCTCGTGGATGTTGGTTCTAACAGGGCCGGGACACAGGACCGAGACACCGATGCCCTCCTGCGAAAGCTCGCCGCGAATGCCTTCCGAGAGCGTGACAACCGCGGCTTTGGCGCTCTGGTAGATGACGTATTGGGCCGGCATCGGCACCAGGGCGGCTAGGGAAGCCGTGTTGACAATATGTCCTCCCTCGCCGTGCGCGCGGATTCTGGGCAAGAACGTTTGGAGTCCGTTGATGACTCCCCCGAGATTCACCGCCAGCCCGAAGTCCCAATCCTCGTAGGTGATTCCCTTGAACGGGCCTTGAATCCCGACGCCCGCATTGTTAACCAGCACATGGAGTTTGCCGAACACGCGCTCGGTCTCTTCGGCGGCGGCCGCCATCGCGGCGCGGTCGGTGACGTCGAGCCGGATTGCATGCACGCTCTGGAGATGGCCGCGCTCGCGGAAAGTGGCCAGTGCCTGGTCAATGTGGTCCTGACGCAGGTCGGCGAGTACGACCTTCATTCCGGCTGCGACGAACGCCCCGGCGATGCCGAGCCCGATGCCACTGGCTCCGCCGGTGATGAACGCCGGTTTTCCCTGGATAAGCTTCATACAACCGCCCCCTCCCGACGCGTCAACTGTGCGCAAGATATAAGGGACCGAAGCGATTCGCACAAGCGGCAATTCCCCGCGCAAGCTTCAGTTGCAGCCAAAGACTTGAGATTGTGCACGCTCAGGCGTGCGGCCGGGCGCATTCGGGCGGCATAATCCCCTCAGGCTCAATGGTTGCCCCGGGGGACTCAAGACACATGCTCACCATCTATCACTGGGAGCCCAACGCCAATTCGGGCAAGCCGATGCTGGCGGCCCTCGAGAAGGGCGTGGAGTTCGAAAGTCGCTACGTCGACATGCTGAGCTTCGAGCAGCACGCACCCGCCTATCTGCAGGTGAATCCGAACGGCACGATTCCCGGTATGATTCACGACGGGGTGCTCGTACCAGAGTCGACGGTGATGATGGAGTACATCGATGCCACTTTCGATGGCCCTCCCTTGCGCCCGAGCGATCCGTTCGAGCGGTGGCGTATGCGCTGGTGGTGCCGTTTTTTCGACCAGTTTGTCGGCCCCTCGATCAGCATGTTTGGGTGGAGTTTCTTCGTCGGACCGTCGGTCCGGCAGCGCGATCCGGAGGAATTGAAGGCGCGCATCGAGCAGATTCCGCTCAAAGAACGGCGCATCGCCTGGTCGAAGGCGATCTATGGCACATTTTCGCCGGAGGAAATGGCGGAGTCGGGCCGTCGTATTGCGCTCGGTGTCCAGCAACTCGAGGCAGCGCTCACGCAGCGCGCCTGGGTCGCAGGAGATGCCTACTCGATCGCGGATATTTCCGGCTTCAACATGTTTGCCGGACTGCCGCTGATGAATCCACAGGTGGTCAACGACGCCGCGACTCCACGTCTCATGGAGTGGTTGCGCAAGATCAATGAACGGCCCGCGACGCGCAAACTGCTACCGCTCGGGCGTACCGACCTGATGCGCCGCTACGGACACCTGGACCGCAAGCGCCCTTAAGCAGGAGTCGACGCATGCTCGAGTTATATCACTGGGAACCCAACGGGAGTTGGTTGAAGCCGTTGATCGCGCTTCACGAAAAGGGTCTCGACTTCCACAGCCATTACTTCGATGCGCTGTCCCTGGAGCGTTATCGACCGGGCTTTCTGGAGGCCAGCCGCGAGACGCAGCTGAACCTCGAGGGAGAAGGGCCCGTCCTGTGTCACGACGGACACCAGGTCACCGAATCCCTGTTCATTACAGAATACCTCGAAGATGCCTTTCCGGGCACCCCGCTGCGTCCCGCGGAGCCTATCGGCCAGGCACGGATTCTTGCGCTGGCGCGATTCATCAACGAAGTCCTCATGCCTGCGGCGAATACGCTGGGGTGTCACACTTACCTGGCACCGCAGTTGAAAGGACGCGAAGTCGCGTCGCTCGAGCCGTTGCTGGAAAAGATTCCCATGCCGTATCTGCGGGAGGAATGGCGGCGAGTTCTGACTGACGGTTATCCGGATGAGTTGATCGAGGACTCGAAGCGCAAGATCGCGCTGGCTGTGCGGCGCTTCGAAGAGACACTAGCGAATTCCCAGTGGTTGGTCGGCTCTACGTATTCGCTCGCCGATATTGATGCTTTCTCGATCTGCAACTCGTTGCCTACGCTGGTGCCGGGTTTGGTGAGCGAAGCGGCGGCTCCCCGACTGATGGACTGGTTGAACCGCATCCGGACGCGTCCGGCTGTACGGGCGGCTCTTGCGGTGAGCCGCACCGGAAAGCCCGAGTTGGCCTTCGCGCCGGGCCCCGAGCACTCGCGGTGGGGGTAGGCTAGGTTTTCGCGAACATCCGGCTGGGGCTGCCGAATTCCCTGAGATGCACCATTCCCTGGAATTCGAAGCCGAGTTTCTCCAGCACCTTCATCGAACCATGATTGTCCGGCGCCGTCAGGGCGACGATTCGGTCGAGTCCCAGCGACTGCTTAGCGAACTTCAACACGGCTGCCGCCGCTTCGCAGGCGTAGCCCATCCCTCTAAATGCGGGGAGGTATGCGAAGCCGATTTCGACGTCGGGGTGCGAATCCCTTTTCAACAGGCCACAGATCCCGATCGGCACCGCGGGGTCCTGCAACTGCACTAGAAATAAGCCGAAGCCGAATCGCCCGTAGCTCGCCCTCGGGACGGTCGCGATGTACTCGCGGGCGGTCTCCAGCGAGGAGACGCCCCGGTCGCCGATGTTTCGGATGAAATCGGGGTCGGTCAACAGCTCGAGAATGAACGCTGCATCAGAGTCGACCAGGTGTCGAAGCTGCAATCGCTCCGACGTGCAGACCATCATCAGGCGCTCCTTGGCATAAAATCTGGGCTTAGACGCCCGCTTCGGGCTGGAGTATTGTCGCGCAGGCGCTAATCGGCCGGCAACTCGAACTGTCATTTACAACGGACGGTGCACCTATGCGACAGATCCTCCTGGCGGTTCTTGTTGTGCTCGCGAGCGGCGCTCCGGCGCTTGGGCTTGCCGCGGGCCCGCAGCACGATGTCATCATCCGCGATGGGCTCATTTATGACGGGTCCGGCAAGCCGCCGTATCCGGGTGAGCTCACGATAGATGGCGACCGCATCACCTATGTCGGCCGGCACGCGGCCGGGCATGCCCGGACCGAGGTCGATGCGCACGGCAAAGCCGTCGCGCCGGGCTTTATCAACATGTTGGCGCATCCGGAGGAATCCCTACTCGCGGATGGCCGTGCGCTGAGCGATCTCTCGCAGGGTGTGACGCTCGAGGTCATGGGTGAGGACTCGATGGGACCGCTTACCCCGCACATGAAGGAGTTGGCCAAACAGCGGCAATCGGACATTCACTACGACATCGATTGGACGACACTCGGGGAGTACCTGGGTGAGCTTCAGAAGCGCGGTATCGCTCCCAACGTAGCTTCATTTGTCGGCGCGGGCACCGTCCGCACCAACGTGCTCGGCGAGGCCGACGTGCAGCCCACGCAGGAACAGTTGCTTGCTATGCGAGCGCTCGTCCACCAGGCGATGGAGGAGGGTGCGCTCGGTGTCACCACGGCGCTAATTTACAGTCCTAACGGCTACGCCAAGACCCCAGAGCTGATGGCGTTGGCAAGCGAGTCCGCGCGCTGTGGGGGAATGTACATCGCGCATATGCGTTCGGAGGGTGACCGGCTGTTGGAAGCCGTGCAGGAGACAGTCGATATTGCACGCACCTCCGGTGCACCGGCGGAGATTTACCACCTGAAGCTTGCAGGCAAGGCGAACTGGGGCAAATACGACGAGCTGGTCAAGACAATCGAGACGGCGCGGGCCGGCGGCACGCGCATTACCGCGGACATGTATACCTACACGGCTGGTGCCACGGGCTTGGATGCCGCCATGCCTCCCTGGGTCCAGGACGGGGGGCTCGAGGCGTGGATCGCCCGGCTGCGCGATCCTGCCACCCGCGCCAAGGTCATTGCTGAAATGCGCAATCCCAATCCAACCTGGGAGAATTTGTACGCTCGCGCCGGAGCCGGCGGGACGCTACTCCTCGCATTCAAGAACCCCGCCCTGCGTGGCTTGATCGGCAAGACCTTGGCGGATGTCGCGGCGGCGCGCGGTGTCAGTCCCGAGGACGCGGCGATCGACCTCGTGATCGAGAATGGCGCGCGGGTGGAGGTCGCCTATTTCCTGATGTCCGAGGACAACCTGCGCCGCCAGGTAGCCCTTCCATGGGTCAGCTTCGGGTCCGACGAGGCCGCGCCTGCTCCGGAAGGCGTGTTTCTCCACGCCAACAATCATCCGCGCGCCTATGGCAACTTTGCGCGCCTCCTCGCCAAGTACGTGCGCGATGAGAAGGTGATCACTGTGCAGGAAGCGGTTCGCAAGCTGACGGCGTTGCCGGCCACCAACTTGTCACTGCGGGATCGTGGCGAGTTGAAGGCGGGTTATTTCGCCGATGTGGTGATTTTCGATCCGGCCACGATTCAGGATCATGCGACTTATGAGAAGCCGCATCAGCTTGCGACCGGGGTCGAGGATGTTTGGGTTAATGGTGTCCTCGCCTTGCAGAATGGGGCGGCTACTGGCGCCGGCAGCGGGCGGTTTGTGCATGGGCGCGCCTGGAAGGGGGGCTCGGAGGGCGGGTGTCGCGCGTCGAGCCGCGATTGGACTTGGGCAAAGTAGCCTGCGTTGTCAGTGCATTAAAATAGATCAGATCAGAACACCTTTCTGACGCTCACAGTCACTACGCACCCTAAAGGATCGATATACCCTGGCTCGAAGCCCACCGGTGTCGCGCCGGTGGCGTCTCGCACCTTTTGGTGTTCGTTGAGGAGGTTGGTTGCGCCGAGATATACGCGTAGCCCCTTTGCCCACGAGTGCTGCATCGTCAAGGGGGCTTCCTCCAAGTTGGCAAACAGGCGCAGGTCCATCGTGCTCAGCGCGGAGAAATACAAGGTGCTTGACGTTGCAGTGGAGCCACCCTGGACTTCGGTCGGGCTGTACCACGCTGTACTGAAAATCGCCCCCATTCCGTGGTAGGTGTAAACGGCGCGCAGGTCGAGCGCGTGGCGCGATTGGGTGCCGGCGACGCTGGTGCCCGTGACACTGGTTGGCGCGCCATTCAGCAAGTCCAGCTCGGGCAAGCCCTGCCGGACGAGCAGGGTATCGCGCAAGTACCAGGTATCAAATAGGGAGATCACCAGGCGCGGGGCTGGCGGCGCCTTGGGCGACGGCGGTCCGGGCAACGGGATCAGGTTAAAGCCCCAGTGCAGGGAGTCTTTTTCCGCGAGCGCCAGGTTGACCGGCCGTGTATCGATCTCGACCAGGTTGCCGCCGCTGTTGCGAATGAACCGGTCGGGAAAGGCGAGCTCTACGGCCTCACTGGTCGGGGGCAGGGCGCCGATGCCATCCAGGGTGCGCTGCCGCTGATAGGTGGCGATGAAGGTGTAGCGGTCTTTGAAGGGCCCTATATACAACCCGGCCGTCGTACCTTGTGTGTCGGCATTGCGCAGGTCAGGGTTTCCGCCGGTGATGGTCGTGACGTAGGCTGTCTCATCCGTGACGAAGTCGAACATCTGCACGCCTGGTGTAACCACCTCCGGATCGAGGAGATTCTGTACCGTGGGCGCGGTTCGCCTGTTGGAGTAGTCGGCGTTGAAGATCACCAGTTTGTTCGGACGCCAGGTCATGCCGAAGCCGCTGGAAGTCAAAGAGCCGAAGTTGGAAACGTCCTCCACGGTGAAATTGAGGCGGGCGGCCAGGTCTCCAAGGGCCGGCAACACCTGTTCAGAGCGACTCGTCAAGGGGAAGTTGGTGTTGAGTCGTAAGCGGGTAGTGGTGCGCGACAGATGAGCGCTGGCAGCAGACGTATCGGTCACCTCCGTTTCAGTATCGAAATCCTGTAGGCGCGCGTTGAGGTTCGCGCTCATGAAAGCCCGCCCCGCGGGGAGCTGCAGAAACGGGCCTCCCACGGAACTTTCCACGGCCACATTGTCCAGTGTCGAATGGGCGTCCAAAAATGATAGACCGCCTTCGGCATCGACGCCTGTTGCGCCTTGTGTGCTCGCGGTGGTCCGGTCGTACGTGGTGGCCGCCGTCCAGTTGAAGTCGCCGGCCATGCCGCTCACTCTGCCGGCGACATGCGCAGTGGTGGTGCTCGTGCGTTGTCTGAGTTGCTCCTCGCCAGAGTCAGTGGGGGCGAGCCCCTGCAATGAATCGGTCGCTTTCGCGTCCACCGACGCCTCGAATGTGGGTCGCAAGCCGAACAACTCGCGCGCGAGGGTCGTCGCCAGTTTTGTCTCGTGTAACGTGGGTTCGAGAGTGCGTGCACCGCTGTCCGCGCTGCTGATGTCGCGCTGGCTTTCGAGAAGCCGCTCGCTCTCTTTGTAGTCTGCCCGCACCGTCGTCTGGTTGTCGTGTTCGATGTGTGTGACGGAGGCATCGCCAGATCCTGTCTGTCCGCCTCCTTCCGTCGACTGACTATCTGAGGCTTCCGCGATGAAAGCGCGAAAGTGTTCGCGCAATACCACGTTGATAACCCGCCGGTCGTCAGGGAATCCGTGGCGCAGGGCCGCTTTTTCCGGAAGCACGTCCACGCGCGCGATAGCCTCGGGCGGCAGGTTTTGCAGTTCGGTGGGTCCCGCCAGTCGCCCGTTGATGAGGATCAGCGGGGGAGCATTGCTCATGCTGCTCTGGATGCGCGGACCGAGCGCATCGAGCAATTCCTGAAGCGAACTGGTTCCATAGGACTTCAGGTCGTCGGGACCGATTTCCATGATGGGCTGGATGTCGACGTCGCGGGAGCCGGTGACGGTCACTTCGCTCGTTTGTGCGCTCGCGACCCCCGGAGGCACGAGGGCCTGGAGGAACAGAAGTAGCAGGGGTAGCAGGGCACCACCCACCCATCCACTGTAATCCTTGTGGCGGTTCTTGTTCTGCATCGTCGCTTCGACGTCCGCAGTGCTACGGAGGTTCCGTGACTCATTTATGATAGTCAGCTCAGTGACAGTGAGGTGACCCAATGAGTACAGCGGCGCGAACACCCACGAAATATCCAAAAGCTGGATTTGTGCCCCGGAGTGGGCTGCCGAACTGCCGCTCGATTATCGCACCGGCGTCAGAGGGTTGGACGGAGCCGGCTCTATTCGAGTGGGAGTTGCGGGGAGAAGCGTGGACCGATGAGCACCCGCACAGTGAGTACAACTACGTCATTGACGGGCAGTTGTTCGTTGAAGCTGGCGGCGTGACTGTCGAGGCTGGGGCGGGCGAGGTGGTACACGTGCCACCCGGCGCGATCGGCAAATATTGGGCGCCCGTTTATGCGCGCATGCTGGCTATCTATGGGCCCAGCGACGGGGGGGCGAGTCGGAAATTGGGGTATGAGAAGCTCAAAACGGCATAATGGCCGTCCCTACCTGAATCCGGGGTGGAGATCAGGCGCGCGAAATTATTTCCGCGGCGCCGGGTTCTGCAGCTCAAACCGGAGCCGATAGGCAACGCAGCCAGCATGGCCTGGCGGACGCGGCGTGTTGGCTTTATTCGCCAGTTTGATGGCGCCCTCGTCGAGCCGTTGGCTACCGGCCGATTCGACAATCTGTGGCGTGCCAGCTTTGCCTGACTCTTCCCAACACGTGCAGATCGTCGCTGTGGATTGCCAGGATTGAGCGTTCGCGGCCGCTTTGAGCTCGGCGCATTTATTAGGGTCTGGTGAGCCCCAGTCGATTTTCCAGGTCCACTTGTAGACTTGCTGAAGGCCGTGCGCTCCTCCTCGGGGACATCGTCTGCCCGGCCCAACTCATCCATTTTCGAAACGAAGTCGGCCAGAAGGGCGTCGTATTGCTTTACTAAAGGAGCAGCGCTTGCGACGAAATTGCGAAGCTGCCTCAGTTGCTGCGGATCGCCGGGTACGAAGACCGTGAGATCCGGGGGGCGTTGCGCAAGTTGCAGGTCCCGTTGCAGGGACAGGACCTGGGCTCGCGACTGGTTGGTGAGTTGCTTCGACCGGCGAGACAGTGTCGGGAAGTTTGGATCATCCGCCAGCTCAAAATGCACATTGAAGGTTGCACAGCCCGCGGTCGCTTTGCCGCCCTCATAGGCGGGTACGTAATGGTCATCACCGGCTTTGGCTAGGGCCAAGGCCGCCCCGTCGAGATCGTCATCGCCGGAGGTGCGGTCAAGGGACGGCAGTTCGGACAGGTGGCCATTTGCGTCAACGCAGTAGTGAACGACGACTGTGCCTTCTTGCGCCCACAGTTTCGCGCTGTACGGGTAGAAGGATTCTGCGCGGGGGAAGTCCGGTTGCGGATGGGGCGGTGTGTCTTGGGAGGCAGTTGCGTAGGCGGGTAGCAGAATAGCGCTACCAACAGCGAGGTAGCGCGTTTGAATCGCTCGCCGTGCTTTCTGCAATAATCCTTTGATTTTAGGGTGCTCCCACCTGAATTCGAGCCGGTGTACTGGCCTTGCAAGTATTATAGACAGGGCCGCTGGCGGGTATATTCGTAGCGCAATTTCGGTACCGACGAATCTCTATGCGTCAGCGCTTGGCACGCTCAGGGTACCCCCCCGGTCACCGGGGAAGTC
>Ga0210388_10001532_pt1 | contig 18137 bp, 14 predicted proteins | sample IncBWC19OmetaG_FD_155485 | JGI IMG/M metagenome (GOLD analysis project Ga0210388, IMG submission 155485) | Forest soil microbial communities from Barre Woods Harvard Forest LTER site, Petersham, Massachusetts, United States - Inc-BW-C-19-O ... | reverse complement strand
GACAAGCCGACGCGTCACTGACATTGGACGATCCGACCGACCCGCACCCGCCCGCCACGATGAATGCCCAAACGAAGCTCGCCCGTCCCTGCAACGCCACCAAATCGAGCTTCGCCCTCTCGAGCGTGCGGGTCAAGTCGGCGCGCTTCGAGAGAAACGCCTCGGCCGGCTGTCAACCGGATGGGGCGTTATAAATGGCGCAGATCTTTGTAGGTGCCGTCGCTTCGGAATCCCACCTTTGCCGGTATGTCCTGCTGTCCTCGTAGCCTGGTTAGTTGCCGCCTCTAAGATCTTCGATCACTCGTTCCACGACGGCACGTTCGATAGGAGCTATCCCTACGAGGATCTGTCTGTGGAGCCAGCTCTCGACACAGCCTGTGACTTCATCCTCTAGCCGGTTCTCGACCTCGTCTTCGACGGCTGTATCGAGCCGCTCGGTCTCGCCGGAAACCATCCACGCCCGTCGGCGCTCGTACGGAGCGGCCACGTGTTCCCTACGAGCGAACTCCGCGAGGTCGATCCGACGCTCGCGCACCTCCGAGTTCATGACGTGCACGCGATAGTAGCAGCCGTGGGAGAGCCTGCTCGAAGACCCCGGGCGGGTCTGCGGCCTGACGTGGGCGGACGTCGACCTCGAACGGCGGATCATCTGTGTTCCCGAACGACCGCGGCGAGCTCTACACGAATGGGAAGCTCGAGGACGTGCTTCGCGCGGCACTGACGAAGGTGGGTCTCCGGCGGATCCGCCTGCATGACCTCCGGCACGTCTACGGCGCCCACTTCGTGATGGCGGACGGGAGCATCTACGACCTGCAGCGGAACCTCGGCCACCACTCCGTGGCATTCACGGCACAGGTGTACGGGCACCTCTCGCAGGATCACCGGGTGAAGGAGTCGGATCGGCTGTCGGGACTGTTTGAGGCGCCTCCGCCTGCGAAGGTGATTCAGTTCTCCCAGCATTCGTGATCGAGGGGAGCGCATCGAGCGCCCGCTGCTTCTCAAGAAGCTTCCTACGTACTCGTTCGACGAATTCCGGACGGAGGTAGGACGGCGGCTCCAGGTGGCTATTCACGATGCCCTTCATATAGAACCCTGGAGGCAGCGGCTTCTTTTCACCGAACTCAACGAGCTGCTGACTGACGTCAGCCACGTATTGGCTCATGTGCTCTATGTCGTCGACGTCCAGCCAGCCCCAAGCAGACCGGAGCAGCTTGGCACCCTCTCTGTTGTTTTCGACTACGAGTTCCCCGTATCGATTGGCTCTGCCGATCGCATCAGTGATTTCCTTCTCCACCTTTTCACCCGGCATGGAACGGACGAAATATTCGTCGTAGGCCACAAAGATCGCTCGATTCCTCTTGATGTGGCGATCACTCGACTCGACCAGAAACGCCAGCGGGCCATAGAGATTGTCGATCTGCCCCCGGATGTAGTCGGCGCGCCGGGTTCTTTTGGCCAGGTCGTCGGTCAGCTCGTGTCGGAGCCGCTCAGCTCCCTCAGTGAGTTCGCGGGCCAGGGCAGTTTTAAGAGCCTCCAGTGTCCGCTGAGATCGGCCGTTCAGAACGGCTACGACCACACCCCCGATGAGCGCGACTACCGCGGCGACGACGGTGGTGGTTAGGAAGAGCGCCGCCCAATCGTGGCCCGCGACCGGGAGCACCTTCATCGGGGCAACGTCGAGGACTTGCGTTCCAGCACCGACAGCCGCATCAAACGCGCTCACCCGGGCGCCCCAGCAAGCGCTAAGCGCGCGGATAGCGCGCGACTGTCTTTGATGTCTCGCGCGTTCTCTCGTCGTGGCCTCGAAACCTCAAAAGATTTCATCTTGGTGCGAGGAAGAGGACTCGAACCTCCACTCCTTTCGGAACCAGAACCTAAATCTGGCGCGTCTACCAGTTTCGCCATCCTCGCTCGAGACGCCGGTACTTTAGCTGCTGAGCTCGCGCGCGTCATCTGAAGGGATGGGCAACGGCTGAGGTTGCTCGCCGCGAAGTCCCCGGCTCCGTTCGTGATTTCGATGAGAAGGTGTCGTGAACGGCTCTTAGTGTCCGATGCTGACGCCAGTCGATGTGCATTCCCTGGTTGGGCTTCTCTCGGTTCCCTCGGGGCCGGAGAATGTCGAGGTCGTTCTCGGAGACGGGGATGTGGGCCTCACCATCACCACGAGGGACCGGGGCGGCAACGTGACGGCGTTCCATGGGCTCGAGGTCGACGACCACGCGAGGCCCCTCGACCTGGCCGACGTGGAGCAGCTCTGCGCGAAGCTCGCGGACATGCCTGCACTGACCTCGCACGCGATCGTCTCGGCGAGCGGATACACCGAGCCGGCGATTCGGAAAGCGCGGCACCACGCCCTCGTCCCCTGGTCGTTCGAGCGCTGGGACGATCCGTCGACAGGGCCTGAGCACGTCCGCTGGTTCGAATCGGTCGGACAGCCGCAGGTTACGTTCCGCCGTGTCGACCGACGCGCGTGCCTGATTCTCGACGACAGCCTCCCTGTGCGGCTTCATGACGGCTCCGAGAACGCTTCCCTGCGGACCGTCGCTGACTGGGCCGCGCATGTCGTCGCCAGCGCGATCAATCGCATCATCGACGGCGAGGAATTCCAGCCGCGGCTCAGTCTGTTCACCGACGGACACGTCGACACTTTCGGGTCAGTGGCCGTCTCGTTCGATCAGCACCTTCTCTTCGGTCCGCCGGAGAATTCGTACGCGGTGGACGGCGCCTCCGTGACCGGCGCGATCGCCTGCCGCACGTCGGCGACCAAGCTCGACTTCCGAATTCTCGTCGAGGAAGGCGATGACGTGCGTTCGCCGGATGCGGAATCGCGCTGCTCCCGAAGGGGAATCTGGTGGCGCTGTCGACCACCAACGTCACGAAGACGGTGAACGTCCTCAACGTTCCCCTCACCGACCGGTTGAAGAAGCAGATGGGGCTCTAGAAGGTCGGGGAGGCCGCCCTGCGCAGAACAATTTCAGCGCTTTAGCCGCTTCGTCGGGGCGTCGGCCCTCCCCAGTCCCACCGTTGCACCAATCGAGATTTGCGGGACCCTCTTGTAGGAATGGGATCTTCAGATCGGCTCCGCGGACTGTCGGCCTCACTCACTATGCTGACCGCGCTGCTCGCGGCGCGGAGCGCCCAGGCGACCGACTACTACGTCGCCACGACCGGCAGCGATTCGAACGCCGGCACCATGGCGGCGCCCTTCGCCACCCTGCAGAAGGGGGTCAACACGGCGGTCGCGGGGGACACGGTCTGGATCCGCGGTGGGACGTACAGCATCACGACGCCCGCCACCAGCGGCGCCGGCATCAACTTCACGAAGAGCGGCACCGCGACCAACCCGATCAACTTCTTCGCCTACCAGGCCGAGATCCCGGTGTTCGACTTCACGAACATGGTCATCTCGACCACCGGGTACACGCACGGGTTCGTGATCAACGCGAGCTACCTGCACTTCAAGGGGCTGGAGGTCCGCTACGTCCCCATGAACACCTTCTCGAACAACGGCGTGGACGTGCTCAGCGGCGGGAACGACACCTTCGAGCTGCTCAACATGCACCACAACAGCGGCAACGGGATCTTCATCGGCAGCAAGAGCGCTGGAGGCCATCTGATCCTCAATTGCGACGCGCACGACAACTACGACGCGACGTCGTCGCAGGGCCAGGGACAGAACGCCGACGGGTTCGGCGTCCACTACCAGACGACCGGCGCCAGCACGACCATCCGGGGCTGCCGCTCGTGGTGGAACTCCGACGACGGTTACGATCTGATCAACCAGGAGGTTCCCGTCACCGTCGAGAACTCCTGGGCGTTCGGCAACGGCTACGCCATGTACGGCACCTTCAACCCTGCCGATGGAAACGGGAACGGCTTCAAGATGGGGAGCAGTCAGACAGGCGTCCGCCACCTGGTCCAGAACAACGTCGCCTGGAAGAACAAGGCGTCGGGGTTCTATGCCAATCATTCGACCGGCGGGAACACCTGGTACAACAACACGTCGTTCATGAATGGCACGCAATACAACATGCTGGCGAGCCCGGCCGGTATGCCGGACACGACCATCACGTTGACGGGATCGTTGGTCCACATCATGCGGAACAACATCGGCTATCCCAACAAGAACACCAACATGACCGGCGTCGACACCATGTTCAACACCTGGGATCTCGGGATCACGCCGGCCGCCAAGGACTTCGCCAGCATCTCTGACCCCAGCGTCTCGATGACAGGCGTGGGCGTCGAATCTTCCGGCGCGCTCGGCCCTCGCGCGGCCGACGGCAGCATGCCGGCGGTCGATTTTCTGAAGCTGGCCGCGGGCAGTCAGATGATCGACAAGGGGATGGACGTGGGCCTTCCGTTCGTGGGCGCCGCCCCTGACCTGGGCGCGTACGAGTACGGCGCGACCACGACCACCGGAACCGGCGGTGCGAGCGGGACCGGGGGAAGCACCGGGACCGGCGGCTCCTCCACCGGCACCGGGGGCAACACGATCACTGGCACCGGTGGCAGCCCGACGACCGGCCTCGACGGCGGCACCACCGCGACCGGCACCGGCGGCGCGACGACGGCAGGGACCGGGGGAACGGGGCCGACCGGAACCGGCGGCGCGGGCGCGACGGGCGGCGCGGGCGCCGAGAGCTCGTCCGGCTGCTCGTGCGCGCTCGATGCCCCCTCGGGGAGCGCCCCGATGGGATCTGCCCTGGCCATGCTGGGCGCGCTTTCGCTGCTGCTTTTCGGCCGGCGGAGGCGGGGCGAGCGGCAGCGCGCGCCGGCCGCGCGACCGTAGCGGCCCAGCAGCGCCAGAAATCCGCTTTTCGCCATTTTCCTTTTTCGTGGAAGGCGGATCGGAGGGCGTGTTACCGTGCCGCCACTCGAAAAATCGAGGGAGAGTGCCCCATGAATCTGCGCCCCTGGTTGCAAGGCTCGTCGGTGTTGGTGTTGGCCTCGCTCGCTGCAGCGGGATGTTACATGCGCACGCCGGGGGTCTACGTGGGGCCGCCTCCGGTCTACGTCGCGCCGGCTCCCCAGCCGCAACCGGTGTACGTCGAGCAGCCGCCGCCTCCGCCGCCCCAGCCGGCGTACGTCGAGCAGGCGCCGCCGCCGCCACCCCCGCAGCCCGTCGTGGCCATGGACCCGACCATCTATCCGACCTCCCCGATTCCCGATCCGATCCCCGAGTACCAGCCGCCAGCTCCCGGCTACGGCTACTACTGGGTCGCCGGTTACTGGGACTGGGCCGGCTACGACTGGCAATGGCAGAGCGGGTACTGGGCCCCGCAGCGCGCCGGCTATCTTTACTTCGGCCCGCGCTTCGTCTGGGAAGGCGATCGCATGGTCTACTACCGCGGCTACTGGCAGGGTCCGGGTGGCTACCGCGAGTACGGCTACATGGGCGACCGCGGTCCGGCGGGCTGGCGCGCGCGTCCTCAGTATGAGCCGCGCGTCTGGCGTGGATCGCCGGAGCACTCCACCGCTTGGCGCCGCGCGCCGGGCGCACCTCCCGGAGGTTACCGCGGCGAGTACCGACGCAACGAGATGGAACATCGCGAGGGCGAGCACCGCGAGATGGAGCACCGGGAAGCCGAGCATCGGGAAGCCGAGCACCGCGAGATGGAGCATCGGGACGCCGAGCACGGCGGTATGCACCCGGCCGGCGGTCCCGAGAATCACATGGGCGGCCCCGCTGGCAATGGCATGCACCCGGCCGGCGGTCCCGAGAACCACATGGGCGGCCCCGCTGGTGGCGGCGCGCACCCGGCGCCCGGCCCGGCCCCGCATGCGGCGCCCGCGGCGGCCGCGCACCCCGCGCCCGCCCCGAGCGGTGGCGGGGCCCGCAAGAAGAAGTAACGTCGCGACGCGTTCGTTTGGGCGCGTTCGTTTGGGACGATGGACGCGTCCCCAAACGGATGGCGCCCAGTTGACGGCCCGGGGGCGCATGGGCAGAATGGATTCAGGTCCGATGAAGCCCGCCGCGTTTCGTTCGTTTGCCTTTTCGCCCTTTTCCTACGAAGGGCGCGCTGCCCGCTGGTGGTGGCGCGCGAACGAACGACGGGCGCCCCGAGTCTAGACAGTCGACAGAGACCCAAACCTAGACAGAAGAAAGGAGAGGCGACCCGCGGTGGTCGCCTCTTCGCGTTTTGGGGATCGCGTTCGAGGGACACCGTGGCGAGCCGGAACGCCATGTCCCAATCCACTGCGGCCCAAACCGTCCCACCCTCTGAAGCGGCCTACACCTTCGGCGACAACGATCTCGCGGCCGAACGGCTGCGCCTGCTCGCCGAGGCCTTCGCCCCGAGCTCGCGCGTCTTTGCGTCGCGGCTCGGACGCCAGCCGGTGCGGCTGGCGATCGATCTCGGCTGCGGGCCCGGCTACACGACCGGGCTCCTGCACGCGGCGACCGGCGCCGCGGCGACGATCGGGCTCGACAGCTCGCCTCGCTTCCTGGCGCGCGCATGGCGGCAGAGATCGCGCGGCGTGGCGTTCGCGGAGCACGACATCGCGCGGGTCCCCTTCCCCACGCCCGCCGCCGACCTGATCTACGGCCGCTTCATCGTGACCCATCTTGCCGATGCCGGCGCGGCGATCGCGCGCTGGGCCGAGGCGATCACGCCGCGCGGGCGGCTGGCGCTGGAAGAGGTCGACGCGATGACCTCGGACGACCCGACGCTCATCCGCTACTACGAGCTGGTCGAGGCGATGCAGGCGGCCCGCGGACAACGCACCTACGTGGGCCGCGATCTTCCGGCGCTGGCGCCCGCCGAGACGTTCGTGGTGGAGCGGGCCGACATCGCGCCCGTGGTGCTACCGGCGGCCGTCGCCGCGCGGCTGCACGCGCTCAACTTCCGGACCTGGAGGCAAAATCCGTTCGTCGTCGGCAACGTCGAGGCGGCGGAGCTGGATCGCCTGGGCGACTCCCTGGATGCGCTGGCCTCCGGCGCGCGTGAGGCCGCGCCGGTGCGTTGGAGGATGGCGCAGGTGATCTTCCGAAAGCGCTGAGCGCGTCTTTCCAAAGCGCTTGCGCGCTATTGGCCGACGACGATCTCGGTCTTCACCGACTGCGCGATGAAGCATCCGTCGTGCGCCTTGTGATGCAGCAGCTCCTCGTCGGCCGACGTGGGGCGCTTGTCGCCGCTGTAGACGATGCGCGGGTGGAGGGTGATCTTGCTGATCCAGGGGACGCCGCGCTCGTTCTTGGTCATCTCGCCGACCGCGTCGTCGTCGTAAGTGTCGACGCGGAAGCCCGCCTTGCGTGCCTCGTGCAGGAAGGTGAGCATGTGGCAGCTCGACACCGAGGCGACGAACGCCTCTTCCGGATCGACGGCCGCGGGGCTCGAGTAGGGCGCCGGCACGACCGACGGCGAGGCTGACGCGGCGACCAGCGCCCCACCGTCGAAGCTCCAGCTGTGGACGCGGGTGAACTTCCCCTGCGCGAAATTCTCGTTGTCCGACTTCCAGTTCACGGTCGCTTTGTGTTGGGACATGGTCCTTGGTCTAGCAGCGGGCCGCACCGGCGCCAAGCCCAGCGTCGCTAACCCACCGCGCCGCCAACCAGGCGGCCGATCGCGTAGGTCACGCCGCCCGCCGCGCCGCCGATGAGCAGCATCCGGGCGCCGCTGCGCAAGGCACCCCGACCAGTGAAGAGGCTGATCGCGCAGCCGATCCCGAACAGCGCGACCGCCGTCAGGAGCACCGAGGCGCCGAGCGCCCCGCGCCCCATGGCGAGCAGGAAGGGCGCCAGCGGAACCGCGGCCCCGAGCGCGAACGACGCGAACGACGAGAGGGCCGCGCCGGTCGGCGATCCGAGCGCGCCGGGATCGAGCCCCAGCTCCTCCCGCGCCAGCGTGTCCAGCGCCCGGTCGGGATCGGCGATCAGATGCGTGGCCGCGCGATCGGCGTCTCCCTTGCTCAGCCCGCGGGCCTGGTAGATGAGCGACAGCTCCGCCGCCTCCTGCTCGGGATATTGCCGCAGCTCGTCCCGCTCGGCGCCGATCTGGTGCTCGAACATCTCGCGCTGCGAGCGCACCGAGACGTACTCGCCGGCGGCCATCGAGAAGGCTCCCGCCATCAGGCCCGCCACACCGGTGATGAGCACCGTGTGGTTGCTGGCGCTGGCGCCGGCGACGCCAAGGATGAGGCAAAGGTTCGACACCAGGCCATCGCTGGCCCCGAAGACCGCCGGCCGGAGGTTGTCGCCGGCGCCCTGGTCGCGGTGACGCCGGCCGACCTCCTCGACCGAATGAGGCATTGCATGCCCCCCCGGACCGGGTAGTCCCCGGTAGAGGGACATCCCCCGGACCTTCATCCCGGCGAGCACGCTTTGGAGCCGCTCCGGGCCGAGGCGGCGGACCAGGATCGCGACGAATCTGGCGCGGGCCGAAGGGCGGAATCCCTCAGGTGTTTCCCCTGCAATCTTCCGAGCTTCCGCCGCCCAAATCGCCGCCTGCGCCTTGGCCTCCCCCGCCAACTGCGCGAAAAGAGCGCGTCTTTCGGGAGAGGAATCAGAATCAGCCAAAACCTCATATAGGTAGGCGGACTCCATTTCCTGCGCCCAGCTCTTGCGTACGCTCATGGCCGCCGCAGCTTACGCGCGTGCCTCAACTTTTTCCGCCCAACCCCGATCAAAAAGACTATCGTGTGGGAGTTACACCTTCATGCCGCCTGAGCTGACATCGGAGACCGACCTCGCATCTCAGATCCTCGTGATCGTGGGACAAAAGGCTGACGCTCGGCTGCCGTCGTTCACCTCGGAAGAGCTGTTCAACCAGGCGACGCGCAAACAGCTCCTCGACTGCGCGCAGACGCTGGGATTGAGCGGCGTCTCCAAGCTGGTGAAGGAGGATTTGGCCGTCCGGGTGAAGGTGGCGTTCGACGGCCTCCGCGCGGCGATCGCCCGCTCCGCGTCCGCGGCGGCGAATGGCTCCACGCCGGCGGCCGAGAACGGGATGGCGTCGTTCCCACCCAAGTTCGATCTCGGCCCCGCCGTCGATGCGGCGCCGATGCCCCAGCACATCCCGTGGGGCTACGGCTACGACCGGGTCACCGCGATGGTGATCGATCCCGAGCGCCTCTTCGTCTACTGGGAGGTCACGGACGACGCGGTGGCGGCGGCGCGCGCCGGGCTCGGCCCGGCGGGCGCGAACGCCTGGCTGAACCTCCGCGTCTACGACATCAGCGGGCGCCTGTTCGACGGCACCAACGCCCACAGCTACTTCGATCACCAGATCGAGCGGCACGACCGGCAGTGGTTCTTCGTCATCAACAAGCCGACCTCCAGCGCCTGCGTCGAGGTGGGGCTCAAGTCCGAGGAAGGCTACTTCACCAAGATCGTTCGTTCGGGCCGCGCCGAGTTTCCGCGCCGCGAGCCGATGCCCGGGGGCGCCGTCGAATGGCTGACCGTGCGCGCCACCGGCGAGATCCAGGCCCATTACGGCGCGGGCGCGAGCAACGGCGCGGCGGCCGGCGCCGGAGCTGACGCGGGCGCCGGACCTGGATCCGGAGCACCCGGCCCCGGCGAGACGCCCGGCTGGGAAGACTGGACGCAGCACTTCGGTGGATTCCCGGCGCCCGGGGGCAACCGCATCCTCGGCCGACGCTGGGACTGGCAGGAGCAGAGCGGCGCCGAGTGGAAGGGCGACCTGCATCGCACCGAGTGGGTCGGGCCGCTCCTGCGAACCGAATGGGAGTCGGGGCCGTTCACCTACCCGATCGAAGTCCCCTCCTCGGTGGTGGAGCTGCGCGACAGCGGCGAGATCTCGGTGCGGACCGAGAACGGCCGCGTGCACGTGGTCTACGGCCCCTGGCAGGTGATCATCCGCGGCCTCGGCGCGCGCGCCGAGCGGCGGGTGCTCGGCACCTGGGAGTACAAGCGCCAGGTGGCGGTCTCGGGCGGCTTCGAGCGGTTCGCGGCGCTGTCGGGAGGCGCCGAGGTCGGTCCGGGGAGCTCGGAGTGGATGTCGCTGGGAGCCAGCGAGCGGTCGTGGATGGGCTCGAGCGAGCTCCTCCTGGGCGGCGCCAGCGAGCTGTGGATGATCGGGGCCAGCGAGATGCTCCTCGGCGGCGCCAGCGAGCTCATGTACGCCGGGGCCAGCGAGCGCCGGCTGCGTGGCGGCAGCGAGACGATGTACGCCGGCGCCAGCGAGCGGATGATGCGCGGGTCGAGCGAGCTCACCTACGCGGGCGCCAGCGAACGGATGATGATGGGGGCCAGCGAGCGCGCGCTCGGCGGCGCCAGTGAGTTCGGGTACGGCGGCGCCAGCGAAAGGATCGCCGCGGCGCCCAGCGCGGCACCCGCGGCGGCGTCCATCTACCCGAAGGGCGGAGAGGGAAACGACTAGCCATGCCCAACGGTTATTTCGCGCTGGTCCTGCACGCCCACCTCCCCTTCGTCCGTCACCCGGAAGATCCGACGGTGATGGAGGAGCAGTGGCTCTACGAGGCGATCACCGGGACCTACCTGCCGCTCCTGCAGACGTTCGAGGGGCTCATCGCCGATCATGTCCCCTTCCGCTGTACGGTCTCGCTGTCGGCGCCGCTCATCACGATGCTGACCGACGATCTGCTGAAGGTCCGCTACGCCGCGCACCTCGACAAGCTGATCGAGCTGGCCGAAAAAGAGATCGACCGGACGCGCCCCGAGCGCCACTACCAGCGGCTCGCCTATATGTACGCCGACCGCTTCCGCTCGCTGCGCCACACCTGGCGCTGCCACGGCGGCGATCTGGTGAAGGCCTTCCGCCACCTCGAGGAGGCTGGCCGCGTCGAGGTCATCACCTCGACGGCGACCCACGCCTTCTTCCCGGCGATGGACCGCAACTGGGCCAACATCCGCGCCCAGATCCACGTCGCCGCCGATCTGTTCGAGAAGAACTTCGGTCACCGCCCGCGCGGGATGTGGCTGGGCGAGTGCGGCTTCGTCCCCGGCGTCGACGAGCTGCTGCGCGAGGCGGCCGTCCGCTACTTCTTCGTCGACACGCACGGCATCCTCTTCGCCGACAACCGCCCGCAGTACGGGGTCTACGCTCCGCTCTACTGCCCGAGCGGCGTGGCCGCCTTCGGCCGCGACATGGAGTCGTCGGAGCAGGTCTGGAGCGCGCAGGAGGGTTACCCCGGCGACAAGCACTACCGCGACTTCTATCGCGACATCGGCTTCGACCTGCCGCTCGACTACATCAAGCCCTACATCCACCCGGAAGGGCATCGGATGTACACCGGCATCAAGTACCACGCCATCACCCACAACCAGCTGCACGACAAGTGGGTCTACGACCCGGACATCGCGCGCGGCAAGGTGGGCCTGCACGCCTCGCACTTCCGCGGCAACCGCGAAAAGCAGGTGAACCGCCTGCGCAGCCAGATGAACCGGCCGCCGATCATCGTCAGTCCGTACGACGCCGAGCTCTATGGGCACTGGTGGTACGAGGGCCCGACCTTCCTGGGCGACGTCTTCCGGCAGATGCACTTCGATCAACACGACGTCGAGACGATCACGCCGGGCGACTATCTCGATCGCTACGACACCAACCAGGTGGCGACCCCCTGCGCGTCGTCGTGGGGCGCCAAGGGATACAACGACTACTGGATCAACGAGACCAACTCCTGGACCTACCGCCACCTGCACGCCGCCGGCGAGCGGATGATCGAGCTTGCGCGCCGTCACCCCAGCGCCGACTCGCTCACCACCCGGGCGCTCAATCAGGCGGCGCGCGAGCTGATGCTGGCGCAGTCGAGCGACTGGACGTTCATCATGCGGACCGGGACCACCGTGCCGTACGCGACCAAGCGCATCAACCAGCACATCGTCCAGTTCAACAAGCTCTATGACGATCTGCGCGGCGCCAAGGTGAACGAGCGCTGGCTGGCCGACGTCGAATCGCGGAATAACATTTTTCCGCAGATCGACTACCATATCTACGCCAGCTGATTCGCTGGCCGGGCCCCCCGCCATTCTCAAGGTTCTGTTCGTCGCTTCGGAGTGTGCCCCCTTCGCCAAGACCGGCGGGCTGGCCGACGTTGCGGGCGCGCTGCCCAAGTCGCTGCGCGCACTGGGGATCGATGTTCGGGTGGTGATGCCGCTCTACGCCGGCATGCCCTGGAACGAGCTCGACGCGCTGGACGGCCTTTTGTCGGTGCCGATGTGGTGGGGCTCGGCGCGGGCGCGCGTGCGCCACGGCAAGCTGCCCGACAGCGAGGTCCCGATCTACTGCCTGGAGTTCAACCGCTACTTCGATCGGCCTTATCTGTACGGGCCGCCGGCCGAGGGCTACCCCGACAACCTGGAGCGGTTCACGTTCCTCTCGCGCGGGTCGCTGGAGCTGTGCAAGGCGCTCGGCTTTTACCCCGACGTCATCCACTGCAACGACTGGCAGACCGCGCTCGTGCCCGTCTACGTCAACACCGTCGAGTGGATGCAGCCGCTGCATGCGGCGGCGACCATCTACTCGATCCACAACCTGGCCTATCAGGGCGTCTTCGACGGCGGCGGCATCTTCATCACCGGCCTCGGGCGCGAGCACTACAACCCGAACGAGCTGGAACACTTCGGGGCCATGAACCTGACCAAGGGGGCGCTGCATCACAGCACCCTCCTGTCGACGGTGAGCCCGACCTACGCGCGCGAGATCCAGACCGGCCCCTACGGCAGCGGCCTCGACGGCGTGCTCAGCGCGCGCAGCGGCGATCTGGTCGGCATCCTGAACGGCATCGACGTCGACGAGTGGAACCCAGCCACCGACAAGCACCTGCCCAAGAAGTTCGACGCCAAGAAGATGTCCGGCAAGGCGGCCTGCAAGGCGGCGCTGCAAAAGGAGGCCGGCTTCGCCATTCGCCCCGACGTCCCGCTCTTCGGCGTGGTCGGGCGGTTGACGTCGCAGAAGGGCTTCGACGTCCTGGCGCACGCGCTCGATCGCATCCTCAGCTGGGACGTGCAGCTGGTGCTGCTGGGGACCGGCGATCCAGACGCCGAGCGATTCTTCGCCTGGGCCGACGCCCACCGCGGCGACAGGTTCCGCGCCTGGCTGAAGTTCGACAACGGCCGCGCCCACCGGATCGAGGCCGGCTCCGACTTCTTCCTGATGCCTTCACGCTTCGAGCCCTGCGGCCTCAACCAGATGTACAGCCTCCGCTACGGGACGCTCCCCATCGTGCGGGCCACCGGCGGCCTCGTCGACACCGTCCAGAACTACGACGAGGCGACCGCCGGCGGCACCGGCTTCATGTTCACCGACCTCAACCCGGACTCCCTCGCCAACACCATCGGCTGGGCGGTCTCCACCTGGTTCGACCGCCCCAAGCACATCGAAGCGATGAAGAAGCGGGCCATGGCCCAGGACTTCTCCTGGGAGCGCGCGGCCGGGGCTTATCGCGACCTTTATCTGCGGGCGTACGAGAAACGGCGCGGGCACGCGTTCGCGGGATAGCCTCCGCCCCACTATGCGGGGCTGGGCACTCGACGCCGCCCCAGGGCGACCACGACCGACGCGGTGACCGCGCACGTCACGACGACCAGGCACGTCAGCACCACGACCAACCCGTCCGGATCCAACAGCGGCCGCCCGCGCAGCGCACCGATCAGCGCGATCGCGGTCATCCCGAGGTAGCCGGCGCCGGCGATCATGGTCAGCGCGGCGCCATCCCGCCGGCGCCGCCGCCCCAGAAGCCAACCGGCGAGCGGCAGGAGCTGGAGGGCGTGCAGGCCAATGAAATGGGGCACGCGCAGATCGCCGGCCTGGCGGCTCCAGAGGGTCACCGGCAGGCCGGGGCCTCCGTCGGGGGCACCGACGGTGTGGGCGCCCACCAACGCTGGGTGCTCGCCCGCGCGGAGCTGTGCCCGTTGCGCGGCGGTCGGGGTGGTCATCAGCCCGCCGATCGCGCTGCCGAACAACATGGTAGCGAAGCCGAGTCGGATCCCCCATCCGAGCGCGCGGTCGGTGAACCGCTGACGGAAGGCGCGCACGCCGAGGTATCCGATCGCCAGCGTCACCACTGCGATTCCGATCCCCATGATCGCGAACAGCGCCACGTCCACCGGCGTCGCGGCGTTGAAGTGACTGGGGACGCCCCGCGCCGCCTGCACGGTGATGATCGCCAGCTCGAGCGCGATGAGCCAGGTGACCAGACCCACCGCCCAGCGACGGCCGCGCGCGGGCACCTCGAGGTGGCGGAGCAGCAAAGCGAGCGTGAAGGCGGTCAGCGCGACCGAGGCCCCGAACTTCGCCGGTTTGGCCCAGACCGAAGCTCCGAGCACCAGCCGGCCGTCCACCAGCTGCGCGAGCAGCGCGAAGACCAACAGCGCCAGGGAACCGATAGCCAGCCTCAGCAGCGGCCGACTGGCCTCGTTCGCGAGGCGCAGGAGGGCGCGGACCCGGGCTCCGACGCCGTCACCGCGGTACGCCCGGTAGCCGAGGTAAGTGAGGAGCCCCAGCGGCCCGAGCAGAAGCGTCGCCAGCAAGATCGCCGAGATCACCGGCGCCGGCAGGCCACGCGCCCGGGCGTCGAGGAAGATCCAGCGCCCCACGAAAAGATCGAAGGCCAGGAAATGGGCCCAGGCCGCCGTGGCGCCGAGCGGCGAGGCGAGCAACGCCTGGACAGGCCCGAGCTCGGGCCGGGTCACGATCGGCAAAACCGCCCGGAGCGCCGGAACCACCAGCGCCGCGTAGATCGCGATCGGGGCCAGAACCACCGCGGGAGAGCCCAGCAGCCATCGGGTCCCGCGCCAGCGGGGCGCGGCGATCATCAGCGCCCAGAGCGGCAGGACGGTCAGGTTGGCGAGAGAGAACAGGGTTGACATCACGGACCTCCGTTGAATGATTACAACGTAAACATTCAGAGTAGGCGGGTGTCAACATAATTGTAGACACCCGTCAACATGCTACTCTCTCGAGCATGACGATCCGGGTGGCCCGCAAGAAGCCAGACAGCTACCAGCACGGCGATCTGCGCGAGGCGCTGATCCAGGCGGGGCTCAAGTTGCTGTCCGAGCAGGGGCTGGCGGGGCTCAGCCTGCGGGCGGCGGCCCAGCTCGCGGGGGTCAGCCACGCCGCTCCCTACCGTCACTTTCCGGACAAGCAGCGGCTGGTGGCCGCCATCGCCGAGCGCGGCTTCCGCCTCTTGACCGCCTCGATGCGCGAAGAGCTGGAGGGCTGCAGGTCGGAGGACGGGCTGGAGCGGCTGCTGGCGCTGGGGGTCGGCTACGTTCGCTTCGCCACCCGCCACCCTGACTACTTGCGGGTGATCTTCGGCGGCGTCCTGCGCGGCGGAAGCGCCCTTCCCGAGCTCCAGGCGGCCGGCGACGAGGCCTACGGCGTCCTGCGCGACGTCGTGGCTCTCGGGCTCGACCGCGGCGAGCTGCGGGGGGGCGATTCAGATCTCGTTTCGTTGACCTGCTGGTCGCTCGTCCACGGTCTCTCTACCCTGCTCAGCAGCGGCGCCGTCCCACCGCCCACCAGCGCGGCCGCGCAGCGCGAGCTGGTCCTGTCGGCTTTGCGCCTGCTCGGCCGCGGAATTGCGGGCGCCGCGCCGACCCCATGATGATTGCCAGCCATAGCCCTCTCGTTCGGGGCCGAAGTGCGGTAGACCTCGCGCCGCATGAACTTCTCCGAGCTCGACCTTCTCCCTGCGCTGGCCAAGGCGCTGGCGGCGCGTGGGTACGAAACCGCCACCGGCGTCCAGGCGGCGGTCCTCGATCCGGCCGTGGCCGGGCGGGATCTGCTGGTGTCGTCGCAGACCGGGTCGGGCAAGACCATCGCCTTCGGGGTGATCGTGGCGGAAACGCTGCTCGGCGTGTCGAGGACCGAAGCGGGCGAGCCGCCTGCGCCGCCCGCCGCCCCCATGCCCGCCTACGGCAAGTCGCGCGGCGAGCCGGGGGCGCTGGTGATCGTCCCGACGCGGGAGCTGGCGACGCAGGTCCGGGGTGAGCTGGCCTGGCTGCTGGCCGACACGCGCCTGCGGCTGGCGTCGTTCACGGGCGGCACGCCGGTGGGGGGCGATCTGCGGACGCTCGAGCGCGGCGTCGACGTGGTCATCGGGACGCCGGGGCGGCTGGTCGATCTGCTGCGGCGCGAGCGGCTGCCGCTCGGCGGCCTCAAGGCGGTCGTCCTCGACGAGGCCGACGAGATGCTGGACCTCGGTTTTCGCGAGGATCTGGAGACGATCCTCAAGGCCGCGCCGGCCGAGCGGCGCACCTTGCTGCTGTCGGCGACCATCCCGCCCGAGATCCGCGCGATGGCCAAGCGCTTTCAGCGCGACGCGGTGGCGATCGATCCGCGTCGCACGCAGGCGGGTGGCGCCGCCCCCTCCCAGGCGCACGATGACATCAGCTACGTCGCGCACCTGGTCTCGGGCGCCGATCGCCTGGGGGCGGTGGTCAACGTGCTGCGCGCGTCGGACAGTCAGCGGGCGATCGTCTTCGTGACCACCCGTGAGGCGGTGGCCGATCTGCACGCGGCGCTGCTCGCGCGCGGCTTCGCCGCGACCGCGATCTCCGGCGACCGCGCGCAGGCGGAGCGCGACCGCGCGCTCGATCAGCTGCGGCGCGGCGAGGTGCGCATCCTGGTCGCCACCAACGTGGCGGCGCGCGGGCTGCACCTGCCCGACGTCGACCTGATCGTGCACGCTGATCTGCCGCTGAACGCCGAGTCGCTGACCCACCGGAGCGGCCGCACCGGGCGGGCCGGCCGCAAGGGGACCGCCGTTCTGATCGCCACGCCGGCGGAGCGCCGCAAGGCGGAGCGTCTCCTGATGAGCGCGCACGTCAAGCCGGTCTGGACGCCGCTGCCCTCCCGCGAGGCGATCGCCGCGGCCGCGCGCGAGCGATTGGCGACCGAGCTCCTGGCGCCGGTCGTCGGGGATGAACCGGCGCTGGCAGAGGGGGCCGACGCGCTGGCGCTCCGTCTGGAGGCCGATCTGCCCGCGCCGGAGTTGATCCGGCGCCTGCTGGCGCGCGAGCTCGGTCGCCTTCCGGCGGGCGAGGCCGTTCAGACGGTCACGGCGCCGCGCTTCGAGACCGAGCGCGGGTTCGGCGGCGCCCGCGACAACGGATTCGGGGCCCGCAACGAACGACCGCACCCGCGCGACCGGGCGGAGCTGTCCAGGGAGGCGGTCCTCTTTCGCGTGAACATCGGAGCGAAGGACAACGCCGATCCGCGCTGGATGCTGCCGCTCATCTGCCGGCGGGGCGGTGTCACCCGGCGCGAGGTGGGCGCGATCCGGATCGGCCCGCACGAGACCACGTTCGAGATCGCCGGCCACGCCGCGCACGAGTTCACCGACGCCGCCGCCGAGCTCGACCCGCGCGCCCGCCACGTGGTCATCTCGCGCGCCGATGGGGGACCGTCAGCGCCGGCGCCTCTGCCCGAACAGGCCCCCAAACGCAGCGACGGGTTCGCCCCGTTCGCCCCGGCGCGCGACAAGCGACCGCCCCCGGCGGAGTCGGACCAGGAAGTGAAGCCCGAGCCCCACGCGGCGGCAAGCCGCCAGGCGAAGCCACATCCCGGCGCAAAGCCACATCCCGGCGCAAAGCCGCGGCCGCACGCCAAGCCCTATCCGGGCGCGAAGCCCCACGGTCACGCGAAGCCCTACCCGAACGCGAAGCCCTCCTACGCGAAGCCCCCTTACGCGAAGCCCTCCTTCGCGAAGCCCCACGCGCGTCCCAAAGACAAGCACCGGAAGGGGTAGCGTGGGGATCCTGCTCGGCGTCGAGAAGCTGTCGGCCGCCTTCGGCGCGCGTCCGCTGTTCGAAGGTGTCAGTTTCACCATCGAGGAGGGGGAACGCATCGGCCTCATCGGCCCGAATGGTGCCGGGAAGTCGACCTTGCTCCGCATCCTGGCCGACGATCTCGGGCCCGATCAGGGGAACGTGGCGCGGCGGCGGGGCCTGCGCGTGGCGCGTCTCGAGCAGGTTCCGCGCTTCGCGCCCGGCGCGACGGTGCGCGACACGATCGAGGAGGGGCTGCCTCTGGTCAGCGTCGCGGGCGACGATGCGCGCGCCGAGATCGCCCGCAAGGTGACGGCCACCATGGCGCTCGACGGCCGCAACGAATCGGCCGTCAATCCGGACGCCCCCATGGCCTCGCTCTCGGGCGGGTGGCAAAAACGCGTGGCGCTCGCCCGCGAGCTGGCCCGGCAACCCGATCTGC
>Ga0210388_10001530_pt1 | contig 18153 bp, 14 predicted proteins | sample IncBWC19OmetaG_FD_155485 | JGI IMG/M metagenome (GOLD analysis project Ga0210388, IMG submission 155485) | Forest soil microbial communities from Barre Woods Harvard Forest LTER site, Petersham, Massachusetts, United States - Inc-BW-C-19-O ... | reverse complement strand
GCTGCCCCGCGAACTCAACTGACGTTCGATGTTTGCCTGCAGCACACGCATCGCTGTCATCACGACGATGATGGAAAACACGCCGACCAGTACGCCGAGCAACGTTAGCGCGGAGCGTAATTTGTGCGCCGTGATCGCGCCGAACGCCATGCGTACGCTTTCAAGAAACTCGTTCAGAATTGAAATGTGATTACTCATTTCGCAATGCATCCACCGGATTCATCCGCGCCGCCCGCCACGCGGGAAAGAATCCCGACAAAATTCCCGTCACCGCCGAAACAGTCAGGGCAAAACCAACAACTAGTGGTGAAAGCGAGGCCGGCATCGCCTTTCGCAGCAGCAACGTTGCCGGCCAGGCGATGAGCAGCGCAATGATGCCACCCAGCAGGCAAATACACGCGGCCTCGATCAGAAATTGCAGAAGGATCGTCCGCTTTCTCGCACCGATGGCTTTCCGCACGCCAATTTCCCGCGTCCGCTCGGCCACGGAGACAAACATGATGTTCATGATGCCGATCCCGCCGACGAACAGGGACAGGCTGGTGATGAAGATACCCACACCGGCAATCGTGCCGGCGACTTTGTGAAACATTGCCAGGATTTCGTCCTGCTGATTGATGGAGAAATTGTCCGGATCACCCGGCGCGATGTGGCGGAAGCGACGCAGCGTCGCCCGCAGCTCCTCTTTCGCGTCATCAAGCTGGTCAAGGTTTGCAACTTTGACCTGGATCGTAAACGGCGGGCGCGACCAGATGTCGCGGAGAAATCGCGGCAGCGGCAATATTACCTCGTTGTCCGCCCCGCCCTGCTCTGCGAAGCCGCCTTGTTTGTCGAGCACGCCGACCACTTCAAATTCATGCCGGTTGATCATGATTTTTTCCCCGATGGGCGAGGCCTTGAGAAACAAATTCGTCGCCAGGGCCGCGCCGATGACGCAAATCGGACGACCACCCTGGCATTCGGCCGAGGTGAGGAAATGCCCCTGCGCGACAAGCAACCCGCTGGTGGATTGGTAATCTTCCGTCGTACCGACCAGCGGCGAACTGGATGAGCTGCGCTTTTGATATTGCACCACGTCGTCGTCTTCCGCCACGGGAGCGATGGCACTGGCGAGCGTCAAGGTTTTCTTCAAATCGTCGCACTCGGCCAGCGTGATGTCCGGATTTTTCAAGGCGTTAAGCCAGTCCTGCTGTGAATTGATAAACCAACCGAAGCGTTCCACGAACAACACATCCGCGCCGATGGACGAAACGCTGTTCATAAAAGAATTGTTCAGCCCCTGGATCGCTGTGCCCATCAACGTGACCGTCACCACCCCGATGATGATGCCGAGCGTGGTCAACACCGACCGCAACTTGTTGGCGTAAATGGCACTCCAGGAGATCGCCAGCCCTTCGCGCAGTTCGGTGAGAAAGTTCATTTTATTTCACCCGCTCGTCGCTGGCGATCAGGCCGTCGCGAATGCGAATGACGCGCCGCGCGTGCAGTGCAACCTCCTCCTCGTGCGTGACGACGATGATGGTATTGCCACGACTGGACAGCTCCTCGAACAATGCGAGGATTTCCGTGCCGGTCTTGGAATCGAGATTTCCTGTCGGTTCATCGGCCAGCAGGATGGAAGGTGTGTTCACGAGCGCGCGCGCCACGGCTACACGCTGGCGTTGGCCGCCGGAAAGTTCATTCGGCTTGTGATGCACACGGTCGGCCAGACCGACACTTTTGAGCGCGGCCATCGCCATTTCCCGGCGCTCGCGCCTGCCTCTGCCCGCATAAATCATCGGCAACTCCACATTGCGCAACGCATCGGAACGCGGCAGGAGGTTGAAGGTCTGGAAAATGAATCCGATCTCCTTGTTGCGGATGCCGGCAAGCTGGTTGTCGTTCATCTCGCTGACAAACTGGCCGTTAAGCTCGTAAGTGCCGTCGGTCGGCGTGTCGAGGCAACCGAGGAGGTTCATTAATGTGGATTTGCCTGAGCCGCTCGGCCCCATGATGGCGACATATTCGCCGCGGGCAATCTCAAGCGTGACTTCGCGCAGCGCATGGACGATTTCCGCACCCATGCGATAGCGGCGGGAAATTTTCTGGAGGCGAATAAGGCTCACAATTTCGAAGAGCTATATTCCACGCCCCCTTTTTTGATTTTCTTCCCGTCGTCGAGATCGCGGCTGATGGCGTGAAAACCACCGGTGACGATCTCATCGCCTTCCTTCAACCCGTCGGTGATCTCCCAATAGTTATCGTCACTGATGCCGATTTTCACGGGCACGGCCTTCACATGATCGCCTTCAATGACAAAAACCACCTCCACCGGCTTGTTGGCATCGTTCTTTTTATCGCCTTTCAGCATGTTGGTGCCGCCGCTTGCGATGGCGTTGGTCACAGTAATAATCGAGTTGGTGGGACTGGCGGACACCGAGTTCGTTTTTGCCGGATCCATTTTGCCTTTTGCCTTCACGATACGGGTGGTGATAGCGGCGATCGGCACGGCGATGGTGTTGGTGTGTGTGCGTGTCTCGATGGTGGCCGTCACGCTCATGCCGGGGCGGAACTCGGCGGTTTCCGTGAAACGGATTTTCACCTGAAACTGCGTCGCCGATTGACCTGCGGACGAAGAACTGCTGCTGAAACTGCTGACACTAGAGGCGCTATTCATGTCTTTCGAGGAATTCGCCACGTCAGTCACAACACCGGCGAATTTCCTGTCCTTAAACGAGTCCACCTCCAGTTTCACGCTCTGTCCAGGCTGGAGCAGCACAATGTCCATCTCGCCGATGTCCACGCGGGCCTCCATCGCACTCATGTCGGAGATGACCATGATGTCCGTGCCGACGTTTTGCACGGTGCCCAGGACGCGTTCACCCAGTTGGTTATTGAGCTTGCTGATGGTTCCGTCCATTGGTGAGACGATAGTGGTCTTGTCCAGCAAATCCTGGGCGTTGTCCACAGCGGCCTTGGCCACATTCGCGTTGTCTTCTGCACTTTCCACCTGCGCGAGCGCGACATCGCGCGCGACTTTGAACCCGACAAAATCCGATTCGGACAACAGTTTTTTTTCGTACAGACCCTTGTTGCGTGTGTAATCGGTCTCGGCTTTTTCCAAATTGGCTGCGGCGGTGGTTTTGCCCGCGAGCGAGGATTCGTAATTCGCCTTCGCCTGATTCACCTGTGCGACATAAACATCGGGATTGATCTTCAAAAGCAAATCACCCTTGTGGACAAACTGTCCCTCCTTCACCGGCAGTTCAATGATTTCGCCGCTGACCTCGGGGCTGATATGCACCGATAATACGGGATAAATGCGCCCGTTTGCCACGACAGTTTCCGTTATGGTGTGATGCGACACCTTTTCTGACTGCACACTCACGAGCGGCTCGGACTTGTGAAACGACAGAAAAATCGTAGTAATAAGGGCAATTACCAGCAATACGGCGAGCACGATCCATTTCTTCCGTCCCTTCCGCTTGGGTTTTGGTGGGGCCGGCGCTAAAACGGGCGGTGCTTGCATTTTTAAAGACTGCCCAACCACGTCCGGCTTGTCCAGTGCACTAATCATCCGGGGCCGATCCGGTATTGTCCTGGCGGGGACATCATATTTATTTGCTCGCAACTATTTAAGATGGCTTAATTCCAATCATGAAATGTGGGCATTGTGGCAAAGAAAATCCGGACGAGGCCTTTAACTGTTATGGGTGCGGAAATGACCTCGCCAAATCCGAAGCACCTGTCATCAAGGAAACCAAGGCCGGATTTTTTATCCGCGCAGTAGCGCGGTTGATCGATACGGTATTTGCATTCGCCGTCAGTTTCATCTCCGGACCAATTGCCGTCATTGTGCTTAACCTTCTGGCTTTCGCCAAAGTTTTGCCGGATGACTGGAAATATCACCTCCAGGGCTTCAGTTTCTCCGTTTATTTTTTCAGTTATTTAGGGGGCGTATTATACCATACGTTTTGCGAAGGCATCTACGGTGCAACCCTTGGCAAGTTATGCTGTGGCATCAGGGTGGTGCGCCTGGACAAATCACCCTGCGACGTCTCGTCCGCCTTCAAAAGGTCGCTGGCTTTCACTCTGGACGGCATGTTCTTCGGCTTGGTCGGCTACTGTTCCATGCAAAAAACTCCGTTCAACCAGCGATACGGCGATCTTTGGGCCAAAACCATCGTGGTAAAAAACAACGAGATCCCGCGCGAATTGGAACGTGACGCTTCATTTTTAATTGCAGGCTTGGTCACGGGTATAACCGTTTTTATTTCGTCCATCATTTTCGGAATGATACTAAAAGTGTATTCCTTCTGACCTCGAACGTGCTTTTAATTGAACATATTCGGCCAATCTGTCTCCAATTACCGACGCATTTGAAAAACTTTCTAACCATTTTGTCCGTAATTTGCGCGCTTCAGGTTGCGAACGCGCAGACAACCAATCTTATGAGTACGAATAAAATCGAGTCCGCCTATCTCGGTGGCGGCTGTTTCTGGTGCATGGAAGCCGTGTTTGACCGGCTTCCCGGCGTCGTGAAAGTCACCAGCGGCTACGCCGGCGGCCACACCGAAAATCCCACCTACGAGGATGTTTGCTCCGAAACCACCGGCCATGCCGAAGTCACCAGGATTGATTTCGACGCCACGAAGGTTTCCTACGACAAGATTCTCGCGACGTTCTGGCAGGCGCACGACCCCACTACGCTCAACCGCCAGGGCGCCGATGAAGGCACGTCGTATCGCTCCATTATTTTATACGCGGATGCGAACCAAAAAACCCTCGCGGAAAAATCAAAGGCCGCCGCGCAGGGAAATTTTCACGATCCGATCGTCACTGAAATCGTGCCGTTGAAGAAATTTTATCCTGCCGAAGGTTATCATCAGGGCTATTTCGATGCCCATACGAGCCAGGGTTACTGCCAGGTTGTCATTGCGCCCAAATTGCACAAACTGGAGAAAAACAAGGTCATCGAGTCCACGCCGCAAACCAAGTGAACTTAACTCCGGCGACAGTTGCCGCCGGATGCACACGGACAAACTATTTGGCCGCCAGCGCAGCCTCGATGGCCTTGGTCATCTCGTCCGAATCCGGCTTCACCTTGGGCTCGAAACGCGCGATGATCTTGCCGTCGCGGCCGATGAGAATTTTTGTGAAGTTCCATTTGATATCACCGGGAAAAGGCGAGCCGTCGCCGACCAGGAACTTATAGAGCGGATGCCGGTTATCGCCGTTCACTTCCAGTTTGTCGAACATCGGGAAGGTCACGTTGTATTTGCCGGTGCAAAACTGTTTGATTTCCGCATCCGTGCCCGGCTCCTGCGAGTGGAATTGATTGCAGGGGAAACCACAGACGACCAGCCCTTGCGCCATGTAATTGGTATAGACCGCCTGCAGCGCGGCATATTGCGGCGTGAAGCCGCACTTCGAGGCCACGTTCACGATCAATATTACCTTGCCCTGATACGGCTGTAGCGTCGTGTCCTTGCCATCAATGTCCTTCAGCGGAATGTCAAAAGGTTGTGCCGCCATAATTGAAAATCCGGTAAATGCAATCGTTGCAGCCATAACAAAAGTGAAAATAGATTTCATGTTCGCAACCATGCCTTGCATGCATAATAAAGTCAACTATTTGCCATCCCGATTTTTTGGTGGAAACATGGGCGGCGCCGTGGCCGGTTTCTCCTGCGGAACGAAGTTAAACTTTTCCGCCAGCAACCGGTTCCCCGCCGCCGTGCCATCCGCGCCGCAGACCGGGCAGTTCACCGCCTGCGGCATCCGTCCGTTCACCGGTTCGGTGTCGAACACATATTTCTGACCACACTGGCAGATAATTTTCAGTTCCATGAAAACTTTCTGCCGCGCGCCTTCAGGCCAGCGCCGGCTCCGGGTTTTGCGGCAGCAACGGCGTCTCGTCGGCCTTGTGGAATTTCACACTGACGATCTTGCTTACGCCGTGCTCCTGCATCGTCACGCCGTAGAGCACATCCGCCATGCCGATGGTGCGCTTGTTGTGCGTGATGATGATAAACTGCGAATGCACGATAAACCGTTGCAAGATCTTCACGAACCGCACCACGTTGGATTCGTCCAATGGCGCGTCCAACTCGTCCAGCACGCAGAACGGGCTCGGCTTCACCTGATAGATCGAGAACAACAGCGAGACGGCCGTCATCGTCTGCTCGCCGCCGGACAACAGCGAGATGCTCTGCAACTGTTTGCCGGGCGGACGCGCCACGATGTCGATGCCCGATTCCAGCACGTCGGTTTCATCCGACAAAATCAGGTCCGCCTTGCCGCCGCCGAAAACCTCCACGAACATCGCGCGGAAATTGTCGCGGATTTTGATGAACGTCTCCATGAACATCGTCCGCGTCTGCGTATTGATGCGGTTGATGATCTCCATCAGCTCCGTCTTCGCATTGACCAGGTCCTCGTATTGCTGCGAAAGAAATTGGTGACGCTGCTCGGTTTCCTCGTATTCCTCGATGGCCACCAGGTTGACCGGTCCCATTTCATCCAGCTTCGTTTGCAACGACGTCACCTCTTCCGCGACCGCGTTCCAATCCGTGCCCGCGCCGCTCTCCGCCATCTGTTCCGGCGTGAGCGTCTCGACCTTCGGCTGGCCTTCGTCGGCGTGCGTGATCGTGATGCATTCGCTGCGGATGTCCTCGAGGTTCAGGTGATACTTCTGCTGGATCTTCTCGCGCAGGTTTTGTACGCCCATGTTTTTCTGCGCCAGTTCCACCTCCAGCGTGCCGCGCTGATTTTGCAATTCCGTCAGGCGGCTGCGCTGCGAGCGCAACTCTTCATCCCGCTGCGAAATCGCCGCGTCCTGCGAATTTTTCAGGCCGATAGTTTCCGCCGTCGCGGTGTTCACCTGCTCGCGCTCATGCTGCAGCTTCTCGATCTTCCCCTGCGACTCCTGGATTTCCGACTCCGCCTGTTCCTTGCGGGAAACAAAGGACGAACATTCATTGCGCCGCGCCTCGACCAGTTGCAAAAGTTCGTGCAATCGCTGTTCCAGCGCCACGCGTTGCTGTCTGAACGACGATGCCAGTTGTTCGTCGGACGCCAGTGCCACCTTGCTTTCGGACAGCGCCGCCATCGCCGCATCGCGCGTCTGGCGCAAGGTCTCCAACTCGGCGGTCAAGGCCGTGACCTGTTCCTGCGCCGTACGTTCGCGCGCTTCAAGTTCCTGCAAACGCACCGAAAGTGCTTCGCGCTTCTGCAAACCTTCCTGCTCCTGCGCCGCCAGGCTTTGGACTTCGAAGACGACCGTTTCAATCTTCTGGCCGAGCAGCCGTTGCGAATTTTGCAGCGCTTTGAATTCGCCTTCGCGCGTGGCGATGGCGACTTCCTGCTGGCGCAATTCCGTCTGCGCCTGTTGCAAACTGGCCTGCAATTCCGTCTGCTCGCTCAACAACGCCCCGCGTTTGCGGCTGGCTTCCTCGACCAGCGTCTGCAATTCCGCGAGCTCCGCCTGCAATTCGGTGATCTGGTTTTTCCGGCCCAAAATCGAGCTGGGCGCCTTGCCGTTGGCGAGGCCGCTGAAATAACCGCCGGTATAGATGCCGTGGCGGTTGAGCAGTTCGCCGCCAAGCGTCACAAAATCACAGCCGGCGTGCCCGTTCTGGATCTGCGCCGTCGCCGTGTCCAGGTCGGCGGCGATGAAGGTGCGACCGAGCAACGACTTCAGGAGCGCTTCCACCTGCGGCTCGGCCTGGATCACGCTCATCGCGTGAACAATCTGGCCGCTCGGCAATTCGTTCACCGGCCCGGTGGCCGGTGCCAGGTCGCCTTCGAAGGCGAGCTGTTTTTCGTCCACCGGCTTATGGATCGCCAGCGCCGCGATGCTCGCGCGTCCGGCCTTGCTCGTGTTCAACTCCGCCAGAATTTCCCGTGCGCTTGCGGGTTGCTCGGTCAATACCAGTTGCAGGTTGTGTCCCAGCACATTTTCCACGGCGGTCACAAAATTATCCGGCACGCGGATACGATCCGCGAGCGAGCCGATGACGCTGCGCGACTGCCGCAACGCCGCGACCGCACCGGCATCAAACCCTTCGTGCGAACCCTCCAGCTGTTCAAGCACGTGCAGACGCGAACGCTTCTCCGCCTGCTGTTGCAAATACTTGTCCTGCTCCTGTGACGACACCTGCAATTCCGTCAGCAATTCCTTTAAACGGTTCTGCCGTTGTTCGACAGAACCGCGCGTGGTGGCCACGCTCATTTTTTCCACCTCGACGCTCGCGGTGAATTCCTGCAAGCGCGCTTCGAGACGGACACGCTCTTCTTCCAGTTGGACCTTCTCCGCCGAAAGCTTTTCGAGCCGGACCATGTTGCCCTGCTTCGCCAGTTCCAACGCCGTGATTTCATTGCGGACGCGCGACAGGTCCTGTGCGGCGGCGAACGCCGTGGCCTGTGCCTGACGCAAATTTTCCTGCTGCTGGCGCAAGCCGTCCTCGACTCCGCGCAGCTCGTTTTGCCGGGCTTGCAACGACTCCTTGTGCTGTACCAGCGCGGCCTCGGCGGTGGCGAGTCTTTCGGTGACCGTCGTCAGTTCTTCCTGCGCAGCGCGATGGCGCTCTTCCGCCTGCATGATGTCGGCCAGCGCCTTGGAGTTTTGCGACTCGATTTCGTGGATGCGCTCCTGGTTGAACTGTATCCGGCTCTCATGGCGATCCGCTTCGCCCTTCAATTCCAGTCCGCGCTGCTGCTGCGCCGCCACTTCATGTTCCAGCTCGGACAGGCGTTCGCGCAAATGTGAAATTTCATTTTCAAACCGCGACACATCGGTCGAACCTTGCTCAATTCCGTTGCGTAAATTTTCCACCGCGGCATTGCGCTCCGCGATCTCGCCCGTCAACACATCGAACTGGTGCCGCGCGAGCTGCGTGTCCAGATGCTGCAATTCATGCTGGATCTGTTTATAGCGGCGCGCCTTGCCCGCCTGGCGTTGCAGCGAACCGATCTGCCGTTTTACTTCCTTGATCGTGTCCGCTATGCGCAAAAGATTTTGCTCCGTGTATTCCAATTTGCGCAGCGATTCCTTCTTCTGCGATTTGAATTTCGTGATGCCCGCCGCCTCTTCGAAAATCATCCGGCGATCTTCCGGCTTGCTGGAAAGTATCTGCGTGATGTGGCCCTGCGCCAAAATGCTGTAGCTCGTGCGTCCGATGCCCGTGCCCATGAACAACTGCTGGATGTCCTTGAGCCGGCACGGCGTGCGGTTCAGAAAATATTCGCTGCCGCCGTCGCGGAAAATCCGGCGCGTAATCGTCACTTCATCGTAGGCCACCTCGACGCCTGCCGCCTTCAGGCTTTCCTCGCCGACACCACCAAGCGTGAGCGAGACCTCAGCCATGCCCACCGGCTTGCGCCCGTCCGTGCCGTTAAAGATCACATCCGCCATTTCACCGCCGCGCAGGGCCTTCGCCGATTGCTCGCCCAGCACCCAGCGGATGGCGTCCGATACGTTGGACTTGCCGCAACCGTTCGGACCGACAATCGCCGTCACGCCCGGCTGGAAATTCAGAGGCGTCTTGTCCGCGAAAGACTTGAAGCCAAAAACCGTAAGATTTTTCAGATACATAGATGCAAAAATCGACTTGCGGCCATCCAAACACAGGCGTCGGGGGTCTGTAAAGAGAAAACCACAATATGTTGTACACAACCGGCCTTGTGACGCAACTAATTGGTGAGGAACCGGGGTGTCGTTGCGCCAAAAACCGTCGTATTTACCGTTAAAACTACCCCTCTTTTCTACGCCCAAAGTCATCCCAGGTCAAATGGTATCTCACCACTTTTTCAGGAATTTTTGGCGGTCTAAAATCGCCGGCAGGGCAAAGCTGCGTTCTGCCGCCGCCTGTTGGAACGATCGTGTTTGGTTTACCACGACGGCGCACCGTCCTCCCGATCTGTTTAACTTGTCACACCTCACAATTTTGGTTGGATTTGGTCGGATTTACTCGGATAAACACCCATCGCTCGTCACTCTTTTGGCTTTTTTCGACGAACCCAAATCACAAAAACCTAATGTTTATGCGGAATCGGTGGCTTCGTTTGGTAAATTTCATGTATCCAAACCTGTCACCTCCCCGCCAAACACTAGCCGCACAACAACTTCCGCAGTGCCCCGGTCAAAAATTTCCCGTGACAATCATCATCCTTGACCCGGTAAGACCGGTCTCACCGGCGGTAGGGAAGGCGCACCGTGTCCTCCGAAGCCTTGACGAACGAGGAGCGCCGTCCGCGACTGGGCGCAGTCGAGGTCGCAACGAACGTCCCCTGCGCGCCGCGTCAGCAACGTGCAACTTTCAACCAGCAACCGACGGCTTCGCCGTCATATGTCAAAGAACACCTGTCCTCCAGCTTGTCCCGCCATAGTTTCAACGACGGCGGAAGCCTTGGCGCAGGAGGAACCTGCAAATCCGCAATTGGCAATCGCCAATCCGGAATGAAATATAGCCAACAGTGTAATCCATGTCAACATTTAAAGTTCCCATGTAAACTAAATTCAAAGCCGGCCCTGCCGTCCCCTTACCCCAACGGGGTAACGTCATTCAGCCCAGCGGTTGCGAGGAACGAGCTACCCTGGGTACTCTCCCAAAAATGTCTTCTACCCCAACGGGGTTGCGTCATTCGTCGTCCACGCATGCAATCCAACATCCACCGGCGTCAGGTCCGCGTCATCCATCTGAAAACCAGCCCCGTCAGGGGTGAAATATTTGTAGAAACCAAACCGCAAATAAATTCAAGCCCCGTTCAGGGGCGACATATTAGGTCTGGACAAAATCGAAAGACAGAAATAGAGTCGAAATAGCCGGAAAAATAGAACCGCACCTTGCGGTATAATAATACTGTTAGGCATCATTCACACGCCATGAAAATCTCATTTATCATTCGCATGGTTGCAGCGGCGGTGGCTACCTCGCTTGCATCCCTTGGCTATTTAGTGGCTGTGTCCGGTTCGACGGTACTGTTTTGTGTGTCATGGATTTTGCTTGTTCCACATGGAGAGCTTACCCGACCGATTCCTCGCAGCGAGTGGTGGTCAACGTTATGCATGGTCGGCGGTCTTGTGGCAGTCTTGCTCACTTTACCGTTTTTACATTTGCATTCACCGTCCGCACCGAGCGCGTCGGCTCGATTTGCGGTTGCTGTGGCGTTGTGGCTTGTATATATGTGGGCGATTTATCGCCGATGGCAGAGAGAGAAAGGAAAAGCTGATGCCTAAGTCGCCGGAGCCAACGTGGGTGGCCGCCGCAGATCCGCGCTTAAGCGTCCAAGTTCAACCCAGCCACAGTTCCCGCGTGTCCCGCAGTAGCGGGATTTTTTCGTTGGCGTCGTAGCTTATGAGAGCCCCATTGCAACTAGCTATCATCTTCACGGTCGTCGCTGTGTGTTGGTTGACCGGCTGCAAATCACATCCTGTTCAGATCGACACATCGTCAGATGAAGCAGTTGAGCGCGACATCCGCGCGCACCTGCCGATTGGAAGCTCAACGGCTCAAGTACTTGCTTATCTGGATGACCGGAAGATTGATTACAGCTGGCCCAAATACGGAGTTCGATTGCCTGGCAATTCTACGGCTATAGATCCTGATACGGGCCTTCCGATACCGGATGCTCCCACTGTTGATGTATTTATTCCATATGCTGAGACAAACAATTCTATTAATATTGTTATCAAGAAGGGCACCGTTATCGATTTCACGTTCGATGCTACAAAATCACATTTGGTCAAATTCACCGTGCGTGATGTGCTTGAGTGATACACCAACCCCCTAACCCTGTTAAGCCGGAGCCAACCCCGATTGGCACTTCCGGTCAATCGAGAACGCCCGTTCTGCGCCAGCTCCTATTCCCCGGCAAATCCCAATCCCTCACGGCTTCACGCTGACGCCCTCAACAAATTCATTCTCGTTCACGTTCGTAGCCTGAAGCGCTTTGCCGTTGATGACGATGTCGCGAAAACGGATGTCGCTGATTCTGTGTTCGCCGTCGAAACCCTTCAAGTCCACTCGCGGATCGGCACCGTCAGCGCGGATGTTTTGGAACGTGACATTTTCCACCCGGCCACGCTCGCTGTCCTTGCTCCAAACGGCGGTTCCCACCCACAAGGAAATTAATTTGTTCGATTCCTCGGCCCGGATGTTGTCGAATTTGATGTCGTGGATGTCCCCGTCGTCGCAATTATAAACCCGCAGCAGCCACTCGCGGCCTTTGTCGTGGATGATGTCGCAATCGGAAAAGCGCACATGCTCCACGTTTTCGCGCAACTCCGCGCCGATGCTCAAGGCGTGCGCCAGTTCATTCCACAAAACGCAATGGCTCACGGTGATGTCCCGCGATTCACCGCCGTCCTTGACTGGCGTTTTGACCACCACCAGGTCATCCATCGTGCGCAGGAAACAATCCGTCACGCTGACGTCGTGGCTGTTGCAGATATCAATCCCGTCCGCATTGCCGCGATAACCGAACAGCTTGATGTTCTTGATGGAAATGTTTGCCGACCGTTTCACCGGCATCGTCCACGTGCTCGAATCCGTCAGCACCACGCCTTCCACCAAAATGTTCGTGCCGCAGATTGAAACCAGATTTTTCGTGTGCCCCGGGCAAAGGCCGCCGTCAATCACCCCGCGCCCGCGCAAGGTGATGTTGTTGCCGTTCAAGGAAAAAACCGCGCCGCCGGCTAAAACCGAAAGTGCCGTTGCGTGATTGGTATCGCTGTCTGTGCCAGCTACTCCGTAAATCACCGCGCCACCAGCAATGTAAACCGTCTTTCCTGAAGTGATTTCCATGCCGCTCACCCGATGGATGCCGGGGCCAAAATAGATGACATTCGGATCGTTCGGATCCGGCGCGTCCTTTTCCACCGGATTGACGAACAACTGAAACGAATGCACCCAATCGCCGTTCACTTCAATTTCCAGTGCGCCCGGCTTTGCGACGTCAAAAGTCATGGTGTTCCCCGTAATCGTTGGCACGATGCCGCGCGATGAAGGCAATACCTTTGCCTCGCGAATGGTTTCCGGACAAGTCACCGTCACTTTGGCGCGACCGTTCAGATCGAAAGTGGCAAACGACGTGGAATCGACAAACGATGCGTAATCACGGGTACTGATTCGCCGCCGCTTCACCGGGTCCGCCGTCGCAACTTTGGCGCAATAGACCGGAAGGTTGCTCGACCCGACACTCGCCGTGAAGTTGGTCGAAAGCGGCTCGCCCGCCGGAGCGGGATAAATACGGACGGATTCACCGAACGTACGGCAGTGAGCAAACCCGATGACAACCATCGTCGCGACCAAAAATTTAATCGATTTATACATTATATTTAAACTGGGATTTTACATCTGGTTTCCGGCCTGAGACCAGCCTGAACCGTTTTTGTTAATTTTTTGAATCTCCGGTTGTACCACCTCTGTAGCCGCGGACATCAGTCCGCGCCATCTGAAAACCAGTTTGGTAGGGACGGTGCGCCGCGCCGTCCGCGACCGAGCGAAGTCGAGGTGGCCATGAACTCCAAGTGCGCCTGCCGCATGCGGGACGAAGCGACGACGGCGCTTTCGGATGACCCGAGACATCCATACAACACTGAGATTTCACGCGTGCCCCAGCGCCGTCGTCGTGAAATCTTTGTAGCGCCCCATCCAAAAACCGCTCCGTTAGGGGCGAAATATTTGTCGAAACCAATCCGCAAACAAACTCAAGCCCCGTCCATGGGCGACATATTCCAGATTTGCCATTACTGCGTGACTCGACGAACCTTTCAATTCACGATGGACAACCTCAAACCACCTTTGCTAGGGTCGAAGCATGTAAAGTGTTAGGGCACTTATTATGGTTAACAGCAAACAAAGAGTTGGTCCCGCCCGCGGGATGGTTCACACCGCGGCTCGGTGGTGGTAGCGACAATGTGCATGAAAAAATATTGGCCGTTCATTTTTATCACAGCCGGCTTGTTGCTCATATTTGGCAGCCTTCTATCTTTCGTAATATATTCAAACATTCCATACCAGAACTTGACGCCGGCAATGTGGGCAAACTTTTATCACACAGCGACGGCCATTTGCATATCCGGATCTGGGATTTTCATTTTCGGCCTGACGGCCAGAGTCGTTCGCCTGGTGAGCCAACAGCCTTCCACTGCTTTGCGATTATTTTGGATCAGCCTTGCCGGCATTCCGGTTTGCTTGGTTATTGCATTCATATCATTTGGGTTGTGGTGGCAACTGGCTTTCAGTTGGGAGGGAGACCCGCCGCCAGTAATTGCGTATATTGTTCTGTGGGCTTCCGGCATCAGTGCGGTTGTCGGCGTATTGTCAGCCGTGGTGATGCTGGTTACTGGTCTTGTTCTTCTCAGTACCAAAATATCGAAGATGTATTTGGGTTTTAATAAGGGATGAATTTCGTATCACCATGACAAAGCGCGCTTACCTAATCGGCCTGTCCCTCAACCTTTTGGTCGCCATTATCGGCCTTGGCATCTCCGTGCGAGGTTTGTGTCGTTCGTGGGGCACCTTGGTTTATATAGGCAAACTCGATAATCTCCCGGTCGAAGTTGATTCAATCGTGAAAACGGCACTTTCTCGTTCAGACCATATGTTTGCTTTGTTGTTTGTCTGTTTCATGATCATGTTGGTCATAAACAGCTATCTTTTATTTCGGACAGTTCTCCAAAATAAATGACAACAAAAGGGATTGTGGCGGTGACCGCGCTTTCGGATTGCCAGCGGTACGGCTTCCCTCGCCATGATCTGTGTCCATCCGTGTCCATCCGTGGTTAAAAAAACCTTCCGCCGTCAATCCGTTTGCCCCTTAAAAAGTTTTATTCGCGGCGGATATATGCCTGTGTTATTTTCTGCCACAAATTGTGGCGTCTGTAACTGAGCAAAAATTTGATCGTTTTCACCTGCGCGAGCTGTTGAACAGCGGCGGAATGTCGGAAATCTGGCTGGTCGCGGACAGTCGCGGCAAGCCGTTTGCCCTGCGGATATTGAAACGCGAACTGCGCTTCAATTTCACCGCCCGCCGCCGCTTTCTCCGCGGCTGCGAAATCCTGGAACAACTCGCGGACAAGGACCACATCGTCGGCTACGTCGAACACGGCAAAGCCGAAGGCACCTGTTTTCTGTTGATGGACTACATCGAGGCGGCAAATCTTAAGGAACTGTACGCGCGCCAGGATCCCATCCTGCAGGAAAACGTGGCGCAAATCCTCATCGATTCCGCCACCGCCTTGAGTTACGTCCACGAGGCCGGTTATATGCATCTGGATTACAAGCCGGAAAACATCCTCGTCACGCGCAACGCGGCGGTGCGCCTGATTGATTTCGACATGGCCCTGCCGATCCCCGAAAAGCCCAAGAAGCTCGATAAAAACCCCGGCACCCCCGGTTACATGGCGCCCGAACAATTGAAAGGCGAACCGGTGGATGGCCGCGCGGACATTTTTGCCTTTGGGGTGATGGCGTATGAATTGTTGACCAACCACAAGCCGTATCCCGGCGACACGCCGGCGGAAATCGTGGCCGCCCAAATGAATCCGGCCGGAGCCATCCCCCTTCGCGAACACAATCCCGATGCCCCTGCCGATCTCGAAAAAGTCGTCATGCGCTGCCTCGAGCGCGACCCCGACCGCCGCTATCCTTTCTGCGGCGTGATGCTTCGCGACCTGCAAAACGCGTTGTACGTTTAAAACGGAGCGCGGCTGTGTCACCGACCAGCCGCAGCAATGTCAAACCTGCAACGATTGTAGGAAATCATTCTCATCCTCTTCCTCTTCCTCATCGTCATCCTCTGAGGGCCAATAAGGAGTGGCGCGTAGCTTTGCATTTGAGCACCAGGCAATTTTGACGCGTGACAACGTCTCTCCTCTCCCCGCTAAACGGGGAGAGGATTGAGGTGAGGGGCATTAATTTTCAACCCGTGACCTAACCATCCTCATCATCCTCCTCCTCGTCATCCTCTGTTTTTAATTTATGAGGAAGCCGAAGAATGGCGCTAATTCCTCAGAGTCTGCGTAGACAATATCTGCGGAAGGCATTGCCAAAAAATGTCATCTATTTGACAAGATATGTGTGAACCCTCAAAACCCGCCCATGACAATATCGGCATGGTTATTTACAAGCAGGGTGTGGTTGACTGCGCTGGACAGTCCTACATTAGCTGCGTTGTGGAAGCCACCTTTTTTAAATCAGAAATCATCATGCAGCCGTTGAAAAAGAAACTGCCGCTGCTGTTTCATGCACCGCCGCGCGAATCGGTATTCAACCGGCCCAAGGATACTTTGGGCAACCGGTTCGTTTATGCCGTCATCTCCTCGCGCGCGGGCGGCCTTTCGCTCGGGGTGAACATGAACCCCGACCGGCGTTGCAATTTTAATTGCGCCTATTGTGAAGTGGACCACGACGAAGCACCGGCAGAAAAACGGCTGGTCGTGGACGTGATGGCGGCGGAACTGCGGCTGGCCTTGCACGAAGTCGAATCCGGCCAATTACGCCTGCGGCCCAATTATCAGCAACTCCCGCCTGAACTCTTGAAATTGCGTCATGTCGCCTTGAGTGGCGACGGCGAACCAACCCTCGCGGTGAATTTTAACGAAGCCCTGGAAGCCGTCGTGCGCGTCCGGGCGCTGGGCGGATTCTTCAAGATTGTCTTGATAACGAACAGCACGGGTTTGGATCTGCCCGAGGTCCAGCACGGCCTCGGCTTTCTCACCAAGTCGGACGAAATCTGGATCAAACTCGACGGCGGTACGCAGGAATTCTTGAATCGGGTCAATCATCCCGGCGTGAAACTTGAAAAAATTCTTGCCAATATTTTGCTCACCGGCCGGCAGCGCCCCGTCATCGTGCAAAGCCTTTTCGCCGCGATCCAGGGCGAGGAACCGCCGATGGAGGAGATCAGGCAATACACACAACGCCTGAAGGAATTGAAAGACGGCGGCGCCCGGATATCCCTGGTACAGATTTATTCCGCCGCCCGGCCCGGGGCTAAATCCGAATGGGGTCACCTTCCCTTGCGCGTCCTTTCCCAGATCGCCCAGACCGTCCGCCAGCACACCGGCCTGCGCACGGAAGTCTTCTAAAACTTTCCTGCCAACCCTAAAAAAATAACGAGGCAGGTTTGATAACCTGCCTCGTTTGTTTTGAATGATGATTACTTGGCCTTTTTCGCGGCCTTGATCTTGGCCCAGCGGGCGCGCTGCGCGGCGGCAATGGCGGCACGGGCGGCGGCGCTGAATTTCGGACGCTTGCGGGCCGGCTTTTCTGCAGCCGGGGCCTTGGTGGCAGTGGCGCTGCCGAGGGCGCGATTGATCGCGGACAGACGGCTTTCAAGTTTGGTTTTCTCCGCAAGCAATGCCGTGCGAAGCGTGACGTATTTTTTAAGTGAATCGAGTCTCATATCAATGTCAGCATAGCTTATAACCTGTGCTTTGAACAACAGTTATTTTTAAGGTTAGCCGGGCCTAACCTTGTCAGATGGAGTAAGTGCAAAGCGCCTTCATATACTGCGCCCGCTCGAAAGCCGCGGGCCCGGCGCAATACTTCTGGCTTAAGCTGCCTTTGATCTGTTGCACGGATTCGTAATCGTGTTCCTCCAGCCAGCGCGAAAGGTCGCTCTCGATCGCCGCGATCTGGGGAAAGCCATGGCGCAAGACCGTCGAACAAAGCATGGTTACGTCTGCGCCCGCCATCAGCATTTTCAATGCATCGGCCGCCCGGTGGATGCCGCTCGTCGCCGCCAGGCTGGCTTTGACCTTCCCATAAAGGATCGCCGTCCAGCGCAGTGGCAGGCGCATCGCCATCGGTGTGCTTAATAGGATGTTTGGTTTGACCTCCAGATCTTCCAGGTCGATATCCGGTTGATAAAAACGGTTGAACATCACCAGGCCGTCGGCACCCGCCTCGTCAAAACGCCTGGCCATGTTCGCAAAGTTGCTGAAGAACGGACTAACTTTCACCGCGATGGGAATCTTCACCTCCGACCGCACGGCGCGCAGGATATTAAGATAGTTTTCCTCGACCATTTCACCCGGCACGTCAAGGTCGGTCGGGATGCTGTAGATATTCAACTCCAGGGCATCAGCGCCCGCCTGCTGGATCTGCCGGGCAAACTCCGTCCAGGCACCGACCGACGAGCAATTCAAGCTCGCGATGATCGGAA
>Ga0210388_10001529_pt1 | contig 18155 bp, 16 predicted proteins | sample IncBWC19OmetaG_FD_155485 | JGI IMG/M metagenome (GOLD analysis project Ga0210388, IMG submission 155485) | Forest soil microbial communities from Barre Woods Harvard Forest LTER site, Petersham, Massachusetts, United States - Inc-BW-C-19-O ... | reverse complement strand
CCGGTTTTCCATGCTGGTATAGCAACAGCCCGAATATCGACATTCAGGTTTGGAACTATTATTTGGAGCAATCGGGGCTGAACAGCAACCCTACGCCGACGGTGATCAACGGCGATAGCAACATTCAGTGGATGGGTGCTGGCGTCGAGAGCGCGACGGGTGGTCCGACGCCGCCGGTTTGGACCGCAACGTCTTTTCAGCAGCTGGCAACCACCAAGGGCGGAAGGATGAGCGTCAGCTCATTCGACTTCAATCACGGGATCGCCGCCTATCCGAATGCATGCGCGTTCAATGATCTCAACCAGAACGGGAACCAGTGCACTCCGACCGATCAGTTTGGGCATCGCGGCCGCGTGGTCATGGGCTCGCCCATCGTCGAAACTGACACGCCGGTGAGTGTGGCTGCCAAGGCGCAGGTGTCCGCGCTGTTTCACGGGACGGAGCATTTAGCCACGACAGCGTGCAGCGGCGCATATGCGCCCACTGCGGGCATCAACGAGTGCAGCGGCTCGGCAGCAGTTACAAGCATGGCCACCACCAACCTGCCGATTCGGGACGTGGGTGTGACGATGAACGTCTACACCAACAGCAACATCATGACATTTGCATCTTATGTTGCCCCAACCACGGTATCGAACTATGGCATCGTGGCCAGCGGCTGGGCCGCTAACGTCGCGGGCACATCTGAAACCATGACGAGCGGGTGGCAGACGGTTACGTCCACGGTCTCGGTGCAAAATGGCTCGGCTAATGTGAGCTGCACGGGTGGTTCCAGTTGCTCGCTATTGCTCGCGAACCAGATGGTTGAGATCGCGGGCACTACCTGGTGCGCCATCAGCTCGTCGACGCCCACGTCGGCCGGGTTCGCGCTTGCAGCAAGCGGGTCCTGCGCAGGCGGCTATCCAGGCTCAACGGCCAGCGGCGTTGCGGTGGTGGGGACATGGGCCACGACGGTCGCGTCGCTTGGCGCGCAGGCTAACGTGGCTTTCGCCGCGGTTCCCAGTGATGAGACTGACGTTGAGTTTTCTATCGCGTTTGACGCGGCTCCAAACTTCACGGCGACGAACAACATCATGTCGGCGGTGCAGGGCGTGAAGGGAACCTTCGTCAAGTGGCACTATTACCCGATGAACTCGGCGTGCTCCACGCCCACCAATGGTTTCGTTGGTTGCTTCTGGCCCGAGCAAAACATTCCCTTGGCTCTGACCGTGAGCACGTTGACCATTACCAGCTCGTGCTCCGGCTGCCCAGGTACGGGGCCGCCCACGGCGACCTATTGGAATAATGGCGTCATCAGCGGGGCGATCCCCTTCACCGCCAACACCGCGAAGGCCTATGCCATCGATTACAAAACGGCTGTGCAGGCGGCAAACTTCGGATACGACGTGACCACGATCGACAACACGTCAAACCTGTACAACCTGGGAATCTACAACAATATCGCCGGGGTGTGCACGCTGGTGGCTCACATCGGACCCACGGCGGGCACGTCCTTTACCGGCGCGGCGACGGGCGAAAAGACACAACCTTTCGCCGAGGGCACGGTGACTTTCCCTGCCGGTCGCTATTACTTTGTCACCGACTCCGTTGTGGCAACTGCGCAGCTTGGCGGCGTCGCAACTCAGCAGCTTCCCGTTGCCAACGCCACGGTCGGAACGACCAGTGGCGCCGTCTTGCCCGGCACGATAACCTGCCCCACCGACACCTGGGCCATCTCGGCCGAGCCTAACATCGCAATCCGCTAAGGAGAATTTATGAAACGCATCTTCGCATTGCTCTCAATCCTCGCTCTGGCATCCGCCGGGCTAAGCGCTCAGACCATCACCGCATCGCCAACCGCCCCGGTGGCGGCAATCACCTGGACCGATGCAGCTGCTGCGGCCGCTGTCGCGCTCGATCCCACTACCGGCGTGCAGACGGCCGGCCCTGGCTACGCCACAGTCTGGATATGCACCGCGGCGGCAACATCTACCAGCACATGCCCCACCGGGACATGGGCCGCGGTCTCCGGCGGCACGGCAAATGGCTGTCCCGCGACGCTGGCATCGGGCGCATTCTGCTCGATCGCGCAGACCGCGGCGGCGGCCGCGTTCTACATGCCCGTGGCCTACAACACGACTTACAGCATGTTCATCGAGTTCACCTGGACAGGCAGTAATGGAGGTGCGCCGTCGTCGCCTTCCGCCATCTTTCAGATCGCAACCGGTGCAGCCCCGCAAGTGTCCCCTGCAGCGCCTGCTGCACCTGCCGTGACCATCAAGACCAGCGGCACCTACACCAACTAACCTTCCAACCCCGCCTCCGGAGTTCCTCTCATGAAGCTGAAGCTGCTCACACGGCTGCGCGGTGCGCTGGCCATGGCCGCTGTTGCGCTCGCAGCGGTGGCCATGGCTGCCGCGCAGGCGCCTTATGGCTATGTCACGGTCTCCGGGTTGAACATCCTGGATTCGACCGGCAACCCTGAAGCCAACGGCACCATCACTTTCGCGCCGGTCAATAACGCGGGCACGCCGATCGGCTACCGCGCCGGCGTGGGCTATGGTGCGGTGCTCACGGTTACCGTAACCTCGGGCTCGGGAAATTCCTGCACAGTGAACGCCGGCGGCTCGGGCTATCCTTCCGCGGTAAACGTGGTGCTGGCGGGCGGCGGCGGCACGGGCATGACGGTTGTCGCGACGGTTGTTGCGGGCTCGGTGACGGCCTGTTCCTTTGGATCTGACGGCAGCGGCTATGCGACCGCGCCAACGGCCCGCGTGGTGGGATACGGGCAAACGGTGATTACGCCGGTGCAGGCCAACATCGTGGCCGGCGCGTGGAGCATGCAGATCGCCGACACCGCGCTCACCTCGCCGCTGAATGTGTGCTTCGCCGTTGCTGCCGTCGACAACGTGAGTGGCGCGCAGCTGCTCGGCCCCGGTTATAGCTGCGTGCAGCCTGCCGGCAGCGGCGCGGCAGTCACCGGCGGCAGCGCCTGGTGCACTGCGTCCACTGTGCCCAACGGCGGCGCGTGCAACTTTGACGCGTATCCGCCTAACCTGGCCGCGCTGACAGTCACCACCACCGGGCCAGCAGGCCCCGCCGGCGTTGCAGGACCGACAGGACCAGCTGGGCCGCCGGGGAACTGCTCGAGCACCAACAACATCGCAAGCGGGTGCACCAGCGCCACTACCGCGCAGGGCGCGGCCACCGCGATAGTGAATGGCAACGTGGTAGAACCGCAGCAGGATCTGACGACAGAGCTCCCGGAAGAGAATGTGCTCGCCCTCGGCGCGGTGGGCAACAGCAGCACGGACGATACCGCCGCGATTCAATCCGCGTTCCCTGCAACCTGCGGCGCTCAGCATTTCGCGGTGTATATCCCCACCGCGCCGGGCGGCTCGTACAAGATCACCGCGCCCGTCGTTGTGAACCCTAACTGCACGCCGCGCATCGATTTCGACGGCCCGACTGCGGCGCTGGCTCAGGCCACCGCAAATCAGGACGCTCTGCAGATAAGCTGCGGCACTGCCGGCAACTGCAACACGAAGGGGTTTGTGCTGAACCGGCCGGCAGTCGTGTATACCGGGACTGGCACAACCAGCGGCGCCGGCATCCGCTTTACCGGCGTCGCGCCAGGGCTGTCTCCAACTCCGGTCTCCGTTCCGCCTGCGACTTGGAACGGCGACGTAGCCTCGACTTACGACGCTTACAGCAACGGGTTCAACCACGGCATTGAGATCGACGGTTGGGGCAACATCAAGTTTTATAACCCCGCCATCGGCGCCACGCCCACGGCCAGCGCAGCGCAGGCTATTTCGGCGGGCAGCTGCACCGGGGCAGGTTCAGGCAATTGCAGCGTCACCGTGACGAGCGCGGCTGGCTATACGACCGGGTCGAATCTCTATATCACCGGGGCCAGCCCCACCGCGCTGCCTAGCTTCTCTTCTAGCCCCAACCTGCTTGATTCGCCCTTCGGCCTGCTCTCGATCGGAGCCTTCGCGGGCGGAACAGTCACCGGCACAGTCGGGCAGACTTGCCTGGTAGGGAGCTTCATCAATCCCACCATAACCGGCGGCGCCGCGACCGTTACGTTGACAGCGAACGTGACGGGTGCTGCGCTCACCTTCGCAAACAGCAACTCGGTGACTGTGACGAATGCCGGCATCGCGCTGCAGGGCGGCGGCTCGGCAGGTACCCTTTCGAACGGCACCGCGAGCTGCACTGGCACTGTTTTTGCTTACGCGCCCACAATCGGCCAGATCCCGTTCATCGTCACGGGTGCGAGCGGGAATGTCATCACCTTCACTAACCCGCTGGTGACAACGGCGCTGACCTACGCGACCGGCGGCACTAATCTTCCCACGGCGCACGCCGCTTCGCCCGGCTCGCTGCTTTACATCACAGGCACGGCCACCAACGATGTTTATATCCAGGGCTTCAACGCTAACTGCGGCGGCGGCGTCCTTTCGGATGTGACCGCGGCGATCGAGTGGACGGCCGGCGGCAACAGTGCCGTGTTCGACGGCGGCGATTACGGCAACTGCGACTATCTGGTTTTAGGCCAGGTAGCTAATTCCGCGACGATTGGCTTTGGCGATGTGGAGCGCCAGGCGGGCAGATACCTCCAGGCCAACGGAGGCGGCCCATATAATGTGACGCTCCGCAATCCAGTCACTGCGGTGAGCGGGCCTGGCTCGCCGATCGTGAGCAATGGAGCAACCGGTACATTGAAGGGGCCGCATGGCTTCGGTGGCAGCACGGCGGCGATCACGGCCAACAACTGCTATCTCTGGACCTACACGGATGCTGGCGACGAATGCACTGAGACTACCTACGGGCAAACAAGCTCGGGCCAGAATCCCTTTGGCCCGATGAACTATCCGAGCGTCATTCCAACCTTTTCGAGCGCGGCGCGCGACTTCCTTTTCTGGGGCGCTGACCGCATGAGCGCGGCGACCGGCGACATTCTTTTCGTGTACCGCAACATCAGTGGCAGTCTGACTCTCGATCAGCTGCTCTTCGCAAACTCGCCTTTCATGTCCAACCCGACCATGACAGGCACGGCGACCATCGCCACGGCGAGCATCACTTCGGCGACGATCGCGACCCTTGCAGCCACGGGCGCGACGTTCGGAAGTTTGACTATCACAGGCGCCTGTTCCGGCTGCACCACCACGCCGAACGCGACCATGATCGCGCAGCTCAATGCGCCGGTGAACTGCACCAACTGCGGCGCTTCACCTGGAACTCAGGTCGCCTCGCTCACTATTCCGGCCGGCACGCTGGATGCAAATGGGCTGCTGCATTTTACCGTCTACCAGTCCGCCTGCGTGGCGTCCGCAACCCCTGATGCAGCGTGCACAGCGGCGAACACGGCCCCTTGCGAGCTTGATCTATTCATCTCGGCAACCAACACCGGAACCAGCTATCACCTTGCGTCTGCTGGCGGTACAACCGGCAAGGAAATCAACTTTGAAATCGACGTGCAGGCGCTGGGCGCGACTAACTCTGAAAATATCAATTTGACCAGCATTAACTATGCTTCTTCCGCCGTGGCTGGAGCGTTCGCCGTTCAGAACCCGGCCAACATTAACTTCGCCAACACGCAATATCTGAATATCTTTCTGGTCGATTCGACGACCGGAGATAGGTGTGTTGTGCCGCAGGCCAACATCAAGCACTGGGTCGGCTAGACCCGCTACTAAATTCAACCTTAACCCGCAACACGGGCGCGCTAAGTCGCGCTCAAGGAGAAACGCGTCATGAAGATCAACTGGAAAGCAGTTTTTTCGAACCCTGTATTTGTCGCAATATGGACGGCCGCGGCGGGGGCTATCAGTCCTCAACTTTACGGAATGGTTCAGAACGGCATGATCACTTGGGACTGGTCGAAGTGGCAGGCGATGCTGCTTACCGGCCTGGGCGCCGCATTCGTTGCGGTCCTGCATTTGTATCTTCCGTCGCCGGCGCCGACGTCCACTGTGGGGGCGCCGGCGCAGAAGCCGCTTGCTCTTCTGTTGTGCGTGGTACTGATCTTCGGCCTGTTCAGCTCCGGCTGCAGCGGCGTTACCGTGGCGCAGGACATCGTGAACTGGACGCCGGCGCTGCAGTCGGCCGTGGCCACCGTCGATACGGCTGCTTCGCTGCTCGCGCCGGTGGATGCGCCTATCTTTGCGGCGGCCACCGTTGGCTTCGATGCGCTCAGTAACCAGCTCGTCGCGCAGGCCAAGGCTTACCTGGCCAACCCTTCGCTGAGCTTATTGCAGCAGCTGCAGGCGCAGGTCATCACGTTTCAGCAATCGGTGAACGTGGGTCTGTTGAAGATCGCCGGCATCAAAGACGCGGCCAGCCAGCAGCACGCGCTTGCCGCGCTGAACGGCGTGGCGACGATCATCAACACCATCTTCGGCCTCATCGCCGGCATTAAGGGCAACACGGTTGCGGCCGCGGCCACGGCGAAGACGGTGTCGCTGAATGCCGTGATGCCGTATCTCGATCGGAAGCAGGCCGCCGAGCTGCTGGCTGCGCACTACCGCGAATCGGATGCGCAGGCGGATGCGCAGCTCGTGGCGGGACAGCAGCTGCTGGCGCAGGCCGGCTTCTAAAAGTGGTGAACGGGCAGCGGCAAAACCGTGAGCCCCGTTTACGAGTACGGAGAGGAAAGGAGGTCGCGGAGAATCGCCAGAGGCATTGAGCGCAGGGGCTTCGAGCTCGCGGCGCTTCGTGTTTCAGGCGCCAGGCCGCGTGAAAACCATGGACGGCATAGAAGTGAAAGTCGTCGCCGGCCGCGCGCCTGCGCCGGATCCGCCGAAGCCGCTCTCTGACTTCAATATCCAGATGATTCACTCCGGCCTTCTGAAGCCTGATGCGCCGGCCATCTTAAGTATGTCGCGCGAGATCCGTATGTGGCGCGGCGCTCCCAATCCCGATCTCATCTAGCCGCCTTCCACTGACCACTAACCTCCGTTTTAGGAGTCACCATGTCCACCATCACGCTCGGCGGCAACACGTACAACCTGATCGTGCCGCCCGCGTCTCCGGGCTTCAGCGATGTCGGCGTGTCGCTGATGGACGCGGTGGCCGTGGTGAGCTCGCCCTACACGCCATCGCAATCGCAAACGCAGCAGTGGCCGGGCGCGGATGCGTGGGGGCTGCAGCTCTCGCTGCCGAAGATGACGCCGCGTACGGCAGCGGCTTGGCGCGGGTTCCTGGGCGCGATGATCGGCATGCAGAATGTCATTCAAGTCGGCGACCCGCTGAATAAGCTGCCGCTGGGCGCGGCCAAGGGTGCGCCGGTTGCGGCGGCTACGGTGATCTCGCTGGCCCTGGGCGCGGGCGGCACCGGGTATACCTCTGCGCCTACGGTGGGTTTTACCGGTGGCGGCGGGACCGGCGCTTCGGCTACGGCTGTCCTAACGGGCGGCTCAGTGACCGGCTTTGCCGGCCTGGTCGGCGGCGAGGGTTTCACTTCGGCGCCAACCATCAGCTTTACCGGCGGCGGCGGCACGGGCGCAGCTGCGATCGCTCAGATCTCGAATGCGCCCTCATCCATCGTGCTCTATTCGCGCGGCTGGACGGCCAGCGTCTATCGCCAGCTCCTGAGCGGGGATTACATCCAGATCGGCAACCGGCTCTACATGGCCACCGGCGAAGTGGATGCGGACGCCAATGGCGACGCCGCGATCCCGATCTGGCCCAGCCTGCGCGAAACGCCGGCGGACGGCGCGGTGTTGAAGCTCACTAACTGCCAGGGCGTCTTCCGCTTGGCCTCGAACCTGCGCAAGTGGCATGCGGCCGTCGACCAGCTCGCCGAGATCAGCTTTCAGTTTTCGGAGGTTCGCTAAGTGCCGCGCGATATCTCAAGCCCGGTGCTGGCGGCGATTACGTCGAACCTGGTGCGGCCGGGACTGCTCGCGGACATTGAGTTTCACTCGCAGACGGTGCATTGCTGGAGCGGCCCATGTCCGGTCGCCTGGAACGGCAACACCTACACTGGCACGGGTTCCTTCGGCAAGATCGGAACCATCGCCGGCGGCACTACCGTATCTGCCTCGGGCACTTCGATCGCGCTCAGCGGTATTGACCCGGTGCTGATGGGTGAATGCCTGGCGGATATCCAGCTGGGCGCGCCCGTCACTCTCTGGCTCGCATGCTTCGATCAGAACCTCAACGTGCTGGGCACGCCGTATGCGCTGTTTGTGGGCACGGTCGACCAGCCGGTTCTGGATATTTCGCTCGAAGAGTTGGCTATCACGCTCAAGCTTGAGAACCGCCTCGTGAATCTGCAGCGCGCCACGCTGCGCCGCTACACCGCGAACGATCAAAACCTCTACTACCCCACCGACTGCGCCTTTAATTGGGTAGAAATCCTGAGCGACCAGGCGCTGCTGTTCGCGCCGTAACCACCCATGTTGAAGAAGAAGCCGAAGCGTGTATTGCCGCCTGATTATGGCGGCCGTCGCGGCCATCACGATTTCAGTAGCCCCGCGCACGCCTATGGAAATGTCAACCTGAAGATCAAGGTCGGGCCGTTCCTGAGCTAACCGATGCCGCCGATACGAGTGAGACACTGGGCCACGCGCGCCCTCGACGCCTTCCTGACGTCGCGCGCCAAAACTCCGTTCGCGTGGGGCGCGCACGACTGCGCGCTCTTCGCGGCGGATGGCATCGAGGCCATGACCGGCACGGATATTGCTGCTGACTTTCGCGGCGAATATTCCGACGAAGCCGGCGCGCTGGCCGCTATCAAAACCATCGCCGGCGGCGAAACTGTGGCCGATGCGGCCGCATGGTGCGCGGCCAAACACGGCATTCCGGAATGGCCGCGGCCACTCTTCGCCCAACGCGGGGATCTTGTGGTGTATGAAGATCCAACGACGAAGCGGCCGGTCAGCGGCCTCATTCATTTGAGCGGCCGCCACATTGTTGCCGCCGGGCCGAAGGGCCTGATGCGGATCTCGATCTCGCGCGTGTTGAGGGCGTGGCATGTCTAAGGCAATCGCGGGAGCGGGAATGCTGGCCGGCGCGGGCACGCTGGCGGCGCTGGCGTACTTTGATCCGGCCCTGCTGGCCTCGCCGTTTTACGACCAGGTGATGTATTCCCTGGCCGCGGGCGGGATTGCCATGGAGGCCGGCGCGATCGCCGATGCGCTGGTAGGCAACCGCGGCCAGAATGTGACCACGCGCATGGCTGCAGGGCTGCGCCAGGTGGTTTACGGCGTGCAGCGCGTGGGCGCGACGACCATCTATCAAAGCACCACTGGCGCCGGCGGCTCGGGCGGCAACTATATCTTCAACGCCATTGACATTGTGGCCGCACATACCATCGACGGCTATCAGAATCTCTATCTCGATGGCAACTGCGTTTATTGGTCGCAGACGCCCAGCCCGCGCGGCCGCCACGCCAACGTAGGCTGCGGCACGCTGACCACGCCGCCTACCTGCACTTACGTGCTGTCCGCCGGCGCAATCCTCTCGATCGGCGCAACCGGCGGCGCAGGCCTGGCTAACATCAAGCCGCAGGACGGGTATCGCGTGGTAATCACCGACCCTACCGGGAAAGGCGCGGTGGCCTGGGCGTACAACGCAGGCACTCCCACATCGCCGTCGTGGTCAGTGACTGTCGAAGCGGGCGGCTCGGGCTACACTGCGCCTACCATCGAGATCCAGGGAGCGTTTACCTTTGGAGGCTTCGCCGCGGCCGACCAGCAGGATCCCACGCTGCCCGGCTTCGGCCTGGGCTACGGCATCGGCCCCGGCGGCCAGCCTTACAACTTCGCCAACAAGGTCTACTGCGAGCCGCGCTTTGGCGACCAGGTGGCCGGCGATACCATGGCCGAGCTTACCTACAACGATCCCAACTGGGCCGGCACTGGCGGCCAGAGCCCGCAGGTGCTGGGCTGCGCTTATCTCTACGTGCAGCTCGGGTATGACACGGTGGATCTGCCCAACCTGGCGCAGACCGAGAAGCGCGTTACCGTGAACGGCAAAAACGATATCTACGACCCGCGCACCGGGGCAACGCGCTACACGCTCAACTGGGCCCTGCAGGTGGCCGACGTGCTGGGCAACACCGGCAACGGCCTCGAACCGTCGCTGGGCCTGGGCGACGGGCCTGTCAGCGCGTGGCCATCCGACGCGATCGACCAGTTGATTGCCGCGGCCAACGTGTGCGATGAATCGATCACGACTTCGCAGGGCGCAGAGCCGCAGTGGACGCAGAGCGTCCATTACGACACGGCCACCGGCCCCGGCGATGCGCTGAGGCTGATGATGCCGACGGCGGCGGGGAGGCTCTCGCGCATCGGCGGCGGCTGGTATATCTGGCCTGCATACTGGCAGGGGCCGAGCTTCGAGATGGATCAGTCGGCGTTGATCGGGCCAATCCAATGGACGCCCTACCGCAGCTTGAAGGATCTGTTCAACCGCGTCAACGGCACTTACGTCGCGCCCAACTATCCCTACTCGACGAAGACGACCGGCGGCATCCCCGGGCAGCTTTACGATCAGAACGGCTGGTACTACGGCACCATCGACAACCTGTGGCCGTTCGCGTTTCAGCCGACCAGCTTTCCGCAATACGCCGTCGACGTGCGCCATGGCTACGCAAGCGATGAGTACCTGATCGAGGATGGCGGCGCCCAGCTGCCTAAGGAGCTCACGCTGCGCGGCTGCCTCTCGGTAGTGCAGGCGCAGCGCGCTTCGAAGGTGGTGCTGCTGCGCAACCGCGCGCAAGGCTCAGGGTCATTTCCCATGAGCCTGGCGGCGTGGCAGATGCAGGAAACCGATGTGATGCAGTTCACCATTCCGGCGCTGGGCTGGAACGCTAAGATCCTGGAGATCGACCGCGTGGACTTCAGCTGCGAGCCGCTGAAGAAGGCCGACTCGGGCAGCGAAGAAGAAGATTCGCCAGTGCCGGCGCTCACGCTTGCGGTGAAGGTGATCGAAACCAGCTCGAGCATTTACGAATGGAGCGAAGACGAGGAGCTTACGCCCTACGACGTGCCTGCCGCGCCCAACCAGATCCCGTACACGCCGGCTGCGCCCACGTCGCTCACGGTGACCAGCGGCGCGGCCACGGCCGTCATCGGTGCGGACGGTGTGATAACGCCGCGGGCACTGCTGCAATGGACCGCTCCGGAGGATTCATCGGTCACCCAGATCGAGATCCAATATCAGCTTGTCGGCGCTTCGGTGTGGCAGCAGGCCAACCCCTCGACGGTAGATGTGGACCTTTTCGAGGCCTACGTCGGCCCGCTGGTCGCCGGGCAAACCTACAACTTCCAGGCCCGCAGTCTGCGGCCGAATGGCGCGGCCTCGACCTGGGTGGGCGCCAACGGCGAGCTTATCTCGATTACATTGTCGACATCAGTAACCAGCGGCCTCAGCGTGGCGCCGCCGGGCACGCTGGTAGCTTACGCGGTCTCAGGCGGCACGGCCGATATCGTGGTCAACCCATTTACGGCCGCGGTGGGCAACGTGACGGTGAGTTGCCTGCCGGCGGGGCCTTATACGCTCACCGGCCTGAACTGCGGCGAGGAGTACTTCGTCTACTACATCGATCCGGACTTTCTGGGCGGCGCCATCACACCGATCGCCACGCAGAACGAAGCCGACTTCCTCAACAAGCAGGGCTACTTCCTGATCGGCGCTGTCGATACGCCGGCAGCGGCCGCGGTTCTCTACCGGCCCAGCTCCTACGCGCAGAGCGGCAACATCGCCGTTGTCAACCCGGCGCTTGCTTACAGTGGCAATCCTACGACCTACGCCTCGGTGCTGGGAGAAGGTACGGGCACCCACGGCTCTCCGCCAGACACGGCTTACGGTTGCCAGATCACTTACAGCGGCTTCGGCACCGGCGTTACTTCGGGCTCGAAGACACTGACCGTGCTTGCCGGCACGACGGGGAACCTTACCAACTGCTCGCTCGATATTCAGGCCAGCCTGGACGGCGGATCCACCTGGACGAGCCTGCTTTCGACGACGAACACGGCGCTGGCTCAGGCCCCATACACGCTTACGGGCGGCGTGCCTAGCGGCCAGAACGTGGCTGACATCCAGGTACAGATCATCACCACCGGCTCGACGGCCGCCACCAGCAGCGAATCGGTGATGGTGGGCGAGATCTGCGACATCAACGTGCAGTGAGGCGGCGATGACAGCTTTCGATTTGATCGACTCGATCTTCTCGCACGTGCAGGCGGGTGTGCCGGGAAATGAGCGGCGCATCACCGAGCGGCAGCTCGATTACCTCGAGGAGCTGATCGGCGAGGACCCGGAGGGCGCGGCGTATGTGAGCGACGGGCCCGGCCGGAAGATCTGGAAGCCGAGCGGGCGCACGAAGTTTGTCATCATGCGCGACGGGCCGACGACTCATCGCTGTGTTCAGAAGCTATCTAACCTCGCGGCCAGCGGCACGGGCAGCTTGTTTTAGGAGCGATCTATGTGGATCTACCAGCAATCGACGGGCAACTTGACGGCGCCGGACGGAACGCTTGCCGGCGTAGGCTATAGCGGGAACGGGGCGGATCTGAATAACCCTGCGGGCCAGGGCGACGTCGGCCACGGGCCGATCCCGCAGGGCTTCTGGCTGATCGGCGAGTTCGGGCCCCACGTCATCCTGGGTCCGGAGTCCGCGCCGCTCTCGCCGGTTGAAGGCAATGACATGGACGGCCGCGACGGCGGGTTCTTCATCCATGGCGACAACGAGGAGATGAATCACACCGCGTCCGACGGCTGCATCATCCTGGGACCTGCGCTGAGAAAAGCGATCGCGGCCTCAGGCGACGTTGGCCTCAAGGTCATCGCCTAGCCTCGCTTGCGCGCCGGCGGCGGGGCCTCGCTCTTCACTGGCTTCTTTTGTTGCGTGTCGATGGTCATCGCGGCGGCGTACTTCACGCGGCGCCGATGATGCGCGTAGTACTCCATCATCTTCGCGGTGACGTGGCCGGCGATGGCGCGCACGGTCTCTGGTTCGACGTCGTTTTCGAGTAAACGGGTGATGCAGTGATGGCGCAGATCATGGGGGTTGAGGCGCGTAAAGCCGGTAGCCTGGCGCAGCTTATCCCAGCTATTGCGGAGAAACCAGCGGCTCGGCGGCCTGGTCGGATCCCAGTGGTTACGCTTGACGCGGCCGGGGAAAACGTAATGGTCCGGCTCACAACTGCCCAGCTTGAGGGCGCGTTTATAGCACTGTTCCACGGCCCACTTCGCCGTGGGGTTCAAAGCGATTTTGCGCGGCCGCGAATTGTTCTTGACCGAATCCTCGGGAATATATATCTCGGAGATGCCGTCGGCGGAGAGAAACAGGTGCTTCAGCCGGAGGCCGCGCAGCTCAATGCCGGCAGCGGTGGTGTTGTTGGTGATGGTGGCCACCCAATAAGCAAGCGCGGCCTCCGGGTGCTTCGCGGCCGTCTTCCATAGTTCGGCTTCGTCTTCCTCGGTGAGCACGTCGCGCGGGCTCCAGTTGGGCAGCGACAGCGGGAAGTAATACGGCTTGATGCGATGCCAGAGCCGGCAGTGAGTAAGCATCTGGCCGAGCACGCTGATTTCATGGTTGATGATCGAGTGGCCGGCTCGCTGCTGCCACGGTGCGGCGACGCCGGCAGTGGTGCGCAGCTGGTTGTGCAGGCGCGCAATCTGGTAGGCGCGGATGTGGCCCGGCGTGATGTCGTGCAGGCGCATGCCGGCAAAGAACTTTTCCAGGGCATCGAGATATCCCTGGGTCGTTTCATGGGTGCGCGGACGCAGAGAAGGGGACTGGCGGCGCAGCAGCATCCACGACTTTGCGGCGGCGTGAAAGGGCATGCCGGCGAGTTCGAGGTTATCGGCCACCAGGGCGTGGTTGGCGGCTTTGCAGGCCGGGCAATCCGCGTGATCGGCGGTGTGGTCCTGCGGATCGGGATCGAAGGGGCGCCGCAGTGAATCCGGCACCAGGGAAAGACCCATGGTTCGCTTGGCGGCGCGGATGAGTGCCTCGACTAAGTGGTCGAACTCTTCGGCGAACCCGTCAGTTTGTTCTTTGTGTGAAAGGAAGATGACACACCCCCGCGAGTCTTAGCAAATGTTTGGGAATTACGTACTTAACTCCCGACTCGAAAATAGTTTGAAAATCTCGCACTTTCCGCTTGACACATTACATGGTTGTGGTACTCTTAATACATCAGAGGCAACCAGCCTCCCGGAGACGGTCAAATGACTAAATGGTTCATGGAATACGCAGCCAACCCATTCAATCCAGCGACAACTGAAAAAGCAGCAACACTCGGCATTTCGCTCGGTTTCATCGCCCCGGTGATGAAGAGCGATTGGAGTGAAGGTTGCGCAGTTGTAGGCAACACTTTCGCAATCAAGGACACACTGAAAGCCAACGGCGCTCGCTGGAATGGCGCTGTGAAGGCTTGGACGTTCACCACTTACGCGGCCCTCGAAGCCGCAATCAATGCAGTCGAGGAGGCATAAATGAGCGGTCGTAGACGTATCGCCCGTACTGACGGACGCAGCCCTTCCCAGGCTGCTACAGAAAAGCGCCTCACGCCGTCCGACATCCGGCGGCGTGAAAGGCGCAAAGCCGAACGCAGCGTCCTAACTGAACAGGGCTTGCTACTCCGGCAGCAGGCAACATTTCGTTGCTTTGTTACTAACGATGTCATTCGCACAGAAGACGCGCCCAGGGCCGAAAGACGGGAGTACTCCTTGTTTGAGTCGCCAAACAGCCAGCAGGATTTAAACAAAGTGCTTTGCTGCCTCTCAATTGAGACTCCCGTTTCTTGGACTCGCAACAGGCTTGCATTTAGTGCGGGAAATATGGAGGCCATAGCGGCGGAACTTGTGACGAAAGGTTGGATTAAACTGTGAAGTTTTCTGCCGCATGGGACCTGTCCACCATCCCCGATGTTCTGATTCGAGCTGAATTCGGGCGGCGCATCAAGCCGCCCGCGCCGCGCGCCCGTGTTGTATTGCCATGCGTCCAATGTAATCACCCCCTCAGCGCACGCGAGCGCCGAAAACCTTGCCCCAAGTGTGGCGCCCGGCAACCACGGGAGTTAAAGATATAAGTCCCAAATGTTTAGAAAGCACATGTGGGGGAGGGACGAAACTAAAGTGTATGTGTACAGCAGCCACACGATAGGTGCATATCAGTGTAGCAGAAGGTACATTCGGGTGCCGCTATGCTGCTATTCATGGCCCCGAAAAAGTACCACCTCAGCCTCTACGCGCCGCAGCAGAAGCTCCTGGAAAGGCTCGCTGTCAAGTGGGGCCTGGATATCACCAACACCATGCGCCATTGCATAGCTCGGATCGCTGAGCAGGAGGGGATCACGGCCAGCGATGGAAAATTAACAGCGCCGGCGCGCCGCGCACCAAAATAGTTAACCACGGGAAACCCGCGCAGAATAACACTTCCGTGTGATTCGCCGGGTTTCATCCGGCTTTTCCACTTGACTTTAATATTTCAACGGAGCAGATTTGCTCAAGTTCCACGGATTTAAGAAGGCAGCCGTTTTACTGGGGTTTCTGGGCATCCGGCACCAGCCGGAAGAAGTTCAGGCACCGGCTTAGAAGGCCGGTGCTCTATCCAATTGAGCTACTCGCCCATGTTTCCTTATTGTAACTTCGAGTTGGGGCGGAGCGCATCGACAAATGCGTCCAGGGCGGCTTCAAGTGTCTGCGAGGCCTCGGCGGAAGTGGGGCCGCAGGCGGTCAAGTAAGCAGTGATTCCTGCGTCCACTAAATCCGGAGCAATCAGGGCGCGCCGGATGATGAGGTCCACGCGGCAGCTGCGCAGTGGAAGCGCATGCAAAAGCGCGCACCAGTTCTTGCAAACCGCAGCGGCCATGTGCGGATCGATCCATCGCTGATCGCTTTTTGGCAGCAGGTCGATGTAGCACCCCGCAGCGTGGGTGAAGCTGCCGGTTGGAGCATCTAATTCGTCCGCATCGAAGTCACCTGGCTTTAAGGCCGGCCAGAAATCGCACTTCGACGTCCATACCGGCGAGGTGTCGGAGTTAAGCCGCTCCAGCGCGAAAGCAACGCCGGGAAGCTGAGCGGCTTCCGGCAGACTGCGGACACGCGACCGCAGGTCTGGACCGCTCTGCGCAGTCCACCGCAGGTCAACGAACCCCGGCCAGCAGGCATCGATGACCGGCGCATTGCCGCCGATCTCAATCTCCCAATCAGCTTCCATGCGGCTTCCCCGCCACAGCCTGCAAGAAACGAATGACGGTCGCCTCTGCCCAGTGAATCTCGTTCCCAGGATCGCGCGAAAGGTACGCGCAGTGGCCTCCATGCCGCGTCTCAACAAAGGTGATTTGTGGATTGGCAAGCAGTTTGGCGCGGGTCTCCTGCAATAGGCGGATGAAGGGATCATCCAATGCTTGAAGAATGAACGTTGGAATGCTGATCCGATCCACCACGCGGGCGCTGGCGGCGCGATAGTAGTAGTCGTCGGCGTCGCGAAAACCACAGTAGCGTGAGACGATTTTGTGATCGAACTCTCGAACCGAGCGAACCGCGCCTATTTCCGTGGGCGCCACATAAGTGGCCGGAAATAACTCCCGTTTCCGCGCGTAGCGCGCCCTCAGGCCGCGCAGAAAGCTCCATTCATAAGCACGGTTCAACGGTTCATGCAGCGCATCGGAGCCAACTGCCAGGTCGATTGCCGGACAGACCGCGGCCACCGCGCAAAGAGGCGGCTGATTGCCCCATTCTCCGGCTAGTTTGAGCACCATGTTGCCGCCCATGGAGTATCCCACCAGCGCCACGCGCTCGAGCGAGAATTGCGCGGCAAAATGGCGCACCACGGCGCCCACGTCTCCCGAAAGCCCGGAATGGTAGAGCGTGGGAGTAAGGTCGTCGGTGCCACCGCAGTTGCGCATGTTCATGCGGATTGCGTTGAAGCCGGCGTCCCAGGCCCGGGCGGTGATGCCTTTCATGTAGCGGGAGTCAGAGGAGCCTTCGAGGCCGTGGACCAGCACTACCGTAAGCCGCCTGGAGCGCTCCGGTTCGGCCTGCCAGTGGCAATGGCACAACACGCGGCTGCCGTCGGCCGGGTCTACTTCGATGGTTTCAGCCACGCCGTCGACGCGAAACGGTGGACGGGGCAAGTAATTGCCCACAATCGTCTGCAGGTGGCCGTTACTTAGGCCGCGGTAGGGCTCAAAATGCGTGAGCCATTTCGGAAACCCGGCAGGCTTAAAGTCAACTGCTTTGTTTTCCTGGGATTCTGGATTCACGGAGAATCGGCAATTCGGCCAGCGTTACTCATGGAACCCCCTGCGGTCCCTGCCAGTTGGGGCGGCTAGTGGGGATCGAACCCACGACATCCTGAGCCACAGTCAGGCGTTCTGCCGCTGAACTATAGCCGCCATGCACCCTTTCGATTGTAGCATCGAACGAGGCCGCTCGAAGCTCAGCATCCTGGCGCGAAGGTGCCTCGTAGCACCGCGGATGAGCCCCTCGCAGCAGCGACAGAGCGGTCCGAATCCGATTCACGATACAATCAAAAAGGAACGTCGGGGCGTAGCGCAGCCTGGTAGCGCATCTGCTTTGGGAGCAGAGGGTCGGGGGTTCGAATCCCTCCGCCCCGACCAGCATAAACTATTGATATTAAAAGCGATATTGAACATTTCAGCCACGCATCTGCTTTTTTCTGCTACATTCGTGTGTCGATTTTGTAGCGGTCGGCGCCTCCGAGATAAATCTCTGGAATTACAAACTGACTTTCCGCTGTCCAATTCGTTGATACTCCTCTCGAGTTTCTTGTATTGCGTTTCAGAACACTATCCAGTGCGAACCCCCAAAAACCTTCCGCATGGATTACGGGAAGCGATATAGTGAGGCAACGCAATTTCAGTCTTGAGGACATCAACCTGCCGAGTTCGACGGTCCTTCTCAGTGGCGGCTTAGACTCAAGCGCGTGTCTCCAGTTCCTTCTGGATCGGCACCATGATGTTTCCGCTCTTTACGTCGAATACGGCCAGGCAGCCGCAGAACGCGTGGAGCTTCACATACGATACTCTCAACCGGCTGGCAACGGCCAACGCCACTTGGCCGGATAGCTCGTAACAGTACGCCTGCTGGAACTACGACGACTTCGGCAATCGCGTGCAGCAGGAAATGTCATCGGCCGCGTTCACCTCCGGCTCAGGCGGTCCAACGGCCTGTACAGCGCAATC
>Ga0210388_10001528_pt1 | contig 18161 bp, 17 predicted proteins | sample IncBWC19OmetaG_FD_155485 | JGI IMG/M metagenome (GOLD analysis project Ga0210388, IMG submission 155485) | Forest soil microbial communities from Barre Woods Harvard Forest LTER site, Petersham, Massachusetts, United States - Inc-BW-C-19-O ... | reverse complement strand
CGGCCGCCGGGACCTGCGGCGAGTCCACCCGCCGTGCTATACGTCAACACCGGTGCGGCTGCGCGGGCGGTGTCGATTTCCAGCTTCCTTACGCAGGCCGTGCCGGGCCGCTACTTTCAGATCGCGGTTCAGCAGGAGCGCGTCGAATTGCCGCGGTTCCGACGCTTCGGCACCGAGGCCGTCTTCACCGACGGCTGGGGACTGTATGCCGCCTTGCAGGGCGAGCAGTTGGGTCTGTACTCTGACGAGGCAGAGAAACTGGATGCTGCAGCGGCGGAAATGCGCTGCGCGGTCGCCTTGGTGATCGACACGGGCTTGCATGCGAAGGGCTGGACGCGGACTCAAGCACTTGATTATCTTCATGCGCATTTGGCCGTCGATGATGGCGACGCCCAAGCCTTGATCGACTGGTATGCCGCGAATCCGGCGGATGCGCTGGCGTGCAAGATGGGCGAGATCAGGTTTCAGGCGTTGCGGGTGCGCGCGCAACAGCAGTTGGCGGGGCGCTTCGACATTCGCGGCTTTCATACCGAGATTCTCAAGGACGGCGCAATGCCTCTGGACATACTCGAGGCCAAGATGATCGTTTGGATGGACGGATTGAAATGACGACTTTGCAACTCAGCAACCGCCAGGCGGCAATCTTATTCGAACACAATGTGTTCGCGGGAGTCAGACCAACCAGTGCGCCTTTCATTGTTAATAGCATTGCTGTTCGCCGCCCACATGGCTTGCGCCGCGACCATCGCGCAAGATGCCGCGCAGCACGGCGATATCGAGGTGCGGGTCTCGCTGGATCCCGCCGAGCAGAGCGGCAATGCCTCTGCGACGGTGAGGATTCATGCGCGCCGCGAAGTCGTGTGGTCGCTGATTACCAGCTGCCCCGAATCCGTGGCCCTGGTTCCGGGCCTCACCGCTTGCGAAGTGTTGGAAACCGCGCCGGACAATTCATGGCAACGAATTCGCCACGTCATGAATTACTCCTGGTTCGTGCCCAAGGTGAGCTACGAAATACGCGCCGCGTACGACCCACCCACGCGGGTTTCGATCGAACGCATCTCCGGGGACCTGCGCATCCTGCGAGGATCCTGGGTCTTGCACAGCGATGGCGACTACACGGTCGCGCATTACACGGTGGACCTGGCACCCGGGTTTTGGGTGCCGCAATGGATCGTGCGCTCGGCCTTGCGCCACGATCTGCCAAAAATGCTCCGTGCGCTTCGCTCCCGTGCTGAGATCGTGCAACGCCAGAATCCCTGATCGCAGCAGCGCGGCGCTGCGGGCCTGGCTCGTGGCCGGAATCGCGGGTCTGGTGCTGGGCGCATGCGAGCGTCAGCCGCAAGCGCCGCCGCCGCGCGTCAAACAAGTATTTCATTTGAATCCCTACGAAAAGGACTTCGGCTACTCGCAAGCCGTCCTGATAGACAAAACGCTGTATATTTCGGGCTCGGTGGCCGCGGATCAGAACGGCCGGCTGGTATCGCCCGGCGATATGGCAGGACAGATGCGCGCCGCTTATTCCAATATACGCCGCACGCTTGCCGCGCACGGGGCCGGCTTCGAAGAAGTGGTCAAGGAAACGATATATACGACGGATATGGACGCATTGCTAAAAGCCTCGGATTTGCGCTTCGAGTATTACAACAAGGAGCGATTGCCGACCACCTCGTGGGTGCAGGTGCAGCGTCTGGTCGATTCCGGATTCCTCGTGCAAATCGAAGTCATCGCCGAGCTGCCGTAGAGCGGAATCGAGGATTCGTTGCGTAACATGGTGGATAAGAATTTCGAGCGCCGCCTCGCGGGCCTCATAAATTCGGGGGAACGGGCGGTATTGCGCGGCGGGCGCAAAGGCGTCGAAAAGGAGTCTTTGCGCGTCTCGCCCGACGGTCACATCGCGCAGACGCGCCACCCGGAAAGCCTGGGCGCGCCGCTCACCAACGAAAACATCACCACGGATTTCTCCGAGTCACTGATCGAACTGGTCACTCCGCCATTCGGCGAGACCTGGGAACTGCTGCAATATCTTTGCGACATTCATCAATTCGTCTATCGCCACCTGCACGATGAGTTGCTGTGGGCGACGAGCATGCCCTGCGCCCTCAAAGGCGATGCGAGCATACCGCTGGCGCAATTCGGGGCTTCCAACGTCGGGCGCATGAAGACCGTTTATCGGCATGGCTTGGGACTGCGCTACGGGCGCATCATGCAGGCGATTTCCGGAGTGCATTTCAATTACTCCTTCAGCTCGAAATTGTGGAGCGTGTTGCAGGAGGTCAATCAGTCCAAACAACAGGGCCGGGATTTCGTCTCCGATCAATACTTCGGCGTGCTGCGCAATTACCGCCGCTACGGCTGGCTGGTTCTGTACTTGTTCGGCACGTCTCCGGCTGTATCGAACAGCTTCTTTGCCGGCCGGGAAAACACCCTGCCCGTGCTCGATGGCGATACCGTCTATGAACCCTACGGCACGTCGCTGCGCATGAGCGACATCGGCTATCGCAATAAGAATCAATCGACCTTGAGCGTATCCGTCAACAGTTTGGACGAATACGTGCGCGACTTGTCCCGGGCGATCGGTACACCGTATCCGCCGTACGAGAAGCTCGGCGTCAAGGTTGACGGCGTGTATCAGCAGCTCAATGCCAACATTCTGCAGATCGAGAACGAGTACTACAGTTTCATACGCCCCAAGCGAATAGCGCGCTCGGGCGAACGGCCGACCAAGGCGCTGCATCGGGCCGGGGTGGAATACATCGAGGTCCGCGCACTGGACGTCAGCGCGTTCGATCCGGTCGGCGTCAATCAAAACAAGCTGCGGTTTCTGGAAGCCTTTGTCGCCCTGTGCCTGCTGCGGGAAAGCGCGCCGATCAGCCGCGGTGAACAACAGGCCCTGGACGCCAATCATCTGCTGGTTGCGCGGCGCGGGCGCGAGCCGAACCTCAAGCTTAACCGGGAGGGGCGCGACGTCCCCATGACCCAGTGGGCTGGTGAACTGCTCGATGGGATGCAAGGCCTGTGCGAGATGCTCGATCACGGCGAATCCGAGCGTCCGTATACACTGGCCTTGGAGCAGCAGCGCGCCAAAATCGACGATGTGGAGCGGACCCCGTCTGCGCGGCTGCTCGCCGAAATGCGCCAAACCGGCGAATCCTTCTTTCAGCTTGCCCTGCGAATGTCGAATCTGCACAAGGACTACTTTCTCGGGCTTTATCCGCCCAACGAAAGCCGACTGTCCGAATTCGCGGCGCAGGCCAAAGAATCGCACCGGGCGCAGCATGATATTGAGGCCAAGGACGATACCGACTTCGACACCTACCTCAAGCGCTACTTGGCCGATTGAGCCTGTTATTTGACATAATGCGACTGACGCGGCCCGCGTTGCCCGCCAGCGCCCGCGTTGCCCGCCAAATAGTGCCCTAGGTCATTGAGTACTTGAGCCTACGCCGGTACGGTGATGCCAATGAGCGCGGCCCATGGAATTCCCAACGAGGATTTGCCCGACTCGCCCCATGCGCGGCAGCTGCGGGCGGGATTTCCCTGGCTGACTTTCGGTGCGGATCTCGAGGCGGATTTCAGACACAAAAACTTCGATGAGAACCTGCACCACACCCGCGTGAATTTGTGCCTGGCGATCCTCTTCACCATCGCATTTTCGGCGATGGACTCCACGGTGCTCGGTCCGGAACTCAATCGAATCCCGAGCATGATCCGCATGCTGGTGATCGTTCCGGTGATGCTCATCGGGTTCGCGGCGAGCTTTTCCGCGCAGCGCCAGCGGATCTGTACGCCGGTCATGATCGTCGCCCTGACTATCGTTGGCTTGAGCGGAGCCGCGGTGCAGATCGTCGCTTCATTGGGCGGGATTACGACCTTGTTTCCCAGCTTGATGATAACCATCCTGTTCATCTATCTTCTGGGCGGCTTGATCTTCTATCATGCCGTCGCCGCCAATGTGTTCGTGATGTTCATGTATCTTGCGGTGGGCACGGCGCTGATGCTGCCCGGCCGTGAATTCAGCCATGACGCACTCGCGGTACTCGGCACCAATCTGTTCGGCGCATCGGTGGCCTACATGCACGAGAAGACCAGCCGCAAGCGCTTTCTCGAAGCGTGCCTGCTGCGCGAGATGGTGGCGCGCGACGGGCTGACAGGCATCCAGAACCGGCGCATGTTCGATCAGCACATAGCGCGGGCCTGGCAACAGGCGGTGCGCGAGGAAAAGCGCATCGCGGTGCTGCTCGCGGACATCGATTGCTTCAAGGACTACAATGATCATTATGGCCACCAAGCGGGCGACGAATGCCTGCGCGCCGTCGCGGTGTCGCTCAGCCAGTGCGCGCGCCGGCCCCTTGACTTCGTGGCGCGCTACGGCGGCGAGGAGTTCGCGATCGTGTTGTATCAGGCCAGCCATGAATACGTCGCCGAGGTGCTGACGCGCATTCAGCGTTCAATAGCCGAATTGAACATTCCGCATGACGCTTCCCGAGTCGCAAGCCGGCTGACGGTGAGCATCGGCGCCGCCTTTGTGCTGCCGGCGGCCAACCGCACACTCGAAGGATTGATCCAACTGGCCGACGAGGCCCTGTACAGCGCCAAGGAAGAGGGCAGAAATCGCGTCATCGTCATGGAGGCCGAATACCACACCATGACGACCGGCCGCTTCGAGAAGCGCCGCAGCCAGGTCGACGCCTAAGGTCAGCGATAGATTGCGATCTGCGGTTCCTCGCCGGCTCTTCTGCTGGCGCGAAACATGCCCTCGGAATTGAATTCCATGGCGATTTCGCCGCGCGGGTCGATTGCAATCACGCCCCCCTCGCCGCGCAGCGCGGGCAGTTCCTCGAGGACGACTTCGCGAACCGCTTCGCCGAGGCTGCGCCCGCCGAAGCGCACACGTGAGCAGATGTCATGCGCGACCGCGGCGCGAATGAACACCTCGCCGTGTCCGGTGGCCGACACGGCGCATGAACGGTCATCGGCATAGGTGCCGGCGCCGATGATGGGTGAGTCGCCGATGCGTTGATAGCGCTTGCCGGTCATGCCGCCGGTGGAGGTGGCGGCGGCAAGCCGGCCCGCGGCGTCGAGCGCGACGGCTCCCACTGTGCCCAAGTGCGAAATGGTCAGCGCCGAAAGTCCGGCATCGCCGCCGCGGATGCGCTCCAGTTGTTTCCAGCGCTCCGGAGTATGAAAGTAGCTCTGCGGCACGAACGAAAAGCCGCGGCTCAAGGCGAATTCCTCCGCGCCTGCGCCCGCCAGCATGACGTTCTCCGATTGCTCCATGACCGCGCGCGCGAGCTTTATCGGATTTTTGATTCGCGTGAGGCAGCAAACCGCTCCGGCCTTGAGATCCTTGCCGTCCATGATCGCGGCATCCAATTCATTGCGGCCCTCGAGCGTGAACACGGCGCCATGCCCCGCGTTGAACAAGGGATTGTCCTCGAGCAGAATCACCGCCTGGGTCACCGCATCCAGGCTCGTCCCACCGGCGTGCAGCACGGCGAAACCGGCGTCGATCGCCTCCTGCAAGCCGGCGCGATACTTCACTTCCGCCTCGCGCCCCATTTCGGCGCGCGGCAGGGTGCCCGCACCGCCGTGAATTGCCACACCGAACATCGCCTGGATTGCTCCTTGCCGCTGCGGAACCGTTACTTCGAGCCCGTCAAGCATCAGCCCCGCCGGGTTCCTGCATATCTTATGTGCCTGGCCGGGGCAATCGTAATAGTATTGCGTTGACGGCCCAACGTTGACCGGAGTCTATAATGAAATTGATCACCGCCATCATCAAACCCTTCAAGCTGGACGACGTACGCGCCGCCCTTTCGGAAATCGGCGTCTCGGGCATGACAGTCACCGAAGTCAAGGGATTCGGGCGACAGCGCGGCCATACCGAGCTGTATCGCGGCGCTGAGTACGTAGTCGACTTTGTGCCGAAGACCCGGATCGAGGTCGCCGTCAAGAATGAGCTCGTCGATCAGGTGATGGAAGCCATAGTGGGAGCCTCAAAAACCGGCAAGGTGGGCGATGGCAAGATTTTCGTCACAGATATCCTACGTGTATTGCGCATCCGCACCGGCGAGAGCGACAACGCCGCTTTGTAGTCTGTTTGCCGGATGAGGCTATCCGACGGCGGACGGCTGATCGCATTCACCCTCCTCAGCGCGTCGATCGCGCAGCCGGGATTTGCGGCAAAGTTCAACGACCTGGAGCACACCCGCATCGATTACCCGCGACCGGCGGATTTGCCGAGCGACGCGGCCATGGAAGCGGCGGGAGCCGTCATCGGCAAGATCGACATCGACGTTCGCAACATATTCGACGAAAGCGACCAGCGCGAGACCAACAAGCTGTACCGCCTCGCGGATCGTCTGCACATCCGCACCAAGCCGTCGACCATTCGGGCGCAGCTGCTGTTCAAAAGCGGCGAAAAATACCAGGCGCGCAAGCTGGCGGAAACCGAACGCGCGTTGCGTCTGCTGACCTTCATCTACGACGCGCGCGTCGTCCCCGTGCGCTACGCCGACGGCAAAGTCGAAATCAAGGTCATTACCAAGGATGTCTGGACCTTGAGTCCGGGCATCTCCTTCGGCCGTTCGGGCGGCACCAACTCCACCAAGTTCAATCTGGAGGAAGAGAACTTCCTGGGCTGGGGAAAGACGGTGCAAGTCTCGCGTGGCAGCACCGTCGATCGCACCACCGATACCGTGGCGTTTTCCGACCCGAATGTGTTCGGATCGCACTGGACGTCGTTGGTCGCCTACTCCGATTCCAGCGACGGCTCGCAGCGCTCGGCGCTCATCCAGCAGCCCTTCTATTCGCTGGATACCACCTGGAGCGCGAAAATCCTGGGATTGAGTTTCGATCGCACCATCTCCCGCTACAACCTGGGCAACATCGTCGATCAATTCAACGACAACCAAAACTCATACGAATTGAGCGGCGGACTCTCCAACGGCTACATAGACGGTTGGACCAGGCGCTGGACCTTCGGCATGCGCTACGACCGCAACATTTTCCTGCCGACGCCGGGGACCTCGACGCCGACGCCGCCGAGCCTGCTGCCGCCCGACAGAACCCTGTCCTATCCCTTCGTCGGCTACGACATGCTTCAGGACAAGTACAAAAAAGTCGGCGATGAAAACGAGATCGGTCGCACCGAGGATCTGTATTTCGGCAGCGAGATCAGCGGCGAAATCGGCTACTCGGACAGTGCATTCGGCGCCAACCACGACGCGGTGATGCTGGCCGCCAAGGCGCTGCGCGGACTGGAGTTGCCCGCGGAGCAGCAGCTGTTCTTGACCAGCGATTTCTCCTCACGCCTGGAACAAGGGCACGCGCGCAATCTGATCGCCGATGCCGCCGCCAAGTACTATTGGCGCTGGCACGAGAACTGGCTGCTGTACGCGGGGCTCTCGGGGACCACCACCTATATGCTCGATCCCGACATGCAGCTTCTGCACGGCGGCGACAACGGTCTGCGCGGTTATCCACTGCGCTTCGAGTCGGGCACCTCGCGCGCGCTGTTGACGGTGGAACAGAGATTTTTCACCGACTGGTATCCTTATCGCTTGGTAAGGGTCGGGGGCGCCATTTTCACGGATGTCGGGCGTACCTGGGGCAGCGGCGTCGTCGGCAACAGTGATCCGGGGCTGCTCAAGGACGTGGGCTTCGGATTACGGATCGGCAATACGCGTTCCGGCCTCGGCAACGTGCTGCACATCGATCTTGCTTTCCCGGTCAGCGATATTGCCGGGATCAAGCGGGTGCAGTTCCTGGTGCAGACGATGCAGAGCTTTTAGCTTTGCGCGCTCTTGCGCCGCCGCGAGAACAGCCACAGAAAGCCGATGCACACGGCGAAATTCAGCACCCACCACCATAGCTGCCGGGCGCTGCTGCTCTTGTCGTCCGCCTGACCGCCCGCGGCGGCGATCTCGAGAGTGCCTTTGAGATTCTCATGCGCGGCGCCCTGGTTGATCTGAAACTCGACCGCCGCGGCGCCCGGCAGCGCCAGATCCTTGGTCTGCAGCGTATAGCTGCCATCGGTTTCGGCGGTGGTGGCATGCGCCGCGCCGCGCAACACCACCGTCATTACCGCATCGCGCACCGGGGCATTGTCGAGCAAACGGCTGAGGTGAATGATCATCTTGTCGTCGCGAACCACAGCCACCGCCACTAAATCGTCCGAGCGCGCCTCCACTCTCGGCAAAGCTGCAGCGGCACCCGTGACCGCGGCGGCGGGCTTGCTCGCGCCGTACAGGGTCGCTACGGCCGCCGCCAGCACGGCCAGCGCGAATGAAAAACGCGCGGAATCTCGGCTTTTCACAGCAGAAAACCCGCCGCGCCCATTGCAGTGCCGGCAATGCTCGAGAGCACGCCGAAGGCCGGAAAGAACGCTTTGCGCGCCAAGAAATACAATGAACAGAGCACCAGGCCGAGTTCCAGCAGCCCTTCGCCGATGTCGAAGCGCAGCGCGCGCCGCTCCTCGGTCTTGGTGTCCTCGTCCTTGGCGCGTGCATCATCCTGAATCCGTTCTGCGTCTGCCGCGTACTTGGCGCGTGCGGCCTCGAGCTTGCGTGCCGGCGCCTCGGTTTTGGCAGAATCCGAACTCAAGGTGGTAAGCAACGCCAGCGCCACTTCGCTGGTGTTCTCGCGGATCTTCTTGGCTTGATAGTAGGTCCATTGATCGTTCGATTCGGTGCGGTGAATCACCGCTTGGGTGTGCGCACGGTGCGAGGCAATGGTGACCACCGACAATAGAATGCCGACGACTCCTACCAGGATTCCGACGCGACGGGTGTCGGGATCCGCGGCGTGATGCGGCGAGACTTCGATTTCAGGCATGACTTTTGAATATCCTCAGAACTTAAGAATCCGATCATTTGACGGCATGCAGCCGCGGGTTGGCGCGCGAGATGCCGAGCACCCCGCTGCGCACCACTTCGATGATCTCGCCGAATGCGCCGATATTGGCGATGAACTCGCCGATTTCCGTCTCGGTGCTGGTGAGCTCGACGATGTAGCTCGAAGGATTGGTCGACAATACTTTGCCGCCGACCCGGCCGAGCAGCGCGGCTACGGTTTGGACGTGCTCGGCCGTGATCCGCAGCTTGATGAGCAGCAACTCGCGCGCGATGGTGTCGCCGCCGGTCATGTCTTCGACCGCGACAACATCGACCAGCTTCAGCAGCTGCGCATTGATTTGCGCGATGACGTGATCCGAGCCCACGGTCACCAGCGTGACTCGTGAAACCGTGGGGTCATTCGTGGCGGCCACCGACAACGATTCGATGTTGTATCCCCGGGCGGAAATCAGGCCGGCGACGCGAGTCAATGCGCCGGCTTCATTTTGCAGGAGTATGGCGATCAGATGGCGCATTCGCGAAGGATACGGGGGCTCACACTTGGGCGCCAGAGCGGGAACTGCTAGTCTTTCTTGGGTGAAGGACCGTTACGACCTTAAGAATCAAACCGCGCATCCACTGGCGGGCCGCACCATGACCGGCGCGGACATGCTCGTCCAGGTATTGGCCGACGAGGGCGTCGAGACCATCTTCGGCTACAGCGGCGGCGCGATATTGCCGATCTACGACGCCGTGTTTCGCTACAACCTCGAACACGATTCCGCAATGCCGTTGATCGTGCCGGCCAACGAACAGGGCGCGGGGTTCATGGCGGCAGGATATGCGCGCGCCAGCGGCAGGGTCGGGGTGGCGCTGGTCACCTCCGGTCCGGGCGCCACCAACACCGTCACTCCGGTGCGCGACAGCATGGCGGACTCGGTGCCCATTGTGGTGATTTGCGGTCAAGTGCCGACCACGGCAATCGGCACCGATGCATTCCAGGAGGCGCCGGTGCCGAGCATCATGGGAGCGGTGGCCAAGCACGTCTTCTTGATCACCGATCCCGCCAAGTTGGAGGCCACGGTGCGCACCGCATTCGAGATCGCGCGCACCGGCCGGCCGGGCCCCGTGGTTCTCGATGTACCAAAGGACGTGCAGAACTGGCAGGGCGTGTTTCGTGGATCGGGAAGCTTGCCGGTCCCGGGTTACCGGCAGCGGATGAACCGCTTGACGGCAGCCAAATTGCCCGAGGCCGCATGCGCCGATTTCTTCGCGGCGCTGGGAAAATCGCACCGGCCGATGATTTACGCCGGCGGCGGCGTGATCAACGGCGGCGCGGCACAGGAACTGCGCGAATTTTCCACAGAGTTTCAGATTCCGGTGGTCACCACCCTGATGGGAATCGGTGCCGTCGACACCACGCATCCTTTGTCGATGCGCATGCTGGGCATGCATGGCACCGCCTTTGCCAACTACGCGGTCGATGATTGCGACTGCTTGCTGGCGCTCGGCGCGCGCTTCGACGATCGCGTCGCCGGCAACCCTGCCAAATTCGCCGGCAAGGCGAAGTTCATTGCGCATTTCGACATCGATGCGTCGGAAATCGGCAAGGTCAAGCGCGTCGATTGGAGTCATGTGGGCATGATGTCGGAGGCGCTGCGCGCCTTGCTCGAGTTCGGCCGGCGCAGCGGCTTCAATCGCGATTGGTCGCAGTGGCATCGGCACTGCGACGCGCTGCGCGTGAAGTACGCGATGAATTACGCCCGCGACAGCGAGTTCATTCAGCCCTACTACGTCATCGAGGAAATCAATCGGCTCACCAAGGGCGAGGCCGTCATCACCACCGGGGTCGGGCAGCATCAGATGTGGGCGGCGCAGTACTTCGACTTCCGCAGTCCGCGGCTGTGGCTGACCTCGGGCAGCATGGGCACCATGGGCTTCGGATTGCCGGCGGCGGTCGGCGCGCAGTTCGCGCAGCGCAATCGTCTGGTCATTGATATCGACGGCGATGCCAGCATTCGCATGAATATCGGCGAGCTGGAAACGGTCACCACTTACGATTTGCCGATCAAGGTGATCGTGCTCAATAACTTCGGCGACGGCATGGTCAAGCAATGGCAGAAGCTTTTTCACAAGGGCCGCCTGAGCGCCAGCGACAAGAGCCTGCATACCAAGGATTTCGTCAAGGCGGCGATGGCGGACGGGTTCAAATATGCCGCGCGGCTCGATCAGAAAGCGGACGTGCCGCGCGTCATCGAAGAGTTCATCCGTTTCAAGGGACCGGCCTTTCTCGAGGTCATGATCGATCGTGACGCCGGCGTCTATCCCATGGTGGGTCCGGGGCAGGGCTACAATGAGATGATCACGGGCGAGCACATCCCGTCGCGGACGCAGGTCGAGATCAAGCCTCCGGACGCCTCCGAAATGTTCTGAGTCCCTTCCGTGGCTACCACTGGCCGACATTCGGCATGGTGGTCCAGGGCTCCGCAGGGGGCAGCGCCGCCCCTTTCTGCAGCAACTCGATCGACACCCGGTCCGGCGACCGCACGAACGCCATCCGGCCGTCGCGCGGCGGCCGATTGATCGTGACGCCATGTTCCATCAGGCGCCGACAGGTGGTGTAAATATTGTCGACCGCGTAAGCCAGATGCCCGAAGTTGCGGCCGCCGGAATATTCTTCCGGGTCCCAATTGTGCGTCAGTTCGACCTGTGCGTCTTCATCGCCCGGCGCCGCCAGAAACACCAGCGTGTAGCGGCCCTGGGTGTAGTCCTTGCGCGACAATTCTCGAAGGCCGAGCGCGTCGCGATAAAAGCGCAGCGATTGCTCAATGTCCGTTACCCGGACCATGGTATGCAGATATTTCATGGGATCTCCTCGGGGTTTGCGCGAATCTGGAGGAAGCACTGCCGAAAAGCAAACTCGCCGTATGCATCCTCGATTTGTGAACCCTTAACCTTGAATGGGTTGCCGAAAAGTCGTTCAATTTCCCAAGTGTGGTTTTTGTCACAAATTGACGACATGTTTGACATAGTGCAGCAAACTCTAACTAGTTCATCTTAACTATTGGATTTATCTAGATTATCGACTATCATGCAATTACAAAGCAGTTCGTGTTTATTTCCAGCGTTACTTAGTTGCAACACTGGACGACACAAACAAGGTCGAACGTTTTGGCACTTTTGTGCGGCGTATCTTCCACTTACGGACGTGTAGGGTTTTTACCCAAGCACCAGTTCCACTCGAGTTCCCCGGCTTGCCCGGGGATTCTTTTTTCACCAGCAACCTGTGCGAATCGCGTAGATTTTGCGCGATGAATCGCAACCGCTATCGCTTCAAGGTTCCTCGATGAACATCCGCGATGGATTTACGGATTCGATCGGCAACACGCCGCTGATCCGCCTGCGGCGTTTGAGCGACGAGACAGGCTGCGAGATTCTGGGCAAAGCGGAATTCATGAATCCCGGCGGGTCGGTCAAGGACCGTGCCGCCAAGTGGATCGTGTTGGATGCCGAGCGTCGCGGCGTTTTAAAACCAGGCGGTACCGTGGTGGAGGGCACCGCCGGCAACACCGGCATCGGGCTTGCGCACGTCTGCAATGCGCGCGGCTATAAATGCGTGATCGTGATGCCCGACAATCAAGCCACCGAGAAGTACCAAATCATCGAGGCGTTAGGGGCGGAACTGCGCAGGGTGCCCGCCGTGCCGTACAGCAACCCGAACCAATACCAAAAAGTCGCGGGCCGCTTGGCTCAAGAATTGCCTGACGCCGTCTGGGCCAACCAATTCGACAACACCGCGAATCGCGATGCGCATTATGAATCCACGGGCCCGGAGCTGTGGCGCGAGAGCGGCGGAAAAATCGATGCCTTTTGCGCCGCCACCGGCACCGGCGGAACGCTGGCGGGAGTCGCGCGCTATCTCAAGTCGCAGTCCGCGGCGGTGCGGATCGTTCTCGTCGACCCCCCGGGCAGCGCGCTCTATCACTATGTGAAGGACGGAGAATTGAAAAGCGACGGCGGTTCATCGATCACCGAAGGAATCGGCACCGGGCGGGTGACGGCTAATCTTCAGGGAGCGCCGATCGACGATGCGGTGCGGATTTCGGATGCCGAAACAGTGCATTTTGTCTATCGGTTGCTGCGCGAAGAGGGGCTGCTGCTCGGCAGCACCGCGGGAATCAACGTGGCCGCGGCGGTGCGGCTGGCGAAACAAATGGGTCGCGGCCACACCATCGTCACCGTACTGTGCGACGGCGGCGCCAAGTACCAGTCGCGGCTGTTCAATAAAGCCTGGATAACCGAACGCGGGTTTCTCGAAGCGCTCGAGAGCGCTTCTTAAGCTGTCTGCGCCGCGTCGCGCAGCGCTTCAGTGTTGAACCAGGCAAGCGACGCATGCAGCGATACCACTTCGCCCACGATCAGCAGTGCCGGCGATTCCAGGTGCGCGCGGCAACCGGCATCGCCAATGGTCGCCAGGGTCGCAGCGATGACGCGCTGATTTTGCAAGGTGCCCTGGGCAACGATGGCGGCGGGCAGGCTCGCTGCGGCTCCGTGCTCCATGAGTTTTTCGGCGATGCGCTGCACCCGGGCGAGGCCCATGTAAAACACCACCGTCGTGCCCGGCGCCGCCAGAGCACGCCAATCCGGCTCCCGGCCGTCCCCGGTGTGAGCGGTGACAAAGGTGACGCTGTGAGCATGGTTACGGTGCGTCAAGGGAATACCGGCGTAGGCCGCGCAGCCCGCCGCCGCGGTTACGCCGGGTACAACCGAAAAATTAATGCGCGCCTGCGCGAGCGCTTCCAGCTCTTCGCCGCCGCGCCCGAAAATGAAGGGATCGCCGCCCTTCAGTCGCACCACCCGCTTGCCTTGCTGCGCATGTTCGATGAGCAGGGAGTTGATCTCTGCTTGCGTGCTGCCGACACAGCCGGCGGCCTTGCCGACGGAAATCCGCGCGGCGTCGCGGCGCGCCAGATCCAAAATGGACTGAGGTACCAGACGATCGTGCAGGATGAGATCGGCGTCCTGGAGCGCGCGCAGCGCCTTGAGTGTGAGCAGTTCCGGGTCGCCGGGTCCGGCGCCCACCAGCGTCACCTCGCCGGCTGCGGATGGGGCGCCCGCGCTCGTCGCGAGCAATTGATGCGCGACGCGCCTCGCGCCCTGCCTGTCGCCTGCGACAAAGCGCGCGGTGGCCGGCCCGTCGACGAGTTGTTCGAAAAATCTGCGCCGCGCGTCGATGTCGCGCAATCGCCGTCTCGCGGGCCTGCGCAGCGTCTGCAGCCAACTGGCAAATTCGCCGATTTTTGCCGGCAGCAGCGTTTCGAGCCGTTCGCGCAAGCGGCGCGCCAATACCGGCGACGTGCCGCCCGTGGACACCGCCACGAGCACCGGGTCGCGTTCGATGATGGCCGGAACGATGAAGCGCGATGCCTCGCGATCGTCGACCACGTTCACGGGAATGCCGCGGGAGTCGCTCAATTTGGCGATCCAGCGGTTGATTGCGCGCCGCGAGGTTGCGACGATGACCAGCCGCATGCCGTCCAAGTCCTGTGGAACGAATTCGCGCACATGTAGGTTGATGGCGCCCGCGGCGGCCCTGGCCTCGAGTTCGGGATGAATCTGCGGAGCGACCACGGTAATTGCTGCCCCGCTACGCTCGAGCAGCGCCAACTTTCGCAACGCCACCTCGCCGGCGCCGACGACGAGTACCGGTTGCTTCGCAAGGTCGAAGAACACCGGAAAATAGGTCACTGCCGCGATCCCTCATCCGGGAGCCACCCTAAGGCATTGGCGCGGCACGCAAATTCAAGTCTTTCGGGAGGTTCGCGCATCTCCCGCACTATAGGGCGAACCAGCGGCGCGCTGAAGAACTTAAGCGGCATGAGGACATGCCTGTTTGTGATCGGCCCAGTAAGCGTCCTAAAGCGCCGGGCGCGCTATCCTTATATGCTTGGCGTGCGGCAACTCATTGAAACATAAAGGCACCGTAGGCAGATGAAATTTCAGCAATTGCGTTATCTCGTAGCCGTGCACGAAAACGGCCTGAACATCACCGCGGCTGCGCGGCAGCTGCATACCTCGCAGCCCGGCGTCAGCCGCCAGCTCAAATTGCTGGAGGAAGAGCTCGGGTTCCAGCTGTTTGAGCGCGAGGGCCGGGCGCTCACGCGCACTACCGCCGCAGGCGAAGAAATCATTTCGCGCGCCACCAGCATCCTGCGGGAAATGCAAAATATTCGCCGCACATCGGCGGAGCTGCGCAAAGCCGATGGCGGCACATTGTCGATCGCCACGACGCATACGCAGGCGCGCTACGTTTTGCCGCAGGTGATCCGGGAATTTCGCGTCAAGTATCCGAAAGTGCGCCTGCACCTGCACCAGGGTACTTCGGAGCAGATCGCGGAAATGGTTGCGCGCGATCGAGTCGATTTCGCGATTGCCACCGGCTCGGATGAGCTATTCCCGCACCTGGTGCGCTTGCCGGTGTATCGCTGGCACCGGGCCGTGGTCGTGCCGCGCGGCCACCCACTGGCATCGGCCGGAAAGCTCACGCTCAAGAAGCTGGCCGAATATCCGATCGTCACATATGTGTTCAGCTTTTCCGGCCGCTCCTCGCTGCCTGCTTTGTTCGAGACCGCCGGGTTATCGCTGGACGTGGCCTTGACGGCGCGCGATTCGGACGTGATCAAGACTTATGTGCGCATTGGTTTGGGGGTGGGGATATTGGCCCGTTTGGCCATCGATCCTGCAACCGATGGTGATTTGGTGGTGCTCGATGCCGCGCACCTGTTCGAGGGGCACACGACCTGGATTGGCTTTCGCCGCAGCGCGCTGCTGCGAGCCTATATGTATGAATTCATCGAGCTGCTGGCGCCGCACCTGCCCCGCAAGCTGGTGCGTGAAACCGAAAAACTGGAAACCCAGGAAGAGGTCGATCGTACTTTCGAGCATCTGCAGATTCCGCTGCGTGACATACCTTGAGGCCGCATGTTGCCGCGATACTCGCGGGCGCTTGGTTCGCGCTCGGACTCGGCGCGGCGAGCGCGCCGGCCGCCACCGTCCGACTTCTGAATGTTTCCTATGACCCGACGCGGGAGTTTTACGACGAGTACAACAAGGCGTTTGCCGCGTATTGGAAGGGCAAGACCGGCGATACCGTCATCGTCAACCAAAGTCATGGGGGGTCGGGGAAGCAGGCGCGCGCAGTGATCGAGGGCCTCGAGGCGGATGTGGTGACCCTGGCGCTGGCATACGACATCGACGCGCTCGCGGCGCAGGGCGGTCTGGTGCCGCCGGATTGGCAGAGGCGGCTGCCGCATAACAGCGCGCCTTATACCTCGACCGTCGTATTCCTGGTGCGCAAGGGTAATCCGAAGAATATTCATGATTGGGGCGACTTGGCGCGGCCGGGGTTAAGCGTAATCACACCGAGTCCGAAGACTTCGGGCGGTGCCCGTTGGACTTATCTGGCGGCGTGGGCCTGGGCGCTTAAACAGCCGGGCGGCAGCGATGCGACGGCCGAAGCCTTCGTGAGAACGCTGTATCGCAACGTGCCGGTACTCGATTCCGGTGCGCGCGGCGCCACGGTGACGTTCGTCGAGCGCGGCATCGGTGATGCGTTGCTGACCTGGGAAAACGAGGCCTACCTGGCCGTCAAAGAATTGGGCCCCAACAAATTCGACATTGTGGCGCCGTCGGTCAGCATCGTCGCGGAGCCGCCGGTCAGCATCGTCGATGTAAACGTCGATGAACACGGCACGCGCACCGTGGCGGAGGAATATTTGAAGTACCTCTATTCTCCGCAAGGACAGGAAATAGCGGCCAAGCACTTTTATCGCCCGCGGGATGCGGCGGTGGCAACTAGATACGCGAATCGATTTCAAGACATTCCGCTGCTGCTCACCATCGATGCCGCTTTCGGCGGCTGGAGCAAGGCGCAGGCTACTCACTTCGCGGATCATGGTACCTTCGACAGGATCTACGGCAAGTAATCGAGCGCATGTTGACGACCGCGCCAGTGGCAATCAAAGAACGCGCGCCTCGGCGCGTGCTTCCGGGCTTTGGACTGACATTGGGATATACCATGGTGTATCTCTCGTTGATCGTATTGATTCCACTGTCCGCGGTATTCATTCGCAGCTTCGGATCGGGATGGAGTCATTTCTGGGAAGTGGTGATGGCGCCGCGAGTGCTGGCCTCCCTGCGATTGAGCTTCGGCGCCTCGTTGATCGCCGCGCTGATCAACGCCGGCTTCGGACTGCTGGTCACCTGGGTGCTGGTGCGCTACACATTTCCCTTCAAGCGCCTCGTCGACGCCATGGTGGATCTGCCGTTTGCGCTGCCCACGGCCGTGGCGGGCATTGCATTGACTGCTCTGTATGCGCCGAACGGCTGGCTGGGGGCGCGGCTTGCGCCGTTGGGGATCAGTGTGGCGTTTACTCCGGCGGGAGTCGTCGTGGCGCTGGTATTCATCGGACTGCCGTTCGTGGTGCGCACGCTGCAGCCTGTGCTCGACGATCTCGATCAGGAGGTGGAACAGGCGGCGGCGACGCTCGGCGCATCGGGATGGCAGGTTTTTTTGCGCGTCATACTCCCCGCGCTATGGCCGGCGCTGCTCACCGGTTTCGCACTCGCGTTCGCGCGCGCCGTGGGCGAGTACGGCTCGGTAATTTTCATCGCCGGCAACATGCCGATGAAATCCGAAATTGCGCCCTTGTTGATCGTCACCAAACTCGAACAGTACGATTACGCCGGCGCCACGGCCATTGCGGTGGTCATGCTGGTTCTGTCCTTTGCGCTGATGCTGGGCATCAATGCGCTGCAAAGTTGGGCGTCGACCCGGCATGGTGAGCGCTGATGAGCCGGCTGCTGCTGATCGCTTCCGCTTTGCTGTTCCTCGTCCTGTTTTTGGTGCTGCCGCTGCTGGCGGTTTTCGTGCAGGCGCTGGCGAAAGGCTTCGGCGCCTACTACAGCGCCGTCTCCGAGCCGATGGCCTGGGCTGCCGTAAAGCTCACGCTGCTGGTGGCGGCGATTGCGGTGCCCTTGAATCTCGCATTCGGCATCGCCGCCGCATGGGCGATCGGCAAATTCGAATTCCGCGGCAAAAGCGCATTGGTCACTCTCATCGATCTGCCGTTTGCCGTTTCGCCGGTGATCGCCGGCATGATCTTCATCTTGATCTTCGGCACGCACGGCTGGTTCGGCGGTTATCTTCGCGCCCAGCACATTCACGTTGTATTCGCAGTGTCCGGCATCGTCCTCGCGACTGTTTTCGTGACCTTCCCGTTCATCGCCCGTGAGCTCATTCCTGTGATGCAGGCGCAAGGCAAATAC
>Ga0210388_10001527_pt1 | contig 18182 bp, 29 predicted proteins | sample IncBWC19OmetaG_FD_155485 | JGI IMG/M metagenome (GOLD analysis project Ga0210388, IMG submission 155485) | Forest soil microbial communities from Barre Woods Harvard Forest LTER site, Petersham, Massachusetts, United States - Inc-BW-C-19-O ... | reverse complement strand
CCGCTGCATCTTCTGCGCGTTTTTCCTGAAGAGAAGCTGGGCATAGAGAAAGTTGCCGATGCGCCTGAGCCGAAGTCCAAAGCTAAAAAGCAAAACAATACAGGCCCTTCTTTGCCCGGATTGTTCGACGGCATGGACGGAAGCCCATGATTAAAGCGAAAAGGCGACTTCCCTTGCGGGTTGTCGCCTTCCCTATCCGATTTGTCGAAGATCTGGTTCGGCGCCAAGATCGCGACAACATCATTGCGGTTTTGTTCGGGTGCTGCGAGCAGAGCCCGCAGTTCCCTCACTTTCCCGTTATCAGTGTCGCATAAGCTTCGTCACTTCCATCTTTCCAGTTGCCTGGCATGAGTCCCGTTGCCGGTCCTCTCAAATGTCCGTGGTCCGCTCTCTTCTGCTGGAAGATCGCTCTTCCGTTGAAAGAAATCCTACCCCGTGACGGCTACGAATGTACGGCTCGCGGAAAATAAAGCGGTGTGGAAATGGCGGGCGAATTGTGCAAATCCGTGCAGAACATAGGGACAGCGGTGGGCCTACTTAAGGCCTTCTGAGGCAGCAACAGCGCCCCTGCTGCGCAACAAAGGAAATTGCGGGCGAGAACCCCGATATTACCTAATTGATAACTTCCAATTGAGTCTCTGATGCTAAGTTATGTAACCGACCGAATCATCATGCAAAAGAATTACTTACCCTAATCTTGCCAAGACGAAATAGACTTATTCTGTCGGCCAAAACTGAGGAAAAACATGGCAAGAAATCCCAAGAGTCCGCAGGTCACTCAAGAAGAGCAAGAGGAGATGACCGTCGTTATTTTTAAGCTGAAAGGTGCCAGCGGCACTCTTCAGAAGGGCTTCGATGCAATTAATACCGCATTCGCATCATTTGGTTCTCAGACAGTTGCTTCACAGAATGGACGCCGCATTGTCTCATCCATTCCGAAGCAGATAGCAGCGCCTTCAGAAGACAGTGAGGAATCGGTCGAAGAGGAAGCGGATGAGCCCCAAGTGACCGACCAGCAAACGAAGGCTGCATCGGCGAAACCGCGGCTTCCTTATAAACCCAAGTTTATACCTGATTTCGACCTTAACCAGGGCGATCAGTCGTGGAAGGATTTCGCTTCGGCGCGTACCACCGAAGGTGACAAAGAGTGCTACCTCGTCGCGGCCTTATGGTTGACAGAAAAGGCCAAGCTTTCAGAATTCACAGCGGCGCAAATTTTCACTCTTTTTCGCGCAATGAAGTGGAATGAGCAGACAGATTTCACTCAACCATTGAGAATCCTACGGAAACGTGACAGTTATTTCACCAACCCAACACCCAAAACATGGAAGCTTACGGGGCCCGGTCTCGACGCTGCACGGGCAGTGAAAACCGCCTGAAAGTCCAATGGATCTGGAAGAGTTAAAAAGAGCCGTGCCCGGCCTCACCGACAAAGGCCATCCTGAGAAAATCAAAATTCTCGGGTGGTATCTCCATGCCCACGGTAATAAGGCATCCTTTCAGCCATCCGATATCAAATCGCTATATGATCGCCTGCACGATACACCACCCGGGTCCTTCAGTGGCTATTTCAAAAACCTGTGCGACCAAAAGGTGTTCCTAAAAAACACATCAGGCTACCGTTTATCCGGCTCAACCAGAGACGCTTTGGATAAAGCTTACACACCGGCAGGGCACCACGTACAGATTTCCAAACTTCTGAAAGACCTCCCCGCGTTGATACCTAACCTCGCAGAGCGTACATATCTTGACGAAGCCCTAATCTGTTATGAGAACGGAGCTTTCCGAGCTGCAATAGTGATGGCATGGAACCTTGCTTACCATCACCTATGCGATCACATAATCAAAACCAGACTGGCTGATTGCAATGCCCGCTGGGCGATCAAATACGCCGGCATGCATAAGAACGGCACACGCACCATCAAAGTCATCACCGATTTCATGGATGAACTGAAAGAAGCTGAGGTCATCGCGATCGCAAAGGATGCCAGCATCATCACTAAGGACATCTGGAAGATCATGGATGAAAAGCTTGGGAAGAGGAACTCCGCTGCACATGCCTCCGGCGTTGCAATCGGCCAACTTCAGACAGACGCATTCATAGATGATCTGGTCAAGAACGTGGTCTTAAAGATAACGTAATCCCGTCGGATGCATCGCTCTCCGGCCACATGAAGGGGATGCCATTGCGCTGAATGATTTTGCAATATCCCTTATCCGTGCATCGCTCTATGCTACCGTCCCAACCAATTTTGCAGAGCACATCACCAGCGATGATGTCTTTCACCAACATGGGGTCGTTAAACCCCTCTTTCAGGATTAAATCTCCGACCTTCGGCTCCAGCAAGTGCAGTGAGTCAGGGTGGATGTAGTAGGCTGCTTCTTCCATCACGAAGTAACAGCTGACATTTCGCATGTCCACCCACTGATATTCAGTGTCGCCCTTATCCTCTACACGGCATTTCATGCCATGATGCTTGGCCATCCATGCCGCGGCGAGAGGGTCGGTGTAGAAGTAGTGCTGGGTCATGCGGCTTGTTCCTTCAGCTTTGCCCGCGCTGCGTTCAACTCTGCTATCGCAGCATCGTCGCCGCCGGCATCGGAATGCAGCTTCTTCGCCTTCGCTCGGAAAGCGGCGTCAATCTCCACCGATGATGCCCCAGGCGGAATACCAATAATCTCCCAGGGGCTCTTCGGAGCGGGGATAGCGACGAAACCGGTGAATGCCTGTTCGACCATCGAGCCGCTACCCCAGCGCTCAATTCCGCGGAGGGCTTCTATAGTTTTGGCTATCCCATAGATGTTGTCCTGAATTTTGTCCCATCGATCAGACGCAAAACACATATCGCGCTTTTTGTAGCTGAAGTAGACAGCCACACCACGATCCTGTGGCTGTGCTTGACCAGAGTAAGGAAGGCCATCTCCGCGAAGATGGGCATTTGATGAAATCACCGGCTTCTCTGCACCCAATAACTTCAGTTCCTTAAGAAGAATCTGTATAGCGCCGTCAATGGTTCTAGCGCCCTTCGATCCATCGCTCTTCGGAACGATGAACTTGCTTGCAGTCTGATATGCAGCGCGCGGGCGATTCGACGGCCATTGCAAAGGATAAGCTTGGGTCATGCTGCACGCCCGCTCATCTCCAAGCGCGTATCGACAATCACGAACTCTACACACCCCAGACGCTGCGCGATTTGGCCGGCCTGAAAGTCATCCTTATGCCGATTCCAAAAGCCACGGCACGTAACATCGTCCGAGTGATGGCATATCCTGCTGCCTTTGAAGCCGCCATAGCCATCAGCTATCTGCGCTTCCAATTCCTCAATTGAAGTCCCATGCCAGTTGTTGCCATAGATGCAGGTCGCGCATGCGCGCCTCTGCACTTTCAGAGTGCCAAGCGCTTGACGAAGTTTTGAAAGAACATTGCGCGTGCCGTCGGGCGACGCTATATCGGATTCAACCATAGTCGAGGTCCTTCTCGTTTGTGGCCAGGGGATGCCGGGGCCTGACCGCCTCGGCGTCCTCGCACATTACCCACTCCTTCCTGAATGTCAACGCGATTCCGCTTGACGCTTGCCGTGCCCCGGAATACTCCGTAGTGAAACAACCGGGGATTGGTATGCAGGCAACTGACCGCTTGGCTCCAGAATTTCAGGCAGTGCTCGACCGTGGTCGGGCCCATGAGCAAAGACGCGAGAGCGCTGAGATCATCCAGCTTCCCCTGTGGGCGGAGCAGAAACGTGGCACCCCGAATAGCTTCCTTCGCTCATCACTCTTTGCCGCTGTTCAGGGCAAGGACAGGCGATTTCTCAAGGAAGAAGTGTTGGCAAGCCAGAATGGCATCACCGTGAAGTTTACGGGCGAGCAGCTGAATCAGTCTGACCTTGATGTCTGGGAAACATTGGTGCACTTAGCTAGGCAGCATCCGCTCGGGCACGTTTGCGGATTCACGGCGCACGGCCTCCTCAAAGCCCTCGGCCTTCACACGGGGAACACCGACCACAAGTGGCTACACTCAGTCATCATCCGCCTCACTGCCTGCGCGGTCGAGATAACTCATGAGGGAAAGACCTACTTCGGATCGCTAATCGAATCCGGCGCAAAGGACCAGCTCACCCGTCATTACAATATCAAGCTGAACCGGGATCTTATTCGGCTGTATGGGGGCACCCAATGGACGGCAATTGACTGGAAGCAGCGCCAGCAGCTCCGTCGCCAGCCTCTGGCCCAAGCACTGCATGCCTTCTACAGCACCCATGCAAAGCCATATCCCATCAAGCTCGCGACGCTTCAAGAAGTCACAGGTAGTCGCAACCCCCAACCGGCCAGCTTTAAGCGCCAGATGCGGCAGGCTCTCACTTCCCTTGTGAGCCTTGGCTTTCTCGCTGACTTCTACATCGATATCGATCTGGTTACCGTGGTTCGGTTGTCCAAATATTCCAGCCAGTAACGGGAATCGATGCACATCGACTCCGGATACTTCGATTAGAGAGGATTAAGAAAGATTAGCTGCGAGACCAGCATTCGCTAAGCGTTTGTCATTCCGGCTTATGCTGGCGGGTAAAGTTCAATCAGGATGCACCGCAACCCGTGGCATTATTGACCTGCACCCGTGACATAAATAACCGATTCCCGTTACCTGTGCATCATATCCCGTCCCTTGATGCACCCTATCCCGTCGCGCCATGCATCGCGTCCCGTGTGCATCGAATCCCGCGCCCCAGTGTTTCCATTCCCCATGTTCAGATTCGGCAGACCCAACACACCCGGCCAATGGATAGGCCATGTCATAGGTGCCATCGTAGCGATATTTCTCATCTGGTGGCTGCTGCGGCTGTTTATCGTTTGAAAGTGGGAGGAGCCAGCATATGGTGAAGAGGAAATCTGCCGCCGGACAGGAGAAACAAGCAAAAATCACTAGCCCGATCGGCAACGATAAACGGAGCCCACCAATCACTGAGATCATCCAGCTCAATCCGAATGACGCAATAAGGTTTAGAAACCTGATCGATGGTGGCGAGGTCGTCTTTGGGGGAGTAGGCGCCGGTAAGACCAAGCCGCCTCGCAAGCGCGCGAAAAAGCCCCAGGGTACGAAATAACGAATTCTTCCTTTCCGCAGTTCCCACTTGCTTCCCTTCGTGCTTTCGTTATACCCGATCCCATGGTGATTATTTTGGGCATATGTAGCCAGAAGGGCGGCGTGGGTAAGAGCACCCTCGCCCGCCTCATCGCGCGCGAATATGCAGCGGCAAAGTGGAACGTGAAGATTGCCGACCTCGACATCGCCCAAGGAACCAGCTTCAACTGGCAGTCGCGGCGCCTCCGACGTGACATCGCGCCCGTTATTCCCGTCGAGCGATTCGGAACCGTCGACCAGGCGCTTAAGGTCGCCCAGCATCATGACATGCTCATTCTCGACGGGCCTCCCCACTCCACCTCCGGGACGCTGCGCATCGCGCAGGCAGCGAATCTCGTCATCCTGCCCACCGGCCTTGCTCTCGACGACCTTCAGCCTTCAGTATTGCTCGCGCACGAGTTGGTGAAGAAATCCATCCCCAAGGACCGGATAGCCTTTGCCCTTTGCCGCGTCGGCGATAGCCCCGCAGAGATCGCCGAGGCCCGGCGGTACATCAAAGACGCTGGCTACAGAGATCTTTCCGGCTCCATTCCGGAGAAGATCGGCTACCGCCGCGCCAGCGATGCCGGCCGGTCCTTGACCGAGACTCGCTTCCCTTCCCTTAACGAGCGTAGCGACGAGCTGGTCCAGAGCATCGTGAACCTCATCAAGAAACAGGAGGCTGCCTGATGGCAAAAGTTCCACCGCCGAGGGGCAAAGGCGAGCCTCCGCTACCCGGACAGACAATTGGGAACCTTGAGGCACCGGAGCGGGCAGACCTTGAACCGCTGAATTTCAAGGTGCCGCGGGCATTTCGTAGAGAGTTCAAAACCTACGCCGCCCAGCAGGGCAAGAGCATGAGCCGAGTCTTGCACGAGGCTTTCGCAGCACTAAAACACGAAAGCACGAATTAGAGACTCAAGACACCACTCGCACAGGTCGATAGGGGTGATCCACGGACCATTTCCGTGCTACGATCCCGCCATGCGGCTTTCCTTCATCGTCGCATTGTCACTGGCTGCGCCCCTTTTCGCCCAGACGGATGCGCCGCAGGAGATCCTGCGCCAGAGGCAGGAAATCATTACTGCCATCCTCACTACTGACAGACCTGACCTTGTAGAGAGGCACCGCTGGCTTTGCATCAATGGCCAGGAGCCCTCCAGTGTGCGGGAGGCACGTTCAGGCGGCATGGACTTTACCCCTGACGCTGCCGACAGTTGCGTTGCCATTCTTCAGCGCGAGGGCAAGGAACAACGACTTCTGGATGCGTACCGGACGCTCACCGCCAAACTAGGTGGCGACGCGAGCACATTTCAAACGCTTCCTAAGGCCATCGGAGCAGCAGTTCTGGCCGGAAAGCAGCAGGTATCCATAGGCAACGACAAGGGCACGACCATTTCGCCAGAACTCGCCTTCGATGCCGGTTTTACGGTTGCCTATATGGATAATGCCTCGCGCAAGACTGCCGACCCGCATAAACTTAAGGCCGTGGCCGAACGCTGCCTTGACGGCAGCACCGACGCTGGAACCTGCTTCTCTGTCGGATACGTTTATGGCTCCCAAGCTATCATCGCACCATAATGTCATTATTTCTCGCCGGTTTCTGAACCGATAGACCATGGCCAGAGGAGCCTGATGTCGAGCAGGCATCGAGCCCCGCCGCCGCCAACTTCGCGCTCATCGAATCAATATCTATCGTTATTGGCCGGTCTTTTCGTGACGTTATTGCCGCTGCGGGGTCCTTCTGCGGTCCTTCCGATGTTGATTCCACCCGAAGACTCTCCGCCAGTTTCTTGCCATCGTTATCCGATGTGAGGTAGGGGTTCACTGCGTCGAGCGGATTGTCGCTCTTCGCCAAGGCCTGCCCGATCTGGTCATCCGATAGGCCTTTCGCTTTAAGGAACTCCACCACATCACCACGAATATGCTTATCGTACTCATCCGTATTCTTGCCAGCGGCCCGCATAGAATCACGGAGATTATCCGTCTTCCCTTTCAGCTCCTCCCACGCCTTCAGGAACTCCGGGTTGTCACCTGCCCCGTGAGTGTTCGCATCCAGCATGTAGCCCTGCATTCTCCCGCTGGCGTTTAGATCTCCCTCAGCAGTGTGCCGAGCCAGCTGTCCATGGATATATTTCTCATCCTCTGCTTCACGCCTCTTGAATGCTTCCAAATCGACTCCGTGGGTGTGCCGCGCCACATCGGCATCGAACAGATGCTTCCTGAAGAAATCGTCCGAAAGGCGGTCTACAGCGGCATGGCTTTCGAATGAAGCCCCGCCCAGCCTCATACTTGCAGCCATGGCAGCGCCGGTGCCCGAATCAGCAATCGGCGTGCTTGCATCCCCTCCCAGGTTTATCTCCCCGGCCAGGGTGGATAGCGTCGCGGGATCGACGTTTCCCGATTGCATGGCATTCTTGATAGCCGCCACGGCTTGGGCCGCGCGCTGGGCTGCACCATCAAGTTGGGCGCTATGACCGCTTGCCATGGTCTGCTTAATCGCATCAAGCTGGGCAATGGCAGCCCTCAGGAGCGCGGATGCCTCCTGATATTGCGCCTTCTGCTCCTTTGCTTTTTCGCTCATAGGGTGACGAATAATACACCCTAAAGGCGAACTGTTTAAGGCGAATTATTCCCTATGCGTGAGCGTCATTCATGACAGTCTATTGAACTATCCACATCCTTGCGAAATATCAAATCGTTAGTGGTGGATAAGTCGAAAGGTCGAGCATCCGCCCCGATAAGGGTCTTCAATACAGCCTGTGTTGTGCTCTATCCGTTCCAACGAATCATTCGCTGTCTCAGCATTCGCTTTGATGTCCTTTAATGTTTGAGCCATACTTTGTTCCGATCGAGCGTTAAGCATCACCCACACAAATCCCGCATGCACCCGGCGTGTTTCCCTGTAGTTCATTAGCGTGGAAATGAGTAAGAGGAAAAGTAGAATTTGCGTCCATGGCAGCGTCTTTAATTTGTTCATTTGGCGGATTCTAGCACTTCTAAGACGCAAAAAAAGCCCCCACCCCGAAGGGTGAGGGCTCAGTCTCGCCAGAACGCGATCACTCAAATCGTATAGCCGATAAACGCCAGAAGCAGCGCTCCTGACAACGCCACCAGCCACGCGTAGACAGCCGGGGCGTCGTATAAATCAAGTCTGTTTGCATCCATAAAGCCTCCCTTGGGTTAAAGGCAGGCCTCGCCGTCAGTCGATTGTCTCCTTTTTAGCGGCCTGTCAGTGCAGGCCATGGAATAGCAGCGTTGCCACCCAACACGCTAATCCGGCACCTATCAGGTTGAATCGACCTGAAGGGATGCCGACAGCGGCGATGACAAAGAACACGAACGCAAAAACCAGAAGTAGTAAATCCAGCATGGCTGTTCTCCTTCGTTGTTACCAGCCGCAGATTTGCTGGCCGGTCGTATTATGGAGCAGAATCTCCCGCTCGGTATTCGGCGTAAGGATGTCATCCTTCGAGATCAGAATCGGGTGCCCGACGTTGCAGAATGCATCAGTCACGCTCCCACTTGGTGCGCAGGCGGTCATCGATAGCAGCATTAGACATGCCATCCACCTCACTTTGTGCATTGATAGCCTCCTTTTGCGTCTTTACCTCTGCCTTCAGATCGGCATTCGTCACCTCCGCCCGACCGAGTTTCTGAGCATCAGACATCCCAAAGAGTGAGAGGAAGCCCTGTACCAAGCCAGAAAAGGCACCAGTTATTGCCGCCCAGACGATGTCCATAATCATTACCTTTTTAGGTCCCAGACGAAACAATACCGAGGTTTTCGTGGTACCTTACTGAGCATCCCCACGGGGGCGCATATGGTAACCAAGAAAGCTGCAAAGAGGGGGTCGCTTATGGCACCTAAGAAAGCGGCAAAGAGACCTACGAAGAAAGCTGCGAAAAAGGCTTCAAAAAAAAGTTCATATGGGGATCGTTTGAGATATCCCACGAAATAGTCCCATAAGCATTCCCCAAACGGACAATGGCGATGCCTATTGAGAGCGACGACAAGCCAACAACTCTACCACCATCCGGCCCACTAGCGCGCATATATTCAGCGCTCAACACCCCCATAGTTGTCACGGTGTTCGGTGGATTGTTGGTATTTCTAATTTCAGTCCAGGTCCAGAGCCGATACTGGATAAAGCAACAACAATTTCTTATCGATAGGGCGCGCATCGACCAAAACTGGCTCGCGTCCCGGAGTGCTCAACAAGAGATCGTTAAGGCGCTTGGCAAAAGACTGGCAGTCACCGCCTCTCTCATAACCGCACACAAAGAGCGAGATGAGCTCAAACAGCACTTAGACGCAGTTATCCGTTACGACAATGCGATGGAAGAATGGGATGAGGCGAGAGAAATTATCAAGTTTCAGATGGCCGCATACTTTCAAGATCCTGAGATTCAGGGTAAGTGGGATGCCTTGCAGGGGGACTTGGAGGTTCTCCATCAGGATATACAAGACCTTGAGCAGTTTGTACCCGCAAATCCATCCAAATCTCAGGACGCACAAGCTGACAAATGCGATGGCGACATCGGCAAGATTGAAACAGACATCAACGACCTCAACAAAACGATGACGGCATATGCTGTACGAGGAGGTCGGTAATTCCTCCGAAGAAAGTCTGCATCAGCGAATCTCCCCATTTGTAATGAATCCATGCCACAAGCCGCCCTTACTTCCATCGAGAGAAGGGGTGACGCTTATGGTGGAAAAATCGGCGCTTTCTATGCCTCCATCGACTTTCCAGAGACACTTCTCATCGCAGCCTTGTGTCTGCTCGAATCCTTGCTGTGCAAATAAACCCCATTGCTCATACTTGGAAACTTTCTCGACGAAGCAGCTTTGTCGCCACTCTGGCTTTGCGGGAGAGGTGAAGGTGAAACCAACGCGCTTTCCATCTCTGACTAGCCAGCGCGGATCGAGATCGATAAGCTTCATCACCAGTCTCCCCCTCCACAGCTTAGGCAATAGCAACCGCCCCCATGAGGCGAACAGCCGCAACCCGACAGCACCAGAAGCGAGGAACAGGCTGCGGCTATGAGAAGGCGGCGCATTAGGACGCTTGGGCAGTCGTCGCGGAAGCGGTGCCAGAAGAACCACTCGCAGAACTGGCAGCAGAAGCCTTCGCCGCAGCCACCGCCGTAGCGGCAAGGCCCGTGATAGCCGTCTGCTCAAGCTGTTTGCCCTGCGTTGCGAGCTGGGTGGTAATCTCCGCACCGGCGGTCGTGAGAGCCGCAACTTCACCGCCCGTCAGAAGGGCGGCGGCGACAGACGGGATGTCGGTTTCAACATCCGCCACAATGTCTGCCTTACCTGCTGCTACGATGCTATTGATCAGGGGTTTCAAAGCCGTCACCACCTTTTTGGCATCGGTGGTCATCCAGGCTTCAAACGCAGCAACATCTGCTTCGATCTTGGCTTCGATGGTCGCTAAACTCATATCAAACTCCATACTTAAAGTGAAAATGCCCACGCGGAATGCGCAGGCACGAAATAACGAAAGCCAGATTTGTCACAACGAGTTCATCGACCGTACGTTGCAGTAGAACGATGCCTGAAGCTCGCGTGCCGGGCTGTTGTCGGTCAGAATCGTGTTGGTGACGATGTAACGCCGTCCCGTGCCGGGCGTGCCGCCTGAGAGCCAGACACTGCTGCCGGTGCCGGCAGAATTGATCGTCGATAGTGGAATGATCAAGGCGCTGTCAGGACCGCCGGATACAGCCCAGCTGCTGGACGTGATGAGTTCGCCCAAATCAAGATACTTGCTCCAATCGATGGCCCAGTCGTTATATTCCGAGGGCGTCTTGAAGGCATTGGCCCTTCCGCTCCAGCACTGCCCGACCGTAAATGTGCGCGAAGGAGGAGTCGGGAAGCTACTGCTCACTGAACTCGTTCCTCCGATGGCTGCAAGCGCGAATTGCCCAAGAGCCGAATTGCCGAGCGATCCTGAAGCCATGGTTGCCCTTACTCAGTTGCCCAACTGTGAACCGGTATAAACCCACTTCGATAGATTCGCATTGTAGCGAAACCCGATGTAATCCACCTTTGAACCGCTGGTGGAAAGCGTCGGCGCTCCGGATGCCCCGAAGTCAAACACGCTTCCCCAACTCACAAGATTGCTGCCCGTAGAATCCTGCGTCAGGCCATAAGTAAGAGCGCCGCCGTCCACGGGATTAGTGGGGTTGCTTATCGTCGTTGTCGCGGTATGCGAGAGCGTCGCGTAGACTACTGTCCCGCTTGAGTAGTTTGTGGCAATGGCCGATCCGCTAATAGCCACGCTCTGCGTCGCCACGCTTAGGGGTATCCATGATGGGCCGGATCCGCCATAACCCTCGAAGCCGTTGATCGTCGAGTCGTAGCGCAGCATGCCGACTTTGGGCGTTCCAGGACGTTGTGATGAAGTCCCGCTAGGAAGGATTGAGGATGAAGTGAATGTGCTCAGATCGAGCCCGGCCCCGCTGTTTGTTGCCGAGACCGCAGGCCCCATTGCAAAATTACCCGAAGAGTCTCCCACCAGAACGTTTTGCCCGCCGTTCTGCATGGTATAGAGGCTGCTGCTGGTCGTAAACTGCTTGACCGGCCATGCCGAGCCGTTTGTAAGAACCGATTTCGTGCCGTTACCTACATAGTTGTCTATGCCAAGAGTGGTTGCTGAATAATATGGTGTATAGGCAGAACCCGTGAAACTACCGATGATGCTGTTGGCCCACTGGTCATCGAAGCCGGAGGCATTGACGTTGTTGAAGGTTCCCACGTTACAGTTATTCCCGTTAATGCGATAGGCCACAGAGCCTGTCTCCCCGGCAACCAGTGTGCCCATCTCGGAATTAGCGCAAGTCAGCGCCCAGCCGCTGCCAACCCCGCCCCGGATGCGTGAGGTTCCCTCAAGGCTGGAATTTAGGATCGTAACCCCGCCGCCTGAATCCAGGTCATAGCCGCCATTCTGGTACGTATGCACCTGCACCAACGTAAGAGGACCGCCGTTAGAGTTGGCAACGCCAGTGCTCTGAAAGATACCGCCCAGGGTATTGTTCGCAAACGTGGTGTTTATGATGTATCCGTCGTGCGGTCCGTTATAGACCCAGCCGTAGCCGTTCGCGTTATAAATGTAGGCGTTCTGCGGATAGGCATTTTCGGATGTCGTGGTATTGAGCGGATCGCCCGCGCCGTTGTTCCACTCCGAGTACACACCGTCAGCAGCGCAGTTTTGTATAGCCGCCCGATTAAGGAAGTTGGCCCCGCCGACATACTTAAGGCAGGTACCGGCGGAAGAAGGCGTCCCGGCCCCCGAGCCAGTGTTCTGTCCCTTGTTGCCATCGATCGTCATATCCTCGATGGTGAAGTTCATAGTGCCACCTGAGCTTCCCAACCCGGAAAGGCTAGAGAACTGATAACCGTCGAGCACGTCGCTGTTGCTGCCGTTCGTCAGGAGAATGCCGCTCGCATTGATATTCTGACCTTGCAGGTGGATATCCGAGTAAAAGACAAGCGGGCCGTGCGCAGCGCAGACGCCGGACGGAAAGGATACAACGCCGCCACCTGCGTTATTTGCCGCGTTTAGCGCATTTTGGATAGCCGTGTTGTTGTCCGTCTTATAGAGATTGCCGGATGCGTATTGATATGAAGTCGAACTGAAGGGCACGTTAGCGGACAGCGTCGCCACTCCACCGCTCACGCCGGTGATGGTGGCCGTGAAATTATTCGTCGATGCCGTGTGCGTATTGAGCTGGGCGGGCTGCGAGATATTGATCGTTGCCCCAACGTTCGCCGAGGTGAAGGTAAAGGACGGATAATCGAGGTTCGCATCCTGATGCACCGACACCTGATTGCTGCCGTTAGTCGTGAGGATGCCCGCCGGGATGATCACGCCGTCGCATTTCGCTCCATAAACAACCACCGGATAAGAAGGAACCGCTCCCGTAACGCCGCCCGTACCACCGATCGCTACGGCAAGCGTTCCGCTGGTGATGTTGGAAGCATTCGTAGTGTCTATCGTGGCCGAGGGAGCAAAGACTACGCCGTTAGTCTTGCTGCAGGTAATCGAGCCCGATGGGCTCAGGCTGCAATCCCCGGAGAGAGAGTTTGGCGCGTATGCCGTGCCTCCGCTGTTTCCTATCAGTATTTTCCCAGCGGCCGGAGCGGCAACAGGTATGGTGCTCACGGCAACCGGCTGCCCGGAGGCATTGGAGCCGATTAACGGCGCAGACGGAGGAAGAGGTATAAAAGCCGCCTGTGCTTGTGATGCCAGCATAGTCAAGGCAAACAGGTAGCCGAGAAACTTCCTCATCTACTTAATCCTTATGTTTGTTCCGTCCGTGAAGAAATCGATGGAGCCGCCATTGACCTGAATCACGTTTCCTATAGGTGTGGTGCCGCTTGCTGGCGTGAGCGTGATGGAATAGGTTCCGGCCTGGTTTGCAGCATCGTTGATTGTGTAAACCTTCCCCGGAATGAGCACCGTGGGGTCGGCGTTCACCACGCAGTTTGCCGACTGGTTCACGAGTATGATTTGATCCGTGACACTGACCGTGAAAGGACCCGCCCCGCTTACTGAGCGCGGCGGCTGCGGCCAGAGGTTCTGCATATGGTATTGCGTCAGGCACTGGATGATGGATGCACCCTGTACATGCGCTATGGCGGTAGTTCCTTCCTGGCCGCGCAACATCGTTATCGTCGTCCCGCTTATCGCGGTGATGAAGACTATTTCAATCGCAGATGAGGACGTATCCTGAATCGCCGCGCGGATCTGCTGCCCGGAAGAAAGAGCTGAGAAATTGCTTGCGCTGCTTAAGGTGCCGCTAGTGGCGCTCGAAGTAAGGGCGGCGGCAAGCGTGGCTGTTGCGGCAATCTGGTTTGCAAATTGCTCGGTATTGATTGCCATTTTGGTTCCTTAACGCTTGTGAGGAAAGCGCACTGAAACACATGCCCAGTTGGTCATGATGTTCCGTACTACGTTTATTGTGAGAAATACTGAAGGCTGCTCAACCAAACGTGTATGAGCCACCGCTGGAAACAGCGGTTTCATTCATGTACCCGCAGCCAGGTATCAACTCGGAGCGACTTATCGCCTGAGACCCGATATAAATATTCGGATCGACGTAGACTGTAGCGCTCGGCGCGGCCAGATACAGCTTTGCCTTCACAGGTCCGGCCAACTGAGGGGTGAAGCTTACGGCAACTTTATAATTATTACTTCCACCACTCACCCAGGTGGACGAACTATCCGTTGTCAGGGCTGACGGCGTGCCTAACAATGCCACGCGGCTATTCACCAAAGACCCCAATGGACTGCCTGGGCTTCCAAGATATTCTAGTTCCACCCAGAATTGTGCGTTCGTCAAAGCGGCGTTAGATGTCAAGTAAATCGTCGCGGTCAGTGGCGATCCGGTAAGAGAATTCCATTGAGCGATCTCTTCCCCAAATGGAGCCTGTGTGGAATATGGAATTCCCAAACTGGCTTTGGAACTCGAAATCACCTCGAAGCATACAGGAGTGGTCCCGTTTGTCGCTCCTCCAGAGCGATAGGTAGCCGCCGAGGCCTGCACAGAACCCAAATAGGTCTGCGAAACAAATTTGTAATTCGTCGCTCCGCTATCACAGTTATGCACCCGCACGTTATTCCAGAGGCTAGCGATGGAGCCCGTGACAATCGTAGCCCCGGAATTGAGTTTGCAATTCTCGATAATGACGTCGTATCCGGCAATGCTGGATACACTGATTACATTTCCCGTAATCGCAGAGAGATCGGAATCGATAATAGACAGCATCAGGCTTCCGTTAGCATTCGTGCTGAACAGACTCGATGGGGCCGCTCCGCTGGAAGCAAATGCGCAACCCCTGAACATCATCGAAGGCTGGAGTGACTGCGCTTGTATATTCTGAGACGTATTATTAAAAAGGAAGGTGCAGAAATTGCAAATGACTGAGCCGAAATAGCTATCATACGCTTGGATAACTGTGCTTGTATTGGTGTTATTTGACAAATCAATCGTGCAACTTTCGTATACCCAGCATGCCCCGCTGCTGGAACCGCTATCTAGTAGCGCTATGCTTGCTGAACTTGAGCCAGTGACCTGAAAATGCACGCCATAGCAATATGCCACCCCATTATTGTTGATACCTGCGGCCGATGATATTGAGGCAGACGTAGCCGCAGTAGTCGGAGGAGCGGTAGCTGTTGTTCCGCAAATCACAGAACAAGGATTCGTTTGAGTGCCTGGAGAATTGTTATTTATCGATCCGCTCTGGCTTTCCGCATGGGCAGAGGCCACATAGAAGGTATTTCCGGCCACTCCCCACCCGGAAGAAAAAGCATTATTCAACCTTGCATGCGGGTTCTGAAACGGACTGAAATTGCTGGCTGATCCAAGTGAAGTCCATGTGACAGTGTTGTCGGCGGTGGTCATACCGGCCGTTGCGCTGAACGAGGGCGCTGAACCTGACTTCGAAGTTCCCGCCGTGGATGCAATCTGCAAGCTCGCCGTTACGCTGTCGTAAATCACTTCCCCGATAGAGTAGGAGGTACTTGCCGCCCACGTAACCGCATCCGCCGTATCCCCATTCGTGCCCGGCATTCCGGTACATTCCTGCCACGTGGCAGTGTTGTCAGTTGTCTTTGCCCCTCTTGTGAGAGTCCACGAAGGCTCAGATCCCGATGAGGTCCCGGCAGTGATGCAAACAAAGCAACGCTCGTTCCCTACCGTAGGCGTTGCAAGCTGGCGGACGAACTGTCCAGCAGAATAGGCAGTCGATGCCGCCCATTGCGCCACGGCGTAATAGCCTGTGGATGAGCCGTTGCCATAGTTCAGATACCACACTTTATCGAAGTACGACATCAGTTCGCCTCTATTGTCAGTTCGAGCGTTACCCGAGTCAGGGTCGATGCGCTGTTCAGATTGAATCCGAATACATCGTTGGCCGATACCGTCGTGGTCCACCCCGTCAGGGTTGTATCCTGCTCGTATTGTGCGGATGAAAGTGTCGGCAAATCGGAAGCGGTGATCGTGTTGGATATGGTCGGGACCGCAGCATTTGATTTCCAGACATCCACGACGCACGAACCAGAAGCATTAGAAATCAGCGTCGCGCTTACGATGGTTCCTGAGAACGGGACTTGAAAATATCCCTTCACGCCTGCTGAGGGTGCTGATCCACCCCCATCTATGGTGATACCTACCGTTCGATAGCGCTGATTCGGTGTTGCTGAACTGCCGCTACTACCCCCTCCACCGGGAAAGCTCTGCCCGCTCGCGATCCCAGACACGAGCACCCATGCCGCAGCGATTGCCGCGAAGCTGAGATTGTTCATCTTCATGCTGCTGCCCTACTGGAAGTTTGCGAAGAAGGGGTCGCCGGAGGTGCCGTCGATGCTTATCGCGTCCTGTACGACGAGGTTCCCATTGATAGCGCAGCTGATCGCCTGCCCTGCGGAAAGCTCGGCTGACGCCGCTGTCGTTGCGCTACTGAAAGCGCCGAAATAGACGTACATCGTATGCGTGCCGTTGTTCTGTATCAGACAGCCCTTACGCCCGTTGTTCTGGCCTTGAATAAGCTGGAAGGTGCTTGTGGTCGTTATGGTGCCAGAGAGATTCGTGCTCAGGGCGGGGATGCTCTGGGCGTGTGCCGACCAGACGCAGCTGATCGCAAGCAGGATAACGGCGCACACGAGTAGCGCGCGCGCCAGCGTATGGTGCTTCATGGTGAACTCTTAAAGGTTTGGGTTAGTGGGGAGCAGGGCCGTTGATCGTCAGCGTGAAATTGTCGGGCAAAGTGTTCCGGAGCATTTCCAGAGTATTTTGGGAATTCAATATGGCTTGATAGGTCTGTCCCGTATATTGAGGGTATTCAGAGCCGCTGTATTCAAGCGGGCCGAAGCTCTGGCCGACTCCGATGCAGCCAAGGAGTTGAAACCAGAAATTGGCGTTATGGATCAGAATTCCCGAACGGCCGGGAACATTCTGAATCTCCCAGACGTCAGGATGGGCAGGACTGTTGTGCGGACCGCATGTATACGTGCCCAACGGTATGCAACTGGCATCGGCCTGGTCATTCAGCCATGGCAATTCGCATGTGTAGCACAGATGGCTGCCGTCGGGGTTGAACATCTCGCCCATGGTGCCGTGATTGCTGGATGCTTGGCGGGTAAGCGTATATGCAGGCAAAGTGTCGTTCATGGTTCGCCTCGGTGCGGATAATAATAACCCCGTGCGAAACACGGCGGGGCGTCACTTTATGAATGCCTTCACAGCCTCGGCTATTACCGCCACTGCGACGACGATTGATCCCAATACCTGCAGCGTTTGCCACCAGCCCCGCTGAGTCGCCTCGCGTAGCATGGTATTGTTGACGGTGCTGATCACCCCATCGACCTTCTTGCCCATTTCTTCGAAGCCCTTCTCCATATTTGCGGCAGCTTCGTTCTTGTGGGCTTTCTGTTGCTCCCGAAGGCCGTCCACCTCCCTCTTCATGGATATATCCAGCGACTTCAATTCCTGCCCGAGAGCCGATACGGTGGCAGGCAGGGTGCTCATGTTGCTCGCGTATTTTTCAAGGACTGAAATCCGTTCATGGTCAACGGCTCCCTTCTGCTCAAGGGCACCTGTCCGTTCATGGAGGTCAACGACCATCCTGGATAGATCGGAAGTGGGCTTGGGCATTCCATATGCTCATATGTTGCAGAGGTTAGAACCGGAACTTATGTCGAGACGCCGCCGCACTTCACGTTGAGCGTGGTCTGAGTCGGATACCACGTGATCGTGGCTGAGCTGGTGCTTTCCCCAAGGAGGGTTACATAGTGAATTCCTTCGGACAGACCGTTCGTCCTATAGATCTGCGACATATTGGAGACATAATTCACCCCGGCGCCGTTAATGCCGGCAAAAGCTGAAGGTGCCGATGTACTGTCTATGCCAATGGCATTCGAGATATTCGCGCCCGCCGTGCCAATTGACGCCGCCGCCCTGAAGTCAGACTCCACCGTCTCACCGGACCAGGTCAGTATGTTGACGCGGATCTCGGAATTTATTTCCCCCCAGGCGTTTGTGCCATAGGTCCGGC
>Ga0210388_10001526_pt1 | contig 18189 bp, 15 predicted proteins | sample IncBWC19OmetaG_FD_155485 | JGI IMG/M metagenome (GOLD analysis project Ga0210388, IMG submission 155485) | Forest soil microbial communities from Barre Woods Harvard Forest LTER site, Petersham, Massachusetts, United States - Inc-BW-C-19-O ... | reverse complement strand
AGGCCATCGCCGTAGCCGCGATCGCCGTTTTTACCTACGTGAACTATCGCGGAGTTTCCCTCGGCGCACTGGTTCAGAAGAGCTTCACGTCGGCGAAACTGGTAGGAATTTTCGTCATCGTGGGCAGCGCGTTTCTGTTCGGACACGCGTCAGTTGCACCCGCGGCGCCCGTCGCGCCGGTCACGCCCAGCAGCTTCGGCGTCGCCTTGATCGCGTGTCTGCTGGCGTACGACGGATGGGTGCAGATGAGTTTTGTCGCCGGCGAGATGAAGAATCCGCAGCGCAATATCCTGCTCGCGCTAGGATTCGGCATCGCTGCAGTCGTGACGGTTTATCTGCTCGCGAATCTGGCTTATCTGCGCGTGCTTTCTATTCCCGAAATTGCGGCCAGTACTCATGTGGGTGCGGATGCCGCGGGGCGCGTGCTGGGACCGGTGGGCGGTACTCTGGTGTCCGTCATTATTCTGCTTTCGATTGTCGGTTCCCTGAACGGAGCCATCCTCACTTGCCCTCGCGTGTATTTCGCCCAGGCGCGGGATGGCCTGTTCTTCCGCCGCTTCGGCGAAGTTCATCCGCGCTACCGGACGCCCGGGTTTGCGATTCTCGCGCAGGGCGTCTGGGCGGCGATTCTCATTATCAGCGGCTCCTATGAAACGCTAATCGACTATGCGATGTTCGCTATCTGGCTATCCTACGTGTTCATGATCGCGAGCGTTCTGGTGCTGCGCCGCACGCAGTCGGATCTGCCCAGGCCTTACCGCATGTGGGGCTATCCGGTTACGCCTTTCCTATTTCTCGGGATCGCGCTATGGTTTCTCGGGAACATGGTGGTCACGCGGCCGATCCCGTCTCTGGCCGCGCTCGGATTGATCGCGGCAGGCGTCCCGGTTTACTTCGTCTGGAGGCGCGTCGCGATGGCGCCAGACACTCATGAAAAATTGCCCGTGTCTGAAACAGATCCAACCTGAAACGCACTTGTTGTACTACGGTGCAACATGCTTTGGGAAAATCCGCTAACATCTAAAGAATCCATGAAAAGGGAGGGCCCAGTGAAACGAGCCCTATGTTTTGCAGTTGCATCGATTTGCGTAATCGGGCTAATACAGGCCCAGGCGGCGGAAGATTTTTTCCATGCGATCCGCGCCGGGGATCTTGAAACTCTCCGTCATTTGTGCGCCAACCCGGTCAATGTCCGGGATCGTCTGGACACAACACCGCTTCATTACGCCGCGCTTTATGGAAACACCGAATCCGTGCGCATCCTGCTGGAGCATGGCGCCGATCCGAACGCGCGCAACAAGTCGAATGCTACGCCGTTGATCTATGCGGCTTATAGTTTCGAAAAGACGCGTTTACTGGTCGAGAAGGGCGCGGATGTAAACGCGAAGTCGGCCGGCGAGATGACGCCTCTGCTGGTGGCTGTCTCCACCCACGGGAATACGGCGACAGTGAAGTACCTGATCGACAAAGGCGCCGACGTAAAGGCCGTGGGCCCCCTGGGCTCCGATGTTCTGCAAACCGCGGCGCTCAAGGGCGACACAGAAATGATTCGCCTGCTGCTGAAGAAAGGCGCGGACGCCCGGCAGAAAGATATGGGCGGTTTTAGCGCGCTGATGAACGCCTTTACGGACACCGATCAGGAGCGCGTGCGCCTGTTGCTGGACGCCGGAGCGGACGTGAACGCGGCGAACACCTTTTCGGGAGCGGTCAAAAACGGGCCGATCGCGCTGGTCCACATGACTCCCATCTTCTTAGCCGCAACGGATGCTCCGACTCCCACCATCAAGGTCCTGCTCTCCGCGGGAGCGCGGCCGGATGAAGCGGATACCCGCAAGCTGACGCCCTTGATGTCTGCGATTTTGACGGACGATCCCAAACTGGCGACCATCCACGAGCTGATCGGCGCGGGTGCGGACGTTAATGCGAAAGATCACAACGGCGAATCCGTGCTCGACTGGGCTCTCAAATATAAGAACCCGGATGTCGTCACGATGCTGAAGGCCGCGGGCGCGAAATCCGCCATGCCGTTCACAGCGCCGAAGCCTCCAGCCGATTTCGTTGCAGGCACGACGAAGGATGCCGTAGGCAGATCCTCCGCGCTGCTGGTCAAGTCCGGCGAAACTTTCTTCCCCGAAGGAGGAGGCTGCGTCGGCTGCCATCATCAACCTCTGATGGGGCGGGCGTTCGCCGCCTTGCGCGCAGCCAATCAGGCGCCCGACGATCGCCTGCGCCGCATTTTCTCCAATGGCATGGTCGCCAACCGGCCCTTCATGCTGTCGAATTATCCGCAACTGGTGAGCCGCGGCGGCGATTTCGATGAGAATCTCGCGGAGAGCGAAGCCATGATCGCGCTGGGCGAACCCGCCAACTCGACCACCGACGCAATTCTCCATTATCTTGCGGCGCGCCAGCAGCCTTCCGGTAGTTGGGCCATGCTCGGTAACAAGCGCCCACCGCTGGAGGGGAGTACCATTTCGCGCACCGCGATGGCCGTACGGGCGCTGAAAACTTTCGGATGGCCCGCCCGCCGCGAGGAGTTCGAGGCACGAATCGCCCGTGCCCGCGTCTGGCTGTTGAGCGCGAATCCGGTCACGCGTTACGAAGAGGCTGATCGCATCAAGGGGTTGAAGGCCGCTGGAGTCCCGGATCGCGATCTTGAAAAATCCGTGGCCGCGCTGATCGCGGAGCAGCGTCCGGACGGCGGCTGGTCGCAGACGGCTTATCTGGAATCGGACGCCTACGCGACAGGAGTGGTGCTCGCGTCGCTCTATCAGAACGGCTTCCTGAAACCGTCCGATCCGGCGTACACCCGCGGCGTGGCGTATCTTTTAAAGACGCAATTCCCCGATGGATCGTGGTACGTCCGCAGCCGTTCTCCGAAGCTCCAGCCGTACTTCCAGAGCGCATTTCCGTTCGACCATGACCAGTGGATCTCGACATCGGCCACGGCGGTCGCGGTAATGGCGCTGGCTCCCGCAGTACACTAATCGCGCGGTTCCACCTGCCGTGCATCCGTCGGCAAACCGCTCCTTGCAGTCACGGCTCCTAATCGAGGCCGCCTGTTATCGCAGGAAGCGGTTTCTTCAGCGATCGCTTTGACGGAACCGCCGTGCGTAAGCATGCGGGCGGACGCACTACAATAGATGTTTCTATGCCAACCAAGCGTATTGGAATCCTTACCGGAGGCGGCGACGTTCCCGGTCTTAATTCAGTCATAAAAGGTGTCGTTTATCGCGGAACCGAAGCGGATTGTGAAGTGGTCGGCATCCGCCGCGGATGGGAGGGATTGACGCACGTCAACTTCGACGATCCCGCCAGCAAGGCCCGCTACATTTTGCCGCTGAACCGCGCGATCACCCGCAATGTGGATCGCACCGGAGGCACGTTTCTGCACTCCAGCCGGACCAATCCTTCGAAAATGAAGAAGCTGCCGGCGTTTCTGGCGAACGCAAATTTTCCCAAAAACGGAGAGACCTGGGATATGAGCTCCCAGGTGCTCAAGAATATCGAAACGCTGAAGCTGGATTACCTGATCGCCATCGGCGGCGACGATACGCTGAGCTACGCGGCCAGGCTCGACAAGCTGGGGATGAAGGTCATCTCGATTCCGAAAACGATGGATAACGACGTTCGCGGTACCGAGTATTGCATCGGCTTCTCGACCGCGATTACGCGCGCCACCAGCGCGATTGAGCGGCAGCGCACTACGGTCGGCTCCCATGAACGCATCGGCATTTTTCGCGTGTTCGGCCGGGACGCGGGATACACTGCGCTCTATACCGCGTTCGCCAGCTCCATCCGCTGCTGCATCCCTGAATACAAGGTCAATCTCGATCATCTCATCGAGATTCTAATGACCGATAAACGCAATAATCCCAGCAATTACGCGCTTCTCGTGATTTCCGAAGGCGCGGAGTGGGAAGGCTACACGGTGCAGGAATACGGCGAACCCGACGCCTACGGCCATCGCAAGAAAGCCAGCGTCGGCGAGGCCCTTGCCGCGGAAGTTTCCAAGCGCACCGGCGAAGAGTGCATCGTCAGCGATCTGACCTATGACCTGCGCAGCGGCGAACCCGATTTCGTGGACAAACTGGTCGCGTCGGCGTTCGGAGCCATGGGCCTGGACGCGGTCCTCGAAGGAAAGAGCGGGCTCATGACCGCACTGGTAAACGGCTGCTATCAAATGGTGCCGATTCCCGATCCGAAGCTTGGTCCCAGAAAAGTGGACCTCGCGAGCATGTACAACACGGAGCGATATCGCCCGAATTACGGAAACAAAACCGGCCTGCCTATTTTCTTTATTCAGGCCTAAGGTGAGTTTTCTAGACCGATTCCGCCATAAACCGCGCGAGGCCTCGACGGCGGAGCTTCGCGCCTTCTTCAACCAGGCCGCGTCCAGTGAAGAGCATTACCCCTCGACTATCGACCCGCGCATCTTCCACGTCAAGCTGGTTCTGGAGCATCTGGGCGACCTGTCGGGCAAGAGGGTGGCCGACGTCGGCTGCGGCAAAGGTCGATTCGGGCGCGTTATCAAGGAAAGGTATCCGACGGCGCGCGTGTGCGCGGTCGATATTGCCGAGGCGATGCTGGCACATGTCCCGCAGGGAATCGATCGCACGGCGGCGGCGATGACGGAGCTGCCTCTCGCGTCGGGCTCCTGCGATGGCGCGTACGCCACCGAATCTTTAGAACATGCGGTGGACATCCCGAAAGCGGTGGAAGAGTTATGCCGCATCGTCAAACCGGGCGGGCGGATCGCGATCATCGACAAGGACATCAAGGCCTGGGGACGCCTGGAAACGCCGGCCTGGGAACGCTGGTTCGGCCGCGCCGAACTGGAAAAATTGCTCGCACGCCATTGCGAAGCAGTATCCAGCCGTCCGATTTCCTATTGGGAAGAGATCGAGCCGGACGGATTGTTCCTGGCCTGGCTGGCGGTCAAGTAGCTACATTTTCACGTCGAACGACAAATCCTGAATCATCTTATCGAGCGCCGCCTGCGCGTTTTCGCTCTGCGATTCCAGTTGCTTGGTTTCTTTTCTCAGAGCCTCCAGCCGGTCCTCCTGTTCGTTGAGCTGCCGCGTGTAACGCTGAAGCAGCAGTTTTTCCTCCGCGCTTCCTTTCAGCGCTTTCATGTTCTCGCGAAGCCGCTGCTGATCGTCGTAAATTTTCGACGTCTCGTCATCGCGGCCGCTCTTCTGGTCGTCGAGATCGCTGACGACCGCTTTCTGCGCAAGAATTTTTCGCAGGGCATCCTCGATCCCCCTATCGATCGATTTCTGCCGTACAAAAAGATCGATCTGATCGCTGGTGACGGAGGTTAGGTGGTACGTGGCCTGGATGGGCCGGGCTTCTTCGACGGTTAGCGTCGCCGTCTCCTTCGATGCCACAGGAAGGCGGAATCGCATCCAGTCCGCCGTCGTTTCAAAGGGCTTGGCCTCGCTTCGCAGCTGGTAGCCGGCCCGCATCGGGTGCTCGACGATGGCCATTCGTGGCGAAGTGTCTTCATTGCGGAACGTGTACGTCTTTTTTTCGCGCACTTCGCTTTCCTGCGTCATGACGCCGCGCAACACTCGTACCCTGGTCACTCTTTCCTGCTCATTCGAATTCTTCGAACTGACGTTCAGCGCAAGATCCGTCGCGTAAGAAACCAGGCGTTTCTCGGCAGGCCGGATGGGATCGAAAATGCCCTCGCCGGCAAAGGTCTCCTCTTCGAGTACGCTGAAACTGCCGCCGTCGAGCGTCAGTCCGCTGGTGTTGGTGAGCCACAAAGCGCGCTGCGGCCGCGGCAGACCGGAGCGTTCATTCCAGACCGAAACTTTCTCGGCGGCTATGGAGGATTGAACGATGGGAAGCAGAGCCGACCGGTTTTTGGGAATCGTGATCGGATCCTTCAGCTTGTATTCGAAGAGATCGCCAAGCTCCTGCGCGCGCGCTGCCGGCTCCATGCTTGCTCGAGCCGAGTAGGTTCCACCACCGAACCCACCGCCAGAACCTGCAACTGGGGGTTTTTTCATCGTTTCCGAGGAGTTGCCCAGCGCCGCTCCACTTCCAAGGGCGCGACCAGCGGCGATGCCCGGATTGAACCGCATCATGGATGTGCTGGTGTTGACCGGCGGCGCCGCCGCATTGACCTCAACGGTCTGCGACATGCTGCCGACTTCCAAGCGGACATCGTTCTGCCCGTTTCGGACATTATTGACCCGCGCCGTCTGAAAGCCTGGCCGCTGCACCTCCAGGTTGACGGGCCCGTCCGGCAGCGCCTGAAATTCATAAATTCCGGCAGCGTTGGTCGTCGCCTCACCGGCCAGATTGCCCGAAGCGTCGTAAGCCCGAACCACCGCCCCGGGAACCGCAGCACCGCTTGCATCCGCCACAGTACCGTTCACTCGGGCCCCGGAAATGAGAGTCGACTCGTAGGTCTGCGGCGAAACCATCATGCTCTGCGGCATCGAAACCACCGGACGCCGCGAATAGTAGGGCTGCGAGAGATTTTCGACGAACGACTGCGGTGCGCCCGCCACCAGCGAAAGTTGAACGTTATCCCAATCCTGCCCGACAGTGTTATCGACAATCGCCCAACCCTGCAACAAAGGCCCTTGGCCGCCCTTCGGATTCAGGACGATGCGATACGTCGCTTTCCAAACCGGCACTTCGCTGATGTAGCTGACAAACAGGGATCGCTCGCCCGTTCCATCGGCCGAAATAATCATGTTCCGTACATCCGCATCCCGGCCCGATGCCACTAGATCGAGAAAACGATCGACCTTTCCCGCCAGGCCCTTTTCCAGAAGCCGCACGGAAAACGCCGGTGTCAACTCAGTCGTCCTCACGTCGCCCGCGTCGCTGATCAACGACAAATAGTCGACTTCGAGAGTCGTTCCGCCCGCGATGCGCGTTTTGCGCTCTACGCTCAGCAGACGTCCGGTTATGGTGGTGGCGCCGCTGCGGACCTCCAATCGCGCTCCGCGAAGTGCTCCTAGAAACTCGGTAAGGGAACTCTTGTCGCCGACGGGCAGATGCAAGTCGCCAAGCTGGCGATCGATCGGCGCGGCAGACCCGTAAGCGACGCCGGCGATGCGGCCTCCGCTTAGATCAAGGACTGTGAGCGATTTCAAAACGTCGTTAAGCTGGCCGGAGGTGAAGGAGATCGTGACGTCCTGTTTATCGTGCACCGGACCCAGGTGTTCGAAATAACCGACCCCGTTCTTGTAGAGAACGACGCGTTTAATCGGGAGAGGCGGGCCTTGCGCGAGCATAATCGCGCTTAAAACGCTGAATAGCGCGGTGCATTTCACCATAATTGACCTTAATTTACTGCGATATGATCTTTTCTTGCGTCAACCCTCGCAGCATCGATTCCCTCAACTTTTTTCAGGTCCCGCCACTCTTTATAGACTCCATTCTTGTCGCGATAGCCTACAATCGCTTCCGCTTCTTTCGCCGAAAAACCGACGCCAGAGACGATTTCTTCCGCCGTCGCCGTATTCACATTGATTCTTCCGAAATTCTTCGCCAGATAGGAGACGATCGCTTCAAATTCCTCGGCGGTCCCGTCGGCGCCACGCTCGCCCATTTTCGCGACCGTCTTTTTCCAGGCGTCTTTGGTCCGGTTTTCCACCGTCACGGTGTCCAGATCGTGGCAGCCCTGGCAGATTTTGAGAACTTCGGCCTTGCCTGGACTGTCCGGCAATTCCTGTGCGAGGCTCGCAAACAGAAGGATGAGGTGCATAGCTTTTATGACGCAGTACCCCTCACATTCTAGTACTTTCGTCCGTGCGGACTCGCGGCTTCGTACCAGCTGCTTTGTGATGTTATTCCTATTCCACCCCCTCGGGTAAGTTCCTAGAATCGAATTGCATGGAACCCGGAAACTATCTTCAATTGATCATGACCGTGGCGTTGATCGTCACCGCCGCGATTGTCGCCGTCATCTGCGATTTCTTGAAACGGAATAACGATCAGCTCCGGGAGATGAACATCGAGCTCCAAGTCCGCCAGGAGCATCTTCTGGTCCCCCGTCCCCCGAAATCGGAGAAAGCTTCCGCGCCCGCGCTGCCAGACCTGACCGCCCCGAAAGAGCATTCAATCGTGAGTATCGTGAGTAAAGACCGCAAGCGCACGGTCAACCGCGAAGCCCTGGCCGCCATGGAGCGCGGCGCAGCGGCGGCGGCCAAGCGCGCTCAGGTTGCGGCGCCGCTTCCCGAAGTAATCGTGGCGGCGAAGGTTTCGCCCGCGAAGAAAGACTGGGAATCGCTGATCAGCCGTAGCGCGCAAGGAAAAAACTCCGCGACGGCGCCTGCGTCTCTCCCTGCGGGATTTCAAGACGGATTTGTGCTCCACCAACTGGTCCAAAGCCGCCGGCCGGTCAGCGGACTGGTGGTTTCGATCGGCGTCCATGCGTCCAAGAACTCCGGCGAAAAGCTGCCCGATGCCGTATCGAAGCTGGTCGCGTCGCTGATCGGCCCCAACGATTTCGCGGCTCAGAGTGGCGACGACGAATTCCTGCTGATCTATCCGCAGGAGCAAGGTGCATCCGCGCAGCGCCGCCTCAGCCAGATCGCCCGGCAATTATGGGATTTCCAACTCCGGTCGCTGGGCTCATTCCAGATTCTGTTTAGCTGGGGAGGTGTCGAGGTGCACAGCGAATCCATCGAAGAGGCCATCGCCTCCGCCAGCGAGCGCATGCAGGAAACCAAGCGCGGCCGCAAGCTGCTGACCATGGAATCGCCAGTGACGGAGCAAGCCACGGCGCTGCGAAAAGCCGTATAGCCGTGGCCATCGGGAGCATCCATGGGCCGACGGCCCGCTCAGAGAGATAAAGCTGGGCTTGTGAGGCTGCCAGTGGAAGCCGGACCGGGGGTTGGCGCGGAAGGGTGTCCGCCCACCAGACTCGAACCGGCAAAATTGCATTTCGACTGAGCGTCCATGGGACGATGGCCCACGCGCGAACCATCAAAAATGGCTTCTGTCGGGTGCGGCGGCCAATTTTGGCGGCAGCCGCCGTTCATAGCGACGCAGAAGGTTTGCTTTGTATTTTCGACGCAGCGGACAGGTCACGGCTGCTTCGGTTGCAGCGTCAGCGGTTCCGCTTCCTTCTTCGCGCCGGGATGGAAAATCTTCCCGACCGCTTTGAAAAAACGGTTGCCCTTCGCGGACTTGTCGCTTGCGTCGTCGGGCGGAATCGGCGCGACGGCGGGCTGCGCGGGAGGGCGGTTCGGATCGGACTCTATCAAGCTCTTATAACCCACCGCTTGTTTCGGCGTTAGCGGTTTCGCGTCCACGGGCTCTTCGGCGGGCGCGGCCGGCAATGCGACCGCTTCGGAGGACTCGAACTCCCTTCCAGACGGAGCCGGCGCACGGCGCGCCCGGGCTGCCGTGGTTGCTATCGGAGGCGGAGGTGGCACTTCTTGATCCTTCGCTCGCACCGCCCGCTTGACGACAGGCTTTCCATCCACGGGAGGCGGTTCCGGAACAACCAGGGGATGCACTTCTGAGGAGGTCTCCGCGGCGGGCGCCGCTTCGGCCGGCGATTCCGGCGGCGGTGCGGCTTCCGCGGCGTCCGGCGCAGCGCTTTGCACATCGGACGGTGCGCGCAGCATGCGGTAGGCGGCTACGCAAACCAATATCGCTGCGAAGACGATCGCGAATAATCGCACGCCCCGGAGGATATCTTCGCGAAAACGCAAGCTGATTTCTCCCTCACGAGAATCATCGGCCATTCCAGCTCTCAGGTCTATAAGCCTGCCCGACTAATTTCTCCTGAGAAGTAGTAGGGCAAACGCCTTAGTCCTCCAGGGCAGGTTCGAACACCTCTTCGCCGCGTGGACGCAAGTCGTTATTGCGCATCAGGATACGCGCACATGTGTTCCACCGCAGCAAGGCGTCGTCATTGCCTTCCGGACGCAGTTCTTCGGCCTGTTCGTAGTGCCCCATCGCCTCGCGTAGGGTTTCATAAGCGATAAACCCGACCCCGGGCGAGCCTTTGCGCATCAGGGATTCGGCCCATCGCTCACTAATAATCCCGGCGTAGTACGCCCGCTCATAGCCGCCCTTTAGCTTAGCCTGCACCTCGCGCGCCTGCGCCGCCGTCACGCCTTTGCCGAACTGATCGGTGAGGGACAACAACAGCATGACCAGTGCGAGATCGTGCTCCGGCTCAATACGTAAAATATCGCGGCAAATGCTCTCGGCCTGCCACGGTTCATTGAGGAGCCGATAGCGCTCCGCTTTCGCCAGCGCAACGGGGACGGCTTCGGGGGAGATGGGCTTGAGCTCGAACATGCGACCAATATACAGCAGAATTGGACGATTCACGCAAAGGCGCAAAGCTCGCAAAGTTTTTTAGTTTTCTTTGCGACTTCGCGCCTTTGCTTGTGAAATGTTTAGCTAAAAACTCGAAAAAGCCTTCTAAGTGGATCGTAAAACTCATCGACCACGCGTTCCTTCAGCGGAATAATCGCGTTGTCCGTGATCTTGATCTCCTCCGGACACACCTTCGTGCAGCACTTCGTAATGTTGCAGAATCCGATGCCGCCCGAATCCTTCAGATCCCCTAGCCGGTCTTCGATATCCATGGGATTCATTTCGAGCGCGGCGGTGTACAACAGAAACCGCGGCCCGATAAATTCGTCGTGCAGATCATGATCGCGCAGCACATGGCACACGTCCTGGCAAAGGAAGCATTCTATGCACTTGCGGAACTCCTGCACACGGTCGATATCGGCCTGCTGCATGCGCCAGGTGCCGTCGGGTTCCGCGGGCTTCGGCTTGAATTTTTTGATCCGCTCTTTCACCCGGTAATTCCAGGAAACATCCGTCACCAGATCTTTGATCTTCGGGAAGGTGTGCATCGGCTCGACCGTAATCGGCTCGGCGAGATTAATCTCACTCAGCCGCGTCATGCACATCAATCTCGGACGGCCGTTGATTTCGGCCGAACACGATCCGCACTTCCCCGCCTTGCAATTCCAGCGCACCGCCATATCGTTGGCTTGCATCGCCTGAATCCGATGCACCGCGTCGAGCACCACCATCCCGGCCTCGACCTCGGTCTGGTAGTCTTTGAATTCCCCGCCCGATGCATCGCCGCGCCAGATTTTAAACGTCGCCGTGGCCATTATTTGTTCTCCTCGATGACCAACTTCTGTTCCTCGGTCAACGGTTTTACGGGCGCTCGTTCCACCTTGGGCTCTCCATCCGGGCCTTTCGTGACCCGGATATTATATTTAGCCCAGTCCTCGCTCTTGTCCGGAAAATCGTCGCGGAAATGCGCGCCGCGGCTCTCTTTCCGCTCGATCGCCGCGCGCGTGATCACCTCGGAAACCGTCAGCAGATTATCCAGGTCGAGCGCCGTATGCCACCCGCCGTTATATTCGCGATTGCCAAAAATCCCCGCCTTCGCGGCGCGCGCTTTCAATCTCGCGATCTCTCCCAGCGCGCTCTCCATCTCCGATTCCACGCGCACGATACCCACCAGGTCCTGCATCATTTCCTGTAACTCATGCTGCACAGCGAACGGATTCTCGCCCGCCGCGCCGCGATCGAATGGCTCCAGGGCTTTCTTCGCGGCCTCGTCCACGAACGCCTGATCGATCTTTCCCGCGCCGTGTTCTCTCGCGAACTTCGCCGCGTACTCGCCGGCGCGCCTGCCGAACACCACCAGGTCCGACAACGAATTTCCACCCAGCCGGTTCGCGCCATGCAATCCCGCGCCGCATTCTCCCGCCGCGAACAATCCCGGCACAGACGACATCTGCGAATCCGCGTCCACTTCCACGCCGCCCATCATGTAATGCGTGGTCGGCCCGATCTCCATCGGCTCCTTCGTAATATCGATGTCGGCAAGCTGCTTGAACTGGTGATACATGCTCGGCAGCTTCTTTTTAATGTGCTCCGCTGCGTTGGGAAGTTTTTCCTTGATCCAGGAAATATCGAGAAACACGCCTCCATGCGGGCTCCCTCGACCCTCCTTCACCTCGCGCCGGATGCATCGCGCCACGTGATCGCGGGTCAGCAATTCCGGAGGCCTCCGGGCGCTCTTGTCGCCCTGCGTATAGCGCCAGCCTTCTTCTTCGGTATCCGCGGTTTGGGTTTTGTAATTGGCCGGAATATCGTCGAACATGAAGCGCTTGCCGTCTTTATTCCGCAGCACGCCGCCTTCGCCGCGCACGCCTTCCGTGACCAGAATTCCCTTCACGCTGGGAGGCCAAACCATGCCGGTTGGATGGAACTGGACAAACTCCATATCCATCAGAGCCGCGCCCGCGTGATACGCGAGCGAATGCCCGTCGCCCGTATACTCCCAACTATTCGAAGTGATTTGAAACGCGCGCCCGATCCCTCCGGTCGCCAATACCACCGCTTTGGCGTGGAAGACGCGGAAGCGTCCACGCTCCCGGTCGTAAGCGAACGCGCCCACGCACCGGTCGCCGTCTTTCAACAGCGTCAGGATGGTGGTCTCCATGTGAAAATCGATACCCTGATGAATCCCGTGATCCTGTAACGTGCGGATCATTTCGAGACCGGTGCGATCGCCCACGTGCGCCAGCCGCGGATAACGATGGCCTCCGAAATTGCGCTGCAAAATGCGCCCGTCTTTCGTGCGGTCGAAGACCGCGCCCCAGGCTTCCAGTTCCCGAACCCGCGCCGGAGCCTCCTTCGCGTGCAGTTCCGCCATCCGCGGATTATTCAGATACTGCCCACCGCGCATCGTGTCGGCAAAGTGGACGCGCCAGCTATCGCGATCGTCGACATTGCCCATCGCGGCGGCCATGCCTCCCTCGGCCATGACGGTATGCGCCTTGCCCAGCAGCGACTTGGTCACGACGCCGACCTTGACGCCCGCGGCGGAGGCTTCGATGGCGGCTCTGAGTCCCGCGCCGCCCGCGCCTACGATGAGGACGTCGAATTGGTGAATCTGATATTCGGCCACTAAATGATTCTCCAATCCGTAATTACGCCCATTGAGCAGAGCCGTATATAGACGTCGGTGAAGCCGACCCAGAACAGGCTGAACCAGGCCCACATCATGTGCTTGCGATTCAGACACGATACGCAGTCGTAAGTCTTCACGCGCATCGGCGATTTCGACATCTCATCGATTCGTCCGCCGACGAGATGCCGCAGCGAATGACATCCCAGCGTGTAGCACCCCAGAAGAATCGGGTTGATGATCATGACGATGGTCCCGACTCCGATCCCGAAGTGTCCGTCGAAATTCATCGCTTTGATCGCATCCCAGGAGAGGATCACGATGAAAATGAGCGCCAGATAGAGGAAATACCGATGCACGTTCTGGAGGATCAGAGGGAAAGACCGTTCGCCCCAGTACGATTTCCGAGGCTCGCCCACCGCGCACGAGGGAGGGTCGGCCCAAAAAGCCTTGTAGTACGCTCCGCGATAGTAATAGCAGGTAAACCGGAATCCGCCGGGAGCCCACAAAATCAGCATCGCCGCCGAAAAAGGCACGAAAGCCGGCCACCATCCGGGCTTGTCCGTCATCAATAGTGGTGAATAGAAAGGAGAGAGGTAAGGTCCGAAGGTGTAGTGGGCATTTTGCAGCGCGGCCCAGGTGGAATAGACGATGAACGCGGAGAAGCCGAGAAAAACCAGTAGAGGCTCAATCCACCAGTTGTCCTTTCGCGACGTGCGGCCGAAACCGCCGTTTTGAAGGGGAACATCGATCGAGGACATTCTTAAAACGCTCCTTCGAAACCAAAAATTGGCGAAGCGTTAAGGATAGCGTTCAAAGGGTCATGAATTCAAGGACAAGTGGCAGAGTGAGCAAAAACCCAAGAGATCTATGCCAAAGGGCAAGGAGGAGGAAAAGTCGTCGTATCTCGTTAATCTGCAACAGCTTGGACATAAAACCGTTTAATGTTCCGAGATCCCCGTCCAATGCACACGGGAACAGTTCGCTTCATTAATGTAGCTTCACCGGACACCGTCTCTTATACTGTCACTTCGTAGCCCGTAATCCAATCTATACCTGGAGATCGCACTTTGACTAAGCCGATCAAGCACGTTGAAAAAGCAATCGCCGTCGGCGCCAACGCCGCCTGGTTCTTCTTTAACAAGTTCAACTCGATCAACCGCAACCCGTCTTTCACGCCGAAATGGTCGGACAAGCCGCTCCTGAAGAGCTGGGAGAAGCAGAAGCCGAAGCTCGGCTGGCCCCGCGAGACCGATTCGCTCTGCCCGAAGTGCGTCCCCGATATCCGCAATAAGATCATCAACGGGGAACTGCCGGTGGAAATTCTCAAGAACGAGAAGGCCGGCGAAATCAAAGCCAAAATCATCGAAAAAGACGGCAAGATCGTCATGGTCAAGGAATGTGCCATCCATGGCAAGTTCGAAGACGTCATGTCCACCGATCCGGCCTTCTTCAAGCATCTGGAAGACGTGTTCCCGGGCCGCGACATCCGCGCCCATAACGACGAAAAATTGCACGACCACGGGTCGTCTACGGTTACGCATGGACGCGGATCAGTTCTTACGATCGATCTGACCAACCGCTGCAACATGATGTGCGATCCCTGCTTCATGGACGCCAATCAGGTCGGTTTCGTGCATGAGCTGAGCTGGGAAGAAATCAAGACGATGCTCGACAACGCCTTGACCATCAAGCCGCGCCGCCAGCTTTCGGTGCAGTTCTCCGGCGGCGAGCCGACGTTGTCGCCGTACTTCCTGGACGCCGTCCGCTATTGCCGAAAGATCGGCTATCAGAGCGTGCAGGCCGCGACCAACGGCATCGAGTTTGCGAAAAAACCGGAGTTCGCCAAAGCGGCCGCTGAAGCGGGTTTGCGCTATGCCTATCTCCAGTTCGATGGGATCGGCAACGAAGCCAATTCGCACCGCGCCGTCGGCAACCTGTTCGATGTGAAACTCCGCGCGATTGAGAATCTCTATAGCGCCGGTGTGGACATCGTCCCGGTGATTACGCTGATCAACGGCGTGAATAACGAACAGGTGGGAGCGGTGGTCCGCTTCGCACTCGACAATCCGAAGAAGATTCCGTTCTTGAGCTTCCAGCCGGTATCGTTCACCGGCCGCGATGAAGCGATCACCGACGAGCGACGCCACGCACAGCGCTACACGCTGGCGAATCTGGCGCACGACGTGAAGAACCAAACCGGCCTGGGAGAGCCCGTCCGCGACTGGTTCCCGATCAGCTTCATGAGCACCTTCTCCGACTTCGCGGATCTGGTCCACGGGCCGAACGCGGATTGGGGACAACTGAGCTGCGGCTGCCACCCGAACTGCGGCGTCGGCATGGCCGTGATGTGCGACAAGGAAACCAAGGAATATCGTCCGGTGACGGCGTTTCTGAACGCGGACCGGCTGGCGCGCGACGTCGCCGCCATCAACGATGCGGCTCGCGGCAAGCGCCTGTCGGTCATCGGCGTGTCGCTCGCGCTGCTCCGCAACTACAATCCTTATGAAGCTCCCACGCACTTCCGTCTGAGCGACCTGATCGCCAAATTCGACAAGTGCTTCGGCATGTCGAAGAAATCGCAGACCGGGGCCTACGGCAAAGTGACGGGCGACCGCACCAAGGCCGACATCGACAAGCGCCGCGCGGACCGCTGGAACTTCCTGTTCATCGCCGGCATGTGGTTCCAGGATCTGTTCAACTACGATTTCCGCCGCACCGAACAGTGCATCATCCCGTACGCCACGCAGGAAGGCGAAATTTCCTTCTGCGCGTATAACACCGGCGTGGGTTGGAGAAACATCGTCGAAAAAATGCACATGACGGCGACGCTGACCAAGTGGTACGAAGAAAAAGGACGCCACGAAATCATCGCCGGCGGAAAAAAGGTCAACCTGGTTTCGAGCGAACACTCCCTGGTCCTGCGCGCCGACGACGTAAACCGCGAGCGTCAGCATGATCTGGACGATAAAGGCATCGCCAAGACCGCCCGCGAAGAGAAAACCCGCGCCCGCGACGCGAAGATGAAGGAAGACGCGAAGAACGCGGAGATGATGAAGATGTACCGCGAGCACGTGCTGGGCGAAAAGCCGGTAGAAGGCGGCATCGTCCCGCTGAGCGCCATCGCGCCGGCACCGTCGAAGGTAAAGAAGGAAGAAGAAGTCGGCTCTTTCGGCGATTAATCAGCTTCGAGTTTTAAGAGAAGCCTCCCAGCCTTCGGGCTCGGGAGGCTTTTTGTTTTGTCCCGATGAACATGGATGAGCGGCTGCGCCTACTGCAATTCCAAGCTCCACGGCTGCCGCTATTTCTTTTTCACGTTCTTCGCGATCCAAATCGCCAATGCTTGCTCATTCACCGTGCCCGCTGCGACCGCGAGCATTGTATCGATGGCGTCCACCTGAGATGCCGTCAGGCGGTATCCATTGATAGCGAGAAACAAACCAATCGACAGGAAAGCAGCGCGCTTGTTACCGTCCAGGAAGGCGTGATTTTTTGCGATCCCATAGCCATAGGAGGCCGCGAGCTCGGAAATCGTGGCGGTCTGATTGTACGCTTGGATATTCCTAGGGCGCGCCAGAGCGGACTCCAGAAGACCTTCGTCGCGCAGCCCCCTCGGCCCTCCAAACTCCGCGAGGCTTTCTTCATGCAGCAGCAGCAAGGCCTTCTTGCTGATCCACTTGGCCTCAGCGTTCACTTCGCAAGCACTTTGAACGTATCGCGATACTCTTTGATGAACTCACGGCCCGCCACGAGCTGCTCCTCGATCGCCGGATCATAAGGCGTAATCAGGTAGCCTTCCGCCGTTTCGATCGCGTAAAGCGTATCGCCCTTTTCCACTTTCATTCGGGCGAGCATCTCTTTGGGAACAATAGCCCCTATGGAGGTCCCGATCCTGGTCAACTTGAGTGAGGTGGCCATACCTATAAACATTATAATACCGATGCCGATCAAGTCACCTCAACTCCCCCACCAAAATCTCCGCGATCTTCGAAATCAAAATCAAACCTTCGTTATCCGATGTCCAGTCGATCTTCGGCACATCCTCGCACGTAATCGCCATCGCGATCCGGTTGCCTTTCGCGTATACAATCCCCACATCGCTTCTCAAATGATCCAGCGCGCCCGCCTTATTCGCCACCACCAAATCCCCCGTTCGCCGAGCGATTCCGTTGGTATCCCTCTGCCGCTTCAGGACTTTCAAAATCTCCTTCGACGCCTCCGGACTCACAATCTCGCCTTTTTCAAGCCTTTCAAGAATCGACACCATCTCGCGAGGCGTCGACGATCCCAGCCCATACTTCTGATTCGCCGGGTCGAGTCCCGCTTTACTGAACCCGCTCGGACTCTTCAAATCCGCCCCATCGCCCCGAACCTTGCGCATCGACCGCGTGCCTTTAAGGCCCAGCTTATCCATATACCCGTTCACGTAATCCGCGGTCACCTGGTCGAGCACCAGGTTGGTCGCCGTGTTATCGCTCAGCACGATCATCAGGTGCGCCACGTCCACCAAGGGCAGCCTCACGCCGTCGGAAAATTCGCCCAATATCCCCGACCCCGAAACTTTGTCCGCATCATGCAGCGTCACCACGTCGGTCCATTTCCAGCGGCCTTCCTTCACTCCTTCGAACGTCGCGCACAGGATCGGCAGCTTGATCGTGCTCGCCGTCCGGACCCGGTCATCCGGCCGCAAGGCATAGGTCGCCCGGGTGTCGAGATTCTTTGCAAAAATGGATACAGTGCCGCTAAATCCGGCGGTAACGGCGGAAATTTTGTCTCCCAGCTTTTTTTCTGAAAAAGGCTGGGCCGCGTGGGCTACGGTCAGTGTTAGAAGAAGAAGGAGAGGCCTGAACATGCGAACTATCGTAGCGTTTCTCCTTACGACGCTTCTCGGACTCGCACAAGTTGCGCGCCGGCCACCTGACCTCCGCCTCGAAAACGCCCCCGAGATCGAGCGTCAGGAAAAACGAATCGCCGATCATCCCGATAACATTCAGGAGCGCATGGCGCTTCTCAATCTGCTATTTAACCGGGCCGTGGGCCTCTCCCCGGAAAAAGTGCACGAGATGCGCCGCCTTCATATTCTCTGGCTGATCGAGCACCATCCCGACACTCCCAACATTTTCGAGCAGGCTCAATTGCTGCTATCCCCGCGCGGACGTCTCGCCGATGCCGCAGGTTCCGCGGAGGCTGTTGGCCTGTGGCTGGAACTCGCGAAGAAGCCCGATGCGAAGCCCGCCGTCATCGCGATTGCGGCC
>Ga0210388_10001524_pt1 | contig 18215 bp, 16 predicted proteins | sample IncBWC19OmetaG_FD_155485 | JGI IMG/M metagenome (GOLD analysis project Ga0210388, IMG submission 155485) | Forest soil microbial communities from Barre Woods Harvard Forest LTER site, Petersham, Massachusetts, United States - Inc-BW-C-19-O ... | reverse complement strand
GAACTCGACCAGCGGGCCCGGGCCGCCGCCGGTGAACTCGGGATCCAGGGCTATGGCGTGGCTGAGTTCGAGCGTCCTGACGGGGGTGACTGGCGACTCCTCGGCGTCAGCTCGCGCCTCACGTCTGAACACGCGGTCATCGAGGAGCAGTCCGGCGTGGACATCGTGGCCGCGCAACTTGCCCTCGCGTTCGACGCCCGCGCCTCGTTGCCGCGAGTCTTCAGGGACAACTGGGCCTTCGGCTTCGCAGTGGAGGCAGAAGACCAGGCACGAGGAGCGCTGCGCTCCGCCGGGATAGTGAGGCGCTTCCAGCTGCCGTCCGGCCCCGGCGTCCGGGTCGATTCGGCTATCGGGGAAGGCCAGGTCGTCGTGCCCAGCCGGGACAACAGGCTCGCTTTTGTCACCGTTTCGGCCGGGACGCAGGCACAGGCCAGGGAGCGGCTGCTGCGCGCGGCGGGCGAGATCTTCGTGCCTGGGGTGACGACGACCGTGTGGCTGCCGGGCCCGGCTGCGGTGGCGGATCCGGAGTTCACCGACATCGCGCCGGACACGGGCATCATCGATCTTGGCGCGCCAGCCGGCACGTCCGTGCGATTCGCCCTGCGATGAGCAGGGCGCCGGCGAACGCCTACGCCCGAAGCTGCTCGTCCAGGTAGAGCAGGAACGTCGGCATCCAGTGGCTCCGGCCGAAGCCGTCAGCTGGCTTGATCAGGGCGGCTCTTGTCACGTGCGTTGCGGCGGCGTTGCGCGCCCTGGCAGCGACCGGGTGAGCGGATGGCAGCGCCTTGGCCACGGCATCGAGGCACCACGCCCTCGACACAAGGAGTCCTTCAAGGTGAACGGTCCCGGGATCGGCACCGTCCGGGCTGAAGTCTGGCGGTGCCCAGGCCACCCGCGCGGGATCGGGCAGCGCCGCGTCCAGCCACCCGGCGAACTCGTCAGCGGGCAGGACATCCGCCATCAGCGCCGCCTCGGCCAGCTCAGGAGTGAGGAAGGCATCACCCGACGCTGCACCGTCCCACTGCAGGACATGCGAGTCGCCGTACATGCGTCGCGCGGCTCCGGCCAGCCCGGCGGTAGTCGGGTCGTCGCCGCGGCGCCTGGCCGCCGCGATGACCAGCCGCAGGCTGAAGGCCGTGTTGCCATGCGTTCCCGAGCGGATCGGGAACTGGAGCCGCCCGCCGAAGTAGTCGTCGAGCCGCCCCGAGAACAGCGTGGCGAGCGGCTCAAGTGCCCGCGCCCACCGCTGGTGCCGCTCGTCCTCGATGGCCTGGCATTCGGCGTGCAGCATGATCAGCCACGCCCAGCCGTATGGTCGCTCGTTGGTGGTGCCGGAAGGGCCGGCGAAGAACGCGAGCTCGGCCGCGAGCCGCTCGTCGGACAGGTGCTCGTCGAGCACCGAGATCGTGGCCTCGGCCAGCGGCTCCGGCACGCCGCGGTTGAGGGCGCGGATTAGAAACCAGTGGCTGTGGACCGCGGAGTGCCAGTCGTAGCAGCCGTAAAAAGAGGGGCTGAGTTGCCGGGGATGCAGCAGCGTGGTGTCGGCGTGCACTTCCTGGCCAAGCCAGTGCGGATATTCCTGGCGTACCGCGGTGAGCGCGGTGCTGGCAAGGGCCGACACGCCCTGAGCGTTAAGTGGGATCATGCGAACGCCGCCACCGGCACCGAATGGCTGGCCAGGCCATCGCGCAGCGCGCGGGCCAGGTCCACCGCTCCCGGGGTATCGCCGTGTACGCACAGGGAATCCACCTCGAGCACGAGCGAGGATCCGTCGGTGGCCTCGATCTCGGCGCCGGTCGCGATCCGCCAGCCTCGCTCGGCGACCACGGCCGGATCGGTGATGACCGCACCGCTCTGCTTGCGCGAGACAAGGCGGCCGGCCGCCGTGTAGGCGCGGTCGGCGAAGCCCTCGCGAACCACGCGCACGCCCTTATTGCTCACGACCTCGACGGCGGGGCTGCCCGCCAGGACCAGTGCGGCCAGGTCGCCGCCGTAGGCCACGATGGCGTCCGCGAAGGCGGCGGCCAGTTGCTCGCTGTCCGCGAGATCGTTGTAGAGCGCGCCGTGGGCCTTGACGTACCGGACGGCCGAGCCATGGCGGCGGCAGAATGCCTCTAGGGCGCCGATCTGGTACAGGACGTCGGTGATCAGTTCGTCCGCGCTGACCCCCAGCGAGCGCCGCCCGAACCCGGCCAGGTCAGGATAGGAGACATGCGCGCCGATCGCGATCTTCCGCGTGGCAGCCTGCGCGACGGTGGCATCCATCGTCCTCGGGTCGCCGCCGTGGAAGCCGCAAGCGATGTTGGCGCTCGTCACGTAGCCGAGCAACGCCTCGTCGTCGCCCATCTTGTACAGACCGAAGCTCTCCCCCATGTCGCTGTTGACGTCGATCACGCGGGTACTGCCTCCTTCAAGGGATAGTGGCACGCGGCCTGATGCCCAGGCCCGAACGCGCGCATAACGGGTTCTTTCTCGGCGCATAGGTCCTGCGCGGCAAGGCAGCGGGTACGGAAGCGGCACCCGGACGGCGGCGCGGCGGCGGACGGGAGCTCGCCCCGCACGGTGACCGCAGCCGCACGGCCGGGCACCGGGTTGGGCGCGGCGTCGATGAGCGCCCTCGTGTAATGGTGCGCGGGCGCGCGGAACAGTTCCTCAGGCGGCCCTGACTCGACGAACTTGCCCAGGTACATCACGATCACATGGTCGGTGAAGTAGTGGATCACCGTCAGGTCGTGGGAGATCATCAGGTACCCGATGTGATGCTCGGCTTGCAGGCTGGCCATCAGGTTGAGGATCTGCGAGCGTACCGACACATCCAGGGCGGAGACAGGCTCGTCGGCCACGATGAGGGCCGGGTTGGTCGCGAGGGCTCTGGCCAGGCCGACGCGCTGTCGCTGCCCGCCAGATAGTTCGCGTGGGTAGCGGCTCAACTGCGCGGCCGAGATCCCCACCTCGTCGGCGAGCCGCCGCACCCGAGCGCGGCGGTCGGCGCGGCTGATCCCGCCGAGCGCTCGCAGCGGTTCCTCGATGATGCGGTCCAGGGTCATCCGCGGGTTCAGCGCAGCGTACGGGTCTTGGAACATCATCTGGATGTCGCGCCGTGACGTCCTGCGCTCGCCGCGTCCCATGTCCGCGACCCGCTTGCCGCGCAGCCGCACTTCACCGCCGGTGGGTTTTTCAAGCCCGACCACGAGGCGGCCAAGCGTCGACTTGCCGCATCCGGACTCGCCGACGATGCCCACAGTGGAGGCTGGGGGGACGGCAAGATCCACTCCGGCGACCGCGAGGACCGGGGCGTCGGCCTGCCCTATCAGGCTGCTGCCGCGGTAGTGCTTGCTGACGTTGACCAGCTCGATCAGCGGCGGCTCAGCGGCGGCCGCCGTCGGGTGACTCGCGGTGTCGTTCATCGCGGTGCCTCCGGAACTCATCGTGTGCCTCCGGAAGGAGCCTGGGCTGTTTCACTGTCCAACGGGTGCAGACAGGACCAGCGGTGGTTACCGTCCGCGCTGGCGGCCGGCGGCGCGGCGGCGCAATCGTCGGAGGCGGCCTCGCACCGGGGGGCGAATGAGCACCCGGCGGCAGGCGCGGTCAGGTCCGGCGGGCGGCCGGGGATCGTGCCGAGCCGCGACCTATGCGGTGTCTCCATCCGGAGCACCGAGCCGAGCAGGGCGCCGGTGTAGCGGTGCCGGGGCGAGTCGAAGATCGTCTGCGTCCCCCCCGCCTCGGCCTCCCGCCCCGCGTACATGACGAATACCCGGTCGGCGTGCCCTGCTACCACGCCCATGTCGTGGGTGACGAGCAGGGTGGCCATACCGAGCTCGTCGCTGAGCCGGTCGAAAAGCTCGAGGATCTGCGCCTGCGTGGTCACGTCCAGAGCGGTAGTCGGCTCGTCGGCGACGAGCACCCCGGGTTCGCAGATCAGCGCGGCCGCGATTACGACGCGCTGGCGCATGCCGCCCGACAGCTCATGCGGGAACCGGCTGAGCTGCTCGCGCGGTCGCGGCAGCCCGACCCGGTCCAGCATGTCCGCCGCGGCCTCGAGCGCGGCCGACTTGCTGGCGCCGCGCTGCAGGCGCAGCGCCTCGCCGACCTGGGCGCCGATCCGCTTGGTCGGGTTCAGCGAGGTCATCGGGTCCTGGAAGACGATGCCCACCTCGGTGCCGCGGATCGCCCGCAGCTGCCGCTCGCGCAGCCCCACCAGCTCACGGTCGCCGAGCTTGATGCTGCCCCGGGCGACGGCCTCGGGCGGCAGCAATCCGGCCAGGGCGAGGCCGAGGGTGGATTTGCCGCACCCGGACTCGCCGACGATGCCGACGGTCTCGCCGCGGCTGACCTCCAGCGAAACGTCCTGCACGGCGTGCACCACCGAGTGGGGCAGCCTGATGTCCACGTCAAGGCCGCTGACTCGCAGGACCGGCCCGCCGCTCGCTTGTACTTTCTCCTCGCTCATGCCTGCCTCGCTCATCCGTGCTTCGAATCCAGGCCGAAAGCATCCCGCAGGCCGTCGCCGACCACGTTGAACGCCAGCACGGTGAGCACGATGGCGACGCCCGGCGGATAGGTCAGCCACCAGAAGCCGGAGTAGGTGAAGTTGAGCCCGTCCGACAGCATGGCGCCCCAGTTGGTGGCGGGCGGGGCGATGCCGAGGCCGAGGAAGGACAGCGCCGCCACCACCAGAATGGCGTCCGCGATCTGGAAGGTCGCGTTCACCAGGATGGTGCCAATGCTGTTGGTGATGATGTGCCGGAAGATGATGGTCGGTGCGCGGACGCCCATGGTCTTGGCGGCCAGCACGTACTCGCGGCTGCGGAGCGACAGGGCCTCGGCGCGGATGAGCCGGGCTGGCACCAGCCAGGCGGTGACCCCGACGACGAGGATCAGGATCGGGACGCTCGGGCGGAACACCGTGGCGAGGAACAGCAGGAGCAGCAGCGCCGGGATCGCGAGCAGCGCGTCGACGATGCGCATCATCAGGCCGTCGATGAACCCGCCGACATAGCCGGCCACGGCACCCCACAGCACGCCGAGGACGACGGCGAGGGCCGCGGCGCCGAACGCTACCTCCAGCATGGTCTGGCCGCCGACCATGAGGCGCCCGAGCTCGTCGTAGCCGACATCGTCAGTGCCGAGCGGCCTCCCCTTCCCCGGGGGCAGGGTCTCCATGGCGAGCCGGGTGTGGATCTGGTCGGTGTGGTAGAACAGCGGACCGACGAAGGAGAACAGCAGCAGCGCGACGATGACCACCAGGCCGATGACGGCGAGGCGGTTGCGCGCGAACGTGCTGAGCCAGAGACGGCCAGGTGGCTGCTGGCTGTCCGTTGCCGGGCCGACTTCGGCCGCGCCGAGGGTGGTCACGTTCTCCAGGCTCATGCGATACCCGCCGCGGTCCGGACGCGCGGGTCGAGGACCGCGTGCGTGATGTCGGCGAGCAGCGAGCCGACCACCGTCGCCGCGGCCACCACGATGACCACCCCGAGTATGACGGGATAGTCCTGGGAGGTCGCCGCGTTGAAGGCCAGCAGGCCGACGCCCGGATAGTTGAACACGTACTCGGTGATCAGGGTGCCAGACACGATGAATGGCAGCGACAGGCCAAGCAGGGTGACCACCGGGCCCGCCGCGTTGCGCAGGACGTGCCCGAAGAGGATCACCCGGCTGCCCGCGCCCTTGGACCGGGCCATCCGCACGTACTCCTGGGCGAGCTCGTCCAGGACTGAGGAGCGGATGTAACGGCTGAACGCCGCCACCGTCACCAGGGTGATGGTCAGGACCGGCAGCACCAGCGCATGGGGGTCGCTCAGCACCTCCGAGAACGATCCCTGCGGCGCCTCGGCCGGCACGACGTGCAGCCGGACGGCGAACACGTCGATGAGGATGATCGCCACCCAGAACGCCGGCGTCGAGTACAGCACCAGCGTGACTGTGGTCAGGATGTAGTCCCCGGCGCGGTGGCGCCGGACGGCCTGGTAGAAGCCGACCGGCACCGCGATCAGGACGGCGAGCACCACCGATATCCCCGCCAAGAACGCCGTCTTCGGCAGCCGCTGGCCGAGCAGGCTGGCCACCGACTCGTTCTGCACGTAGGAGAACCCGAGGTTCCCAGAAAGCACCCCGGTCAGCCAGTGCCAGTACTGGACTGGCAACGGGCCTTCCAGTCCGTTCTCCCTGTTGAAGGCGGCCACGGCGGTCGGCGTGGCGTGGACGCCGAGGATCGCTCTCGCCGGCCCACCTGGCAGCAGGTGAAGTAGGCAGAAGACGATCACCGACACCAACAGCAGCACGACGACCGCCTGCGCGCAGCGCCGCAGGAGAAACCTGATCACGAGGTGAAGTACCAGTTCTCGGGGGTGAGGCTCTCGATGGGGCTCTGCGGGTTGGTCCCCTGGAGCTTGTTGCTGACCTCGGAGATCTGGTAGTCCGGCTGCGGCATCCACAGCACCGGCACCTGCTTGGCGATGTAGTCCTCGTAAGCCTGCAGGTTCGCGGTGCTGTGCACGGTTGCGTTGACCAGCTTGTTGGCCTCGGGGTCGGAGTAGTTGCTTGAGTTCGACCCCGAGCCCGTCTCGAACAGCTGGTCGCCGGTCGGGTACGGGTCCACGCCGTAGGTCCAGCCGCCGCCGTAGTTCAGCATCTGCCACGAGCAGCCTGCCTGGGACGGCGTGCAGGGCGTAACCATCGAGATGATCGTGTCGAACGGCTCCGCCGACAGGCTGACCTGGATGCCCGCCAGGGAGAAAGCGGACTTCATGGCCTGCATCTCCTGGCTGACGACCTCGTTGCCGCTGGCGTAGACCAGGTTGAAGCTCAGCTGCTCGCCCGCGGTGATGCCCTTGCCGCACTGGGTGGCCCCGGTGCCGGGCGAGGCGCAGACGGATACACCGTTCGGCTTGACCGTCCAGCCGTGGCTCTTCAGCAGGCTGACCGCGGTTGACGGCGAGTACGGCCAAGGACCCTGAGTCTCGTAGGAGTCGCTGAAGGGGTTGGACGGCTTCACCGGCACCGGGCCGTAGTTGGTGTTGCCGTAACCCTTCAGCGGACCTTGCAAGTAGGAAGGCTCGTCAATGAGCGACTGCATCGCCTGCCGGATGTACGTCTGGCCGGTGAGCTTGCCTGTGGTCGGGTTGTTGAAGTTCATCAGGAAGAACGTCGTGCCCCAGCCCTGCCACGGCTGGGTCGTGTACCCCTGCTGGGCGAGCTCGCCGGACTGCGACGCCTCCTGCGCGGGCACGTACCCGTAGTCGATGGAGTTGCCGGACCGCAGCACGTTCAGCTCCGCGGTGTCGCTGGTGAACGGCTCCTCGACGAAGAAATTGAGCTTCGGCTTGGTCGGTCCGGAGTAGTTCGGGTTGGCCTGGAACTTGGCGTAGCCGCCTGACTGGTAGTTGACCAAGGTCCACGGGCCGTCGACGGTCTTCCACAGCGGGTTGGTGCCGTAGGTGGCGATGTTCTTGGACTGGGCGGTCAGGAAGTTGAACACGGCCTGGGCGCCGGCGGTGGTCTCGTCGTAGTTGCCGATCGCGCCGGACGCCGACTCTTTGTCCCAGGCTTGCTGCGGCAGCGGCGTGATCTGGGTGAGCTGGTCGTTGGTGAACCAGGTCGGGTTGTAGGACCCGTTGAGGGTCAGCACAATCGTCTTGGGATTGACGATCTTGTAGCTCTTGAGGTTGTCGGGGAACTCGCCTGGGATATAGGCAGCGAAGCTGGTCTTGTTCGCGCGCAGCATGTTGATCCAGAAGGCGACGTCCCGGGTGGTCACCGGCTGGCCGTCGGACCATTTGTAGTTCCCGAGGGTGATGGTCACGACCGAGTCGTGGTCGCTGTAGACCGGCAGCGCCGCCAGGCTCATGGACGGGTCGACGACTGGTTGGCCCTTCGAGTTGCCAACCCAGTACAGGGACCGGAACGACAGCCGCTGGAACTGCTCGATGTTAGTCACGCTGTAGTAGGCAGCGGTAAGCATCGGGAAAATGTAGTTGGGTGTGGCGCCAGGCAGCTCGGCGAAGGTCGCCGTGCCGCCGCTGGCCGGCTTGCCGGCCGCGGCGCTGCTGGCCCCGCTGCCCGATGAGCAGGCTGCCGCCGTCAGAGCCGCCGTTGCGACGGCGATGGCGCTCAGCCCAAGCCTGAGCCTACTTCTCATCTGAACTCCCTAGGTAAATGCCGCCCGCGTTGACGGCCCGGCATGCCTCGATCACGTGAGCCAGGCCAGCCGACTGCAGCGCCATGGCCATGGACGGCTGCTTCTGCGGTTCAGTAACAAGTTCCGGCAGGAGCGGAACGTGCAGGAATCCGACCATGCACGACAGCTCGAGCTGCCGTGCCGCTTCGGCGGCGGTATAGAAGGAGAAATTGCACAGATAGTTGCCGGCGGTCTGGGAGAGGTATCCCGGGATGCCGGCCTCGCGCCAGGCAGTAAGAATCGTTTCGGCCGGCAGCGTCGTCAGGTACGCTGCCGGGCCGTCGGAGGTAACCGGCACGCGGGCGACGCTGACGCCGTCCACGTCCGCCGCGCTCTCCGGCCAGTCGGCCAGGTTCACGGCGACAGCCTCGATAGCGAGCGCGGTGCGCCCGCCCGCCAGGCCGACCCCGAGCCAGACCTTGGGCCGGTGCTCCTCCATGAGCTTGGGCACCTCGGTCGCGACCCGGTCAAGGGAGACGGGGAGCACCTCGGTGCGAATATCGGGCTCGCCGCGCTCGGCGAGCGAGCGAACGAGCAGCTCGGAAGGGTTGGTGGTGTGCTCACCAAACGGTCCGAACCCTTGTACAACAGCGAACACCTCGGCGTACCTCCCTTGCGGTTGGCAGCACCGTAGCATCTTGTTGAACGATCCTGCGATACCTAAGTTGGAAGAGATATAGATTTAACACTTGAGCGATCGGCGGTACAGCAACTAACCTCGACGCAGGGGAAGCACGAAGGGGAGAAGGGAAAAGTGGTGGCAGGTATCAGCGATGAGATGACTGCCGCTCTTAGCCGGGAGCGTCCTGCGCTGACCTATGCCAGCACAGCCGGGCGGGTCACGGACATCTTGCGCACGCATATCACCCAGGGTCTGTTCCCGCCGGGAACACGGCTGTCGGAGGAGGTGATCGGGCGCGCGCTGGGCGTATCAAGGAACACGTTGCGCGAGGCCTTCGCCTTGCTGTGCCATGAGCGGCTCGCGGTTCACCACATGAACCGCGGCATATTCGTGCCGACGCTGACCCGGGAGGACGTGTCCGCCATCTACACGTTGCGGCGACTGGTCGAGGGCGGCGCCGCTCGTATGGCCGGGGATGCAGGCCCGGCGGCACGGCAAGCAGTCAGCGACGTCGTCGACTCCGCCGAGACCTATGCGGCGGCCGGCCAGTGGCTTGACGTGCGCACGGAGGACTTGCGGTTCCACCAGGCCATCGCGGCCCTGGCCGGCAGTTCCCGCGTTGATGAGCTGATGGGGCGCGCACTCGCTGAGCTGCGGCTCATCTTTTACGCTATGGAGCAACCCGAGCAGTTCCACCGGCCCTACCTTGAGCGCCACCGCAGCATCGCGGACTCGATCATGCGCGGGGATGGCGAGGCAGCGGAACGTGACCTGCTGGCGTACCTAGGCGACGCGGAGGCCCAGATCCTGGCCGCATACGACGCGCCCTCGCTTGCGGTGGCGAGTGGGGTCTAGTTGGTTTTCCGGGGGTGTCGGTCAGATCGTTCGCGTGCCGGTGGCGGCTGGCGACTCCGAGCTTGGGATACGACCGGTACAAGTGCGAGGAGTCGCACACGAGCATGGTCTTTGCATACCGTGCGCGCCCGGGGCGTGAACGCGCGCTCCACGGCCGGTGGGCCGATCGACGAACCAGTCCGCGAGGCGATCAGGGAGCCGTCAGCCGAGGAGCGCCGTGACCTCGTGGCGCAGTGACCCGATTCAGCCTGAGGCGCGGGCGATATCAGCTATATCCGCCCGTTCCCGGCCGTGCGGAATGTCGAACGTGTCCTCGCCGGTGCGCAGCATCCGCAGGACTATGTCGGCCACGTGCTCCGGATGGTGTCAAGTCAATAATCTCAGTCATAGGACAGACCGTACATGCGGCCCAGCCGAGCACGCGGGTGATCGCGGCCTCCGAGTACGCCCAGTCCACGCCCGAGTCACCGAGTTTAACGAGCCCGCTCTCGTAGGCGATCCTCACCAGCTGGGGGCGGTCCCGGGCCCCAAGTTTCGTGAGCAGTCGGCCGATGTGGGCCTTTGCTGTCGCGCGAAGCCACCCTCGGATCCAGCCACCCCGAAACCGCCCGGCGCCTGAACAACCTCGGACGACACTCCGACGCCCTCCCACTCGCCGAGCGAGCAGTAGCTGTCGCCGAAGGAACCCTTGAACCACAACACCCAGTCATGCCAGAACGCCTGGGCACCCTAGCCGCGATCCACGCTGCGTGCCGCCAGCGGGGATTACGAAGCGTGTCGGCAACTCGCGCCGGACCCGGATCACAAATAACCCATTGCACCGCGCCGGACGCCTGTACCTTTGCCGACGATGCCCACGACCTCTCCCAGCCGCGTCCCAGATGCTCTTCGCACAATGGTCTAGACCAGTGCGTATCGATGGTTGCTCCATGTTTGCTCGGACGCCCCGGTACGGTCTGGCACCGCCCGGTATCCGTAGCGCAGCTCGGCTGCGGGCAACCGGACAGAATGGCAGCTCACGGCACGTGCTAGCATTGTTTGACAGCAGCTCATGGAGAATAAGCGAACATAGGAGCGGACTCTTAATCCGCGGGTTCGGGGTTCAAGTCCCTGGCGGCGCACCCGTACTGACCCGGGGCTTTAGGCTCCAGGTCGTTCTTTTATCTGAGCTGGTGGGTCCAATGTGGGACCGGCTTCAGTCTGTTGAGCTTTCGTTTCTCCCTTCGGGCATGCTGAAGGGCCGGCTGACGCGCCGGGTTGGCGTTGTCCGGGTCCTCGGTCACTCGACCAGGGCGCGGCCACGCGCGGTCGTTGGCGCGTTCCCGGGAGCCTGATTGTCAGGCAGTGATCTCGGCCATTACAGGAGCGCTGCGCCTGCGGACGCTGCCGCCGCCCGGCGGGCTCTTGCCCGCGTTCAGGACCAGGCGCGCGGCGGCGGCTGCCGCTTTGAGGCCGAGTTCGACGGCGACGCTGAGGTAGGTGTCGGCGGTAAGCACGACGCTGGAGTGGCCGAGATGGTCGGCGATCGTCTTGAGTTCCTCGCCCGCCAGCAGCAGCATCAGCGTGGCGGCACCGTGGCGGAGGTCGTGCAGTCGGACCGGCGGCAGGTCGGCCTCCTCGACGAGGTCGTTGAACTTGTGGGTCAGGTAGGACGGGGACAGCGGCTCGCCGTCCTCATGAGTGAAGACCCAGCGCTCGGACCTGGTGGCAGCCTGGCTGAAGTGGCGTCCTTGCCGGCTGCGATGGGCGCGGAGGACGATGACCGTCTCCGGGTCCAGGGCGACCGCGTGGCAGCTGGATTCCGTCTTCAGCGGGCCCGCCTTCAGCTGGCCGTTGGCCCCTTGCTGGAGCTGCCGTGAGATGTAGGCGATGCCCTCGTCCAGGTCCGGGTCATCCCAGACCAGCCCGGACGCCTCGCCGCGCCGGATGGCCATCATCTATGAGGACCTGATCGCCAGCGACGAGCGCACCCGTCAGGTCATCGCCGACGTCACGGTGGCTCTGGCCCAGGGCAGGAACCGCCTTGTCCTCACCAAACTGGACCGGCCACCTGGAGAAAATGGCCAGCGCCCTTCGCGAGCACGGGCACGATCCCGTGATCCTGCGGGGCGGCATGGTCGCGAAGATTCGGGGGGCAGCCATCGCCCGGCTCACGCAGCAGTCCGGCGGCCGCCGCTGCTCGCCGTGGCGACCGGCCCGTACGCCGGGGAAGGGTTCGACTGTCCGCCACTGGACACCCCGTCGCCAACAAGGGCAGCCTCCTGCAGTATGCAGGAAGGATCCTGCGCTCCTACGACGGCAAGGCCACCGCCGAGGTCCACGACTCACCGGAGTCCTCGCCTGATCACTGGCCAAGCGGGCACCCGGCTACACCAGCCTCGGCTTCCCCGACCCCCGCAAGCTCCCATATACCCCAGCGCCAGCACCGCGCGCTCAGCCCAGCCCGAAGGACCAGCAGCATAAGCGAATCGTCGTCAAGCTCACCGACATGCCATTCGACCCGACCTTCGAGATTGACGACGACCCTATCTCCATAGGTGACCTCGTGCTTGTACCCGGCAGCGGCTCAGACTTCATCAAGGACGGCGAGACCGGAACGGTCATCGCCCTGAGCAGCCCCTACACCGGGCCCTGCAAGCGCGCCACCAGGGCCACCTGAGAACGTTCGGGCCGGAGGCGAGGCCCGAATCACCACACTCCCGGCCCGCTGCCGATTTTCGTTTCTTTCGAATTGCGCTATGCTGGATGGCGAGGAGGGAATGCGATGACACCGACAGCCCCGGCGGGAGTGGTCTTCCCGCCCAGAGACCTTGCCGCCCTGCTTGACCTGGGCCGGTTCCTGGAGCATCACACCGAGCCAGCGCTGCTGCTCGGCCCCGACGGCGAGCAGGTGCCGCTGCCCGAGGAGGTGTACCGGGTCGTGGTCGAGGTGGTGGAGGCCATGCGCGAGGGCAAGATCATCACCCTCGTCCCGCGCACCCAGCGGCTGACCACCCAGGAGGCCGCCGACTTCCTCGGTATCAGCCGCCCGACCCTGGTCAAGCTCCTCGAAGACGGCAAGATCCCCTACGACCAGCCAGGACGGCACCGCAGGATCGGCTTCACGGACCTGCTCGCCTTCGCCGAACGCCGGCACGAGGGCCGCCGCGCCGCCCTGGACCAGATGACCGAGGACGCCAGCGAGGCAGGCCTCTACGGCGGCGCTCCCGAAGACTACGCGGCAGCCCTGAAGAAAGCCCGCAGGCGAGCCGCCCGCCCGGAGGGCGCCTCGTAGTCATGCCGCGCTATACCGCAGTGCTCGACGCCTGCGTGCTCGTGCCCATCGCACTGGCCGACACGCTGCTGCGCGTCGCGGAGAAGGGCCTGCGCCGCCCGCTGTGGTCCGGCCGCATCCTCGCCGAGGCCCAAGCGGCCACCGAGGAGATCCACCCCGGAATCGACACAGCCAAGGCTTCGCGCAGATGCGCGAAGCCTTCGACGACTCGCTGGTCTCCGGCTGGGAAGAACTCGAAGGCGGCCTGTCCCTGCCCGACCAGGACGACCGGCACGTGCTCGCGGCGGCGATCCGGGGCGGCGCGCAGGCCATCATCACCGCCAACGCGAAGGACTTCCCCGCCGCCGCACTCGCACCGCTCGGGCTGGAGGCAGTCCACCCCGACGACTTCCTCCTCGACCAGCTCGACCTCAGCCCGCCCACCATCCTGCAGGTTATCCGCGAGCAGGCCGCCCGCACCCGGAGACCACCGCTCACCCCGCGAGACCTGGCGACCCTCCTCGGCCGGGCAGGCGTGCCCGGGTTCGCCGACGAGATCCTCCGCCGCATGGCCAGCCCCCTCCACGGCACCTGACGGGCGCGGGACGACCTAACAGCGTCAGCCTTTCAGCTGACACTTCGCGACTGGCTGACGGTGGCCGCACCGCACGCCGGTGCTCGCTGACCGGTCGCCTGGCCGCTCGAACCGGGTACTGCCAGCAGAAGTTACCAAGCGTGATGACACCTGCCACCCAGACCCTCATGGTTGACAACATGTCGCATCGCGCCGGGAGCTGTACCTCTCACCGATGATGAGCCTAGCCTCCCGGAGCCACGCCCCACATGCCATGGCATATTGGTATAGACCAATGCGCACCGATGTTTGCTCCATGTCTGCTCGGATGCCCGTGCATCCTCATCCCCTGCCACCGGGTGGTCGGTGCCACGAGCAGCATCGTCGGCTACGCCGGCGGCCTGGACCGCAAGGGCGCTTTGCTCGAGATCGAGCATTCGGGGGCGTTGAGGGCGGGACTCGCCCGACGAGAAAAGGAACAGCTCATGTCGATTGAGGAGAACAAGGCGGCTGTGCGCCGGTGGTGACTCCCGTCCGCAGTCCGCGGGTCCCGACGCGTGGGCACCGCGGGCAAGGCTCGCGGTCGGAAGTCACGAAGCGTCCTTCCGCCCGGCCTTGGCGTGCTCCAGCGCGATGCGCGTCAGCTCGACGCGTGATCTGATGTCGAGCTTGCGGAACACCTGGCGCAGGTGGAACGCGACCGTGTGCGTGCTGATGAACAGCTGATTGGCTATCCGCTGGTTTGTCAGTCCCTGGGCGACGAGGCGGGACGTGGCCAGCTCAGTGTCGGTAAGGCTCTCCCAGCCCGCCGCGGGCCGTTTCGCGGTTCCCCAGTGCCGGTGACGTATCCCCAGCTCGCGTAGTCGCCGGCGCGTGCGCGCTACGTCTCTGCCTGCCCCCACCTGCGTGTACTCACGCAGCGCCTCGTCAAATGCCCGGGCGGCCTCGTCCCCCTTGCCCGCCTCCGCGAGCAGGACACCCTGGTCTTCGGTCGCGCATGAGCGGATCCACGGGTCCTTGAGTTGGGCGGCCGCGTGCCCCAGCCGGGGAATGTCGCCGGCCAGCAGCCCTTGGGCGTAGTCGGCCGCCGCGCGGATGACCGCGAACGTGGGGTTAGCCCCGGACGTTTCGCTGATGACGGAGGCGATGTTCGCTGCCTGCCCGCGGTCTTCCACGGCGAGGGCGGCGCGGACCAGCCAGGGCGCGTTGCCCGGATCGGCCAGCAGAACAGACCTGTGCTCCTCCAGTTCGCCCAGCACGCCTGCCAGCGCATCCAGTGCGGCCCGTGGGCCGCGGCGGGCCTCGAGGACCTGGGCTATCACCAGGCCAGCCGCGCCCTCCCCGTAGGCCAATCCGTAGGAGCGACCGATACCCGACAGCCGCTCCGCGTAGTCGTCGGCCGCGCGCAGATCCCCCTGGCGCAAGGCGACGGTGGCGAGGACCGGCAGCGTGAGCGCGACACGCTCGACAGGCCCGTGGGCACTCGCCGCCCCCAAGGCCGATTGGGCGAGCGCCGCCGCGTCGTCGAGCCGGCCCGCCGCCAGGGCGATCTTGGCGCGCAGGGCATCGGCGATTCCCTCCGGCCACGGGCTCACCGTCGATACCTCGACCGATGCGACGGAATCCACGATGGCCGCGGCTTCGTCGGCCCGGCCGACAGCGATTAGCCCAGTGGCGAGGAGCAGACGAGGGCTGAAATGGGTGGTCTCGTACGGCCCTTCCGCCGCCTTCCTGGCGGCCTGGGCGACTAGGTCCAGCGCCTCCGCGGGCCTGCCCGTGTCCCACGTGACCATCGCGAGCGCAACCATCGCGGCGACTACGACCTCACCGCGTTTGGCGCCTGGCTCGGCGAGGATGGCCCTGGCCAGCTGATCGACCTGCCTGTTGCCGCGCAGCCCCACCCACGCCCACAGCAGGGCCATGGTCGCGTCGTCGCGCAGGCCCGGTGTGATGTCGAAGTTGGCGAGAACGGCCTGGGCCTCGATCATCGCCTCCGTCGCCCGTCCGGTGAGGGCGAGCAGCGACGACAGCGCGCACCGCAGCGCCGCGCTGTCGGGCGCCGGCCGGGGCACGGCGAGCGCCGAGCGGACCAGGGTCTCCGCCGCCCCCCACTGGCCCGCCGCCGTGAGCGCCCTGACCGTGGTCGCCGTGCGGGCTGACCGTTCCGGGTCGGACCGCGGGGTAAGCACAAGCGCTCCGGTCGCCAGGTCAGCCGCGGCCCGGGGATCGAAAGGCAGCACCTCGGCCACGGCGCGATCGAGCCCGGCCAGGGCGACAGAGTCACCGGGACGGGCCCCATCGAGCAGGTGCCGAGCCGCGGGAACCGCCGAACCGCCCTGCGCGAGGAGCATGCGCCCGAATTGCCAGTGCAGGGCCTGCTCGATGGGTTTCGGCATCAGTTGCGCTACCGCTTCCCGGACGAACTCGTGCTGGAACGCCAGCCCGTCTGGTGTCGCCGCGAGGACGTGCGCGGACACCGCCTCATCGAGCACGCCCAGCAATGCGCCAGGTGACTGGCTCAGCATCTCCGCGACGTCCTCGATCCGGAAGGAGCTTCCCAGGAGGGATGCTGTCTCGGTGAACTGGCGGGCGCGCGCGGACAGTCCGTTGAGCCTGTCGGCGGCCAGTGTCTGGATCCGCTCGGAAACCTGGGCGGATGTCAGGCTGGCCCGCCCGCCGGCCACGGTGATGGCGTCCTCGTCGAGCAGACCGCCGAAGGCCTCGGCCAGTATGAAGGGGTTTCCCGCGGCGCCGACCGCGAGTTCGACGAGCGCCGTATCGGGAACGGCGCTGAGCACATCGCTGATCAGCGCGATCTGGGCCGCTGGGTCGAGCGGCCCCAGGATGATCGGGGTGGCTCCCTCGTCTTCGAGTTGGTCGAAGAGCTGTTCCGCGACGCCAGGGTGCGGTGACCTGGCCATGGCGAGAATCCAGGACAGCGGATAAGAGGCCAGCAGATGCCGCAGGGACCGAAACGCCTGCATGGTCGCCTGGTCAGCCCACTGGACATCGTCAACGGTCACCAGGACGGGACAGGCGGCCGCGATCGCCTCCAGCCTGGTGAACACCGTGGCGAGCGAGGGCGCCGCGGTCGGCGTGGCGTGGATCGCGCTGAGCAGCGGTGCCAGCGGCGCGGCCTGGCTGAGCTCATCGGCGACCACAGTGACCAGGGAGAAGCCCCGCGCCCGGGCTTCCCGGGCCGCAGCGGTGAGTAGCAGCGACTTCCCGGTGCCGGGGTCGCCTTCCACCAGCAGGACCTTGCCCTGGCCTTCCGCCGTGCTTGCGAGCAGGCTGAGAACCGCGTCGTACTCCGCTGCCCGTCCTCGCATCGGGCTGGCGTCAGGCGAATCAGTTTGGTCGGCCATGGTGGCCCCCCCGAACGGAGATCCACAAAATCTATCAGGCCGTTGACTAAGAATTGACTAAGAAAGCTCGAGCCGCCACCGGTCCGTTCGGAATAAAAATTCAAAGGGTCATCCGAGCAGGGCCGTGGTGACTCCCGTGGGCAGTACGCGGATCCTGAGCATGCGCGGCGACGAGGACGCCGCCGGACGCCGGCGCGCTGCGGGGATCGGGGTGGGGAGCGATCCGCTGATCCCCCGCATGGCGAGCCGCCTAGGGGGAGACCACGAGATGGCTCTCCACGGCGGAGATCCCTGGGGCCGAGGCCGCCGCCGCCCGGGCCGCGGTGGCCTCGTGGATGGAGTGCACGTGGCCGTACAGCTTTGCGGTATGGTCGGACACCCCCACGCTGATGTGGCGCGCGTCGACCTCAGCCTCGCGCTTGAAGGCGTCCTCGATCACTTCCTGGACCTTCTGCGGGCTCGCCGGCGGCTTGACCGTGATGGTGTCTGTCACGCCGATCACTCCGCGGACCTGGCGAACCATCCGCTCGACTTCGCGCCGCTGGTAGTCGTGACCGACCTCGCCGTCGAGCGTGACCCAGCCGTTCTGCACCTCGGCGTGCACCTTGCCTTCGGGCACTTGCACGTTCCACTCAAGAACGTGTGCGATCGCCCTGGCGACGTCGGAGTCGTCCCGCAGCGCGTCGGTCAGTTTGACCAGCAGGTCGTTGGCCACAGCCTTGACACCGTACACTCGCTCCGCCGCGCGGGCGGCGGCCAGCCTCTCCGCGTAGGTTGGCACGTGACCGGTCAGGGTTACCGCGCCGTCCTGGACGGCCACCCCAATAGCGTCGGGGTCGGTTATCTCAGGGTCCCACTTTAGTTCGGTGATGACGTCGTCCCTGATCTCACTGTCTGTCTTCATCAGTCCACCTCTCCTGCTGGCTTGTTCGCTCCGTTACCAGACTGCTGCTTGCGGTGCGGAGCCACATCACTCGTCCGTGTAGGGTCACGGCTCGCGGTGCGAGCGCGGCGATCAGGTCGCTGAGGCCGGCCCCCCAGCTGAGGCCGTTGGCTGCTCCCAGGTCGGTCCCTTCGGGTCATCCCCGTGCAGGATCTTCATGAGCTGCCGCTCCGCCTCGTGGGACAGCGAGGTTCGCAGGATCGTCCCGCCGTAAGGCCGCAGCGCCTCCACGAACTTGTCGTAAGTCGCTTTGCGGAGGATAACCAGGATCGCCGATGTTCCGGGCGCGAGCATGTCCTGGACGCGTTGTTTGAAGTCGTCCTTGATGCCGAGGTTCTCGGCGGCGCCGAGCGCGGCCCCCATGATGCCTCCCGCGACACCGACCAGTGGGGCGAGCGGGAACAGGAAGAGCAGCCCGATCAGGACT
>Ga0210388_10001523_pt1 | contig 18218 bp, 17 predicted proteins | sample IncBWC19OmetaG_FD_155485 | JGI IMG/M metagenome (GOLD analysis project Ga0210388, IMG submission 155485) | Forest soil microbial communities from Barre Woods Harvard Forest LTER site, Petersham, Massachusetts, United States - Inc-BW-C-19-O ... | reverse complement strand
GTTGGATAACTCCGGATTCGTGCGCTTGCTTACGGCGCGGCCCAGTGCGGTCGCTGGGCGAACTGTGTTCACGTACACGGGCGAGAATGTCGGCATACCCGTTGGAAATGCCCCGAGCATTTTAGACCGGGACTACACCATTACTTCCGTGGTGACGATTCCCGAAGGCGGAGCGGAAGGAATGATCGCGACGCTGGGCGGTCGCTTCGGCGGCTACGGGCTGTACCTGAGCAGGAGTTTCAACTGGTGGTATCACGAGAGGTCGTTTAGAAGAATAGGTTTTGCGTTGGCCATTATCGGATTGTTGCTCGCGTGGCTCACAAAGAGTAGCAGGTGGTCGCGACTCGGCCACGCGGTGTTGATATTCGGAGTGCTGTGGGTGGTTATCGTGTTTTGCGTCGGCCTGTTGGGAGTAGGCAGGGGCAAACCAGTATTTCTCTACAACATGCTAGATATGGAGCGATTCAAGTGGGAGGGTAGTTCGCTCAGCGCCGGCCAGCACACGATTGTGTTCGACTTCAAGTACGAAGGACCTGGACCCGGCAAAGGCGGAACGGGCGTTCTTTCGGTTGATGGGAAAGAAGTGGACCGCAAGACCATCGCGCACACCATTCCGCTGCTGATGGCCATCGATGAAACGTTCGACATTGGGAGCGATACACGCACGCCTGTCGACGACCTCGAGTATCACTTGCCGTTCCGCTTCACCGGGAAGATTGACAAGCTGACATACAACCTTGGACCGGAGCAGTTGTCGGCGGAAGACAGAGCGACGGCTGCGAGAATCCTCGCGGCGGCCAAAGATTGAGCAGATAGCAATTGAAAAAGGAGGCCAAGCAATGAGCCAGAACCACTTTACTCTGAGTTTTCCTTTGAAGTCGCCGGCGGATGCGAAAGCACTGGCGGACCAGCTTCCGCCTCTGATGCCCGGAATATTTCAAGCGCAGGACGCAATGGGCACGATTCACTATTCGCGCTTCACCGTTCTGAGCGAAAAGACCCTGCTTTTTCTGGGCGATTTCGACGGCGAGTTCGCTCAGCTCATGTCCGAATTGGCTAAGCACGCGGGACCGGTGTTCGATGCGATTTTCCAGCACGTGGCCAATCCGCCGCCAACTCCGGTCGCAGATCATGCAGACGCTTTCGTCGAATGGACTGCGGAGCATCTCCTCGATCCGGTAAATATCTACAGCGCGTATCCAGGCGTGACAGCCAAGGAGATTAATGCTTTGGCGGCCGCCGCAGACGTCGGTGGGGCCGGTGAACTACACCCATTCCTCGTGATCCTGCCAATGAAATCGCGTCTCGCCTTGATGGAGGTAAAGCTAATCCTGCGTGCGAGGGGCCACGGAACTACGGGAGACCTGGACAAGGTTGGGACACCGCACTTCGCGCAATTCGTGCCACTGGAAGATAACCAGATAGGATTCTTCACGGTGTATGACGGGTCCTTCGATAAATACATCGCCGATTTCACAAAAAATATTGGGCAAGTCTTCGACCTTCTGTTCAAGTTCACGAAGGGAGCGCCGCCATCGCCGTGCAGAAAGTACCTTCAGGAGTTTATCGACTTCGCGGCTGGAGCAAATCGTACGCCGATCGGTTTCTATCAAGCGTATCCAGGACTGAGTGTTCAGGACATTCATGCGCTCATCGCCGATCGAAAGTCTGAATCGGCATCGGCATCAGCCGCATAGCGAAAACTAGTCTGGAGACGGGCAGTGAGTCAGGAAAATAAGACAGAAGAACCGCCGAAAAGGGAAAGTGGGGGTCTGCTCGGTCGTCTCTTTGGACATGGCCGGGCTGAGACCACTGAGCCTGACGCCCATGAGCGTGCGGGCGCGAAGTCCACGCTGGACCTTGGCGATATTCAGGGGTTTATTCTCCGCGGTTACAGAATGCCGATGGTGCGGCACTTCTTGCTAACGGTAGGAGTTCCTGCGGCTGCGCGCAAGCTGCTGGGACGGCTCGTCAATGCCGACGAGTCGGATGCGCCGCAGATCACCACTGCCGAGGACTGGCACGTAGGATTCGAGCCCGGACCTGGAGACAATCCGGCTGATCTGCCGCGTCGCAAGCCTGACTACTGCCTGAACGTTGGTATCACTTGGCCTGGAATGATCGCTTTGGAGATCAAGGAGCGCGTCCCGACGCTCGCGTTTAAGTCGTTCGGCGCATTTACCGCAGGCGCCGCCGAACGAGCGAAATTGGTTGGAGATACGGGACCAAGCGCGCCGCAGAACTGGGTTGGCGAATTCGGGAAGGGAAGTGATCACGTTCTGGTGACGCTGCATGCTTTGAGCCCGGAGGCGATGACGAGCTACAGCGACCGGCTCGCAGCTTTGTTTGTCGAAGGCGGCGCGTTTCGGGAAGTTTGGCGGACCGACGGAATGGCATTAATGGAGATGAAGGACGGCAACCTTGTCCCCACTACCAGAGTTCACTTCGGCTACACCGACGGAATCAGCATGACGACTTTGCGCGGTGGTCCCGAGCGGTATCACGCGGATGGCCAGAAGCCGTGCGAACCGTGGCTTTTCGTTTTGCAGGACGAAGCTGAAAATTATTTCGTGCCGGAACCTCGGGAGCTTGGCTTAAACGGTAGCTTTGCCGTGTTCAAGATGATCGAGACGGATGTTGTTGGGTTCGAGAATATGCTGCAATCGAACAAAGATAAGATCGATCCTGAACTTCTTGCCGCCAAGATTTGCGGACGGTGGCGCAACGGTGTGCCGCTGGCATTGTCGCCAGACACGGATAGCCCGGCGGGCGGGATTCCATTCGAAAAACTGAACGACTACGAATATGTAAACGCGGATGGGGGCGGCGACCCGAAGGGACTGCGTTGTCCCGTTGGCGCGCACATGCGGCGCATAAATCCGCGAGGCCAGCCGGTCACGGGGCAAGGCGAGCCCGGCGGCAGCAATAATACGCACCGGCTGATTCGGCGCGGCATGCCTTACGGGCCGATCTATGATCCGAAGCAACCCTACGACGGCATCGAGCGCGGGCTTCTCGGCTATTTCATCAACTCAAGTATTGAGAACCAGTATGAATTTGTGCTGGGGCATTGGGTAAATGACAGTGAATTCGCGGGGTCGGTCAGGCTGAATCCGAAGGCGAAGGATCCGATGATTGGCACGCAGGATCCGGCGGAAAGTATTTTTGTAATTCCGCAGGCGAATGGCGCGCCCGCGATCAAGGTCACCGGATTTTCGACCTTCGTCAAGACGAAGGCTGCCGCCTATTGTTTTCTGCCAAGCATCACGGCGATTAAGTTCATTGCCCAATTGGGTTGAGGGAGCTTCCATGTTGTTTGTGACGAGGATGTTCGGAGTAACCGGTAGCGACGCTGAGCGAGACCTCGCTGCAGAGCGAGCTTGCATTGAGGAGATCGTCGAAAAAGTTCTGTTGCTGCAATCGAAGTCTGCCTCCGAACAACATAGGCCGCTTGGAAGAGGAACTCACGTAAAGGGAACGTCCGCCCGAGCCCAGTTCGAAGTATTTGACGTCTCGGCCGGACGCGACCCGGAACTAGCGAAGCGGCTCGCGAAGGGAATTTTCGCCACGCCGGGCATATATCCCGCTATCGTGCGCTTTGGTAACGCTGATCCGAAGGTGAACTCTGACTTTAAGGCTGACGTTCGATCGCTGTCTTTCTCGGTCGATCTCACCAAGGACGGCAAGGTCGCTACCGATGGGAATGTTACCCGACAGGATTTCTCACTGCAAAACACGACGACTCTACCTATTAACGATGCGTCTGCGTTTCTGGCCATCATGAAGCTTCTTACAGCGTCGAACCCCGCCACAGGCCTGTGGTCCCTGCCGTTTAAGGACAAATTGCGAGTGATGAGGACACTTACGTTGGTGCAAGTGCAGGCACACCAGAAAATCAAGCCGTATCAGCAACTGCGCTACGGAAGCAACGTACCCTTTCGCCACGGACCGGTCGATGTCGTGAAGTATTCGGCGACGCCGTTCCCGGAAAATCCGGCACGTGCTTTACAGAAGAGCAACCCGAACGCCTTGCAAGATGAGATGGCACGCCACCTCAAGGAAGACGGCCGGATGAGCGGCTTCGAATTTGGTGTGCAGTTCCTCGACGCTACCAGGATGACCTACTGGGGAAAGCGTCTGGACGCCAACTTCTGGACCGAAAATGCAAGTGTGGACTGGCGCGAAGAGGAAGCGCCTTTTCACCCGGTCGGACGCCTCACTCTCGTGGCAAATTCACAGTTCCTGCAAGACGCGGCCGACGCAGTTTATTTCGATGTCACAAAAAACTCGACGCCCGACAGCATGCCCGTTGGAAGCATCAATCGCGCTCGACAGCAGGGAGAGGAAGCCAGCAGAAAAGCACGCGCGCGTGCAGAGAATGCTCGTGAACTGTCCACGGCAGCTTCGGCTGCACACTGAAGGAGATCGGCGGACAGGCCAGGCACTAGCCGTCTGTTGGCGGGGAAATGAATCGAGTTCACAGGACAATCTGGCGTTGCGTATTTCTCGTTTTCTTCGCGTGCCTGCCGGCGCGCGCACAGGACACGCAGTTCATACCGGAAACTGACGCGTATCTCAAATTGAATTCCGTTGTCCGGACGTATTTGCAGGCCAAGGACGATCGGGACGGTGGCGATTCGACGCAACTTGCGATAGGCCCAAGCATTCAGTTCTATCTGAAACCACTGCTAAAGCTTAAACGTGTGACGACTTACGATCTGGACGATTCGAAGTCGAGAGCGCTGGTTCTGGAAATTGGATACCGCTATATCGCCGCGCCGAATACTCCGGGAGAAAATCGGATGATAGTTGCCGTTACTTCGAACTTACCGATCAAATATGGCTTCCATGTTTCGGACCGAAATCGCGCGGATCTCGACTGGAAAAACGGCAGTTTCACCTGGCGCTATCGGAACAGATTGACGCTGGAGAGAACTATTTCAATTCATTCCTATCATTTTATTCCGTATGCCTCTGCCGAACTATTTTATGAGAGCCAGTACGGTAAAATAAGCACCACTTCGATCTACGCAGGCAGCTTGTTTCCCGTGGGCAAACATGTTGAATTCAATCCCTATTATGAGCACGACAACAACACCGGCAAGCACCCGAACAAACAAGTGGAATCGGTGGGGCTCGCCGCCTATTTTTTCTTTTCTCTGGAGAAGAACTAAATCTTGAAGCTGGATTTGATCAGGGCCGCGAGGCAAATATTTTTGGCGGCGCGATCACATGACTACGATATGGTTCTTGATGGCAAATTGAATCAGTTCCGCGGTTGACTTGACAGCGAGTTCTTCCATTGTCCGATATTTGTGGAAAGCAACTGTCCTGGGAGTGACATGAAGAACGTCAGCAATTTCTTTCATGGACTTACCCTCAGCCAGGAGTTGAACAACCTCGCACTGCCGCGGCGTCAGTGATTTGGCCCGCTGCCTGCCGCGTGGGTCGCGAATGAAACTGTCCTCCATCCCCTTGGAGATCTGTGGCGTGACGTAAGTCTTTCCCTTAAGCGCTTGTTGAATCGCGTGGAGCAATTCGGAGGAGGCCGATGTCTTCAGCAAGAATCCGGACGCCCCTGCGCGCATGGCCTCGACTGCCAGGTCAGGATCTTCGTGCATGGTCAGGAAAATCAGTTTGACCGCAGGTAATTTGGCCTTTAGCTGGCGCGCGGCTTCGAGGCCATTCAAAAGTGGCATGCCGATATCGAGCAATATCACGTCGGGATTGAAGGCCGTGGCGGCGTCCAAGAGAGCGCGACCGTCAGCTACAGTAGCAACGATCTCATAATGGGACTCCAAAAGTTTTCGGAAGGCTTCGACCAGAATTTTGTGATCATCCGCAAGAATTACTCTTGGAAGCTTCATCATACCCTCCGAACCTAACCCAAAACCAAGCACTGTGACCGGCAGTGGCTTGGCATTCGATACAAAGCGAGACTCCTATTGTAAGATGCTGCCCCCCGACTACTTTATGTGTCCAAGAGAATAGCATTTTTTGGTTCGATGTTGTGCACTTCCACAAAATTGGCCAGATTACGCATCCCTGGCCACTTTGGTAGGGACAGAGGGCTATTTGGAAGCCCGTCTAGGCCCATTAACCTCGAGAAACATTCCGAACAGGCACAAAGGCTGGTATTTCTGCCAGTATGCACCTAAAGACTAAAACGGTAGTTATGAAGGGGCGTGCTCCTCAAAGGGTTGTCTGAACTTCTACGGCCAAGGAGCGCACTGAGGCTGCAAAGCCTCCTGGTCCTCGGGATTCAGCTGCTATTGAGGGAGATTTCGTCTATGCCCGCCACGGGAATTGCGGCCCTACCTGCGGGCTTGAAATCACGACTGTTTGAAGGATTCGCTCAGCGTGATCTGGCGATCATCCGCGCAGCGGCGACTGAACGGCGACTCCTTGCGAATACAGTAGTCACAAACCAAGGAACTCCTGCTGAGCATTTGTTTCTTTTGACCAGTGGCCGCGCCAGATATTTTTTTATCACGGAAGAGGGGCAGAAGACTCTTCTCCTTTGGCTCCCGGAAGGGGAGATCATTGGTGGTGCAACGTTTCTACCTAAAGCGTCCAGTTATGCGCTCAGCTCGGAAACGGTGAAGGATAGTTCGGTTTTGGTATGGGGCCGTGCCGCCCTTCGAAATCTTACCGCTCAGTATCCAAGATTGCTTGAGAACGCGCTCTTAATGGCGTCTGACTATTTGGCTTGGTATTTGGCCGATCACGTAGCTCTAACTTGCAATACGGCTCGGCAAAGACTTGCCCAGGTTCTGATGCGTTTGGCCGGAGTTATTGGACAGAAAGTTCATGGCGGCGTTGAATTTGATGCCACCAATGAAGAGTTAGCGAGCGCCGCAAACATCACGCCCTTTACTGCAAGCCGCCTGATCAGCGAGTGGCAAACGAACCGCGCCATTGCAAAGCGACGCGGCAAGATCCTCCTGCGGTCTCCCGAGCGCCTGTTCCTCAAGGTAGTTTAAATCCTGCTACGAATCCCTCATTTGCCGCCGTATTTCCTGCTTGTTTTTGGGCAATCTCAGAGTTGCGTCCAAGCAACGACAGAATCGATCGCGCGTGCGAATCTTACGAGCTGCTCCATCAGTTCGGAGTCGGTACAGAAATGGCGAAAGGTATGAACGTTGAAACTGTGCAGGAATCACAGGTGTCGCTAGTACGAATTCTCGTTGTGGATGATTTTGATCTGTGGAGGGGATTTGTCGTCTCGCGCTTACAAGAACGGCCGGATCTTCAGGTCGTTGGAATGGCATCGGATGGATTGCAGGCTGTGCAAAAAGCGGAAGAACTGCAGCCGGATTTGATTTTGCTGGATATGATGCTGCCAAAACTGAATGGCATTGAAGCTGCTCAAGAAATCAGGAGAGTAGCGCCGCTGTCGAAGATAATCTTCGTCAGCTCGGAATCTGATATGGATTCGGTCCGGACTGCATTTCACGCTGGCGGGTCCGGGTATGTGTCGAAAATTGAGGCTGCGGAGGACCTATTGGCCTGTGTCGAATCTGTACTTCGTGGCGAGCGATTTGTCAGCCCCGGATTAGCGGATTCTGGTAGTGTGTCAGACGTCCAGGAGTCAGACTCAGAAGACGAACCGACAGCTACGTGAACGGCCCGCGGTCGGCTGGGGCGTGGCCAGTCAACAGTGTCGTTTGCCGCAGCATCTAATTCTGTCAAACTGAGGGTACTGAGAAACTTTTAACGTAGGTTCGGGTTAAGTAAGTCCAGGAACACTTAAATTGAGTTTTGCATGTCGGTAGTCCGAATTCTTATCGTGGATGACTTTGACCCTTGGCGGGAATTCGTCATCCTACATTTAAACGACCAGTCTAGCGTGCGCGTTCTCGGGTCCGCATCGGATGGGTTGGAAGGTCTCCACAAAGCGGAAGAACTTCAACCCGATCTGATCTTGCTGGATATCAGCCTCCCTAAGTTGAACGGTATTGAGCTAGCTCGAAGAGTTCGAAGGCTTGTTCCCAAGGCAAAAATTCTGTTCTTAAGTTCGAATGCCGATCCGGATGTGATACGGGCCGCTTTCTGTGCGGGCGGAGCGGGATATGTACTTAAGATGGACGCTGGGGGAGCGCTTTTGGACGCCGTGGAAGCTGTTCTTCTCGGCAAGCAATTTGTGAGTCGCAGCCTAATGGGGATCGAGGACCTGACCAACGCCGAAGAATCAGAATTGAACCAGTAATGACTGGTAGTTTTGACAGTTAACCGCTAATTCTGCACCCTCCTATACTCCCTCCTGCTTCCTACTGATTTCGCAGGACAGCGCATTCAAATGCTGCCTGTAGAGTGTCCGACCATCTGACTATTCAATGGATGCGAATCATATTCAAACTCGCCTTGACGATTGTGCTGGCCACTTGTTCTCTGAGTTCGCTGCACGCGCAGGATCTTGCGCCTCGAGCCTATGTGATAACGCCGGTGCATTCCAACGCGATTACGATCACCTGGGCGTTCTTCGACGGGGGCGTAAACTTCAACGGCACTATTCCGGTCACTAACGCCACGGGTACCTACTACCTATCGATCATCAATTACTACCACTCCATGAGCTTTTTTGGCCGTTCGGCAAATATGACGGTTTTGCTGCCATATGCAGTAGGAAATTTCGAGGGCGACCTCGCGGGGCAACACAGATCGTTATACCGTTCGGGCCTCGCCGATTCCAGCTTTCGGTTTTCGGTAAACCTGATGGGCGGGCCGGCGATGCAACCGAGGGAAATGGCCAAATGGAAGCAAAAGAGATTACTGGGTGTGAGTCTAAGAGTGGTTGCGCCCACTGGGCAATACAGCAGCACGAAACTGATTAACTGGGGTGCCAACCGGTGGGCTTTCAAGCCGGAAATTGGATATTCCGAACGCCGGGGCCATTGGTTGTTCGATGGCTATGCTGGGGGATGGTTTTACACCACAAACCAGTCGTATTTTACCGGCGGCGCGGCCGTCCAACCGCAGAGCGAATCGCCGATCCTTTCCCTCGAGGGGCATTTGAGTTACGACGTGAAGCCGCGCTTTTGGCTTTCTCTGGACGGCAACTTCTGGTGGGGGGGCATTACCAGCTTAAGCGGCATACAGAACCTAGCGACGAAACAAATCGGCTCGCGCATTGGGGGCACGGTTTCCGTCCCAATAACCAAACACCAATCCATCAAAGCCAGCTATAGCAATGGCACATATATCAGCTTCGGTGGAAACTATCAGAGCGTCTCCGTGGGGTGGCAGTATTCCTGGTTTGGCAGGCCGAATTAGAATTCTGTTCGGCCGGATTTGCCCCCAGGAAACTTCGAGTCATCGACGGAAAATCCGCACTTAGGTACAGAGCGCCAATTTAACCATCAAGCCTCAGCACTGTACCTCACGCCCTCTGTTAGCGGGCGCAAGGCGTCTTCTGTAATAGTGAACTCCGTAAAGCCGCAAGCTAAACAGACGGCGAGCGTAGGGAATGCCGGGATACCAGGCTTGTCCAGATTTTTGAGGCCGGAAAAGGGAAAATGGATCATCATCTCAGCAACAATTTCCGCCTCATTGCGCGACCCACAGGATCTGCATACCATCATCGTTTTCTCCGCACTTTTAGAATGCCTTACATTTCTACGATCCGCCGGCAACCGATACTCGTTAGCACGGCGACAAAGGCACCAGATAACGATCGTCTCGATTTCTTACGGTTTCCGCGCCGTATGTGGTTCTACATAGGAAGACGCGAAATCAGGGTCAAAATAGTAAGGGAGCAGCAAAAAGTTGATTGAGACGAGGATTACCACACGGAGGAGAGCCGCACGCCGATGGTTAGATTTTTCCCGGCCTGGAGTGTACTGTATTGAAGCTGCGGAGACTTGGATGACCCCGCCTTCCATCAACGACGTCACCCAGATGCTCAAAGCCTGGACCGCCGGTGACGAACAGGCTCTCGAAAAGCTCACTCCACTGGTATATAGGGAATTACATCGAGTGGCACAGCGTTGTATGGCGGGGCAAAGACCCGATCACCCTCTGCAAACGACTGAACTCGTCAACGAGGTTTATTTACGCCTAGTTGACTGTGGACAAATGAATTGGCAGGACCGCGCTCATTTTTTTGCAATGTCAGCCCGGCTGATGCGGCGCATTCTAATCGATTTTGCTCGCTCTCGCGGTTACGAGAAGAGGGGCGGTGGTGTGCTTCATATGTCTCTGGACGAAGTGCCTTCCGTATGTAGAGAACCCGATGCGAACCTCGTGGCCCTGGATGATGCCTTGACGAAGCTTGCGAACTTCGACGAGAGGAAGAGCAAGGTTGTCGAACTAAGATTCTTCGGGGGATTGAGCATAAAAGAAGCGGCCGAAGTATTGAAAGTTTCGGTCGAGACAGTGGTGCTGGACTGGAGATTCGCAAAGAGCTGGCTCCTGCGGGAATTGAGCGAGGCGAATTGACGTGGATCCTGCGCTCTGGCATCGAGTCGAAGAGATGTTTAACCGTGCTTTGGATTTGGACGCGAGCCGCCGCGCGGAATTCCTCGAACACGCCTGCGGGGAAGACGAACGACTACGACGCGAAGTGGAGTCGCTCCTGGCTCACGAGCAAAAAGCTGGGCATTTCATTGAAACGCCAGCGGTCGAGATTATAGGCAAACTGGTGTCCCGTGAGTCCGGGATGACCGAGAGCGACGAGAAACTGATTGGCAGGAAAGTCTCACATTATCGGGTTTTGGAGAGACTCGGTGGCGGCGGTATGGGTGTGGTTTATAAGGCGGAGGACCTAACGCTACAACGGCTTGTCGCACTCAAGTTCCTTCCTCAGCATTTGTCTCAGGATCCACAAATGCTCGAACGCTTTCGCCGGGAGGCGCAAGCCGCTTCCGCTCTAAACCATCCAAATATCTGCACGATTTATGCGATTGGGGAAGAGAGCGGGCATACCTACATTGCGATGGAGATGCTCGAAGGCGACCCATTTAACCGCCGGATTGCGGGAGGTCCGATCGAGCTGGAAGCTTTATTGGAGTTGAGCATTGAGATCGCCGACGCACTTGATGCCGCTCACACCGAGGGCATCATTCATCGCGACATCAAACCCGCAAACCTGTTTGTGACCAAGCGAGGCCACGCCAAAATCTTGGATTTTGGGCTGGCGAAAATGACCTCAGCAAACGGCCGGGTGGCTGCACAGGCAGGAGGCACGGCCGGGAAAACGTTGGACGTGAGTGGGGAGCACCTTACAAGTCCGGGCACCGCCATGGGCACGGTCTGTTACATGTCCCCGGAGCAAGTACGGGCCAAGGAGCTGGACGCACGCACGGATCTGTTCTCTTTTGGTGTGGTCCTTTACGAGATGGCTACGGGGAAGTTGCCCTTCCGGGGCGAGAGTTCGGCTGTGATCACGGAAGCCATTCTGAACAGAACGCCGACGGCGCCCGTTCGGCTCAACCCCGACATTCCGCAGAAACTGGAATACATAATATATAAAGCATTGGAGAAAGACTGCAGTATGCGGTATCAGAGCGCCGCCGAACTGCGCACAGACTTGCTGCGGCTTAAGCGAGACTCGCAACCACGGCAAGTTACTGGATATGAAGAGATAGACGAAGAGGAACCCGCGCCGCTCATCAGAACTGCCCCTCGCTCTTCTAGTGCCAAGCAGAAGACAACTTCCTCGCTGACGGCGGAGCCTGAGCTTCGCCGCTCGAATTGGAAGCTAATCCTCTGGGTTGCTATCTCGCTCTCGTTTCTTCTTGTCGCAGGTGGTTTGTACTGGCGCCCGCGCAACCCTGTGAAGCTGACGGACACAGACACCGTCGTCCTCGCCGAGTTCAACAATTTCACTGGTGAACCGGTTTTCGACGACTCCCTCAAACAGGCTCTGGCCACTGATCTGCAACAATCGCCCTTCCTAAGCCTGCTCCCCGAGCGGAGAGTCCGAGAAACGCTGAAATTGATGGGGCATTCGCCCGAAGAGGGCCTGAGGGGGGACGTGGCTCAGGAAGTCTGCCAGCGCACCGGAAGCAAGGCCTTGATGGAGGGTTCCATTGCAACCCTGGGCAGCGAGTATGTGATTAGCCTCGACGCTGTGGATTGTCAGTCTGGAGATTCTATGGCGAGGGAACAGACCCGTGCGTCGAAGAGAGAAGAAGTGCTGGGTGCCCTCGATGATGCGGCGACAAGCTTGCGTCATAAGGTTGGCGAATCACTGGCCTCCGTGCAGAAGTACGACGCGCCCATCGCCCAGGCCACGACGCCTTCGCTGGTGGCCTTGAAGGCCTACTCCTTGGGGGTCAAGACAATGACCGAAAAGGGCGATAGTGCAGCCATTCCGCACTTCAAACAGGCCATCGAAGTGGACCCCAACTTCGCTTTGGCATTTGCCGCTCTAGGAACTGCCTACGGGAACTTGAGAGAATCCGATTTGGCCAAGGTTAACTATCAAAAGGCTTATGATCTGCGCAGTCGTGTGAGCGTCCGAGAAGACTATGCAATCTCCGCATACTACTTCAACGATGTAACGGGAGAGATTGAGAAGGCTAACCAGACCTACGAGTTGTACGAACAGGCCTATCCGCGGAACTGGGTGCCGCACAACAACAGGGGAGAAAACTTCGCAGCCCTCGGACAATGGGATATGGCCCTTCCCGAAGCCTTACAAGCGAATCGCCTTAACCCGGAGAGTGGAATACCGTACGGGAATCTCATTGCATACTATTGCCGCTTGAACCGTCTTGGCGATGCGAAAGCCACCTACCAGCGGGCTGTGGAGCGCGGCCTAGATCACCCCGACCTTCATTACTTCCGATATGGCGTTGCCTTCCTGGAGGGCGACGCCGCGGAAATGCAGCGCCAAGCAGACTGGGCCGCTGGCAAACTAGGCCAGGAAGATGTCCTTCTGTCCTATCAGTCCGACACCGAGGCCTTTTCCGGGCATCTTGAGAAAGCACGGGTTTTATCGCGACGTGCCGTGGACTCCGCCCGTCGCGCGGGCGAGCAAGAAAGCGCGGCCAAACGGGAATTGAACGAGGCCCTTCGGGAAGCGGAATTTGGCAATGTCGCCGAGGCGCGCAGTCAAACGGCTGCCGCGCTGGCTTTGGCCTCGACTCGGAGCGTGCAAGTTCTGGCAGCTCTTGCTATGGCGCGAACAGGCGATTTGGACCGCGCCCAGAAGATGGCAGTCCAGCTGCAAAACCAGAATCCGCTCAACACTAAGTTGAACGGCTACTGGCTGCCCACCATTCGCGCCGCCATCGAAATCAGCCGCAAGAACCCTGCGAGGGCCGTCGAGATTCTGCAGATCGCTGCTCCCTATGAGTTGGGGGTTCCCGGCCCTCAACCCGAAATCGGCGTAATGCTCTATCCAGCCTATCTGCGAGGGCAGGCCTATCTATTGCTGCATCAAGGTGGGGCGGCGGCTGCCGAGTTTCAGAAATTCCTGGACAATCGCACCATGGTGATCAATTGCCCGCTTGGCGCGCTGGCCCATCTCGGACTCGCCCGGGCCTACGCGTTGCAAGCTGAGACCGCCAAGGCCCGCGCCACTTTTCAGGATTTCCTTGCTTTGTGGAAAGATGGCGACACCGATATCCCGGTCCTAAAAGAGGCGAAAGCGGAATACTCGCGGCTTCACTGACCCATCCTCCCGTCAGTGATGCAAAGGCCATGCCGCCGTGATACACAGGAACTGAAGCATAAGAGATGGGAGCGGCGGTCTTGATGCGGTTTGGCCTGCACGCTCCCTGTCTTTAGGGACGATCACTAGAATTTGAAAAAGTGGGCAACCTTCTTTCCGGCCTCCTCCGTATAGTAGACCGTCACCTTGGCGCTCTTCTCGGTGCCTTTGCCGACGTCCTTGCCCACGTCTTTGCCGGCGTTGCCGGTGTACTCGAAAGTCTTTTCTGTCCCATCCGCGGTCTTCACGACCACGGTTTTTGTGCCCTCATCTATTTTTGTAATCGTGCCCTTGGTGACCTTCAAGCTGTCCTTGCCGACCTTACCGATTTCCACGCCGGTTTCTTCAGCGCCTTTGCCTGTGGTACGAACCACGACTTCTGTTCCTTTCTTGAAGCCGTCGAAGCCTTCTTTCGTTCCCTTATATGTGGTATCGCCGGTGACCTTGATCACGTGTTCCGTGCCATCGGCGCTCTTCACTACCACCGTCTTCGTGGCACTATCCACTTTCGTCACTGTCCCGTGGACAACCGTTGCCACATCATCCGCCATACAAATGAACGCCAAGAGAACCATGCAAACGGCCATATAAGTCACTTTTCTCATGTTATTTCTTCTCTCCTCATGATTGATTCATTCAAGAATCTATTCCATTCACACACGACTTCGAAGCTGAATCCGGTCGTGTTTTTCAGAAAGAATACTCCAGTCCAACGATGGCCCCCCTCTGAGTTAAACGGACACCGATACGTTTGGAGCTGTCATTGTTGTCCACAACGAGACGCGACCCAAGCTGATAGCCCGCGTTCAGACTGAGGTTCTTGGTTAGAGTCACCCCAATCGTGTCGGATGTCGAGACGAAGTTACCATATCCTCCGAGATACATCCCGTATACGTTGCCTTCCACAAAAAGTCTGGAAGAGTTCAGCAAGTACAACCGGAATTCGGGCCCCGCGACGGGAATCGGAGCCAGCAGGGACGCGCTCGCAGATACTGCCCCCTGTTGCGTTCCGTTGACGACATGGGCAGCGGCGCTGATCATTGCTGACGTATCAAACAAATCGACCTGGACCGCGATTCCAAAGTGTCCGCGCTTTCGGCGGATAATATCGTATTGGTAGCCTGGGGCGATGAGAACGGCATGAAGATCGCTTTGGGTGACCAAATCGGCTTCGAAGGTCTGGCCTTGGAAGGTGAATGTACGACTGAGCGTCGTTTGCCGGCTTGTATCGAACGGACTGGCTGCAACGTAGAAATGGTTCTTGCGGGTGAACTTCCAGTCAAACTTGCCAGCAAATGTCGAGTATGTGTTGAAACCCAAGTCTTTTTGCAAATCAACGGATGCGCTGTCACCGGAGACGGAGCCCTGGATGTTCCCCGACGGATTTGAATAAAACCAGAAGGCGTCGATCCGCACTTTATAGTTATCAAAGTCGTCGTTCTGTTGAGCGCGGAGCGGTATGGGAAGCGTCAGAAGGAGGATGAATGCTATCGGTATGGCACCCCGAAGCGATATCAACTTCCGGAGATTTCTGGCGCCAATCGACATTCGTTTTCCTCTCGCTAGAAAGTAAAAGACTTTGCTCTGGCGAAGATTGAATCGCAACCGCCCTGTTTGGAACGAGCTGGGACGTGCTCTGCAAGGACGCGACGATACTTTCCCAGCGGTCGCTCGGCAGCAACTGTCAAAAGTGACGGTCTATCCGGCTCTGTCAGGAAGGATTAAGACGACGCTTAAGCGTTTTGGGAGTTAGCAGGGCAGAAGTGATGACCATAACCACTGCAAGCGTTTAGCTCATGTTGCGTTGGAAGACGAAGGCGATGATGATTGGCGCGGGTGTGGGCTGTCCCTTAAACGTGGCGGCGTTGAATTTCCAGGTTTTAATGGCGCTGATTGCCTGTTGGGTGAGGGTGGGCACGTCGTTGATTACACGAATTTGTTTGGGATTGCCTGAGCTGCCTATGGTCACGTCGAGTACAACGGTTCCTTGCGCCACGCTATTCGCCGGGTACTTTGCGAAAGATGCCAGATTGATCTGCGGTGGCGTGAATTGCGCGGCGTCCGGATTCGTTGGCTGCGCAGGGGCGAGAACTAAACTCTGGTATGCCGCGCCTCCCGCTGGGTTGAAGACATTGAAGATAACCGTTAGAGAAATTTCGGAAGGGACGGGATTTCCTTTGAGTACGCCAGGCCTGAAGGTCCAGAGCTGAACGGAATCCTGGACGGCGCTGGTCAACGGCGGAGCGTCCCGCAATGGCTGCATGTTTTGGATTTGCGCGTTATTGTCCAAGCTGAGGAGGAGAGATACGGCGCCCGTGGCCTGGGTATTTAAGGGGTAGGCGATGTTGCTGGCGCTAAGAACGTCGGGAGGCGCATATTCAGGAATTTTGCCCGCGCCGGACCGAAATGGTGTCACCAGGAGAATGGCCACGAGAATCGCTCGAGCAGGCAGGGAGAAGCAGAGTTTCATGTTCATTGCGTTTGGAGTCCTCAACGATGGGTCAACGATAGCAGAAAAAGAAATGGTAATTTGCCAAGCTCTCCAGCCGCTTCCGTGCGACAACTTAGGCGGAAATAGACTGGTCAACTCTACGCGTCAGCGCGGAACACTTCGATCAGGCACCCTTGGCTTTCCCTCCAGGCGTGTCATCTCCATGCGATCCACCTAAATATTTAATCAGCAAAACGTTGTTACCCTTCTCGTCGTAGATGAGCTCATCGACGAGTTCTCTGGCAACCAGGACACCGTAGCCGCCCGCGCGCATGCCGTGTTCCTCACGGTAGTTAGCATGCTGGATCGGATCGTCGGGAGGGTTGGACAAGGCACTGTGGCGAATTTCATCCAGTGAAAAACCCTCACCGGGATCTTTGACGCGGCACATAACCATGTGCCGGGAGCGAACGTAAGAAATTTCAACGAATTTATCGGGATCGAAATTCGCGCCATGCTCGATCGCGTTCATGAGAATTTCGCGGAATGCGGCGGCGACATCCTCTCGTTCGGCGTCGGGAAGATCAGCGATCTCATTGATGAACTGCACCAAGCGTTCGGCGGTTCTCATATCACAACTTGCCGCGAGGCGGATCCACTGTGGTGTTGCCGAGATGATTTCGATGCCATCATCCCAGCAAGGGCCATCAGCGGCAGAACGAATCATGCTGGCGAGCAACTCTGGCGAGATTGGCTCAGAAAAAAAGCTGAAAGCGCGCTCACGCATGGAGGCGATGACATCAGCCGGCGTTGCCTGGTCCGTGAGAATGATCAGCTTGGTGTGTGGCCGGACGCGCCGGATCATGCGCAGAAGTTCAACATCTTGCTTGCCGGAAGTTTTTTCACTCGTGAGGATTAGGTCACACGGGGTGGTTTCGGCCCATGCCAGTGCAGCAAGATTGTTGGAAACGTGGCGGATAGACCAATGCATTGACACCAGCGTGCTGGTGACGACCTCGTCGACTTCGGGGTTCGCGTCGACAACAAGTGCGGTTCTAACTGGGACCGGTCGATTCGCGACTTGTGACAAGGCATTCATACAGTGCGAATACTCGGACTTTAGAGGACTTCAAGCTTGAAGACTATTGTCAGAAATACCAGATGTTAATGGACATTAATAAGAGCGGCAGCGAAGGCTCGCTACGTTAATGGACATAGCGGCGGTGGGAAAAGTGAAGGTTAGCGCGGCTTACTGACAGGAACCATCGTCCACAAATTGGCCGCTGGCAGCCATCGCGGCCAAGGAGTGCCCGCAGCTGACGATCTTCTGGTTCAAAGCATCATTCTTGAGAGCGTCGGGGGCGATGTAATCAAGCGATTGGCGTGCGGCGATGTAATTGCTGCTCAACGTCTTCATGTTTTCGAACTCGTTGTTTAGCAACTGGGCGGCGCTCTGATCCGAATCTGTAGAAGCTGCCACAGATGCCAATCTAAGGCCCGTCTGGGCCTGGACGCGGTATTCGGATAACCAACCCTCAGCTATCGGGAATCCATTTTGAATGGCGTTAGCGAGGGCGCTGTGCCATTCCCTGACCAGGGACATAGCTTCAATGCCTGCCTTGAGGAAAGCCTTGGAGAATCCTGGATTCGCCGGCGCGGGTGCACTTGCTGGAGTTGCGGCACTTGTTGAAGCTGGCGCGGCAGAAGGCGCATTTGTAGAACTCGGCAAGGTGAGAGTGATCTGGTTTCCACTAAAGCTCAGAGAGCCATTCGCAACACGTGCCAGGGTTTCGAGGTCAACATAGGACCGTCCGTTCATCTGAACGACGGTTACTTGTCCCAGCTGGCCGTTTAGAACAAGGATGCGAGTCTGCTGCGTTGATGCCTGGCACAGGGCAAGCACTGGTAAAACCAGCAGCATGGTCAGTATCAGCGGTGCCAAAGATCTTCTATTTCGCATGTTGGACTCCTGTTCGGGTCGCCGGTCTTTTCCAGCATACCTTAGGGGACACACGGAGAGCGGCACGAGTGTGAAGAGGAAGGGAAGTTTGTCGCTGGTTAGGGCACAAGCCGATCGGAGTGGAGGAGCCCGCTCCAATCGGCCTATGCGCATTTACGTTCTACTCTCCA
>Ga0210388_10001522_pt1 | contig 18226 bp, 13 predicted proteins | sample IncBWC19OmetaG_FD_155485 | JGI IMG/M metagenome (GOLD analysis project Ga0210388, IMG submission 155485) | Forest soil microbial communities from Barre Woods Harvard Forest LTER site, Petersham, Massachusetts, United States - Inc-BW-C-19-O ... | reverse complement strand
AAAATGGTCTGCAGCCGGCTCACCAGGTTGCATCCACTTGTGTTCAAAGGCGAATACATATCGGTTGGCGAGCAGCCCGTATCCGGCCGAACCTTTCCGCTTGGCGCGGTCAAGCAGCGGGGCAAACATCACCAGGGGACCAAGGATGATCGCAACGAAGAAGGCCACGAATCCGGCGGCCTCCATCTTGAACGACATCAGGCCCTGCCCTTCATAAAGAACTCGGCTGGCGATCAGGCCCGACATTAGTGCGCCCTGGGCGAAGAGGATGGGACCGAAGGCGTAAGAACTCTTTCCCAGAAAGCCGATCCCGCCGGCTCGATCGGGATGGGCCGCGCTGAGGTGTAGGTTTAATCTTGAAATTTTCCAGAGAAGACGGAACCAGATCACGAGCCGCAAGTACCATCGCATCAAAACGAATTGAAACAGCGGAATACTCACAAAGGCGTACCAATAGCCGGCCAACGTGAGATTCAAGTGCCTGGCGTCTGGGGTCGCATACCAGGTGGGAGCATCCAAGGCTACTTGGCTTAGCCAGATCCACACTCCGACGGTATAGACCAGAAATAGCAGGGTCAGTTCCACTGCGACCGAATCTCGGAGCCACAGCGCCGATTTAACGGCTGTGCCGAACGCGGGCAAGTCCTGGGTCACAACAATGCGCCTTTCGACGAACCGCCGGATCGACGGGCTGACGCGATTATGGACAATCAGCTCGGCGACGATGAGCACGGGCAAGGCGATCAGAAATCGTACGTGCGCCTCAATATCACGCAGGAACGGGATCTTCATGGACCCGCCGAGGGCGTGCCCCTCGATCGCCGACAAAAAGAAAAGCGGCAACCAGGCGAATAGTGCGATCACGAGGACGCGGCGGCGCCACAGCTCCAGAGCCGCCCCCGACAGGCGGGTGCGCCGGAAGAATTGAAATAGCGGGCCGCCGAGGACCAGTGAGAAATCAGGCGGCTTCTGAGGCTCGCCGCACGTCTGGCCATCACCGAGGTGACGCGACGGATCGTCCGCAGGATGTGTTACTACGGCGTGTGAAGTTTCATTCTGTGTGAAGGGTTCACCCGGGGCGGGGCTTATTTTCAATTGGTCTCCAGATCGGCCTTACAGAATCTTGCACGCAAGATCGACGCTTCGCACATCTCGACGCGTCGCACAACAAGCTAGGAGTTCGCGCGCTTCTCAACCACTGGCAAATCTGACAGTTGGGTTGGGGAGGGTGCGGTTTCACGTAGCGTGACTGGCGATTCAAGCTCATGCGAAACTTCATCCGGTTCGTCAAGCTTTCTGAAACACGAATGTCGATGTGCCTGTAAGTTCTGACAGTTGTTGGACTTTCTTGCTCCAGCTACAACCTGTTCAGCTCTTGGATACCGCGCGATTTGGGCGCAGGACCACGTCCGGCCAGCGCTGTTCTGCAGTCACCTAATGGCCATCGCACTGGCATCCGCGGAGATGGTTGACTCGCGCCTATTCAGGAGCGGAGCAAGTTGCTCCATGGGGAACCCGAAATGAACCTGCCAAGCTATCCGAGCGTCGACTTGTTCTCCGCCGGTATCAACGCCCTGTACGGAGTGCTCGTCGCCCGCCAGCCGTCGCACAACCGCGGCTACACGGCTGCTGGACTGCTGATCATGGCGTTCTTCGGTGGTATCGGCGGCGGCGTGACCCGCGACCTGCTGCTGAATGACATCCCCTCGCCGATTAAGGATCCTACTTATCTTCTCGTCTGCTTTCTGATGGGTTTGCTGGGACTGGCGATTTATCACTTCGCCGAATCGAAGGAGGAGCGGTTCCGCACCAGGGTGCTGGCCTATTTCAAGTCTTTCACGCTGCCCTGGTTTGCGATTCTGGGCGCGCATAAGGCGCTTGAGCACAATCTTGGGATCTGGAGCGCAATCATTGTCGGAGTGATTGCCACCACCGCGGGCGGAGTGTTGATCGATCTTTTCTCCGGAGTCACGCCCGAGATTGTCAGGCCCTCGGAGCAATTGATTACGAGCGCGGTGCTGGCCAGCACGGTCTACACGCTGCTGGCGGTGTGGGAGATGAAGAGGCTCTCCTTCTTTCCTGTCACATTGATCGCGGTTCTGGTTGCGTTTGTTTTTCGAGTGTTTGCGGTCCGGGAGCACTGGCCATCGATTGTGCCGCTCGACGCGCCCCCGGAGGGCCCGGACATTAAGCCGCTCAGTGCGGACCCGGCCGCGCGTCGGTAGACGCCTTCTGAAAGAGGAGACGGTCGAGACTCGCCGTCTCCGTTGAGCTGATTTGCAAGGGAGGATCTTATGGACAGCACTTGGACGCGTTTCGCAACTCAATTGATCGCCAGGGTCAGCGGGCCGATGAAGTTCCGGCTGGTGCTGCAACCAGCCATGGCTGCGTTCTTTGCGATTCGCTCAGGGTTGGCAGACGCTAGGGCAGGCAAGACTCCATTTTTCTGGTGCCTTCTCTCCGATCCCAGCCAACGTGCCGACTTGATCAAGGACGGGTGGAAGAGTGTGGGCAGGGTATTCATCCTCGCGCTGGTTCTGGACGCTGTGTATCAGGTTATCGAGCTGCACTTTATATACGTGGGGGAAATGATCGTCGTCGCCTTCCTGCTGGCGATCGTGCCCTATCTGATTCTGCGCGGGCTGGTCACGCGGATAGCCCGGAAGAAGATTGCTCCGCCTACGCGAACCGCCGACACCCCACCCCTGAGGAATGCCTCATGAGTGCGGAGGTTGTTGAAACGACGTCGAAAGACAGGGGGACACAACTTGCCGAACAGCGAACCGATCTGGCTATCGAGCGTACGATCATCGCGTCGGAACGAACCCTCATGGCGTGGATCCGAACCGCCATTTCGATGATCGGATTCGGTTTCAGCATTTACAAATTCTTCCAGTACCAGGCCGAAGAGATTGCCGCCGGCAACATCCGGAACCCCCACGCGCCACGCAACCTGGGGTTGACCCTGATTGCTCTAGGCACTGTGGGATTGGCGGCCGCGGCCTGGCAGCACCGCAGGTTTCTGAACGGGATTGGCGCGACTCAGCACAGACACGTGTGGTCCATCTCTTTTGTGGTAGCGCTGGCGGTTATACTGATCGGAGTCGTCACGTTCTACGGCGTTCTGCTGCGCCACGGGCCCTTTTAGTCGACGAGTTCGTTCCGGGAACGACGAGTAGGACTGCAGGTAAAGTATCTTGCCCTATCCATATACCTTGGCTGCAGCATTGGTGCTCGCCAGCATCTACCTCTTCGGTGGCAAGCTGCGCGCCAGACCGCGCCACCGCGCGTGGATTTCGATGGCTGGCGGGGTATCAGTAGCGACGGTCTTCGTCGACATGCTGCCGGAGATTTCCGAACGCCAGGCAAAGTTTGCGGCGAACGCCCATGGGACGGCCGCTCTTTTCCCGGAGCAGGCTATCTACCTGTGCGCCATGCTGGGATTCGTGCTCTTCTACGGATTGCAGTACATGGTAGCGTCATCGCTCTCTCCGGATGGACAGCCTAGCCGGTTTTCCTGCTCGCTGCGGATCGTTGCCTTCGCGGGATACAGCAGTCTCATCGCTTATCTCCTCGTCCACAGCATCTGGCCCGGGGTTCCGTCTCTAATCCTTTATGCCGTGGCGATGGCGTTTCATTTGCTCCTCATCGACCATTCGCTGGCGGACGGAAACGTTGGAACGGGCCAAGGCTGGGGGCGATTTTCACTGGCGCTCGCCATTATGCTGGGCTGGTCCGCCGGAATGCTTACTGCGATACCGGAACAATGGCTGGCCAGGATCACAGGATTTGTTTCCGGAGCCGTGATTATGAATTTTCTTGTGGTCGAACTGCCCGAGGGACGCGGGGGGAGCTTCTGGCCCTTTGTGTTGGCCGCGGCAGGATACACATTCGTACTGATCGTTGTTTTAGGGTGAAAGGACGCCTTAATGCCCTGCAGGTCGTGTGGGTCGGAAAAATCGGCCAGAGTTCGGTGCGGAGGCCAATGTCCATATTACCGGACCAAGCGATTTGAAGAACGGCGCCGTGTTGGTTTTTCCGAAGCTCGTGGTCTGCCTGGAGTGCGCCTTCGTGGAATTCACGCTGGCGGAAAACGAGTTACGCCGGCTGTAGGAAGGCCACGTGGCATAGCATGGGACTGAGTTGTCACTCGTTCGATGCTCCCCCCAGCAACCAGATTTTGTGAATGATGCCAAACAGGAAAGCGGTGGTGACCCCAAGCAGCAAGCTCCCGTTCAGAGCCTCAATTGCGCCCATAAGCTGCCAGCGCTTTTCCAGAAACAAGTTATCGTGACCGTAAGTGGTTATCGCATTTAGTGAATAGAGCATGGAGGAGCTGTAGTCAGGCAGGGCGCCCATTAACCAGTAGAAGAAAGCCCAGATGCCAGCTTCCACTGCATGAAGGATGGTGGCCAACAAGGCCGTGGTGCCCATGACCGCTGCAAACACCGCCGTGGGATGGCGACGCTCCGTGACATGGCTAAACACCCGGACTGCCCTCTGATTGATGAACCCGAGGCCCAGGACATGGATCAGGACTGTTAGCAAGATCAGCGGAATGCCCCACGCCCAATCGTTCCCCCACCAAGTCGGAATGATAAAGAAAATGCTGAGCGCACGCGTGGCTATTCTCATCAACACCTCTTTACCTCTCGACCTGTTTACCAGGGATCCGGGCTCACGGGGGACATTGAGCCTGGTTCATTCAAAATGGTTCAGTCAAACGGCCGTGCTAGTTGACCCCGGCCGTTCCCTTCCAGTCAATCAGGTCAGACAGCCTCCAGGGATTCTGGTTCAGATCCCACTGCAACTGGCCTTGTTTGTCGATGACCAACTGAGCCTCGGGATACAAGACGCCCGTGCTCTTGCTCTTGTCTTGATCATTGATTTCGAGGATGCCGGCGGTGAGATTGAAGGATTGGGATTGGGTATCAAAGAACGCCTCGCCGAACCTGATCTGGCGATTGGTCACAAAGACAATTTTTCGTCCGGTCGGCGTCGGAATCATCTTTATATAGGAGCAGTCATAGCCCAGCGTACCCGTGATTTCAACGTGGCCTACGGCTTTCATCTTCTGCAGCGCGTTGACCAGGCCCTGGTTCTGGCTCTTGTCGTAGGCCTGGACGAGAACCTGTTTGTCTGCGGGAGTCGAGAACTCATAAATATTCAGCGTCACGCCGATAGTTTGTCCCAGCTGGGTGCCGGTGCCGAAGGCTGTGGCGTCAATTGTTTCGTACTTGTCTCTCGCGAAGCCAGGGACGCTCGCGGCCACGACCGCTCCCAACAGTAGCGCGGCGCCAATGACTGCCTTTACGACTCTTACTTGTGCGTGCATGCGTTCCTCCGATCTGGTGAATGCGATTTAACTGAAACGACCTAGGCGACCGGTCTTTTGGACACCGGTTCTACGGACAAATGTTCCGCCGGACAAATGAGCGAAGGCCTGTTCGCTTTAGCGGGGGGCTCTCCTGCCTCAGAGCGCATAAGACTAGAAACACTTCACGTTCGTTCATCAATGGACCACAAGTGCGAGGCCGCGCCAACTGTCACTTGTTACAGGCTCATGAACGGGTGATCGGTAGGAGGGGTGACCATCCTGCCCGGAGCTGGCAAGACCGTACTGGCAAAATTGAAACTGTAAAAACTAACAGGGGACAAAATCCGTGGGAAGACTTGTAATGGGGAGCATATTCCCTTTCAACTCTCCGGGCTGTCGACATTGCGAGCGTCGACAGCCCTTTTTAATCCTGGCGTCGAACCCTGCGATTGGTGCCTTTTGTCACTGTCACTTGTGACAAGTGCCCACAAATGCGTCTGTGCGTAGCATGCGGTTCACGGCAATCATTGCAGCCCGGAGTCCCGATTGATATGCTAGGCCCGCTGCGCCATTCCGGCGGGTCTGATATCGGCATCGATAGTGGGTAGCACGGGTGACGGCCGGCGGTGCCTTCCGAAAGCGCGTTCATGGTTCCCTATCATCTCCAGGAGGATGCATGTCGCATTCATTGATTGTGATGCCCGACGATACCGCCAAACCGATTCTCGATGCTATTAACGGCGCGACGAAATCGCTGCGCGTCAAGATGTTTCTTTTTTCGGACCCGTCCCTTCTGAAGGCTGTGATCGCGGCCAGGCAACGCGGTGTGAAAGTGCGAGTCATGTTAAATCCGGCGCGCCGCGACGGCGAATCGGAAAACAAGGAATCCCGCAAGCAGCTTGAGGCAGGCGGTGTCGAAGTGATCGACAGTAATCCCGAATATGACGTTACCCATGAGAAGTCGATGGTGGTCGACGATACGGCGGCGTTTGTGAAATCGCTCAACTGGGAAACAAAAAACCTGACCGAAACCCGGGACTACGCCATTGTTACAACGAATGCTCACGAAGTGGCCGAGGTCATCGAATGCTTCGAGGCGGACTGGAATCGAAAGCCCTTCAAGGGAGACTCACAATCGCACTTGATCTGGTGCTGCGGCAACGGACGCGACCGCATCGCGCAGTTTATTGACGACGCGAAGGAATCCATCTTTCTTCAGAACGAGCGTTATCAGGACGCGGTTATCATCGAGCGGCTGGTCCGGGCGGCGCGCCGGGGAGTGAAGATCCACGTAATGGCCCGTCCTCCGCACAAGCTCAAGAAGGAGAAGCTTGTAGAGGCCGTGGGCGGCATGCGCATCATGGAGGACGTTGGCATCAAGATTCACAAATTGAAGCATCTCAAGCTGCACGCGAAAATGCTGCTCAGTGACCATGCCCGAGCCATCGTCGGATCCATCAATTTGGCGCCGGGCAGCTTCGATACGCGCAGAGAGCTGGCCATAGAGGTGCGAGGCAAGGAGGTGCTCGATCGCCTGACGAAGATTGCTCATCACGACTGGGAAAACTCTCACCCGCTGGATCTGACGGACGAAGGGCTGCTTGCCGAGTTCAAGGACCACAAGGCGAAGGGAGCAAGTGAGCTGGCGCTTCACGACGATGACGAGAAGCGTAAGTTGGCGTGAGCAGGAAAAGCTCAGGTCGCCGGGGCACAAACGAGAGGTTTAGCAATCGTTTACGGTACGGTTTTGCAGGAATTCTGGAGGGAAGACGGGTATGCCGATATGGATGTGAGGGCTCTGCTCAATGCGCCGTGGCTTGTCCTGCTGACCGTCGGCGTGGCGCTGTTCACATCCGCGGCGCTTGGTTACTGGCTATCCTCCTCCACACGCATTAATGAAGACAGCCACCATCATGAGCACATAACCGGTTTGCGCGATGGGCTGTTCATTCTCTTAGGCCTGCTGCTGGGGTTCACCGTGGCCATGGTGCTCCCGCGATTCGACCAGAGAACCCAGTTGGTAGTGGAAGAAGCCAACGCTATCGGGACGACCATGTTGCGGACGGAAATGCTGCCGGAGCCGCAGCGCGACCGGGCGCAAGAGCTGCTTCGGCAATATGTGATAGTGCGCCGCGATTTTGCCAAACAATCCCTCGCGGATCGCCCGGCGCTGGATCGCGAGACGGAACGAACGAAGGCTATTCAGGGACAGCTCTGGCAAGACATGGTCGCCATGGGGCCGCAGAACGAAACGCCGGCTATCAAGGCCTATCTGAAATCCCTGGTTAACATGATCGAGGTTGCGGAGACGCGATTGGGTGGGTTCGAAAACCGTATTCCACTGACCGTGTGGCTGATCATCTTCGTCGTCGCGGTGTTCCAAAGCTTTTCGACCGGATTCAGTTTGCGGCGGCGTTTCTGGTTCTCTCTGGTGATGACACCGATGGTGATCGCCGTTGTGATGGCGTTGGTCGCCGACCTCGACACCCCACACTCAGGACTGATCACGATCAGACAGAACAGCATGGATAGGCTTGTCCAAGACATAGGCGACGCGAAACAATAACGCTGAAGACTCTCCGTTGGAATTGCCGCACGAAGGGATTTGTCAGAATTACTTAGTTAGGATCACTCAGGCGGGGATGGGTGATGGGTAAGAGTTTCCAGAACCATGCTGGTCTTCGTACCTTGCCTGGCCTCTAGCGACAGGTTTTTTAGCTTCACCAGCCGTTGTAACTCCTCATACACTGCCGGTCCCGCACCGGGCTCCGCCTTGGTCGATAGCTCGAGAGTGTTGCCGGTGGGCCACTGCCAAAGCTCCAGGGCAAGTTTGCGGAACGGAGTCTGCGATCTGGATTGCCACGTCGTCGAGTTGATGCTGGCGATTCTCGTCACCCGCGGCCAATCGACCGAAACCCGCGCTTCTTGCAGCAGTTTTTTTTGCTCCGGGCTGAGTAGGCTTGCAATGTCGTTCCCCGTTTCAGGCACTTGCAAGGCTTTGTACTTGCGCTGAATGGAGAAGGAAATGTCTTCGCCAACCCCAGTCTGGTCAATCTCGCACTGAAAGAGCTTTTCAAGGTGAGAGGAGTCAGCCTGCCGGTTGCCGCGGGGCAGGCGCACTTTTACTGTGAGGTCGTTAACCGCGCCCTGCCTGAGTCGCACAATCAATCCCTGCGCCTGGAGATCGAGTGTATTGGTGTCGTAGAAATAAACTCGGAAGGCCGCCTCTTTTTCAAAACCGAGGGATGAGGTCACGCTTTGGGTCGGCGGCGAGAGCAAGAGCTTGACCTCGACCGGGCACGTTTCCTCCGCATGCAAGGCTGAGCCCAGAAACAGGACAGCCGTTAGCAGGGCGAATGGCAGCTTCCGGCTGCGTTTCATGAACCCGGCGTAGAGATGGTTCGTCACAGCAGTTGAGCTGGCTTAAATTGGCTACTTGGCCGCCTTCGGCGGACACTGCGCGTCGTAGGCTGTCTGCATCTGCCTCAGTTTGAGCACGCCATAGAACACGGTGAACGCCATAATAACGACAAGAGCTCCTGCGAATTTCTTTTCCAGACCGTATTCGCCCTCGCGATTGGCGATAGTGCTGGCGACGATCAAGGAGAAAATGATGATGTTGATCGTCCAGTTCGCCCACTTCGGCACAATGAAGTGCAGAGTGCCGAAGCCGGCGAGCTGATAGAGCATAAACGGCAAGATCGCCACCATCGGCAGCAGCTCGGAGGCGCCCAGCGTGTTGTCCAGGGTGATGGGTGCTACCGCGTGCAGCAGCCGGCTGTGCGCCAGTTCATGAAACAACGCGGGGATTGCACACAACAAAGGAACCACGGCGAGCAGCTCCAGCACCAGCGACCCGCTCCAGGTGCCGATCTGCGACGAAGGCTCCTCACCCGCGCCGGAGGATTGCGCGCCGATGTACAGGCCGCCGACGATGGCTGCCGCGCTGGAGAGCATCAGCAACTCAACCGTGATGCCAAAGGCTTCTGGCTCGCCCGCCTTGAGCAGCAGCATGGCCAGGAACCCCGGCGTGTAGAACATCACGCGCACCAGCTTCGCCCAAACCCGCTCGTCGCGTGCGGGCGGCAGGATTGGGAGCGGGCGCCCGTCAATTCCAATGGTAGCTCTAACTTTCGACATTCCGGTGTCCTCGAAGTGCAAAAGGAAGAAAGGAGTATAGAGGATTCTTAACCTATGGGAAACTGGCACAATTGACAGGAACAAGCCGCCGGACAGTGCGTAAATATTCCCGTTGTGATGTGCTTTTCTCAGGGGTTACTGCTCGATCACCATCACTGCGGGATGAGAGTTGAGCGGCGACTCGTCAATGTAATAGGTTACGTTGCCGTTGGTGACCGCTACGGTTTCGCCGCCGATGGTCGCGGTGCCGGTGCTGCTCACGGAATAGCTTCCCGCCGACGAGAGGGTCTCATTCGGAATAAGAAGAGCGCAGCCCGGTTGCAGGCAGTAGGCCGAATTAGAGTAGCTTGCGCTCTGAATGGCCGCATAATGCGAGCCGTTCGGATTTGCCGCTCCTGCTCCCGCAAAAAGGGGAGTTGAAGCGTCCAAGCCTTCATCCGTGCCGTAGAAGTAGTATCCGGCGAAGTATAGATTCGAAAACGGCGGCGGCGGCGCGATCGTGGGAGTCTGGAACTCCAGCAGCCCGGCTTGCGCGGTCGAGTCAGTGCTCACCAGGAATCCGGTTATACAGCTCGCGAGCTTCACGCAGCTCTGCCGCGTCAACGAAGAGGGCACGGGGATTGCGTAGGCAACCAGCGGATGGTCGCCTAGATTCTGGCCGAGCACTCCGGCTGAGAACGCTACCCGGCCGGTTGTCGAATCGATCGAATAGGAGCCCGAGAGGGCAGTCGTCCCCAACGTTCCCGCCTGATTTTCGTATTGCGTGCCGCTGAAGCTGCTGATGCCGTCAAAACTTAGGATGCCGATGCTGGGATCGGGACCGGTCGAAGCAAGACCAGCGATGTGGAATAACTGGCTATTCTGCAGAGATGCGGTGGTAAACGGTCCAGTGACGCTGATCGCTTCCCCGCCAACGATGGGATTCGCCGGGCTGGGAGCGCCAGTGGTCGCCAACAGAACCTCCTGCGCGCTCACTACGTAGAATGCAAGGTTGAAGGATTCCGTTCCAACGGTCAAGGTTCCAGTTGCGCGGCCGTTCGAACCGGCGCTATAGGCTCCGGTGCCGCCGGTGAGCGCAGACTGCAAGGCTCCGCCATCGTTGATGTCCGCGGCGTTGGAACTCAACACTCCCGAGCTCGCGCCGACGGATCCGGCGGCAGCGAAACGGCTGCCTACAGAATCCCAACCGCTGAACCCGAACGAGTAGGAACCGCTTAATCCGGTGGAGAACGCTGTGCTGTCCTGCAGGCGGACGATTCCGGCAACCCGCGTTCCCGAGCCAGTATTGTCATCGAACTCGATCATGCGGCCGGTGGTGAAAAGTCCTGCTGCGCTTTGGGCATCGGCCACACAGGCCCCGGTGGTGGGGTTCGCGCTGGTCGAGCATCCACCCAGGCTGATGGCGAAGGTATTCGTGCCTGTGGATGTGGTCAGCTGGACGCAACCGCTTCCCGCAAAGGTGGCAGAGCCGGACGGACTATTGCTCTGCTGAAGAATCGAGTAGGAACCTCCGGTGATGGCGACGCCGGTTTGCGAACCTGTGGTCCGCATCACGTCTTCAATCCCACCACTGATGTTGCCCGCGCCATCGGTGGTAAAGCTGCCGGCGATAACCACGGGGCCGTTAGCGTCGAAGCCACGCAGCAGGAACGCGTAGGGGCCATTCATCCCTGAAAGATTGGTCGTGATGCCGGTGCTGCCATTCGCGTTGTCGGCCGGAGTGCATGGCGACGATGGAAGTGCTGCCCACTGGTAAATGCTAAGTTGCACTGAGCCATATGCTGGGTAAGGGACTTCGCTGTCGACTACCTGTACTGTGGGCGCGTAAGGCGAACCGTTGTTGCTTCCGACGCTGCCGTTTCCGGTCGGAGTCCCTCCCACGACGACCGCGCCGGAGTTTTGCGCAAGCGGGGTCAGGGTCATGCCGGGCGGTAACGGGTTACTGGGGTTGGCTATGCTCCAGCTTGAGTAGGGAGGCGTGCCACCCGATACCGAGAATGCGGTCGGCGGATAAGGGACGCCGGAGTAGGCATCGGTGTAGTTGGGAACCTGGATCTTGAGCGGCGTGGGGACGATTACAACGTAGTAAGTTGGAGACGTTGCTGAGGCGCCGGTTGCGTCCGTGACCTGGATTGCGAACTGCGAGCATCCGGAGCTTACCGGCGTTCCGAATAAATAGGCGTTGCTGGCAAACTGGGCCGTCGCTCCCCACTGCAGCGTCAAACCAACCGGCACTGAGCCGGAGCTCACGCTCCAGGTATAGGGTCCCGTACCGCCCTGGACTTGCGCGGTGGCGCTGGCGCCGGTCCCAGAGATTTGCGAGCCGACGGTGCCATTGCTTTGCCCGATGTTATTGATTTTGTCGTACTGGCAGCTCGTGTTCCCGGAAAGTGTGCCGCTGATCGCCGGGAGCGCATTGATGACTACGCCCAGCGCAGCCGATTGAGTGCTGTCGGTAGCGGACGTCGCAACGACTGAGACTTGTGTAATTCCGGTTACGCTGCCGGGAGCGGTGTAGGTGACCGTCGCCGAGGCGGCAGTGGTATTGCTGAGCGTGCCGACCGGTTTGCCAATGCCGCTTTGCAGGCTCCACCTGACCGGCTGGTTCGCCGTCACACTCACGGATTGACCGGCATCGATGTTTGGATTGCTCGTAGGCGCAGTGAACTGCACTCCCGACCCCCCCCCGGGCGGGGTGGTCGAGGATGACGATTGTCCTCCGCCGCAGCTTGCGGCCAGGAGGCCGAGAAACAGAAATATCCCTACATGAACACGCTTCACCGCATGAACCTCTTCTCGAGATAAATTCTTGCGCAATGCGCACCTCAGTGGACTTGTGTTTCCCCAGTCTTGCTTGCGGCCTCATGCGGACCCGGCTGGGCTGCCGTGACTTGATTTGTAGCGTGCGCCGGAGCCGCATCCGGCAGGCCTTTCAGCTCCGCATTCATCCAATCAAACAACTTGCCCTGCCCCGACGCCTTGACCAGATCGCTCACATGGTCGAAGCGGATCACTTCGGCCTGACGCGGAGCTGCGGCACGGATTGCGTCCTTGCAAGGTTTTGGAGTGGCGTCGTTGTCCATCACCTGCTGAATCCGTATGCGAGTGGATTGCAGAGTCGGCAGCCACTTGACGGGGTCGAGCGGCGCCACACGCTTTAGAAATTCCGGATTCGTGAAGTCGCTTTGGTGAGGATCGTCTTTCGGAATCGGGGATTGCGCCAGCCAAACCGGCCAATCACCCCAGGGATCGAGCACGTCCACTGCCTTGATTCGCGGATCGGCCGCCGCTGCCAGAAGGGCGATTGTGCCTCCCGAAGCCTGGCCGAACATTCCGATGCGGCTCATATCGATGTCGCCGCGCGCTGCCAGGTAATCCAGGATGAAGCGCACATCATGAACCGTGCTTCCCAGGGACTCCTGCAGTTCGCTGACAAACCATTGCTCGAGCGGGCGGTCGTGGAAGCGCGAGGCGGAAAGAGCCGAGACAAAGCCGATCGCCGCCGCGCCGCCGCGCGTCGCTCTCTGGCACCAGCCATCGTCTTTGAATCGGTCCGTGTCGTCTTTGTATCCGAAGAGGTAGAGCACCGCTGCAGGTTTCTTCACGCCTTTCGGCAGGATCACATAAAGATCCAGCGGATCACCCGGACGCCACTTCAGTTGCACCAGCGTGCGCGTGAAGCCCTCGCCTTCGTCAGTTTCGGCAACCAACGGCGGTTCCGGTTCAAGTTTGCTGGCTCCGACGGCGAGTGAACTCCAGTCTTCCTGAATCGTCTCGTACAGCGGAGTTCCGGTTCTTGGATCGAAGGCGGGCGGCTGCGAGGGGTGGTTGACCTCCATCCCTGGCCTTGAAGCTGGGGCGGCCACCGGAGCGGGAGTCGCGGGCGCTGCCTGCTGCGCCCAGATGCCATTCGTCGTCAATATGAAGAAGAGCAGTGCTAGAGCACACATTCGCCCGAAGCTTTCACAAATCGTAAGCATTGGTCTGGTTGAAATTGCTTTCCCTGATAACACTGAAAACTCTCCTGGCTAAAAACGAAAAACTGCCGGGAGGAAGAAAGGACTTTCGTCCCTTCTTCCTGACCGGCATAGTGCAAACCCCGCTTACTGCTTCGGACCGTATTCTTCAGTACTGAAGTCGGCGTCGAAGTCGACGTCAGACTGAACCGTCAGCACTGAGCCGCCCATGTCGCCGCCGGTGTCAACCAGGCAGGTAGCGGCGGTCGGGAAGCCACCCTGCAGACTGACCCCGGTGAAGGTGCCGGCGCAACCCTTGTGGCCGTTAGCCGCTGGCACGGTCGACTGCTTGTAGTGGGCGCGGTACACGAACAGGTTCAGATTGCCGGTGTAGACGCCATTGCTGCCGGTTACCTTGTTCAGGAACGGAACGAAGTCTGAGAGCCCGTCGGATCCAGTACCCGTACCCGAAGCAATTTCCTCGTTGGCGATCATGTCGAGGACGCCCGCCGGCGTCTTAACCGCGTTGGTCTTGGGAGCGAAAGTGACCGTACGCAGCAACGACCACAGCGGATATTTTCCGTCCTTGAGGTGAGTGAACGGAATCTGGAAGCATGACGTTCCCACCTTGAGGTCGCAAACCGGCGGGTTGTACGCGCCCGACGGGTTGTACGGAACATTTCGTGGAGCGGCGTTGGCGGTGTTGCCGTAGCCGTTGTCGAACTCTCCACCCTCTGTGGCGAACAGCGGGTCGATACCATCCACGGTGAGGTAGTGGCCTCTCCAAGTTCCGGTGCAGGAGGTGCCGCTGACGCTGGTGCACAGCGGATTCAGGTTGCCATAGCTCCAGAACGCGTAGCCGATTGGGTTAAAGACAGTCGTCGATCCGCTGCCTGACTTGTTGAGCTGGTAGGTAACAGCCTTAACTTCCTCGCCTGTTCCGATAGCACGGAGACGGATAGGCAGGCCAGGGCTGGTGCCACCCGCAGAGCCGGCGCACTTGGATCCGCCCAGGCCCGTCAAGAACAACGGGTTGAAGCAGTTCGCGCTGGGGAAACCACTGCTGTAGGTGCAGCCCGAAAGATTGGGATACAGGTTGGGATTGTTGAATTGCTCCTGCCCGCTATCGTAATTGCTAACGGGAGGAGTGGCGGTCTGCGCCGGACTGGCGCTGCCCGAAAGGGTGCGGACGGCAGTGTATTCAAACGTGTTGTAGGTGCCTGAGAGTGGTTCACGCTCGATCACCTGGATGGGCTGGCCCGCGTCGGCGGTGGCCGCCTCGCTCGAAAGCAGATCACCGGTGCAGTAGGTATAGCCGGAGAATACTTGTGACAGAGTCTGGCGGTTGATGTCGTTAAAGGTGTAGTTGGTGTTTCCGGCGGCATCCTTAAAAGTGTTGCCGAAACCGAAAGCCGAGGTATCGTTGTTGCCGACGATTGGAATCACCGGAGCGGCGCCCACTGACAGAGTGGTGTAAACCGGAATGGTTCCGTCGGCAATGGGGTCGGTCCCGCTTAGCTTGAAGCTGACGACATTGAAAACAGCGGGTGACGTCCCACCGTTCAGGAACGAGTCCTCAATGCCGCAGCCAACGAGAGTCGTGCCGGTAGCGCATCCCGCCCCGGTTCCATAGCCCAAACCGCTCAATGTGCCGAGTCCGACTTTGGTCTTTGGATAAGTAAAGCCGTCGTAGGCGGCCAGTCCGCGGGTAACGGCGAAAAGCGCGTCTTCTGGACGGATGTCCGTGCCAGCCGCGTTGAAGTAGCAGTAGATCTGGTTCGTCTTAACTACGGTTGAAACGTTGCCGCAATAAGCTGGCGCGGCCGGAGGGCTGGCCACGTTGATGTATTCCTCAGGCGTGACGTTCAGCGCGGCTTGAAGGGTCGCGGGCAAGCCGTTCGGGTCCGTGCTGTTGTCTGCGAGGCCGCCGACCAGGTTCCCTTCCGCGATAACGCCACTGGGTACCGTCGCGTAGGCTGCCGCCACGCTCTTGAAGACGGCATTGCCGTCGTTCGAAGCTGTGAACTTCTCGTAGGCAAAGAAATCCTTGTCACCTACTCCGGAGTCGGTCTGAATGTAAACGTAGGCGTCGCATGGTGTTGTGGTGGCGGTCGGATCCCACTCAACCCAGGTGGAAAGGCCTGTGTCGGTGAGCGCCGGGGTGGGACGCTTATCGGTGATGGTGGTGCCTTTGAACGAAATCAGGGCATAGTTGCCGGAGCCGTGAGTGGTTTGCAGAAGGTTAGCGGCTGCGAAGGCGAGATCGGCAAACTGAGCCGAGGATCCCACGCCCACGAACCGAAGGTTCACCCCCGACGTACATTGCGCGGTTCCCGCAAAGACGTTCGTGGTGAAGAGCAGCGACGCGGTAAGGGCTAGCGCCGCGACCAGAGTTTTCTTCGTCATTATCCATGTCTCCTTGGTTGCTAACGATATGGGGGAAAACTCCCCCGGTCACAGCGCTCCGTGCAATCACCGGGTGCGCCAGGCAAATTTTTCTGTTACTCAGGGCCAGAACAGTGAGGAATCGCACAAGCAACACGCCCGTTTGTGCGAAGCAACTATGCCCAAAATCTGTTACTCCACGATTACGGAAAGGTTGAGCCCAAGTGAATTCTTGGCGGTGACGCAGTGAATGACTGCGCCAGTTGTGGAAAACTCAGTTCCGACTCTCAGCCCAGCAACGGCGGCAAACGCAAAGAGGATTCGATCATCAAGCGTTCGATTCTTCGGAAAGGTTGTGCCGCGATGATCCGATTTTTGTGAGCTGCGCTGGCGGCGCAAGCTGTCTGTGATCTCTTCGTCTGTAACGGGAAATTAATCTCCGCTTCATCGTTGTGTAACAGTGCGTCGGTACGTTTAGTCCTCTTTAAGTTCGAGCCATCGTTCCAACAAGATCTGACTTCTTCTGGGTCGCGACTCAACGCCACGGCTGGGAGTGTGCTGTTGTGAGACTTCGCCAAATCCTTTTTATCTGGGCAATTCTGATCGCCGGCGTATGCAGTCTCGCCCGTGCACAAGGAGGAGGCACACCGGGACAACCTGATGAAACTCAGGCGCAAGCTCCAGCCGCCGCGGTGGCGCAGGCGACAGTAACCGCACCTCAGGCTTTTTCTGTCACTGCGGAAAAGAACAAGGCTGCAGTCTATGGAAATGTGACCGATCAATCCGGCGCGGTCATCCCCGGCGGAACGGCGACCGCGACCGGGGGCGCAGGTCAGGCGGCCGCAAGCGCAGCCGTTAATTCACGCGGGCAATACGTGCTCAACGGCCTTGTGCCCGGGCAATATACGCTAAGTGTTTCTGCCACCGGCTTTGCCTCTTTCGAAACGGTCGTGACTTTGGCGGCGGACCAGGCTCTCGAGATCGACGCTACGCTGCAGCCACCGAGCGCAAAGACCGAGGTCAACGTCGAAGCCTCCAACGCGGCGCAGGTCGAAACCCAAAGCGCGCACCTGGAAGGCACCATCACCGAGAAAGAGGTTCTGAGCACTGGACTGAACGGCCGGAACTTTACGCAGCTCATCGCACTTGCTCCCGGGGTCAGCAATCAGACCGGTCAGGACGAAGCCAAAGTTGGCGTTGCAGGCAGCGTGAAATACAGCGTGAATGGCGGCCGCGTCGAATACAACAACTTCGATGTGGACGGCAGCGACGTGTTGAACGCGGGCCTTAACGGCGCGGAAAGTACCTTGATGGTCTATCCCAGCCTGGATGCCATTCAGGAAGTCAAAGTCCTGACTTCCAACTATGGGGCTCAGTACGGGCGCACTGCCTCGGGCACGGTGCTGGTGACAACCAAGTCGGGCACGGCGCAATTTCATGGTGGAGCGTATGAATTCTTGCGCAATGAATTCTTCAATGCCCGCAACTATTTCGACCCACCGGGAAAACCCCCGCTCTATCGCAGACAGGACTTCGGATTTACCCTCGGCGGACCGCTTTACATTCCTGGAGTATTCAACGCACAGAAGAAGAAGACATTTTTTTTCTGGTCGGAGGAGTTTCGTTACGAAAATTCGCCGACCGGGCCCAGCGGTGAAGAGGGCGACTTCAACCAGGCGGTGCCGACTCTCGCCGAGCGCAACGGGAACTTCAACGACGTGTGTCCTCCGCAATTGCCGGGTCAGGCGACGCCGTTTCACCGGCAACAGTATCCCGACTGCCCAGCCGCCACCTACACCGGCATTGGAGATCAGTACAACCCTTATGCCGGGAACCAGCTAGGTGCCCAGAGCGGCACGGTTGCGCTGCTGAATCCAAACAGTGTCGCGCTAATGAACGCGCTGATTCCGCCGCCGAACTCAGCGACGGGATGCAACTCGAGCCTGGTGGGGCAGATCGACGTTCAGAGCGGCCAAACTCTGGTTCCCTGCTATGTCGCCGCAGTTTCTCCACCGACGTACTGGCGGGAAGAACTGGGAAGAATTGATCACGACTTCACTCCCGGCTTGCGAGGTTCGTTCCGCTACATCCACGATTCCTGGAACACGACGACAACCATCCCGCAGTGGGGCTACCTGCAAACCGCGGCAGTGCACGAGCAGAGCTTTCCCACGGTCGAGAACCAATTGAATGGCCCCGGCATCAGCATGGTGGCGCGGCTGACCGACACTCTTTCTCCTTCGTTGCTGAACGAATTTGTCGTCAGCTACGTGGACTCGAAAATCACCCTAGCCAACATCAATGGTCCGGGGGGAAACCTGCAAACCGACGTTCCACGGGGCCCAGGCGGCATCGGCTACATCTTCAACAACGGCTTCGGCGGCAAGATACCCGGAGTCGTTATCGGGGGCACAAACGCCGCGTACGG
>Ga0210388_10001521_pt1 | contig 18226 bp, 18 predicted proteins | sample IncBWC19OmetaG_FD_155485 | JGI IMG/M metagenome (GOLD analysis project Ga0210388, IMG submission 155485) | Forest soil microbial communities from Barre Woods Harvard Forest LTER site, Petersham, Massachusetts, United States - Inc-BW-C-19-O ... | reverse complement strand
GAAGAACGTCCGCCGGGCGATGTCTACGGTCGCTGCAATTTCGTCGAGCGTCGTCTCGTCGTAGCCATTCTTGAGAAACAGCCGAAGGCCAGTCTCGGCGATGGCCTTGCGGGTCTGGCGTCGTTTCCGTTCCCGAAGGCCTTCAGTAACGTCCCGCGCGGGGCTCGTTTTCGGCATTTTCATGCGGCAAGTATTCCCTAAGCATGCACTCAGTGCAATTTCTTGACAACTTAACACCGAGTGCTATATTGCACCCAGTGCATTTATCAGCGCTTTTGGAGCTAGGAGAAAGGGTATGGACGTCAACGCGCACGATCGTGATGTTCGGTCCAGCGTTCGGCAGCAATGGCCCAATTGGGCGACATGAGCCGCGTGCGTATCTTGGGGCGGCCGGCGGCCTCAATCGTAAACGAGGCAGCAAGGTCGACAGCGATGCGATCGCTGCTGAAGTGTAGAGGGAGGCAGTGGCAATGGTAGTGGATGGACACCTCGGAGAAACGCTGGCGGTGTCGAGCCTAGGCACAACACGATCGCGCGAATGGATGCACCGGGTGATTACGCTCCTCGAGGCAGCCCTTGGTCAGCTTCACAACCAAGTACACCCAGCCCAGGGTGCGCTGCTTGAAGCAGCCTCACTATTGCGTAAGCAGATTGATCCCGAAGTTGCGGAAGCAGCTCGAGACAGAAGAGGGGGCTTGCTCGCCTGGAAGGCGTGCAAGGTGCGCGACTACATCGATAGTCATTTCACAAGGCCGGTGCTTGTCGCGGAACTCGGCGCGCATATTCAGCTCAGCGAAGCGCATTTCTCGCGTGCCTTTAAGCGCACATTCGGTAAGTCGCCTCATGCCTTCGTGATCAGGCGACGCGTCGAGTTGGCGGCTCATTGCATGCTGCAGACCGAAGCGCCCTTGAGCGATATAGCGCTGCGATGCGGATTCACCGACCAGCCGCATTTCTGCAAACTCTTTCGACAGACAACGGGGCACACCCCGGCGGCCTGGAGACGCGCGCGCAGCAGCGAAGATGCCCGACCCCCCGTTTGGGGGATGAAGAAGTTCCGCGCCGGTGGCCAAAGTGCCGATGGGCCCAGTTACGCATCTCAGAGTTCGAGCGTGAGCAAGACAGCAACGGAGTACACATGAGCACCAACACGTCAAAGCCGGCGAATGCGCCGAGGCGCGATGGCGTCGTATCGCGCCGTCTGTTCTTCCTCGATCTCGCGGCGGGCCGAGTCATGTCGGTCAATCCAGATGGCTCGGATTTGCAAGTCATCGTCGAGGAGGGAAGAAAACTTCCGGACGGCTTGGCCGTCGATGCGCCAGCGGGACATCTGTACTGGACGAACATGGGCAATCTCAAAGCCAATGACGGTTCGATCCTGCGATCCGATCTCGACGGGAAAAACATGATCACCATCGTTCCGCCGGGTGGCACGTTCACTCCCAAACAAATCCAGATCGACAAGTTGAATGGCAAGCTCTACTGGTCGGACCGTGAAGGCATGAGGGTGATGCGCGCCAACCTCGATGGCTCGAACGTCGAGACTCTGGTGGACACCAGCGAGGGCGATGCGCGGCCCGGCCCGGACGCAACGAAATGGTGTGTCGGCATTGCCGTGGATCTCGCAGAGGGCAAGTTCTACTGGACGCAGAAGGGCGGAGACAATGCCGGCGAAGGCCGCATCTTTCGCGCGAATCTAAACAATCCGTCTGGTCAGACAGCCGCGAACCGCAAGGACATTGAGCTGCTCTACGAGGGTTTGCCCGAGCCCATCGACCTCGAACTCGATTTACACAACCAGATGATGTACTGGACCGACCGTGGAGATCCGCCGCGCGGCAACACAGTGAATCGCGCGCCCATGGATCCGGTCTCGCCTGGCGTGCGCACGGAGCCCGCGATTGTGTTCACGCACTTGATGGAGGGCATCGGCCTCGCGCTTGATCGCAAGGGAAGCCGCATGTTCATCACTGACTTCGCAGGTTCTGTCTATAGCGCCAATCTCGACGGATCAGACCGCAAGACACTGCTCTTCGCCCAGGGCAACCTTACGGGTATCGCCTACGCAGAGATTCCGACCCAAACACACGCCGAAGTTCGCGGATCTCTTTAGCCGTTAGCCGCTTGGGAGTGGTAGCGCGGCCGCTGCCCCCCCCCGAGCCTGAAACACCGTAGGCCTTAAACCAATCGACGATAGGAGCATAGATGATAACACCCGCAACCGCAGCCGCAGCCGCAAAGCCAGCGAAGCAATCGAAGCTGTTGCCTGCGCCGAATAGCGACTTCTATGAGGTGTATGAAACCCTGAGCACCGAGGAACTCGCGACGGTGAAAAAGGTGCGCGAGTTCATGGAGCGCAAAGTCGCGCCCGTCATCACGAAATACTGGGTGAATGATGCCTTTCCCTTCGAGTTGTTGCCGGGTGTCAAGGAGTTGGGTATTGGCGGCCTTGGAATGCAGGGCTACGGCTGCGCAGGCGGAAGCGTGGCACTACTAGGCTTTGTGCTCATGGAGATCGCACGCATTGACCCGTCGTTCGCGACGTTCTTCGGCGTGCACGACGGCCTGGCGATGGGCTCCATCTATATAGACGGATCGGAAGAGCAGAAACAGAAGTGGTTGCCACCAATGGCGCGCTTCGAGAAGATCGGCTGCTTCGGCCTCACGGAGCCGCTCGTCGGTTCCGGCGCTTCCGGAGGCCTGACGACGACAGCGAAGCGCGAGGGCGACAACTGGATCCTCAATGGCGAGAAGCGCTGGATCGGTAATGCGCCGTGGTGCGATGTCTCCGTCATCTGGGCGCGCGATCTCGCCGATAATCAGGTCAAGGGGTTCATCGTCGAAAACAAGACCACTCCCGGCTTCAGCGTCGAAAAGATCGAGAACAAGATTGCACTCAAGGTTGTTCAGAACGGCCACATCACGCTGCAGGACGTTCGGGTGCCGGAAGCGAGTCGTCTCCAGGGCGGCAATTCGTTCCGCGACACCGCCAAAGTGCTGAAGATGACGCGCTATGCGGTTGCGTGGATGGCGACCGGATGCGCCATGGGCGCCTATGAGGCCGCACTCAAATACGCCCAGGAGCGTTTACAGTTCGGCAAGCCGATAGGCTCGTTCCAGTTGGTGCAGGATCTGCTCGCGAAGATGATCGCCAACATTACCGCCTCACAGTGCCTGATCGTGCGCCAGGCGCAGCTACATGCCGAAGGCAAACTGACGGACGCCCATGCCGCACTCGCCAAGGCATTCGCCACGTCTAAGTGTCGCGAGACCGTTGCGTGGGCCCGCGAGCTGCTGGGCGGCAACGGCATCGTCTCAGACTATAACGCAGCGCGCTTTTTCGCAGACGCTGAGGCTCTCTACTCCTACGAAGGTACATATCAAATCCAGAATTTGATCGTCGGCAAAGCCATCACCGGACTGAGCGCCTTCACATGATGGATGCGCCAGTGACCGAGACACAGCCAGCGGCGACGCTCAGGCTCGCCAATGTGCTCTACGAGAAGAAGGACGCCATCGCCTACGTAACCGTCAATCGGCCCAAGGTGCTCAACGCCTTGAACACGCCGACGTGGGCAGACATTCGGACGGCATTCGAGGACGCGCGAGATGACATGTCCGTACGCGGTATCATCCTGACCGGCGCGGGTAACAAAGCCTTCATCGCGGGCGCCGACATCAGCGAGCTTAGCAAAGCCACGGCGCTCGATGCGGAGCGGGCCAGCCGTTTCGGGCAGCAGGTCCTAGACCTCATCGAGAACGTCGGTAAGCCCGTAATCGCCGCGGTCAACGGCTTCGCACTCGGCGGCGGCTGCGAGACGGCAATGGCGTGCACGATCCGAATCGCGGTCGACACGGCGAAGTTTGGCCAGCCGGAAGTGACCCTCGGACTTGTCCCGGGTGGCGGCGGCACGCAACGTTTGCCGCGCTTGGTGGGAAAGGGTCGCGCCCTGCAGCTCATCCTTTCCGCGGAGATGATCAGCGCGCAGGAGGCTTACCGTATCGGACTCGTCAACGAAATCGTGCCGGCAGCGGATCTGCTCACGCGCGCCGAGGCAATCTTGAGGAAAATCGCGTCGAACGCCCCCATGGCTGTGAAGTTCGCGCTCACCGCTGTGAACAAGGGATTGGAGACGAGACAGGAGGAGGGCCTGTTGCTCGAGGCGTCCTATTTTGGCCTCTGCGCCGGAACCGAAGATAAAAAGGAGGGCACATCTGCCTTCCTCGAAAAGCGCACACCCCAGTTCCACGGCCGTTAAAGAAATGCTCATGACGATGTTGGAGACACCGATGGCAAGCGACAACATTTTCTCCGGACTCAAAGTGGTGGATTTGGCGAGTTTCATCGCGGGACCTAGTGCCGCCGTGATCCTGTCGGACTTTGGCGCCGACGTCATCAAAGTGGAGCCACCTGCCGGCGATACCTGGAGAGTAGGCCACAAAATTCCGCCGCAACCGCAAGCAAACGATGCGTATCCCTGGCACTTGGCTAACCGCAACAAGCGGGGAATCGCGCTCGATCTGAAGTCCCCGAGTGCTGTGCTGGTTCTTAAGCGCCTGGTTGAGTGGGCGGACGTGTTCATCGTCAACACACCGCATCGCGCACGCAAGCGACTGAACCTTGAATACGATGACGTCGCGAAATGGAACCCGCGGCTGATTTACGCGGATCTCACCGGCTTTGGCGAAAAGGGGCCCGATGCCGATCTCCCAGGATTCGACATCACCGCCTACTGGGCACGAAGCGGTTTGTTGTCCATGACGCGCGATGCCGGAGCGCCCCCGACGTGGCCGGTGGCCGGCAGTGGTGACAATGCGACCGCCGTCGGCCTTTACTCCGCGATCGTGACGGCGCTGTATCGTCGCGAGCGCACCGGCAAGGGTTCCTATGTCACCACATCACTGCTCGCGCAAGGTGTTTGGTCGGCAAGCGTTTCGATTCAGGCAGCTCTCTGCGGCGCCAACTTCTATGGGCTGCATGACCGAATGCATCCCGCCAACGCGGCACTCAATGTGTATCGCGCTTCGGATGACACCTGGTTTGTGCTCATCGTCACATCTGACAAGTTGGCCGCGGTGGCGAACGCCATCGGGCGGGCGGATCTCCTGACAGATCCTCGTTTTTCCGATCCGGTCAAGCTAATGCAAAACATGCCACAGTTGGCCGAAATTCTCGATCAAGTCTTCGTTGCGCAGCCGATGACGTATTGGTACCAGGTATTTAGTGGCCTTCACGTCACGTTTGGCGCCGTGCGTGGGCCGCAGGAAGTCATCGAGGATCCGCAGCTGCGGCTGAACGACATTGTCGTTCCGCTTGACGGCGCAGGCGACAAGCTGGGCACGACGATTAGCAGCCCCATTCAGGTACGCGGCGTTACCAAGGTGCCATCGAGGCGAGCCCCGGCGCTGGGAGAACATAACGCGGAGGTTCTCGAGCAGCTCGGGTTCAGCGCGAGCGAAATCGACGCGTTGCATGCGAGCGGCGCTGTCCCGAAGGCAAAGGAGCCGACGCGAGCGGCCGTCGGCTAGATCGATGCAGGCATCGAAGCGCTGGCCCGAATTCCCGTGCGCGGCGAAGGCGAAACCACATGCGTTGCACTGCATCTGAATTTAATCAAAAGGAGAGCTAAGTATGTCAACCACTAAGCCCGTTCGCCGCGTCACAATCATCGGCACCGGCGTCATTGGCGCGAGCTGGGCGGCGCTGTATCTCGCCAAAGGCATGGAAGTCGTGGCGACCGATATCGCGCCGAATGCAGAGACTGCCCTGAAGCGGTTTGTCGATGCGGCATGGCCCGCCCTGAAGAGATTGGGCCTGGCACCTGATGCATCACTGTCCAAATTGTCGTTCACCCCCAAGATCGAGGCCGCGGTAGTCGGTGCGGATCTTGTTCAGGAAAACGGCCCCGAGCGCCTCGACTTCAAGCAAAAGCTTTATGGGCAGCTGGATGATCTGTTACCGCCGGAGGTGATCATTGCGTCGAGCTCGTCCGGACTTACGATAAGCGAAATCCAACTAGGCTGCCGCTCCCACCCCGAGCGTTGCGTAATTGGCCATCCCTTCAATCCTCCGCATCTGGTCCCACTGGTCGAAGTCGTGGGTGGCGCCAAGACCTCCGAAGAGACTATTCAGCGCGTCGCCGAATTCTACAACAGCATCGGGAGGCGGACGGTTCGAGTGCGTAAGGAGATGCCGGGGCATGTCGCAAATCGTCTGCAGGCCGCCCTCTCTCGGGAGGTTTACTATCTTGTTGCCGAAGGCGTCGTCAGCGCCGCCGATGTAGACACGGCATTGTGCTGGGGACCGGGCTTGCGTTGGGGCCTCATGGGCAGCATGCTTCTCAATCATTTGGGCGGCGGTGAAGGCGGCATCGAGCATTTTTTCGAACAATTCACCCGACCCATGACAGCTTGGTGGAAGACTCTCGGCAACCCTGTGTTGACGCCCGAAGTCCAAAAGAAGCTCATCGACAGCGTTCATACGGAAGTCGGCTCACGCTCCATCGACTCGCTGGCGGAAGAACGTGACGAAATGCTGCTCGGCCTCCTCGAGCTTCGGATCAGAACAGAGAAGGCGTTTCAGGCGGACGCAAGGGATGCCAAAGCGGGCTGATGCGTCCGGTACATCAGGCGAGGATAAACTACGAAAGCAAAACAATGCGCGAGTCGTTTGGCATTTTACAACCGCAAAGCAAAAGACCTCATGTCGTGATCATCGGCGGCGGCTTCGCCGGCATTGCAGTCGCCAAAGAATTGGGACATTGCGAAGCCGATGTCGCGATCATCGATCGTCGCAACCATCACATCTTCCAACCACTCTTGTATCAGGTAGCAACGGCAGTCCTTGCACCCTCCGATGTCGCCGCGCCGATTCGGCAGCTGTCAGCGCGACAAAAAAACGTGTCCGTGCTCCTTGCTGAAGTCGTCGGTGTCGACTTGGCATCCCGAACCGTCGAGATCAAGTATCCAGGGGCTGGAGACAAGAGGGTAGCTTTTGATTATTTGGTGGTGGCCGCGGGAGTCCAATCGAGCTACTTCGGTCATGACGAATTCGCCAAGTATGCTCCTTGCCTGAAGAACATCACCGACGCGCAGGCTATACGCTCAAAAATCTTGAGCGCATATGAATTGGCGGAGTCCACTGATGACGAGGACGAACGGCGGCGGCTAATGACATTCGTTCTGGTTGGGGCGGGACCGACCGGCGTGGAATTGGCGGCATCGATCGCGCAGATGGCAACCACAACCCTGCGCGCTAACTTTCGGCGGATCGATCCTGCCACTACGTCGATTGTTCTGCTCGATGGCGCGAAGCGCGTGCTGCCGAGCTTCGCTGAATCCTCCTCACTAAAGGCGGCGCAACGCCTGGCCCAGCTCGGCGTGAAAGTAATCACCAGCGCAATGGTCGAACACATCGACGATCAAGGCGTGACGGTCGGCGGAAAGAGGATCGAAGGCGGCACGGTCTTGTGGACAGCAGGCGTCTCGCCGTCGCCGATCGTAAAGATGCTCGGCACGACGACCGACCGAGCTGGTCGGGCATGCGTCGGTCCATTTTTGAACCTCGCACATGCCGGCGGGGTATTCGTCGTCGGTGATGCGGCGACCTTGATCCAGGACGGTCGACCGTTGCCGGGAGTGGCGCAGGTCGCAATCCAGCAAGGCCAATACGTCGGTGGGTTCATCGCCAGAGAGATCGGCGGCGGCAAACCGCCTCGTCCCTTCCGATACTTCGATAAGGGCAATATGGCGGTGATCGGCAAGAATTTTGCCATTATGGAGTCAGGCCGAATCAAGCTCGCTGGAATTATTCCTTGGTTCATCTGGGCCTTTCTTCACGTCATGTTCCTGCCGCAGCTGCAGAATCAGCGCCGGGTACAGAACCAATGGTTCTGGAGCTATTTCACCGGCCAGCGCAGTTCGCGTTTGGTCGATGAGGAACCTCGTATTTAAGTCAAACATCGAAGTTCGACGTGGGCAAGAGACGATAGCGGACCAGGATTATTAGCTTCCTGTTTGGAAATTAAGGACGGGTGGTCCTTATGGGTAGATCCAACGCTCTTTCAGAGGCTCCGCCGCTTAGGGACAAGGTCGCCATTCGTTAGGCAGCGATGCCGGCAGCACCCTCATTGGGTACGTTTTTAAATAAATTGTCGAGTTCGGCCGATGCCGCGACTCTTACGCGCGATAAGCGCGGCATATCACGGCCCAGGGTAACTCTCGCGAAACTGCGCTTCGATAGTTGGGACGGTCCTTCGTCGCGGGGCCCAAGAACAAAATAGTTGTGCTCATGACGCAAGGAGTGGCGCGTTTAAACCTGTGCAAAACCACCGTCGACCGAGATCTCGGCGCCGGCGATGTAGCTGCTGTCCTCGCTCGCCAGAAATACGACCACCTTGGCGATATCGTCAGGCGTGCCCAGTCGACCGAGCGGGATGCTGCTGATGGCGCGCTGTCTTTGAGTCTCTATATCCGATGCGCTTGTGGAGTTCATCAACTCACGGAACCCTTGCGTTTCGGTCACCCCGGGACTGATCGCATTCACACGAATTTGTCGATCCTTAAGATCGTTAGTCCAAGTGCGTGCAAAGGATCGCACAGCGGCCTTGGTCGCGCTGTAGACGCCGTTAGCGGGACGGCCCTTGTAACCGCCAACGGATGCATTCAGCACAATCACACCTCCGGGCGGCATCAGTGGAAGCGCCTTCTGTACAGTAAAGAGAAGCCCTTTGACGTTCGCGCCAAACAGCGAGTCGAAGAATTCTTCGGTGATGGTGCCGAGGGCACCAAACCTGGCGGTACCCGCGTTCGCGAAAATCACGTCCAACCGTCCCTTCAACTGCTGAATTTGGGCAAAAAGACGATCAAGATCTTCCAGTCGCGCAACATCGCCTTGAATTGCCTTCACATTCTTGCCGATCTCAAGTTCCGCGCTGGCGAGTTCCGCTTCGCGCCGGCCCGTAATGAAGACATAGGCGCCTTCGCCAACGAACCTCTTGGCGGTCGCCAAGCCGATGCCCGAGGATCCTCCAGTTATCAGGGCGATCTTGCCTGCTAACTTTTCGCCAGAAACTTCAGTCTTGTTCACAAGATGTTCTTTTTTGGCTTGAAGCGCCGTTGCCGATGAATGCCGCCGTTAGAACCCGCGGGCTTGCCAATGGGACGATAGACTCGTGCAGAGCCCAAGCCATCGCGGTCCAAGACGGGACCCTAGCAATGTCAGTCGGTCAGATCTTGTCAAAAAGCCGCGCTTTTGCGGTTTCTTCCCGGCCATCCCCACGCGGGTTTCTCAAAATCGATTCTAATTGTGTAATTCGACCCAAAAACGCGCGTTCCTCGTTGTGTACTCCGTTAGGACGATCCATCCTCATCCGCTCACCCGAGGCAACTCCGTGAGACTGTTATGAACCCCTCAAGCACCGCTGTCGCCAACAAGGCCCTTGTCAGCCAAGTGATGGATGCCGTCTTCGTCCGCCGGGATAGCAGCGTTGTGGAGCCCCACTTCGCGAAAGACTATGTCCAACACAATCCGTCGATTCCCAACGGTCGAGATGCCATTCGGGGCCTAATCGGCCAATTGGCTGCGACATTTCGTTACGAGGCAGGAATGATCGTCGCAGAAGACGATCTGGTGATGATTCACGGCCGTTACACCGGTTGGGGTCCCAAGCCGATGGTTGCGGTGGACATTTTTCGCATCGTCGACGGCAAGCTGGTGGAACACTGGGATGTTTTGCAAGAGGAGGTCCCTGCTTCTGCCACTGCGAGTGGCAATCCGATGTTCTCACGCCCTTGATGCAAGGTGTAGGACCAGCGAAGTATTACCGCGTTTAGCGTCCATCAGTGTTACGCGCCATCGCTGCGCGGCTCGAAACTCGGGGCGCGCACATCGACACGACGTCAGCGATCGATGCATTTAGCTCAGCGTTATCCACTCAGCGCCCCAAGGCCGGCGGATCGAGAATTCCAATGATCAACGCCACTACGGCTTCTGTCGCCGAGTTTGACGCTTTTGTCTTTTCCATGATTCTCGCTCCGCCAATGGCATTGACCAGGAGTTGAGCCAAGATTTCAGGAGCACAATCTGTGCGAACGTGACCTGCGGATTGGGCTAGCTTCAGGGCATGGCTGAATACATCGACCAGTTCAGCAAAGGTTTTGCGGACCTCTTGCCGTACGAGTGGATCATGATCCGCCACCTCGAGCGTGGCATTGGTTGCGAAACAACCTTTTCGCGACTTGGCTGAGCGGCGAAGCATCATCATTCGCACCGCCTGCTCCACGCCTGCGCGAGCGGAAGGTGCAGCCGAAACGATGTGTCGTACCGAACCCATGAGCCATTCCCGGTAGTGCCCCAAGGCGTTGAGATAGAGTTTGTGTTTGCTACCGAAGCTGGCATAAATGCTCGGCTTTTCGACACCCAGCCGCTCCGTCAGCATATCCATGGATGTGCCCCGGTACCCGTGATCCCAAAACACGGTCAACGCGTGATTCAGGGCGACTTGCTTCTCGATTTTTCTCGGCATGACTGCGCCCGATTGTGCAAGGGGGGAGAATCTAACGACCCACGGCGACCGCAATACTGGAGAAAACAATTTTAACAAAGGCCTTCAATGCGGCCGGGTTCTTTTCGACTCGCGTACGCAAGATCGCCCCCTCATAGGAATCGATCAAGAAGTTGCTGAGTTCGCTCGCCCTGAGATCGTGGCGAATCGAGCCTTGCTGTTGTCCTTCTGCAATGACCGCCGAGATCTGTTCGCCCCAAAGGGTCAGCACTTTCAGCAGTTCATCGCGGATCTGCGGGGTGTCCTCCGAGACCTCCGCCATGAATTTGCCAACCAGGCACCCATCATGGCATTGCGAGAAATGATCGTTGAGGGCGGCGAAATGCTTCTTGAGGCGTGTAAGCGGAGGGAGCTTTCTGTTGCTCAGGATGCTCCGATCCGTGCTGCCTTTTCCATACTCGGTCAGTACTTCTGCCGCGAGCGCTTCCTTGCTTTTGAAGTGGTTGTAGAAGGAGCCCTTTGGAACGCCCGCGGCATCGGTGATGTCCTGGACGCTGCAGGCGCTGAAGCCTCGCTCGATGAACAGCTTTGAACCGGCATTCAGAACGACATTACGGGTGCTGCGGCGAGCCAAGAAGGTCCTGCGATCAATGGAGTGGTTGCAGCAATTTACTCCTGAAGTTTTCGCAAAGAAAGCGGGATGGTAAGTCGAGCTTGTACAATTAAGACGACCGGTCATATTATAGCCGCAGATGATTACCCGCCGCGGGGCTTCATGAATAGGGGCCACGGTAAGAACAAACACCTGGAGGAGCTCGATGGCCATTCAGTCATCTGTCGATATCAAAGCACGCGTTCTTGAGGCCTTCGATACGCTGTTCAACAAGCGCGACTATGCGAGAGCCGCAGAATTTTGGTCAGAAAGCTACATTCAACATAGCGCCCACATACCTCCGGGCCGCGACGGCTTGTTCAACCTCGTGCGCTCGGCGCCCCCCGAACTGCGCTATGAGAATCACACGATCGCGGTGGATGACGATTTTGTGCTTCTGCATGGACGGTTTACGGGAAACGGCCGTCCTCGGGCCTGGGTTGCCGGTGATGTGGTGAGGATGGAGCACGGGCGCTTGGCGGAACATTGGGACACTCTGCAAGATGAGGCGACTCAAGAAGAATCCAAGAGTGGCCTGCCAATGTTTGGCAATGCCTTTGCGAAACCCACCGGACTGCCCGAGACAGGATCCGCAGTCACGTCGCTGACCAAAGAAGAAGCACGGGCGATTGTGGCGCCGCTCTATGACGCGTTGAACCAACCCGGCAACAAAGACGTGGCGGCCTTATTGGCTAAGGCCGCGAATCCTGACTACAGGTCCTACCACACGAACGAGGAGTCGCTCTCGCGCGATCAGCTGGCGGAAGTGTTTCGAGGGATCGGGTCGGCCGTCCCTGATTTGTGCTGGACCATTGAGGACATCCAGACGGTTGGCGACCAAATCATCGTCCGTGGAAAAGCGACCGGTACGCCGAGAGGGGAATTTTGGGGTGCAAAGCCGACAGGGAAAAGCTTCAACACCATTTCGATCGATATTTTTACGGTGAAGCATGGCAAATTAGCCTCCGCCTACCATGTGGAGAACTGGGTGGGAGCCTTACAACAGATCGGTAATCAAGCCTGACCGGAACAATGTCACTCCATTGCGGCCGAAGCCGATCAGGGGCTTCGGCAAATGCCGAAACTTCGGCAGTTGCTGATGCCCTCAGCATCCGTAAGCTGAGGTTGGGTCAATAAATCCAATGGGTTGCCAGTTGGCCCAAATCTTGCTCCCTTAGATTCATGTAAATTCGGAGAAGGGGCCATGACGACTGACTCTCACCGTGAGCCGGCTTACGGCGCGCAAATGGCAACTTACTTTCGGTTTCCGAAGGCCTCGAGCTTGCTCATCCAACCTGTCGCAAAGCCTCCGATCGCGATCACCCGATTGGTTTCTGAGACGGGCCTGGCGGAGCGCTCGCAGAGCATCCCGGTGGAGAGGGCGTTTGTCGTCTCAATGCACCTCACCCCGGCAAGTTCGGAGGGATGTGAGATCTGGGTCGATGATCATCACTCCCGCATCACGAGTTGGCCTGCGGGTGGTGTCGGCATTTACGATCTCGAAGCGAACCCTCGCGCCCGCAATCGCGGTCCCGTGGACTGGGTGCACTACCATATCCCCCGCGAGACATTCGATGCGTTCACCGATGAGAACGAGGTTTCTCGGATCGAATCGTTGGACGTCGTACATGGCACGGTCGATCCCATTCTGCACCAACTAACGCAGTTGATTCTGCCGTCACTGACGCGACCCCAGGCATTCTCGACCCTGTTTCTCGAATACTTTCGACTGCTGTTCTGCGCTCATGTAGCTCAAAAGTACTCAGCCTCGATGAACGGAGTCACGCGTCCGCGTGGAGGCTTGGCGCCCTGGCAAAAGAGGCGAGTGATCGATTTATTCAGGGAACATCTGGATGGCTCGATCAGATTGCCTACGCTGGCTCGTCAGTGCAGCCTGTCGGTGAGCCATTTCGCACGCGCGTTCAAGCAGTCGTTCGGAACGCCGCCGCACCACTACCTGGTCCGGCAACGAGTCGAGTGCGCGAAGCTACTGCTCTCGGGGACAAACCGCGCGCTCTGTGAAGTCGCTCAACAGGCGGGATTCCCCGATCAGCCTTCCTTCAGCCGTACTTTCAAAGCCGTGGTTGGCATTACCCCGGGCCAATGGCGAAGGCAAATGAAGACCACACATCTGGATTCCTCGTCATAGACATTCTTTCTCTCCATTTTGCGGAAACTGGCGTTCGAGGGCCATCCACTTTGAAATGTACGGAGACGCATTGGCGATGGAAACGCCGGATGCCGCACAGGAGTTGAGGAATCGGATCCCTTCGACACTGATCAGGGAGATACCACCGATATCAAGCGCACTCGCGCGACCTGCGGCGCTGATTTGTGCCTTCAATTCCTCGTGATGCTCGAGGCGTAAGTTACCCACCAGGTGAAGAATCACGCGCTCGCCCTCTGCGTGGCGCTCAATCTTGAGCGTCATCGGCCCGAATTTGCGCCAAGTTGCAACGCTGAGCGCACGGATGCTCCGAGGCCTTTGGCGAGGCACAATCTTGCGTTGCAAGAGCGAGCGAGACGGATGCCGAAGGGTGCCTTGGGCAATAGGGGTGCTTCTATCACTTTCCGCGACTCGGACACGCAAGTTTGAGTACACCGTAGAGTAGCGGCCGCACAAGAAAGGATCTTGCCGGAAACGGCCACTTTGTTTTAGAAAAACCAATTCAATTTGCGCCTTTCCTTCGGGCAACTTTGGTTTTTTTCGTGCGCAGGTGGGTGAAGCCATACGGCAGGCTGTTAGTGATCTGTTTGCTGCAGAAAGCGGCGAATCAACAGTGACTACTGTTTGCTCAGTCGCGCGCCCTTGTCATCCGCACTCGCGTGGGTTCGGACTTTTTGATCATTGATGAGAGCAATTCGATGAACACCTCAACTCTAGGCGCTCGAAAGCGTGCAGAGGGGAATACGGCGTGGATGCCGCCATCTGGCAAGAGCCATTGAGGCAGTGCATGAATCAGACGCCCGGCCGCGAGATCCTGTTTGACCATGAAGTCCGGCAGGATCGCAAATCCAGCACCTGCCAGAAGTGCCGCAACGACTGCGACGGTGCTGTCGACGGCAAGCGTCGCCGTGCCGTTGAATGCCATTCGAGTACCGGCATCATTGGTGAATGTCCACGTTCTGTGTTCGGGCAACGCCGTATTTCCCACAAACGGAAGGATTGCCAAGTCTTGAGGGGACTTCACCCCTTCGAGCGCGCCGACGAATTGTCGCGACGCCACCAACAGCTGCCGAAAACCCCCTAGCCGGCGAGCGCGAAGGCTGCTATCGATAAGCCAGCCGACTCGGATCGCGACATCGATCTCGCCGGCAAGAATGTCGACGATTCGATCGTCGAATCTTAGGTCAGCACGACAGTCCGGATATTCGCTTAAAAACTTGGTGACGGCGGGCACGATCATGATCGTCCCGTACGCATTCGGGGCGGCGATCCGCAGGGTTCCCTGAGGTCGGCTGTTGGCTTGGGCGGTCTCTGCGATGGCGTGCTGTGCATCCTGCAACACGCCAACAGCGCGCTCGTATAACACGCGACCGGTATCGGTCAATTCGACGCGCCGAGTTGTCCTCACAAAGAGACTGGTGCCGAGATCCGCTTCTAGGCGCGCAACCTGCTGACTGACGACCGCCTTGGTGATGCCGAGTTGTTTGGCGGCGCGGGTAAAGGCCTGCGTCTCCGCCACCGCGGCGAAATAGACCAATCGGCTCAAGATCCTTGGCGCGATCACGCTCTATTGTTCACCGTTTACATACAGTCCGTCAATATTGATGGCCTTCTACATTCAATGGTCAGGCGTCATTGTGTACACCACTTGGCGGGTATTGCCTGCTGAAAGCTAGATGGAGATGACCGACATGAATGACGAAGCCATGAAGCTGGATTATTTCTTCGATCCTTTCTGCGGTTGGTGCTATGCCAGCGCGCCGGCACTCAGGGCGCTCGCGGAGCGATTTCCAGCCGCGCTCACCATGAGCCCATCGGGACTGTTTGCTGGCGCACGTCCGATGGTTTCCATCGCCGATCATTCGTGGCGGAACGCCAAGCGGATCACCGAACTCACAGGTCAGCCCTACACCGTCCAATATCACGACAACATTCTCCGCAGACCGCAAGGGATCTTCGATTCGATTTTCGCGACGCGCGCGATCGTGGCGTTGGGTGAGATCGACCCTACGCTCGGGCCCGCGCTCTTGGATTCCCTGCAGACGGCGCGCTACGTCGATGCCATGGGAACCTCCGATGCAGCTGTGGTCGCTTCGGTTGCAGCGACGGTGGGCAGAGAGCATGGCCATTCCATTGACGAGGCGGTCTTCGCGCTCAAGCTCATCAACGACGAGGGTCTTTCGAGGCGTACCGAGGAGCGAATCCGCAAGACGCGGGCGAGAATGATCGAGCTCGCGGAGTCGGGCGTACCTTTCTTACTCGCGACCTTCGGCAAGCATCGCGAAGTTATTCAAAACAGCGACCTCTATAGCGGCCCTGATGTGGTCCTGAAGGCGCTTGAGTCGGTTAGAGGCAGAGCAACCGCCGCCGTCAATTGATTTCCCCTTTTTCTTTCTAGAACTCACAGAGGAGTAACCCAATGAAAATCGCACTAATCGGCGCATCCGGTAATGTTGGATCACGTATTGCTGCCGAGCTCTCCAGACGCGGCCACGAGATCACGGCGATTGCGCGAAAGGCCGCCAAGATTTCCACATTGCCCGGCGTCAAGCCGACCGCTGTCGATATTGCCAATACCGACGCGCTAGTGCTTATCCTCAAGGGGCACGCCGCGGTGATCAGCTCTGTCCATTTCGTCGATAGTGACCCGGATCAACTGATCCGATCCGTCAAAGCTGCCGGCGTCCCGCGCTACTTAGTCGTTGGGGGCGCTGGAAGCCTTCAAGTGGCGCCCGGCAAACTTCTCGTCGACTCGCCAGACTTCCCGAAGGAGTATGAGACGGAAGCGCGAGCCGGCGGTGTCTTCCTCGATCGACTGCGCGCGGAGAAGGATCTTAACTGGACCTTCCTGTCCCCATCCGCCCTCTTCACGGCAGGCGAGCGTACTGGCAGTTTTCGTCTTGGCAAGGACACGCTTCTGATTAACGGCAAAGGCAGCTCCATCTCGTTTGAGGACTATGCGATCGCCCTTGCCGACGAAGTGGAGAAGCCGAAGCATCCGCGCCAGCGCTTCACCGTCGGCTACTGATCCATCGGCCCGCAACTTCAGGTCAACACTTATGAACATCACATCTAATGGCATTCGCCTACACGTGAGTGATAACGGCCACGGAAACCTGGCTGTGGTTTTCTTGCACTGCTGGGGTGGCTCCTCCCGTACCTGGGACCGGGTTCTCGCAGCGCTCCCGTCTGGGTACCGAACGGTGGCAATCGACCAACGCGGATGGGGCTCATCCGAGGATCCGAGCAGCGGCTTTAGCGTTGCGGATCTCGCCAACGATACCGCGGGTGCGATTGAGGCTATTGGTTTGGAGCGTTATATCCTCGTCGGCCACTCCATGGGTGGCAAAACAGCGCAGTTCCTAGCGTCACGCCGCCCAAAGGGCTTGGTCGGCCTAGTCCTGGTGGCGCCCGCTCCGCCTTCGCCGTTGAACTTGCCGGAGGAAACGCGCGTCAATATGAGCGGGCCCAATGTTAGCGAGGTTGTGACCACGGCCCTCAAGCAGGTCCTGACCTTCAAGCCAATCAGTCGCGAGGATGCCGAACTGCTCGTGTCCGACGCCGTCCGGGCTTCGCCGGCCGCCAGAACCGCGTGGGCTCGCCAGACCAGTCTCGAAGACATCACCAGCGCAGTGGGGCAGATCAATGTGCCGACGCTGGTGATTTCAGGCGACAAAGACAAGGTCGACCCCGTCGAGACCCTCAAACGCGAACTTCTGCCGCGAATCTCGGGCGCCGTTCTGCAAGTGCTCCCGGACGTCGGGCATTTGTCTCCGTTGGAAGCGCCAATGGAGATCGCACTTCATCTCGACAGCTTTGCCAAGGAGCTTAAGTCCAAGCACTGATCCTCTGGCACCGCCCGACTTGCAACCCGACGTCCTCTTAACTACCCCAGGAGAAAAAACCGTGTCCCAACCAGCAGCTTCCTCCCAGCAATTCGTCCTGCCGCGTAAAATAGCCGGCGTCAGGATTCCCGATAGTGCCCTGGCGAAGCAGGCGGTCGACCTGTCGTTGCGCGTCTCGCCGACAGTTGTTCACGCTCACGTCATGCGCACCTTTGTATTCGGCGCCCTGGTCGGCCAAGCGCAGAAACTACGCTACGATGAGGAGCTTTTCTTCCTCGCGGCGGTGCTGCATGACCTGGGACTTACCCGAGAATTCCGAGGTCTTGAGCGTTTCGAAGTGGTCGGGGCCGACGCCGCCGACGCGTTCCTCAAAGAACAAGGCTTGAACCCCGAGCGGCGCGAGATCATCTGGGACGCCATTGCGCTTCATACTTCGATCGGCATCGCGAGCCGGAAGCGTCCCGAGATCGCGCTGGTCCATATCGGCGCCGGTCTCGATGTCATCGGAAGGGGACTCGACAATCTGCCGAAGAACCTCGTGGCGGAGACGATCGAGGCACTTCCACGTCACGATTTCAACAATGCGTTCTTTAAGGTGATCGTTGACACGATCGCCCATGCGCCGCAAAGCGCCGCCATGACCTGGATGGCCCAAACTGCCAACGATCATGTGCCGGGATGCCCTTGCCCGAGCCTGGAGAGTCAATTGAAAGCCAGTCCTTTCAAAGAATGAGTCGCGGCTCCATAACAGCGTGCGCATATCCGCGCTGGTCTAATTCATCAAAAACAGCGGATTTGGACAATATTTCGGAGGACCAAAACGACTTAGTGTCCCGATTGCGTCTGTCGAGTGTTCGAAGGCCAGGAAGCGATCGACAGGGTAGATTTGCGCCCCGTCTTCCTCTATGGCAATGGACTATACCGTTTGGTACAGTCAGACCCTTAAGTCTTAGCCAGAGCGACAAGGGGCCTCATTCCGCGCCTCGATTGATCTAAGACCGGCAGCAGACCCTCAACATCGTGCAGCAAGCCAATCACAAGGGACTGATGATCGCAG